>Ga0115002_10005760_pt1 | contig 14474 bp, 9 predicted proteins | sample ArcticOcean_MG_C_8_FD_89576 | JGI IMG/M metagenome (GOLD analysis project Ga0115002, IMG submission 89576) | Marine microbial communities from western Arctic Ocean - ArcticOcean_MG_CB11_86 | ecosystem: Environmental > Aquatic > Marine > Oceanic | place: Arctic Ocean: Canada Basin | collected... | reverse complement strand
TTGCAGCGGGAGTAACGGCCTTGTAGGCTTCCAGCTTGGTCCCATCCAATCGCAGCTCAAACCGTCGTCTCGCACCGCGAACTTGCGCCGTGATCTTCCATCGCTTACCGTCTTCCACCGACACGACCATCGCATTTGACGGCAGAGGCATGTCGGCGCGATCAAACTCCCATCGCAGCCAATTCGTCAGTCGCCCTCGCTTCAATGTGTCCAGCAATTCCTCCAAGCGATTCGGTTGCTTTACCTTGTCGTTGAAGAGCCGATCCCATTCGCCCCTGATCGGACCGTCGTCCTCACTGTCATGAAAACCTTCAGCGTCGAGGCAAACGACCTCGCCGCGATGGGAGACAAACCACAACCGATTGCCTTCGACCAGCGGAGAGGAGCCGAGCCGAGCCCTCGATGCATGTAGTGAAAGAAGTATTCTTCGAGTTCCTTCGCTGAGAGCTTGTGAAAAAAACCACACCGATCCGCCAAGTGATATTCGGGATCTGTGGTTTTTTTCACAAGCTCTCAAATCTCGTGTGCCGAGTTTCGCTGAGAACGAGAAGGGCTGTTGACCTGCCGGGTTCGGGGATGCACAATAGAGGAACCTATCTGTCAGGGCTTCTTCTAGCGTACAATCAAAAGGAAACCGCCATGCTGTCTCGCGTGTTCTCCTTAAGGTGGAGTTTGCTGGCGCTAACCGTCGGCTTGATGTGCGGAACGTCCGAGTTCGCAGCAGCCCAACAGTCTCCTCCAATCAGCGAAATTATCGGCGGTCACCGGCATACGCCGATCGATATCGACGCCCGGCCGATCATCGAGAAGTATCGAGTGCCGCTCGTTCACCCCCGTCGATTACTACTCGACAGATTGGGCAACATTCTGGTGGCCGACTGGGAAGCCGGTACGGTTGTAAAAGTAGACGCGGAAGGCAAGTCGAGTATCGTCGTCGACGGTCTGATCGAACCGGCTGGACTTGCGCATGACGCGATGGGAAATCTGTACGTCTCACAACATTCCGAAGGGATGACGAAGTCGGGAAGCGTTGTGCGAATCTCGCCGGAAGGTGAGAAGTCGGTCTTCGCCGCAGGGTTCTCCGGTCCGACGGCACTCGCGTTCGGACCGATGGGCGATCTCTTCGTCGCCAACATTCAGGACGCCACAATTTCGCGAGTCACGCCCAACGGTGACACCAGCACGTTCGTTTCCGAGATTCCCTCACCCGGAGCACTCGCCTTCGATAAGGCTGGTTTTCTGTACGCAGCCAGTTCGACCGACGGCATTGTCTTTCGTATCAATCCGATGGGCGACGTGGGTCTCCTGGCACGAGGGCTGCAAGTTCCGTCTGATCTTTGCTTCGACAACAAGGGATATCTCATCGTTTCCAACTACGGTGGAACTGAGTTGACGTACATCGACGCCAAGGGGAACACGCGAATGTTCGCCGCCGTTCCCAAGGGAACCATCGGACACGCTTTCGATGCTCTCGGCAATCTGGTGCTGGTCAATTGGGATCAGCAATATCTGATGAAGGTCACCACGCATCTGGCTGTCCCCTGCCCGCATTGCGAGCAGAAGATTCCCGTCCGCTTGCGACGCAAGTCGACGAAGAAGCCGGAGAAGAAAACCGCGCCGGTGATCTGACCGGTCATCTCAGTAGGCCACACACAACAAAACCCCGGTCGCCATTGCGAGCCGGGGGTTTTTATTGCGATGTTCTGTCGAGTCACGGCAGCGAGCCACTTCAGGCAATCACTTCATTTGCACGCGAACGCCCAGCTTCTTCAGTGAGGCCAACTGTTGCGTTTTCGCGGCATTGCCCAGTGGGTTGTTTGCCAAGTACAGGTTCCAATAGGGGGCGAACCGCTTGTCGCCGGCAACGTCTTTCTTCGCCATCGCGACCAGCGGCGAGAGATCCTGAATCTTGTTGCCCTGCAAAAACGTGTAGCGGAGTTCGCTCATGCCGGACAAGGCCGACACGTCGGTGATCGCATTGCCTCGCAGCCCGAGTGAATTCACCCACGTCAGCTTTGCGAGCGGTTTGATGTCGGTGATCTGGTTGTCGTTCAAATCGAGCGAGGCCAGCTTCTTTAGCCCGGCCAACGGAGCAACCGAAGTCACCTTGTTCTTCGCCAAGTAAAGCGAAGCCAGCTTTTTAAAATTCTTGACACCGTCGAGATTCGCAATCTGGTTGCCTTCAAGTTGCAAGTACTGCAACTTGACCAATTGCCCCAAGGCCGACACGTCGGCCACTTTGTTGTTTGATAAATCGAGCGATTGCAGGTTCTTCAACCCGGCCAAAGGCTTCAGGTCGCTGACGGAGTTGTTACCCAGGTCGAGCAGTTGCAGGCTGGTGCATTTTTCGAGACCGGCCAGGCTGGCGATCTTCTTGCCACGCGCTTTCAGCAGGAAGACGTTCTTCAAGTCCTCGGGCTTGATCTCTGCGACAGTTTTTTTCTTGAGCGTCTGCTGCACGGCCGCCGCGAGATTCTTGTCGGCAAACAAATCAGCCGCTTGCACAGACGTGCCAACGAGCGACGACAGCAGGCTGAATAACGCGAGGAAACGCAGGGAGCGACAAAGATGCATCATCAAACTCTTCTCCAGATTCGAGCAACAAGGCGACATCACGATTCAATAACACGACTCGATATCGCTGTCTTCAGTCTACCCTGCCGACTCAGGCTGAAACAAGCACACCTGCCTGGAAGCAACGAGAGCCTACGATTCACGGACAAGCAACGCTTGGAACCCGCCATCGGCAGGTTGGCCGGGAATGTGTGCGTTGGTTTGCTGCAATTTCAGGCCGGGCTTCTGCTGAAGGACGGCATCCACGACGTGCTCGTTTTCTTCCGGCTCGATGCTGCATGTCGAGTAGACGATGCGACCGCCCACCGCAACACGTTCTGCGGCCAGCAACAACAGCCGCTGCTGAATCGTGGGGAGTTCGTCGAGGTCGTCCGGCTTCAGCCGCCAGCGCGCTTCCGGGCGTTTGCCCAGCACGCCGGTGTTCGAGCAAGGCACGTCGACCAGAATGGCATCGAACGGACCAGCGGGGATATTGTTGCCGTCCCGGTCGATCTGCTGTGTTTCCACGATCTCGATCCCGAGCCGACGACACCCCGCCGAAACTAATGACAGACGCCCGGCATGCACGTCGGTGGCCGTCACGCGGCCGCGATTGCCCATTCGCTCGGCCATGTGTGCCGATTTCGTTCCCGGCGCGGCACACATGTCGAGCACGTTCTGGTCGGGTTGCGGATCGAGCAACGTAACGGCTCCCACCGCCGATTCGTCCTGAACGGAAAATAGACCGTCTGAAAATCCCGGCAACTGATCGACGCGCGCCGAGCCAGCCAGATGAACCGACTCGGCCAACTTGCCAGGCTTTGCTTCGACGCCGGCTTCTTGTAGCATACCGATCACGGTTTCGCGATCGGTTTTCAAACAGTTGATTCGCAGATGAAGCGGAGCCGGGCGATCAAACCAGAATCCAAGACGCGTCAGTTCGTCGAACGCGAACCGTTCGGCCCATCGTGTCGCGAGCCAGTCTGGAATGCTGAAGGCACGAATGAAGTAGTTGATCGGGTCGGCCTGCGGATCGGGAAAGCCTGGTTCGCGAAGCAGGCGAAATCGCCCGTCGGTTAACGGCACGGCGTGCGTGCCGGGAACGGTGGACTGCTCGTCGGTCAGATTGCGTTCAATCGATCGCAAAACTCCGTTGAGGAAACCTTTCCAGCGAGGCTGCCCCAACCGCTCGGCCAGCTCGACGGTCTCATGCACGGCCGCGTGCGGAGGGACGGAGTCCATGAACACCAATTGATACGCGCCGAGTTGCAGCAACGTCCACAAACGGCCCTCGATGGCATAACGGTCCCGTTTCGATTGCTGCTGGATCAGCGTATCGAGGGTCGCTTTCCGACGGACAACACCGCAGGCCAGTTCGGTCGCCATGCGGCGTTCGTTGCTGGGAAGATCAATCGCCGTTGCGAAGGAATCGAGCGCAACGGAGGCATGCGTGGCAATTCGTTTGTATTCATCGATCGCCGCGAAGGCGATTTCGCGGGCCGTCGAGGGGACGAACTCGGGGAGAGCAGGAGCAGAGTGACGAGGTTTCACGGGCGATTCGATCTCGGGCGTTCGGTATGCGTTGAGGAGAGGGTGTGCGGTGACAGTCGAAACGACTTTCGTCAGTCGTTCGAACGGCACAGCGTCTGCAGATCATCGAAGAAATGCGGATAGGTTTTGGCCGTGCAGCCGGGGTCGGCAATCTGAATGCCGGGACATTTCAGCCCGACAATTGCGAAACTCATCGCCATGCGGTGGTCGTCATAGGTTTCGATGGTTGCCGGACGAACCGGACCGGGATGCACGGTGAAGCCGTCGTCGGAGACATCGACGGCAATGCCGAGCCGTTCCAGTTCTACGCGAATTGCCTCGATGCGATCGGTTTCCTTATGACGCATGTGATCGACATTGCGGATGGTTGTCGGCCCATTCGCGAACACAGCAACCGCGGCCAATGTTTGCGCGGTATCGCTGATGGCGTTCATGTCGATATCGATCCCGTTCAATTCTCCGCCGTGAACGGTGACGGAGTCGGACTTCCAATCGATGCGGCATCCCATCTTTTCGAGGGCTTCGAGAAACCCAATGTCGCCTTGCAACGAATACTGCGACAATCCGTTAACAGTCACTTCACCACCGGTAACGGCCGCGGCGGCGAAGAAGTAACTGGCGGCGGTGGCATCGGGTTCGATGTCGTATTCGGTAGCCTGGTAGCATTGAGGAGCCACTTGGTAACAACCGGGCGTAGTCGTGTCGACCGCGACGCCGAACCGGGCCATCACGCCCATTGTCATATCGATATATGGCTGCGATACGAGTTCGCCTGTGAGTTGCAGATCAACGCCGGACTTCGACCCTGGCGCGGCCATCAACAACGCGCTGAGGTATTGGCTGGAAACACTGCCGGAGATTTTCGCGGTCCCACCGTTCAACCCGTTGGCGGTCACCGCGACGGGGGGGCAGCCGGTGTCGAGTTCGCAGGCCACGTCGGCGTCCAGTTGTTTCAACGCGTCCACGAGGTCTTCGATCGGGCGTTCCCGCATGCGATCGTTCCCGTCGAGGCGGAACTGACCATGCCCTAGCGAGGCCATTGCCGTCAGGAAGCGGATACTCGTGCCACTGTTCTCCAACCACAGGTCGGCCGATTGGGCTGGCAGACGACCGGCACAGCCGACGATGCGGGCGGTTTTCGCTGCGACATCGTGAGTCACCTCGATTCCTAGCCGGCCGAGGCTCTCGATCATCACACGCGTATCGCCGCTGTCGAGCACGCCGCTGAGAAGAGTTTCCCCGGCAGCGAGCGCAGAGACGATCAGCGCACGATTCGTCAGGCTTTTCGATCCGGGAGGACGGATCGAACCGCGAATTGGGTCGGAAACGGTCTGAATAAGCAGTGAATCGGGCATCGGCGCAGCCAACGTGTTGACCTCGAAACGACAGGAAGTTCGGCGGAAACCTCCAGCATAGCTTGCCCGCTTGCGGACCGGTATCCAGCGGGCCAAACAGACCCCAGAGTTGTTTCCCACCGGGGGACGACGGCCAACTGAGATGGGCTGTAGAGTTGCTGTATTTCCCCCAATGTCATTGCTGTATCGCATGTTATGCAAATTACCCAAAAGACTTACTCGTCAAACTCCGATAGGACTGAATACGGTGTGGGGCTGTTGTGGTTTCCTTCTTCCGTAGAGAACCGTCCACGGTCTCTATTCGTAACCCACCGCCACGCAATGAGTTGAAGACCAACAGGAACGTCCAGGATCGACCCGAAAGCCGAGATAATTAACGCCCGAGTTTCGTGTTTGGTGCTATTTGCGCTACTATTCGCCACCGCGTGGAGCCATGATTCGGCTCCCGCGACGCCAGCGGATGGTGCGTTGGCATCGAAGACTCGACCGGTACTGCGTCGAACCACTCCTCGGCGACACGCGATGGCCGTACTGGCGCGAATGCGGTGGCTGAAGGGCGTTGAAAGTCACCAGCCGTTGGCCCAGCCGACCGATCAAGACGAGCCGCACGTTATCGTTGAGGGAATCCGAATTCCCCTTCTGGATGGCATCGGCTGCGGTGACTATCGCGTGACGTTGGCTGACGGTTCGGAAACCGAAGTTCAACTGACGGAATGCGATCTGGCGCACTGGGGTTTGATGCAAGGACAGTCGACGGTCGGAGCGTACATGATCGACGATGACGGAGTCTCCTGGCGTTTCCGACGAATCGACGCGCCATCGAACGACGTACAACCGAACGACGCCTCGACACTCGCCTCGCAGCTCGACCGAACGGCCCCGCAAATCGATGTGGCGGAAAGAACGCGTGAATTGTTGGAGTGGGCCGTCCCGCTAAGTCGGACTGCGATTTCGCTGGCTCAATCGCGTTGGGGCGAGTACCGAGACCGAACGCAACAGCGTGCCGCATCTGTAGTGAAAACGTTGGATGACGGCATGGCCGGGTGGGCGCAACGTTTGGTCGGGCCGCTGCAGCGTATCGCGCCGCGATTGCGATTCTCGTTCGGCGAACCGAGCGATCGCCGACTCTAAGGCAAGTTGCTACCGGGGCGGCTTGTCGAGCTTCCGCAGTTCGTCCATTTCCTCTTCGAGTACCTTGACCGGTTCAGAGTCGAGATAGTTGGCGATCAGCTTGGAGGCCTCGTCCGACATCTTCTTGATGCGTGCTTGGGCCAGCCGATTCTTCTCCGCACGCGCGCGCTTCAAAGCGGGAACACGAATCGATGTGAGTTGCGCCTCGAAGCCGCGAATCGTGGCCGATTTGGCAAGTTGCTTCAATTCGGCATCGGCCTTGTTCCAATCGCCACCGCGCCCGTAGATACGAATGCGACTCATCAATGTCGACCGCAACGCGACCGCATCGATCAGGCGACTTTTCAACGTGCTGACCTTACCTTCGACGGCCAACCGGTTTGAATCGTCGGGCAATTCGATCGTGGCCGATTCCTCCGCTCCCGAGACAATCGGCACGCGTGCCAAGACCGCCTTGCCGCTGCGAATATAGGCCCACACAAGGGGGTGCGCATCATCTCGCGGCAACACGACAATGCCTTGCCGATTGGAGATCAAGCGGACCGGCTCGCCCTCTGGCTTGTCTTTCGAGCGCAATTTTCGGACGAGTGAGACTGGTCGACCGGCGAGCGCACGTGAAGAATTGCCTCGGGGTGTCAGTTTCAGATGTGTGGCATCCCGTCGCGCACGGACCGTCACGCCGACAATTTCGACACGCCGCACGCGGCCGGTTCCCAATGGAGACCGCAAACCCGAGATCACCGTGCCGGTCGCCCGGCCGTTCTCAACGTCGCCGAGCACAATGTAGGTCCAAGGAATCGTTTGAAGCTGCCGTAACTTTTTTTCGCGATCAAGGTAGCGAAAGATGGGGCGGACGAAGTTCCCTTTGCTCAAACGAAACGCATTGGGATCGGGCGTGCGAATCGCTCCGCCGCGAATTCGTAGTTCCACATGGTCAAACTCGACCGACTCAATCACCACGGTTGGCTCGAACAACTTCGAGACCAACGTAAAAGCCTGCTCGGCCACCAAACGGCGCTGTCGCACGTTGACGGATTCCACCGCGCTGAATTCCCGGCTGGTCTCGTTCCAAACACGTGTGCCAACGCGGTAATGTCCGGCGATCCTCTCGACGACGATACGAAACTCGCGATCAACGAGCCGCTCGGCTTCGGCTGTCTCGATGCCTTCGGTTCTCAACCGGCCCAGTCCTTCGACTGAGGCGGGAAACAGTTGATTGTCTTCAACCACCTGGGTCTCCCACAGGAAACCGTGAGTTCGTTGCGCGATTTGACCAATCTGCTCGATCGCATCTTGTCGAAACGCGGCGGTGAATGAAGCGTCGCGACCGAAGGCGACAGTGATTCGCACGCGATAGGTTTGCACCTCCGGAGGAATGGGAGCGGCTTCTTGGGCGAAAACCGTCGCACACACACCGAGCCAAATTGCGAACGCAAGCAGTAGGGTCCGCTGTGCGGACCGCACCCTCGGCGAACAATCTCGATCCGCACAGCGGACCCTACTGCTTGCGTATCCGATCATTAGGGGCCCTCGGTCGGATACCAGAATTGAAAGATCGCTCGTTCGACGTCGTCATACGCATGCGCGGGCCGCTCGATCCCACCGCTGGGCAACTTGAATTCCCGCCGGGAAACGTAAAACTCGTCGACTTCCCACAGCGGAATCAGATAGGTTTCGTCGTGAATGTCGCGGAACAACCGCTGCAATTTCAACTCGGCGGTTTTCCAGTCGCCCACATCTTCGAGGTCAATCACCTGCTGCCGCAACCAATCCGGAAGATGGCGGATGGCCTCGATTCGTGCTTGGGTGTCGAGTGCCAGGAACGGCCAGATTTCTACCAGCGGCTCTTCCATGCGTGACGTGCGATAGATGAGATCCCAATCGTCGAGCGGCTTTCCGCCGGTGACAAGTTGGACATCGATCTTTGCTTTCTTCCAGAACTCGATGAGTTGTGTTGCGGCCGCTTGTGCGAGCGGATCGGGGCTGCAAACAAGTTTCAATGTCGGCAACCCTCCTTTGAGAGCACGTTGCCCTGCGATTCGTAGCGAGATGGCCCTGGTGAGGTCGTACTCGCGCGGCTTGAGTGTGGAATCGTACGCATAATTTCTGGTGGCGACGGGAGACGCGACCAGTCGGCCGTGTGTTGGAACTTTGGATCGAAGGACCGTTTCGCGAAGGATACGAGATCGATCCAACGCGAACGCCAGCGCCCGCCGCACTTGCCGGTTCTGCAGCGGCTTGCTGTTCGGATTGAACTGCAAGACGTGCGTTGTGGGCAGGGCATATTGACGAACGACGAATCCGTCGTCGTCGGCCAGTTGGGCCACATCCCAAGGCTGCACCCTTAACAGGGCCGAGACCTCACCACGCAGCAGCCCCTGCATAGCCTTGTCGTGAGAGGCGTATTTCTCTTCGATAATCTCGGCGATATGGTATTGCGACAGGCCGTTGTCTTCGGGAACTGTTCGGCGATAGGCGATGTGGTCGGCCGATCGCTCGTGCACGCTAAAACGGTCCGAACCGGGGACCGGCTTTCCCGTATCGCGTGCTGTTTCCGCAACGGCCAACGCCAGCAATGGCTCGGGGCGTAGCGGGACGCGTGCAAATCGGATTTCAAACCGGAACGGAGAAATTACCCGGACCGATTCCACGTAGTCGGCCAGTCGCTCGTCGAATAACGAATTTGATCGATCCATGCGTTCGGAAAAGACCCGAGCGATTGATTCGGCTGTGATGATCGGATGCGATTCCCATGTCCGATGCCGTTGGCGCAGTTCAAAGGTGATTTGCCGCCCCAACTGAGTGGGTTCCCATTCACGGAAGTAGCGCGTGCGATAATGTGCCGTGCGATCGATGCGGTCGACCTCGAACAAGGGCGACTCGGTGAGCCGCCGGTGTCGGATGTCGGCGGCCGTCGGCAGGAAATAGGCCGACTTCTCATCGGGCTGTTGTAACACGCCGACATGCAATGTTTGAAAACGGCTTGTTGTTTGGCGATGCAATTCGAGCAGCCCCGGTGTGGCCGGCCAGATACGCGCCGCCTCGTCGACTTTCAACGTTGCGACATCATGCCGGCCGGCTGTGGTGGCAGCACGCGTTTCCTTGATGACGACAGCGGCCCTTGAAGTGAGATCGTCTTGCCACTTCGCTCCGATTGGGTGTTTCGGCTCGCGTTTACGAAGCCGACCCAGAAAATGGCGTGCCTTGCGATAGTCTTCCTCTTCGATAGCGGGAGCAATCAGGTCATCGGCGACTTTTCCTAGGGTCGCGAACAACTCGGGGTACTTTTTTTCTCGATCGTGGAGTTCTTCCAGGTAAAGCCATGCCGCTTCGCGACGGCTGGCTTCGATATGCTCGGCGGCCTGCAGGAAGAGAAGTTTGTGCCCCGTCTCGGCCAGTTTGGGCCACGTCGGATGACGCCGTTCGAGAGGGTAGAGCACCTCGAACGCATCGCGGAACTTCTCTTCTTCGAGCAGTTTGTCAACGCGGCGCAGGAGCAGGTCTTCGTGATGGATGACCTGCAGAATTTCCTTAATGTCGATAGCATATTCGACAGCGTCGTCTTCTCCGGGTAATGAGATTTCGAGAGTGCTCAACTTTTGAACGCGTTTACGTCGTGCGAGTTGCTGGTCCTTCGTAATTGCCCTTGGCAGTGCATCGATGGCCGCCTGCATTTTCTCCAGAGTGTTCGGTCGGGGAAACACGGGCCGCGCGACGATCACTTCTTCCTTGCGATTCAACACAATCCAATCGACCGCCGGCTTGCTGAGCAAGTCGGCCATTGATGGCAGTTTCATCTCGCTCAATGTCGGCAGTGGCTTGTCGGCCTTTTTCTTTTCTTTTTTCTTTTCCTTCGGCTTCGACTGCTTGGCGGGTGTTGTTGGTTTCTTCTCGGGGGGGGGGTCGTCTGGAGTCTCAGGGTCGTTCTGTACCACGGCTTGATCACCGGGTGCCGGTTGCTGAGCCGACAACTGCATGGCAACCATGCCGGCCATCACCAACCCGCACAGCATGACAAGCCCTCGGCGCGAGACGAACGCGGAGGGGAGTTTCATCTCGGTGATCGATCGTGCAATTCGTTTCATCGGCCTGCTCCCGCATCGAGAAGCGAATTGAGGCGGTACAGGCTGCCGTCGCTGGTGGGGATAAGATGCATCGGCCCGACTGTGCGTGGCTTGGCAACGAGTGATTGCCCCGCGTCGGCTGTGCGTCGAACCTTGCCGGTCGCCGCATCGACAATACGAACTCGGCCGTCAATGGTGGCAACGATTAACACATCGTCGATCTGTAACGGAGACCCACTCAGCGAGGCTCCGCCGAGGGGGATCGACCAGATGGGCTCCGCTTTCAATGCGAGTGGGTAGCAACTGAGCGTGTTGCGTCCGGTCTCGACGTAGAGACGATCGGCAATGACCCACGGCGCATTTGTCGCCGCCTTGCCGAGTTCGACTTCCGCACGCGCTTCGAGATTCGATGCATCGAAGATCCGTAATCGTCGGCCAGCGTCGGCAACGATGAGTTTCCCGTTTGCCAACGCAACAGGCACATCGACCGGCTTGCCGAGATCGATCGAGCGGCTTTTTGACAATTCGGGAACTGATGTTGTGACATAACGGACCCCCGTCATCTGGCCGCGTGAATCGACAGCGATCAGCCGCGTCTCATCAATGGCTGCCAATTGTTGCCAGCGTGCCGGTTCCGCTTGCCCGGCAGCAACACGGAAATCTTTGACCGCCGCTTCGCCGGTTCGCTGCCTCAATACGGCAATTCGCCCGCGGTAAGGCAGGACAATCCCCGCCGAGATCACGACCGGTGCCGTTTGTAGTTCTTCCTGAAGCTTCCATACGCGATCGACAAGGCCGAGTTTGTTGACGGCCCACAGGGTGGGTTGATTGCCACCGATCCAGGCCGCGATTCGTCCATCGCCGAGGGGGGCCGCTTGTAAAACGACCGAAGTATTTTTGGGGATCTCGATGAGGTCGCTTTCCTTGGTGAGGAATGTGCCGGAATCGAGTTGCGATTGTTGAACACGAAAGACGTGTCCCCCTTCGGTCACACAGACAAAAGAATCACCATCCGCCGGGATCGTTGCGAGAATTCTCGCTCCTAGAACAGTCCGCCAATTCCCGACCAAGTCACTTCGACTCGCATGCGAAAAGAACACGCCCCCACCGAGCGGAAGCCGACGCGCAATGAAGAAATCGTTCCCGCTGGATTGCAACGGCTGCGTGAATTCGCCGGGGGCCGCCGACACCGGTTCGGTTTGAAGTTTTTCCGACGTGAGCCGCAGTTTGCGTAACTCCGTGCTGGCCATCCACAATTGACCGTCGGCACCAGCCGTCAGAAAGACGGGGGTCGACACCGGTTCCTTTTCGGAATGTGCGTCGATGAAAGTCAGCGGCGGTTGGCCGTCGGCATCGCTCACGGTGAACGCGGCGACTTGCTCGGTCTCGAAGGGGACGAACAAGTCCTTCCCGCGAATGACGGCTCGGTCTCGAACTTGTCCCTTCAAAGGCTGCGAGTCCACCTGGTGAACCGTGCCGCTTTCGGATGACGCATCCAGGGCGCGCAGACGACAGCTTTGTTGTGCGTTCTCGGCCATCAATAACAGCGAACCCATCTCGACCAAGGGCGATTCAATCGAGGCCGGTTGATGCCCCGTGTAGGAAACGCGACGACATTCCAGTGGGCTTAATGACAACGTGTAGCAGACTCCCTGTTCGCCGGCGATCACCAGCCGATCTACCGGAGGGCCGAGCTTATCTTGAGGGACCAACGCCGGTGGGCCGAGAATCGACTGAGGGAATTCAAGCCGCGTGACGATCCGCCCGCTATCGACTTCAATGGCGAACAGATGCCGCGAACGCGTTGCGAGAAAGATTTGCCCCTCGTGCAATCGCGGCGGGCCACTGGGGCGTTCGTCCAGCGGTTGCCTCCACAGCAACTTGCCGCTGCGCAGCTCGACCAAGGACAAGTTCTGACTTGCCGACTCGAACAGTAACAATGCTTCGAGGACTTTCGTCTGGCGGACCGTGGAAACCGGCAATGGCGGAAACGCGGTGTCGCGTCCGATTACACGACGCCACAGAGGTTTCCCAGTCACCGCGTCGATTCCATAGCAACAGTCTTTCGCGACGACAAACGCTGTTCTTCTATCGGATTCCTCTGCGGAACTCGGCCGCGTGTGGAATGCGAGGGTCGCCGACAGCGGCAATTCCACGGTTTCCTCGGCGGTTAATGCATCGCGATTCGGCTCGGCACGTGTGACCAGCTCTCGCTCGGATTTCAGAATCTGAGGCAAGGTGACACCGAGAGTTTTATCGCCTTCCAAGTCGGGGTAGCGAGCCAACAAACGGAGACGCGTGGCGAGTGCTTCCTGCGTGTTACCCGTTTCGAGTGACTTCGCAACCGAGGCAATTGTCTCGTCCAGTTTTTCCTGTTTGACGATCGCGGCCTGGGCTTTCTCGTAAGCGTTGCGGATCTGCTTGCGAAGTTTCTCCGACGTTCCTTTTGTCGGGGGATAGCGTTCCAGAATTCGACGGGCATTATCGGCAACCGGAAGGAGGTCACGTGTTCGAGATCGCTCGGCAGATGCGGCGGCTCCCAATGCGATGCTTGCGGAATAATCGCGGACATCCCCTTGCAACTTCTTGAAGTCGGGATGTTCTCGGTACTCGACAATGAATTCCTCAAGCCGCTTCACGCCCTTTTCCCAAGCGGGGACTCCGCCATCGATTTCGGTGAGGATTTGCGATCGCCAAAGATTGGCCTTGGCCTCTTCGGCCAGTTCGTTACGCGGGTACTTATCGAGGAATTTCTTGAACAGACGGATCGATTGCGTGTACTTCCCCGCTTTCATTTCTTCTTGTGCGGTTTCGTACAACTGTCGTGACTTGGTGCGGCTGATGACCAGCCAGATCGTGACGGCTGCCAGTAACAGAACGATTGCTCCCGTACCCAGGCTGATTGCGATGGGAGAGCGGGCAAGTTCCTGCTCTCCCGGTCTAACCGCTCGGGAGCGCAAACGTTCTGCAAAGCCAGGCCGAGCCGGCTCGCGATCACGATGTGCGCCTCGGCGCGGCCGCTTGGCGGGAGGACGTTCGTGACGCGATGGAGGAACCTCTTCGAGGTCGTCGACTTCTTCGAGATCGTCGACATCTTCAAAGAAGTCGTCATCTGTGGAACGGGAAGGACTCATACGTCACCGATCGCGTGAAGGAACTGTCTTGGTCAATCGAGTGGAGCGGTCAGTCGAATGTTTTGCATGCCCACGTCGTTACAGGCATCGCAGACTTTGATTGTCGTTTCCCAGAAGGCCGCCTCGTGAACGGAAAGCAACACTTCGGTTTTCTTTTCTTCCCGCATCCGTTCGCGAAGAACGTCGGCTAGCAAATCCGCGTCGGCGATGGGTTCATCGTCGACAATAATCCGATTACGCTCGTCGACATCGATACGGATCGATGAATCGAGCAAATCTTCGATGATCATTTGCGACTGAGCCGCCCCCTTTTTGTCGGAATCAGGGGCCGGGACTTCAATTGCCTTTTGCATGCTGAACGAAGCGGTAATCATGAAAAAAATCAGCAGCAGGAACGTCACGTCGACCATCGGCGTGAGATCCATGTCGTCGAACTCGGTATTTGGCCGACGTAAGGCGAAACCGGAATCTTCGTCCGCTTCCGCTCCGGGTTGTGCGACCGTTGCTCTCGGCTGATCGCTGACGGGTGCGGCCGTTGTTTCATGGGGAACCGTGATGTTCTGACTGCAACGCGGACACGTCACCCCCCCGCCCGCCTTGCGGCTGGAGATGCTCATTAACTGGGTGCAATGCGGACATCGGAACTGAATGGGCATCAGGCAGTCTTTATGACACTAGGCTTTGTC
>Ga0115002_10005758_pt1 | contig 14478 bp, 12 predicted proteins | sample ArcticOcean_MG_C_8_FD_89576 | JGI IMG/M metagenome (GOLD analysis project Ga0115002, IMG submission 89576) | Marine microbial communities from western Arctic Ocean - ArcticOcean_MG_CB11_86 | ecosystem: Environmental > Aquatic > Marine > Oceanic | place: Arctic Ocean: Canada Basin | collected... | reverse complement strand
CGACACCACGGCAAGCCGATCTGATGATCGTGGCCGGTACGGTGACCTACAAAATGGCGAGCCGAGTGCGGCGACTCTACAACCTGATGCCCGATCCCAAATTTGTCATTGCCATGGGCGCTTGCACCGTGGGTGGCGGCCCTTACTTTAAATATGGCTACCACGTCGTGAAAGGTGTGGACCTGGTCGTGCCCGTCGACGTGTACGTGCCCGGCTGCCCACCTCGGCCGGAAGCTTTGCTCGAAGGGCTGATGCGAATTCAAGACAAGATCAAAGGCCACAAAATTGCCAAGAGTGCCGGCAGCGCCGGCACCGGCAAGCTCGGCCGAAAACTAGAAGATGAACTACCGATGCCGCATCACAGCGGCTACGTGGACGCCCCAGCCGACCTCGACCCCATCTATGATCACCAAAAAGTGACGTGAAGCAAGAGTTATAGGCCGCAACCCGCAACCCATTTCCCACAACCCGTACCCGCATGCCGAATCCAACCACCCGTATATTTAACTACCGCCCTGCGCTCTTATGCCTTGGGGTATAAGTGCTCGGTTGCTCCCGTAACCCATAACTCAAAATGTCCGAAACACTAAAAATCACCGACCTCCATGTTGCCGTTGAAGGCAAGCCTATTTTGCGTGGCGTCAATCTCACCATTCGTCGGGGTGAGACCCACGCGCTGATGGGTCCCAACGGCTCGGGGAAGAGTACGCTGGGCAATGCCATCATGGGCCACCCAGGCTACGAAGTTACCAGTGGTAGCATTGAGCTCGATGGAGCGGATGTTCTCGAGATGGATGCCACTCTGCGATCCCGCGCGGGCATCTTCATGGCATTTCAGCGGCCTATGGCAATCCCTGGCGTCAAGATGGCTGACTTTCTTCGTCATGCAACCACCAATGTTCGCAACCCCGACCGCAAAGAAGGCGAAGAGCTGATTCCGATGCGGCAATTCCGCAAGGAATTGACCGAGAAGATGGAGCAGCTTCGCATGGACCCCGAGTTTGCTCGCCGCTACGTGAACGATGGTTTCTCAGGTGGCGAAATGAAACGGGCCGAGATCTTGCAAATGGCCATGCTCAGGCCGAAGTTCGCCATCCTCGACGAGACCGACAGCGGTTTAGATGTCGATGCGGTGAAGCTGGCTAGCGAAAGTATTGCCCAGATAGGCCGGGAAGTGGCAGGTGACCAACAGATGGGACTTCTGATTATCACCCACCACGACAAGTTGCTCGACCGTAACACGCCTGACTTTACGCATGTGATGTTGGGTGGCAGGATTGTTGAGACGGGTGGTGTGGAGTTGGCACAAGAACTGTACACCGACGGCTACGATCGGGTTCGCGCTGCCTATCCCGAAGCCGCAGCCGCTGAGCAGGAGATGACGGAAAAAGAGGCGCTGGCAAGTTAAGTAGGGCAAGCGGCGCCGTCGCGCAGATTGGGCCGCCGGGTGAGTTGAGACCAGCAAATTGAACAGGGTAAATTGAACAGTGCAGATTGAAGGTTTTCGATTTGCAATTCCCCAAGGAAATTATTCATGGCTACTGATATTACACAGGCTGGCATCACACCGGGCAACGTCACTCAGCAAGGGGCCCTGGGCGAAATCAACAAGTACGATTTTGTCACGCAGTCAACCGACGTATTCAAAGCGCGCAAGGGTATTGACGCAGAGATTGTCGCGCAGATTTCCGAAATGAAAAACGAGCCTGCTTGGATGCTCGATTTTCGGCTCGAAGCGCTGCAGATCTTCGAGTCGAAGCCGATGCCCAAATGGGGTGGCGACATTAGCCTTGATTTTCAAGATATCTACTACTACCTCAAGCCCGCCGACGAGCAGGGTAAGACTTGGGACGATGTGCCCAAAGAGATTAAAGAAACGTTTGAAAAGCTGGGTATTCCCCAAGCCGAGAAAAAATATCTTGCCGGTGTAAAGGCCCAATTCGAAAGCGAAGTTGTCTACGGTTCGCTGCAGGAAGATCTCGGCAATAAGGGTGTCATTTTCACCGATACCGACACCGCGGTACGCGAGCACCCTGACTTGTTGCGCGAGTACTTTGGCAAGATCATTCCTTCGACAGATAATAAGTTTGCCGCGCTCAATTCGGCCGTTTGGTCGGGAGGTTCGTTTATCTATGTGCCGCCTGGTGTGAAAATCGAGTTCCCCTTGCAAGCCTACTTTCGCATCAATGCTGAGCAAATGGGACAGTTCGAGCGCACTCTCATCATTGTTGATGAGGGCGCCGAAGTGCACTACGTCGAAGGCTGCACCGCGCCGATGTACACGACCGAAAGCCTCCACTCGGCAGTCGTCGAGGTGATTGTTAAAAAGAACGGTCGCTGCCGCTACACGACAATCCAAAACTGGGCTAACAACATCTACAACTTGGTTACCAAACGGGCGATGGCCTACGAGAACGCCCTCATGGAATGGGTCGATGGTAACCTGGGCAGTCATCTCACGATGAAGTACCCTGCCGTTTATATGATGGAGCCTGGTGCGCGTGGCGAAATCCTTTCGATTGCTTTCTCGTCGAGTGGGCAGCATCAAGACGCCGGTGCAAAGGTCGTCCACTGTGCGCCGAATACCAAGAGCCGCATTATCTCTAAGAGCATTAGCAAGAACGGCGGTCGCAGCAGCTACCGCGGATTGTGCAAAGTCGAAGACGGCGCTACCGGCTGCAAGAGCAGCGTGGTCTGCGACGCCTTGATTCTCGACTCCGAGAGCCGTAGCGATACCTATCCCTACATCGAAGTGGAAGAGCAAGACGTGCAGATCGAGCACGAGGCAAGTGTCTCGCGCATTGGCGAAGAGCAGTTGTTCTATCTCATGAGCCGCGGCCTGACCGAAGCAGAGGCGAGCTCAATGATCGTGAGCGGATTTATCGAGCCGTTGATCAAAGAGTTGCCGATGGAATATGCCGTCGAAATGAATCGTTTGATCGAATTGCAAATGGAGGGCAGCGTGGGTTAATAGCGACGCGCGAGCGATTCTCCCACGATTCTCCCACGATTCTCCCACGATGATCTCTCCGGCGATAGTTTTTTTCATCATGAATCAGCCTAAGCTCACAAGGCTAGGCGATCACTTCACTAAAAAACCAACAGATAACCCCACGAGCCATTTTGCCCATGAGTGCCACCTTGGCGACTACCGGATTTACGCAAGAAACGTTTGATGCGTTTTTGGCCGCTCGTGACGAACCCGATTGGCTCAGCGATGCGCGCACCGCCGCCTGGGCTCGCTTTAATGAACTTGCCATGCCGACGAGCCGCGAAGAGGAGTGGGGGCGGACCGATATTCGGCTATTCAAATTCGATCGCTACTCGCTTGCGATAGCTGCACCGGCGGATGGGATTGCTCCGCGTGCGTTATTGGCCGAGGGGGTGCAGCTAGGGGGGCAGAGTGTTTCGATCAACAGCCACAGCACAGAAGGTGGCTTGTCCGAAAAATGGTCTAAGCAGGGCGTGTTATTTGGCAGTCTTGATCGACTTGTCGCAGAGCACGGCGATCTCATTCGACCTTACTTCGAGCGTCAGCTCGTAAGCACCGGCCAAGACAAATTCTCCGCGTTAAATGCCGCCTGTTGGAGTGGCGGCACGCTACTGTTCGTGCCGCGTGGAGTACAAATTGATGAGCCATTGCATGCACTTTCGGTGATGACCGATGGCGGCATCGACATGGGAAAAACGCTCGTCATCTTAGAAGAAGGCGCCGAAGCGACGTGCATGGCCGAGACAGCTAGCAGCGACGCAAGCGGTGGTGGCCTACATTGCGGTTCGATCGAACTGATCGTCGAAAAAGGAGCCCGTCTGCGCTACGTCAATCTACAGAACTGGGGAAGTGGCGTCTGGCATTTTGCCCATCAAATGGGCCACGTTGCAGCCAATGCCAACCTGCAATGGACGATCGGCGCCTTAGGGAGTCGGCTCGCCAAAGTAAATCAGCATGTAGGGCTCATAGGCCAGGATGCCGAAGTCCAGGTCAATGGCGTTATGTTCACCCAGGGCAAGCAGCACCTGTGCTACAACACACACCAGCACCACAAGGCCGCGTATTGCCAAAGCGATTTGCTCTACAAAGGGGCCCTGCAAGATCGTTCGCGTACCGTGTGGCGTGGCATGATCAAAGTCGATGAAGGTGCCCAGCGCACTAACGCCTACCAGCGTAATGACAATCTTATGCTTTCCACAACTGCCCGGGCGGACTCGATTCCTGGTCTAGAAATCGAGGCAGATGACGTGCGCTGCACACACGGCAGCACTTCGGGACGAGTGGATGACGAGCAATTGTTCTACGCGATGACTCGCGGCTACACGCGGCAAGAAGCGGTACGCATGATCGTCACCGGCTTTTTCCAACAGGTATTCGACCGGATCACCATCGAAAGTGTCCGCGAAGCTCTCGGCGAAGCCATTGGCCAACGCGTGAGGGAATTGTAATGCCCGTGTCCTCCTTTATCGCAGCTGCCAATACCTCTGAAATCCCTGATCCAGGTTCCATGCTGGTGGAGGTCGATGAGCGTCTGGTCGTTCTCATCCACGCAGCAGGCCACTACTACGCCCTGGACGATGTTTGCACCCATGACGGAGGGCCACTCAGCGACGGGCTAGTCGAGGTTCAGGAGGGCAGCCGGATCGCCGACACCACGATCGCTGACACCACGATCGCCTGTCCACGCCACGGTGCCAAGTTCGACGCCTTGACCGGAGCTGCTGCTACGATGCCTGCCACCCAGGCGACCGTAGCCCATGAGGTCAAAGTGGACGGCGACCAGATTTTCGTACGACTTAGCGATCATTGAACTGAGAGAGGTTTGCCATGCCTATTGCTGAAGACAAAGTGCGCGAAGCGCTCAAGCAAGTGATCGATCCGGAACTGTTTGTGAACATTGTCGATCTGGGTCTCATCTACGAGATCAAGGTGGAAGATGCCGGCGACGACAAGTCGAACGTTGTCGTGGAAATGACGATGACCAGCCCGGCGTGTCCCGCCGGCCCACAACTATTGGGTCAGTCGAAGGATTTCGTAGGTCGACTTGAAGAAGTGGCCGATGTCGATGTGAAACTCGTCATGACACCGCCTTGGACGCCGGATTGCATGACCGAAGACGCACGCGATCAGCTGGGTATTTTTTAGGCTGCGTTCTATTTATCCTGTTCCAATTGTCTCTCCATGCACGTCTTTCTCTACGAGTGGATTACTGGCGGGGGCCTGATTGAGCAGACGGGGGCGCTGCCGGCTTCGCTACTTGCCGAAGGCTCGGCGATGATCACGGCTTTGGCGGCGGACTTTACGGCGATCGAGGATTGCCAGGTAACCGTATTGCGTGACGTTCGACTGGATGATCTTGTGTTCAGCGGTTGCGATGCCATCGACGTGCATTCTACGCCGCATCACGAGGACGAAATGTCTCGACTTGCCGCAACGGCTGATCACACGCTTGTGGTTGCCCCGGAGTTCGACAATGTTCTCCTCAAGACTCTCGCCTGGACTCGACAGGCCGGAGGGAAGCTGCTCGCCCCTACGGAGGAGTTTGTTCAGCTCGCATCCGACAAGCACTTGACGGCACTCCGTTGTGCCGAGGCAGGAATGCCGACACCCCTAGCCGTTGTGCTACCAGCTGACGCGGAGAAATTGCCTACCGACTTTGATTATCCCGCAGTTTTGAAACCCGTTGTGGGAGCCGGCTCACAACATATGCTGCTCGTCGCTAGTGCGAATGATGAGCCACCTCCTTACCCTTGGCCGCGACGACTCGAACGTTATTGCCCTGGAATAGCCGTCAGTGTTTCATTCCTTTGTGGACCAGAGCATCGCGTGCCGCTGGCCGCGTGCCGCCAGCACCTGAGTCGCGATGGCCGCTTTACTTATCAAGGTGGCTCGCTGCTGCTGGAGGAGGACTTGGCCGGTCGCGCTACGTCGCTTGCTGACCGAGTTATGAAAGCTCTGCCGGGAGCTCTCGGCTACGTGGGTGTCGATTTGGTGCTGGGCGATGCGGCCGACGGCTCCGAGGATTTTTTCATAGAAGTCAACCCGCGTCTGACAACATCTTATGTCGGACTCCGGTCGGCCACCGACGAAAACCTGGCTGCCGCGCTCGTCGCTAACGCTCTGGGACAAGCGACCCGTCCCAAGTTTCGCATTGAGCCGTTAGAATTCGCGGCAAGTGGGACGATTCGATTGCCAGTGTGTTAATACAAAAATGAATGTCCTGGCGCTAGATATCGGTGGAGCCAATTTGAAGCTAGCCCATAGCGCAGGTTTTGCCGCGAGTTGGCCGTTTCCTCTATGGCAGCGTTGCTTAGAGCTGGCAAACGCGCTAACTGAAATACTCGCTTCGGCTCCCCCAGCCGATCGACTCGCGGTGACCATGACGGGTGAGCTCGCAGACTGTTTCGAAACAAAAATTGACGGGGTGAACGCGATTTTAGATGCCGTTGAGCAGGCAGCAGGCAGTAGGCAAGTTTTAGTCTACCTCTGTGATGGACGTTTAGTGCGAGTGCCAGAGGCGCGCACTGAACCGCTCCTGGCAGCCGCGAGCAATTGGCATGTGCTCGCCACATTTGCTGCGCGCTATTGCACGGGCGGCAGGGGAATGCTCGTTGATCTCGGTTCGACGACTTGCGATATTATTCCCATTGAATACGGTCAAGCCCATGCGCTCGGGCGTACAGACCCGGAGCGATTGGCCAGCCGTGAATTGGTCTATACGGGAGTTGAGCGGAGCCCGATTTGTGCCCTAGTGAGAGAAATTTCCTGGCGGGGCGAGCCATGCCAAGTGGCTCAAGAAGTGTTTGCTACGACGGCCGACGCTTATGTGATGTTAGGAGATTTGCCAGAAGATGAAGAGGATATTCGCACGGCCGATGGTCGTCCGCGCACGCAGCCCTTCGCCCACGCGCGATTGGCTCGCACAATTTGTGCAGATACCACCATGTTTGTGGCCGCTGACGCAATGCGGGCTGCAGCAGTGATTCGAGATGCACAACTGCACGTTCTACACAAAGCTGTCGAATCGGTGATTCGTAATATGGAATCCGTGCCACAAACAATCGTGATCAGTGGACAGGGAGAGTTTTTGCTCCGCCAACTTTTCGAAAAGCTCAATCCCTTGTTGCCGAGGAGGTCGCTTGCCGAGCAATTGGGGCCGAACATAAGTTGTTCAGCGTGTGCCTATGCTTTGGCTGTGTTGGCCCATGAAAGGGCGGCGTCGTGAGCCGCACACCAATTCGTGTCGTCAAAGTGGGCGGCAGTTTGCTCGACCTACCGGACTTAGCAGACCGGCTCAGACGTTGGTTGGCCGCACAGTCGCCAGCGCATCACGTGTTGATCGCCGGTGGGGGGGCGCTGGTCGAACAAGTTCGCCAGTGGCACAATCGGCAACCGCTGGGCGAGGCGGCTGCCCACTGGATGTGCATCGACTTGATGACGGTTACCGCCCACATGTTGTACGACCGTCTGCCGGAGATTCCGCTCATCGAAGACGACCGACTGCTCTGTCAGCGGGTGGGAGACCGGGCTTGTACGATTTTTGGCATCGCCCCTTGGATGCGTCAGAGCGAACCGAATCTTCCCGGATACCGTCTGCCTAGGAGTTGGCAAGTGACGAGTGACTCGATCGCCGGGCGCCTGGCGATCGTCTTAGGTGCCGATGAACTGGTGCTACTCAAGTCTTCGCTGCCGGATACCAGCAAATCCGGACAGATTTCCCAGCTTGCGGCCGCAGGTTTTGTTGACCGAATGCTGCCCAATTTGGCCACGGAGCTACCGGCATTTCGTTTGGTCAATCTCCGCAATGACACGTACAGAATAGAAGGGCCGAGCCGCGACCGTTAGGGAGCGACCAAAAAGGTTTCTATCTCCGTCGGTCGCTTCCTAACGGTCGCGGCTCGGTTTTTTTGTGAAATGCCGCCTTGATAGGGGTGCCACTTGAGCCCTCGATAATCCAACATTTTCCGCACCTCGCCCTACCCCGCTCTTGGATCGTTTTCGGCGTTCAGTATACTGACATGATTGCTTCGGCCGGTCTTCGGCCACTAGTCTTTGAAAACTGATGCAGGATTGGATTTGAATTCGATGGCAACCGACGTAGTACCCGAAGAACAAACGGGCGCCGATGATGAATATTCTACCGGGGATGTGTCACAACTGGGCGGCGATCACCCCCAATGGGATCCGTTGGCCTGGCCTGAGACTACCGTGAACCCGGTGCATGTGCGCTGGCGCTATGCGGTTGGCATTCCAGGGATTCATCTCTTGGCGTGCCTTGCGTTTTTTCCGTGGCTGTTTAGCTGGACGGGCGTGGTGCTGGCGCTGTTAGGGCTCTACATCTTTGGTACGTTGGGCATTAACCTGTGTTACCACCGTCTGCTCACCCATCAGGGTCTCACTTGCCCGAAGTGGTTAGAACATACATTTGCCATCTTGGGTGTGTGCACGATGCAAGACACACCCGCCTGTTGGGTGGCGATGCACCGCATTCACCACAAACACTCCGATCACCGGCCCGATCCCCATAGCCCGTTGGTGAACTTTCTCTGGGGCCATTGCGGTTGGCTCATGTTTCAGAATCGTGAATTTACGAATGTCCACTATTACGAGAAGTTCACGCGCGACATTCTCCGTGATCCGTTTTACCTCAAGCTGGAGCGGAGCGAGAATTGGATTAAAATCTACGCCGCCTCAATACTGGTCTTCTTTACCGCGGGATTTTTGATCGGTTGGCCTCTGTTCGGGGCGCCAATGGCAGGCGTCCAGTTTGGCTCTAGCCTGATGGTCTGGGGCGTATTTGTGCGAACGGTGCTAACCTGGCACATCACTTGGAGCGTCAACTCAGTGACCCACGTCTGGGGCTATCGCAATTACGAAACCGACGACAACAGCCGCAACAACCTGCTGGTCGGCTTTTGGAGTAACGGTGAAGGTTGGCACAACAACCACCACGCCGACCAACGCGCCGCCGCACACGGCCACAAGTGGTGGGAATTCGATGTCACCTGGCTGACGATCCGCGTCCTAGAAAAACTGGGTCTGGTACAGAACGTGGTGCGGCCAAAGGTTTGGAAGCAGGCGGCGGCAGAATAGTTGGGCCTGTTACTGCCGGTACCACTGCCCGCCATCAGCAGAAAGCCGCTCGCGTATTCCGGCCAGCTCGGTTGCGAGCGCCGACTTCTCGACAACTTTCCAAGGCAATAGCTGCACGCCGCCCGAGGTGCTTATTAAATAATCGCCACGGCGCTGGACAAAAGTCGCCTTGGACGAAACGTGCCTGGGTGCATGGTAGCGAACGATTTCTTGCTCGCGAACCAGTTGAGGTAACTCCAGGCCCACACGGTCGAGCATCCGCTCTTGGTCGATGAGAGCTGCAACGACGGCCAGGTCCATCGCATTACGCAACTTGCCAAACGATGAATCTTGCTCGGCCAAGTCATTGAACCGATCGGTAAAGGTTTGTGCCCAGCGCTGGGCAGCAGCCCCAGCCTTGGACGAACCAACGCGCAGGCCGGCACTGTCCAGGTAATCTTTCTCAGTCTTGCACTGGACACCTTGACCACGCAATTCCCATGCCATGCCTTCGGCATCTCTTGACAGTGGCAGGTAGTGGGCGGCCAGCCACCAACGTGGCGACATGTTGGGGTTACCTCGGCCATCCTGCAGTAATTCCAAGAAGCTGGGCATGCCATCGACGGGCGCTGGCTCCATTCCCATGGCCAAACGCTTCATTCGGAAATCGGCCGCCACCATCGTGCGCGCAAAATGGCTCGTCGCAGGCACACCTCTCACCGAGACAACTTGTTGTCCCAGCGCTTCTTCCATGGACGCGAGTGTTTCGTCGATATTACCGACACCCCGTTGACGGCTCATCACCTTACGCAGGCGCTGAATACCTTCGGGAGTGGGGTCGATCGAACATGAAATGGCTTCAAGCTGTGTCACATCTCGAGTCCGCAGTGCAACCATTAAGTCGTCTAAGAGCAAGACGGGTCGGCCCGAAGTGAGGCCCACCATGGTTCCCATAGCATCCATCCGCCAGCCTTCGGCTGGTCCGGCCAGGACGACATCGCCTTGCTCTGGATAAACCAGTACAAACTGCACTCGCTGCAAACCTGCCAAGAACTGAACTGCATCGGGAACAGGCTGCTCCAGTCGACGACTCTCGGCCAGTTTGGCTTCGATCTGTTTCAAAGAGACTGCCCGTAGATCGGTCCACCTCTGCAGATCGGCGGGCACGTTCTCTGCTGCCCGCAGGCGGATTTGGTCAAGTTTTTCTTGGTCTTGTTCGCTCGGAGCAGAAAGGACCCCCTCGGCATCCACCGCAATACCCCCCACGGCCCGCTGCTGAACAAACTGCGCATGAGCTACCGTGAGGGAGAGGGTGGAGGCCATGAGCGCTGCCACCAAACAGCTTTTCTGAAGCGAGCCGGATAGAGAGCTGTTCATCTGATACTTCTCCTCAGTTTCCAAAAAAGCTGCACCTAATACACTAGATCAAAAACAACACGACGCACACGAACCGTCGATTCGGCAACACCGCGTCGCGGGGGCCGTTCGGCGATGCGAAGCTGCAGGCTCCCTAGGGGGCAATGATCTCCCCGCGCATCTAGTACCTAGCCTACTTGCTAGGCAGTCTGTATTCAACAATTTTGCGACTTTCTCCGCGTGCCAGCAAAAGAATCTTGAGAGCCATCGTAACCCACCGAAGGGGTGATTATAGGGATTATACCCGGAAGCCCGGGACAGATATCTGCGATCCCGGCTAACTGTGACTTGAACCAAGGGGCCCGATGGGAATAAGTTGGTATTATCGCCACCTTTGTGGCAGCATGGAAAGGTCTTATCCCCTTTGACGCGGGGCACGCTAACTTTTTCCGCAGTCCAGAAATCCAGTCCAGAAATCTCGAAGCGGGTCTACCAGCCTTCGATCGGGTTTGGCTCGAACTAGCAATCACTATGAATGCCTATCTGATAATTCGTGACGGTACGAAATGGGCAGACGTCGTAGGTCTGGTGCCGGGAGAATCAGTCACCATGGGCCGAGCGCCGACCAACACAGTCGTCGTCAAGGACGAGCGCTGCAGTCGCAATCATGCTGAAGTTTTCCATACGCAAGGCCTCTGGAAGATAAGGGATCTTGATAGCCGCAACGGGACGCTAGTCAGTGGCGAACGCCTTTCGAGTGATCATACATTGGAGCCGGGCGACATTTTGCAAATTGGCAATTCCCATCTGGCCTATGTCGAAGATCTAACTCAGGCTTTTCCTGAGACCGGTAGTTTACTGAAAGCCTCCAGATCCGTTGACCAAGCGCAAGATGGCACGGCAACCGCGACGGACCAGGCAGTCAGCATCTTCGAAGCATTTGAGCCAACTACGATTACGCATCGAAAAGATCAAAGTCGGTTTCTTGACGAGCCGTCGATTGAAGACACAGATGAATCCTTTCCTAAAGTAGGTCGAGCCGCTGCTAAGCTTTGCCGGCTGGCGTTTGAACTGGCAAAATCAACGGATGTAGTTTCGCTGGCCAACGTGGCGCTAAGCGGCTTGTTTGAAGGCACCCACGTTGATGCAGGGGCTCTGCTGTTGAGGGTCCGTGACGCTTCCGGCCAACGCAACGGCGAAGAACTTGAAGTGATTGCCTCCCGCAGTGACGGTGACCATGCGTACCACCGCCTTTCGCCCTTCCTCTCATCGACAGTATTGCGCGACGGCCAGGCCGTGATGGCACGCAATGTGATGGACGATAGCAACCTAGGCAATCGCGACAGCCGCGGTGAGATCCTGGCGACCAGTGTCATCTGTGCTCCAGTGAGGATGGGCGGGAAAAATCACGGGATAGTCCATCTCTATACGACGAGCGTAGATCTTACCACCGACCCAGAAGACCTAGAATTTACACTCGCCGTCGCCGATACCGTCGGGGTAGCGCTGGATAACCTGAAAAAACGCCAGGAACTTGCCGAGAATCTCAACCAGGTACAAACTGAGAACCTTAATCTTCGCGAGCAGCTTGGCGTCCAAAGCGAGATCGTGGGTTCTAGTGAAGTGATGTTGCACGTTTCCCAGCAAATCGCCCGGGTGGCGCCCAGCCGCGCTACCGTATTGATCCGCGGCGAAAGCGGCGTTGGCAAAGAACTGGTGGCCCGCGCCGTGCACTTTTCCAGCCCGCGGGTCAAAGCGCCGTTCGTTTGCCTGAATTGTGCGGCACTCTCCGAGACACTTCTCGAAAGTGAACTCTTCGGACACGAAAAAGGGTCTTTCACCGGTGCCACCGAGCGCCAGATGGGCAAGTTTGAGCAATCGGACAAAGGCACCCTCATGCTCGACGAAATTGGCGAGATGAGCTCAGGTATTCAAGCCAAGTTTTTGCGGGTGCTCGAAGGTCATCCTTTTGAACGTGTCGGCGGCAGCGAACAGATCAAGGTCGACGTGCGCGTTATCGCGGCAACTAACCGCGATCTTGAAAAAGATGTCGCCGAAGGGAAATTCCGGCGCGATCTGTATTTTCGCCTGCACGTTCTAGAAGTCTTTGTGCCGGGCTTGCGAAAGCGGCCCGAAGACATTCCGGAACTTGCCGATTTTTTTCTTCGCCGGTTTGCCCACGAAACGGGTAGCAAGTTAAAAGGGTTTACCCCACGAGCGATGGAAGAAATGCTCCGTTATCGCTGGCCAGGCAATGTGCGTGAGATGAAAAACGTAATCGAACGCGCCGTGGTTTTGGCCGGGGGCGAATACGTCGATCACGAGGATCTGGTATTGTCGAGCTTGAAAACGGCAGGCGACACAGAATCCGGCAGCATGGTCATGTCCGGTACTAGAGAGTTCGAACCCACGTCGCTTGCCGAAATGGAAAGCGAACACATTCGCCGCACGCTCGACGCGACCGGCTGGAACAAGAGCCGCGCAGCCAGCATTCTTGGCATCGAACGATCGACCCTGGATCGAAAAATACGCCGCTACGAGATCAAAGCGAAATAGGCCCTATTCCTCATCCGCAGCGCGCAGCCAACTGGCAATCGTTGGTTCATAGCTGCAGAGCTCATTGTCTGAGAAGTAGAGAGCTATCTCTCGGGCTGCTGCGTCAGGGCCATCGGAACCATGAACCAGGTTCATTTGGCGACTCGAACTGAAATCACCGCGAATCGTACCCGCGGCAGCTTGGAGGCCGCTGGTCGCGCCAAGCATCTCGCGCACCACTTGGATCGCTTCTAAGCCTTCGAGTACCGCAGCCATGACCGGACCGCCCGTGATAAAGCCTTCGAGCGTTGGGTACCAGCCCTTCTCGACATGCTCGGCATAGTGCTGCTTGGCCAGCTCGGGCGTGATTTGCAGCATCTTCATTGCCACAATATTCAGCCCCTTTTCTTCAAAGCGAGTGATAATCTTGCCCATCAAACGGCGCTGAACGCAATCGGGCTTAAGCAGAATGAAAGTTCGCTGCATGGCAATGACTTTTTAATTGGTGTCGTTTACTAGTAAGTGGCAGTAAGGAACGGTGGGCTTACTCCCGGGTAAGACCGCCAATTGTAGAGTATTGGGCGCTGTGTTTCTAGGTTCAAGCCAAACTGTGTTTCTGGGGTCGAGCCAAACTTTTCGGGTGGCAATGAAGCGTTGTCTTTACTTCGTGCTCTGTGTGCTCGCGCGCTGCCGAAAAGATTTGTTCGACCCTCGGGCTTCGGGGGAAGCCCAGCGCCGCGGAGTTGTTTTTTGGTGAGGTCGGCAGGAAGAACACGTAGTGTTCTGTAGGGAATGGTCTCTGTGCCATTCCGAGCCCCGGGTACACTCGCTCAGTTTCTGGCGTCGAGCCAAATTTTCCGGGTGGCTACGGGGCGCTTTTTGTGGGTTCGGGCTCGGTTTGCCAACGAACTCCACATTGACGAGGTGACAATTCTTTACCGTTTAGCATCGGCATCAAATCAATGCCATCAATGCTCGTAGGTATTTGTGGCGCATCCCCGGCGGCAGCAAGAATTGTCGGCAGCCAATCTTCGAAGCCACAAACATAGTCGCTGGTAGACCCTGCCTCGATGTGCCGTGGCCAACGAGCGATAGCCGGCACTCGAACTCCCCCTTCATAGAGCGAACCCTTGAGCCCTCCTAACAACAGTACACTGTCGCACAGTCCTACATCATCGTTCCGCCATCGCTATCGAGTAGCGGTTTTATCGTCCGCCGCGAGACACGGGCTGATTTCGCACTCAGCCGTAGCTTAGAATCCGATCGAGTCAGGCGTGTCGGTACTGGAGGACCCCAGCCATCTGTTTCAATGCGACATCGAGTGTGTTGGCTGGGGGGTGTTCCTACGGCGTGGCCGCGTATCTGTTGCGACGCCGCCAGCCGCGTTTGAAATTCGCGGCGGTCGCACTGATGGGCATCACGGCCATGCAGTGGGTGGAGGGAGCGCTGTGGCTGGATGGTCCCATGCCCCACGGTACGGTAAACCAGCTGCTGACGATCGGGCTGATTCCGTTGGCGTTGCT
>Ga0115002_10005752_pt1 | contig 14489 bp, 8 predicted proteins | sample ArcticOcean_MG_C_8_FD_89576 | JGI IMG/M metagenome (GOLD analysis project Ga0115002, IMG submission 89576) | Marine microbial communities from western Arctic Ocean - ArcticOcean_MG_CB11_86 | ecosystem: Environmental > Aquatic > Marine > Oceanic | place: Arctic Ocean: Canada Basin | collected... | reverse complement strand
GTTTGAGAGGAACACGCCATCGGGGTTTAAGGCGAGAATTTCTTCAGCGGTTGCGGTGCCTGGAACAATGGTGACTTTGCAGTTCATTTCAGACAGGTGCCTGGGGATGTTCCATTTCATGCCGTAATCGATGGCCACAACGTGCGGTGTTGACTCGTTACTTGCTTCTGTGGAAGTCGGTTCTTCAGCAAATGTTTCTTTGGCAAGGTCGGAGAGGCCTTCATTCCATTCGGTATTTTTTTCGGGCATGACTTCTTTGACTAAGTCTTGCCCGACCAGTTCGGGGCTGCTTTGAGCTTTAGCCACTAACGAGGCGTCGTCTAAGTCAGTGGTTGACAGGACGCCTGTCATGGCACCGTGGACGCGAATTCGGCGGACGAGGGCGCGGGTGTCGATGCCTTCGATGCCGACAATGTTGGCGTCTTTCAGGTAATCATCGAGTGATTGGTGCGAACGAAAGTTACTGGGGTTTCGGCACAGTTCGCGGACAACGAAGCCGCGTAACGAGATGCCTGAACTTTCAACGTCTTCGGGGTTCACTCCATAATTCCCGATGAGCGGGTAAGTCATCGAGACGATTTGGCCTGCGTAGGATGGGTCGGTCAGAATTTCTTGGTAGCCGGTCATGCTGGTGTTGAACACGACTTCGCCATAGACTTCGCCATCGGCACCGAATGCAGTGCCGGAATAGACGGTGCCATCGGCGAGTGCCAGTTTTGCGGGTTTGAGATCAACACTCACAGCAGATTCTCTCACAATGAAAAAGTTTGAACTATTGGGTGGGTCTGATATTCGATTCAAAACCAGGGCCATCACTTCGTTCTGACCCTGCCACCCGAAGTTTATTTTTGGATTGCCACTGATACCATTTTTAACAAACCGGGTACAAAAAAAGAAGAGACCGCTGAGGGTTCAGCAGTCTCTTCTGAGAGGTTGGGCATTCGATGCCGTCGGCCGACATCGGCTTTTGTTCCTAACTGAATGGAACGAATTCAGTTAGGAACCTTGGGTTAATACGTAATCGTCGAAGCGGATTTCTGATTTTTCGGCATCGTCGAGGCTGCCGAACAGTTCGTCCATCACTCGATGGAAGTAAATGCGTCGCACGGAATAGAAGTTGTGTTTTCCATCTCGGCGGGGTTCAATCAGGCCTGCGACCCGTAACAGGGCCAGGTGATGGCTGACTGCGGGTTGGCTTTGGCCCAGTTTTTCGCACAGGGCCGTTACATGCAATTCGCCTTGTCGTGCGAGGTACAGCAGAATCCTCAGACGGGTTTCGTCTGAAAGCAGTTTGAAAATTTGTACGAGATTTCGCTCTAGTTCTTTCGAAAGTTCAGGGATCGAGGTCATCGATTTTTGGGTTTCGGATTCAGTAAGTGTAGAACTCATTTTCTTTTTTCCATCTTCTGAGGGTTGGGTAACAGGAGAATTCGATTGGTTGGCGGCACCATCGTTCTCTGTTTTGCTATTTTCGATTTCTGACAATTCAAAAATCCTTCCAAGACGGTTGACCTTCTATGAGATAGGTCAACGCCTAAATATATTTGTATTCATGATTAGTATTGAGCGCTGGGTACAAAAACAGCCCGGTGAGGATAAAGCCTTCATTACTTCAACCACTAGGTGCTAGTGAGAAAGTTGTGAACGGATCAAAATATGCAAGCTACAGCCAGAATGGCCCAAGTAGAAATGCTTTTAGAACTGTTTATAGAGTCCTTCGATCAGAAAATTGACAACCTCTGACAAAATTCCCTCTGGGGGTATTATTACCGTGCCCCCTACATATCGTCAACAACTTAATTATGATTTTATCAAGATGACTAAAAATGTTGAGTTTATCTAAGCGTTAATGTTTCCCAAACTTATGCAATAAGTGCTTGTCGAAGTCTGCCAACTGCTTAGGGCAAGCCGAGTTAGATCGGGGCGAATAGTAGTATTGCCACAAATTTGTTACAACGGGCTGAGAGGGGGCTTCATGCGTTTTTTATTTTTCTTACTGGTTCAGCGGTTTGAGGAAGCAAGAATTCATTGGTCCTGAATTCATTTGGAGACAAGCAGTTGTCAGAAGATTTTACCTTTTGCAATTTAAGTGGAAAGCGAGCCGTGGTGACCGGGGCTTCCTCGGGCATTGGCCGTTCGATTGCCTTGGAACTGGCTACCGCCGGGGCCGATGTTGTCGTGCATTGTCGTCGATCACGGGAAGCTGGGGAATTGTTGGTCTCTGAAATTCAACAGCTTGGCCGTCGTTCTGAATTGGTGACAGCTGATTTAAGTGATGAATCGGCCTGTGAAGGTTTTGTTTCGGAATCGTGGGAAGTCTTTCAGGGAGTCGATATTTGGGTCAATAACGCCGGGGCCGATTTGTTGACAGGTTCAGGCCCAACTTTGGATTATTCAGAGAAACTACAACTATTGCTCAATGTCGATGTTCGAGCCACCATGCTGCTCAGCAAGCTTGCGGGAGTCCGTATGAAACAGTGTGGGGCGGGTTGCCTGCTGAATATTGGGTGGGACCAAGCCGACCGAGGCATGGGAGGCGATAGCGGCGAACTGTTTGCCGCTGCGAAGAACGCCGTCATGGGGTTTAGCCGTTCGTTGGCTCTGAGTTTAGCCCCGAAAGTTCGGGTCAATTGTATTGCCCCTGGTTGGGTTCGGACGGCTTGGGGTGAACAGGCTCCGCAAAAATGGCAAGAGCGGGTTCTGTCCGAAACACCTCTCAACCGTTGGGGCACTCCTGAAGACATTGCAAAACTGGCCCGGTTTTTAGTCAGCGATGAGGCGGGCTACCTAACCGGCCAAGTGATTAACGCCAACGGAGGAGCGGTTCGGTAACCGCTGTTTCATTTTTTGTTATGATTGAGTTTGGAATCGCGCTTGCGAAATCGGTAATGGACTGGTTGACCGGAGGAAACTGAAATGGCAGACGACGTAATTCTGTGTGAAGAAGATTTACAGCAGACCTTGAAAGCACTTCCGGGGTGGGAAGTCAAAGACAATTGGCTACGCCGAGAGTACAAAACCCCGGGCTGGTCGCACACCATGATGTTGGCCAACACGATAGGTTTCATTGCCGAGGCGGCCTGGCATCATCCCGATTTAAGTTTGGGGTACGCGAAAGTGATCGTGAAACTACAAACGCATCGCGTGCGGGCGATAACCACGCACGATACTGAATTGGCGAAAAAAATTGAGGAGGTTGCTGGCTGGAAGCCGAGTGACGATTCACCCTTGGACGGATTTCCTAAAACCTGGATTCAATGAAGGCATGTTTCCAGACATGCAATTTTATGGCACGCGAACGAGTTTTGTTAATCACCGGGAAATTGGCCGAGTTCTCTTTGAAACGGCTCATGGAACAGTTACGCCCGGAACTTGACTTCGATTTTGAAATTCGCGTGTTGGGCATCACCGTCGCCGCGCTCATGCATACCGGGTTTGTGAAGCGAAAATTGGAACTCGATTCAGACCATGGATTCGACCGGGCCATTTTAACCGGTTGGTGCCAAGGCGATATGGAAAGTTTAGCAGCCGAGTTCGGCATGCCCTTTGAACTTGGCCCGAAAGACTTGGCCGATCTGCCGGAGTATCTGACCGGGGCACAAAAACCGGCCCCCGATTTGTCACAGTACGACATTGAGATGTTAGCCGAAATCAATTTTGCCCCCCGATTGACCGATCACGAAATTCTAAAACAAGCGGAATCGTTTCGTGCCAGCGGTGCCGACATAATCGACCTCGGCTGTGTTCCCGGCGAATGTTGGTCGGGAATTGGAGCTGTCACGCGGCTATTGATCGCAGAAGGTTTCCGTGTTTCGGTTGATAGCTTTGACCAAGCCGAAGTCGAAACCGCCGTGCGTGCCGGGGCTGAGCTTGTTTTGAGTTGTAACTCAACCAATCTCCAATGGGCCAGTCGGCTGCCGGTTGAGCTGGTTGCCATTCCCGATAGCCCACGCGATTTTGCTTCGCTGGAATTAACGGTGACGGCTCTGACTGAGCGGAACGTTCAATTCCGCATCGATCCAATTTTAGAGCCAATCGGTTTTGGTTTTGCGGAATCGTTGGCCCGTTATTACGAAGCACGTAGAATCTGGCCCGACGCCGCGATTATGATGGGAATCGGAAATTTAACCGAACTGACTGATGTCGATACCGCGGGCGTTAATTTTATATTGGCGGCTGTTTGCCAAGAATTGCGAGTTCATTCAGTCCTGACGACAGAGGTCATTAATTGGGCGCAGTCGGCTGTTGCCGAGTTTGATGTGGCTCGCCGGTTGGTCAAACATAGTCTCGATTCCGGTGTACTGCCGAAACATCTCGATAATCGTCTGGTGATGCTGCGCGATCCGAAATTGAACGAACTGGGGCCGGAATCTCTACAGAAATTGGCTTCGAATATTCGTGACCCCAACTATCGGATTTTCGTCGAAGCGGGTGAAATTCACATCATGAATCGGGACAGCTATTGGCAAGGAACCGACCCATTCGAATGGTTAAATCAAGTAGCCGGGCAAACAAAACCTTTGGATGCGTCGCACGCGTTTTATTTGGGTTACGAACTTTCTAAAGCTGTCACCGCTTTGCACCTCGGAAAACAGTACACCCAAGATGAAGGTTTGCACTGGGGACTTTTAAGTTTTCCTGATCCGGTAGCAGTTGAACAACGACATGTCGGTCGAGAAGAATAATTCCTGTTAGTTTGAATTGAGTCTGGAGTCGATTTTTGAATTCTGCCCTGCCTAAAGTCTTTGAATTTCCCGAACCACCCGATGTGGTCCACTGCTTGCAAGCCGTGGCGCATTTACCGGGTGTGTCATTGTTCGACAGTGCGCTGCAGCAAAAACAATTGGGCCGATATTCTTTTCTGACGGCTGATCCGTTTCAGTTGTTTCAAATTGAGAAAGCCCAGTACGGTTCAGATCCTTTCATTGAGTTGCGGGCACAGTTCTCGAAATTTCAAATTCCCGCCGTTGCAGAACTTCCCCCGTTTCAAGGCGGAGCAGCCGGTGTTTTGTCTTACGAATTGGGACAAGCTTGGGAGAAAATTCCAATTCCAGCGGGAAACGAATTCGACATTCCACAGATGGCCGTTGGCCTCTATGACTGGGTTCTCGCCTGGGATCACCGACAAAACCGGGCCTGGCTCATTTCACAGGGCTTACCGGAAACTGATCTCGAAAAAAGATCGCGGTGTGCCGAAGACCGAATTCAGCAAATCAAAAATCTACTTGATCAATCAGAGTCGACCGCTGAAGATCGTCCGAGTACCCATCAGTTAATGGCGTCTGAACTCGTTCCTCAATTTCCATTAGCAGGTTCGGCTGAGATAACGACCAATTTCTCGCGAGACGACTATCTAAACTCGGCTGAGAAAGTGATTGAGTACATTCACGCCGGTGACATTTTTCAGGCCAACTTATCGCAACGATTGTTGTGTCCTCAGCGGATTTCGTCGGTCGAATTGTATACCGCGTTACGCGAAAAAAATCCTGCACCGTTTGCGGGTTACTTTTCGTTCGACGACTGGTCCGTATTAAGTTCTTCTCCCGAACGATTTCTTTCAGTACAGAACGGGGAAGTAGAGACCCGGCCAATCAAAGGAACCCGCGCCCGCAAAGGTGTTTCAGAAGCCGACTTATTTACCCGCGATGAACTACGCGAAAGTGAAAAAGACCAGGCCGAGAACGTGATGATTGTTGACTTGCTACGGAATGATTTATCACGAGTCTGCAAGCCGGGCACCATTCAAGTTCCCCATTTGTGTATTGTTGAGTCTTACGAAACCGTGCAACATCTGGTGACCGAAATTCGCGGCAAGCTGCGGGACGACCAATCGATTTGGGACTTGTTGTCGGTCACCTTTCCAGGCGGATCAATTACCGGCGCCCCCAAAGTGCGCGCCATGGAAATTATTTCCGAGCTTGAACCGACCGTGCGCGGCCCCTATTGCGGCAGCCTGTTTTACGCGGGGTTTGATGGCTCATTCGATAGTAATATTTTGATTCGCACGATGACTGCAAGAAACGGCTGGGTACAACTTCCCGTTGGTGGAGGTATTGTCGCCCAATCCGATGCCCAGTCCGAGTATCAAGAAACGCTGCACAAAGCCGAAGGGATGTTACGGGCGTTGGCTGCATCGAGTGATTGACTCTGTTTTCTACAGTCGAACTCAGATACGATGTCGTCCTCAGAGTTCAATTGTTTGCCAAGGAAGCGTTCGTTGATTTTACTCATCGACAACTACGACAGTTTCGTATTCAACCTGCAACGGTATTTCGTTGAGCTGGGTTGTGAGACGCGCGTTGTGCGGAACGACAATATCACCGTTTCTGAAATCCGTGATCTCAATCCCGCCGCGATAGTCCTCTCGCCTGGACCGTGTACGCCGAGCGAAGCAGGCATTTGTGTTGAGTTGGTGCAAAAACTGAAAGGCGAATTCCCTATTTTAGGCGTTTGTTTGGGGCATCAATCAATCGCCGCTGCGTTTGGGGCGGACATTGTTCGATTGGACGAACCAATTCACGGGCGGACTTCGGAAATTGAACATGAGTCGTCGAAATTGTTTGCCGGGTTGTCCAGCCCGTTAGTTGCGACGCGATACCATTCGTTGATCGTCGATGAGGCCACGCTGCCGTCTGATTTTTCTATCACAGCTAGAACATCAGACGGCCTACCGATGGCCATTGAGCATTCCGAACTTTCATTGTTTGGCGTGCAATTTCATCCGGAATCGATTTTGACAAACTATGGTCATCAAATTCTGGCCAACTTTCTTTCTCTTGCGGGAATTGAATTTCAATCGATCCCTCAAGGAGACGCCGTCGGGCAGGTGTCGCCCACCGATTGGGATACCAGTCGCTACTTGCGCAACCAAACACTGCACTGGTAGAGAGTAAGCGGTTCTCTTGGCGGGGCATATGCTGAGTTGGTTGGCAGTTCGTTCAGCCGAATTTCCTCTCTGAACCTTGGTACGGTTGTAGCGGTTGCTGGAATCAGGGAAATGTTCTGCAACACCGGACCGCTACAACCCACATGACTCAGCGGAGGTGTCCCTCCAGTCGGCAGTTGTGTGGGATGCTTCACAATCGTCGGAGTATTTTTTGCCGATGAAGGGTATGTGAGGTAAGTGAACTGCAATCACTCTCACTCGATTGCAAAACGCATTCATTGTTCTTGCTTTGCAGAATTATTTTCTTCCTCAAATTACTCGAATGAGGGCGCCGCATGCTGAGCCGTAAAAAATTAACGCTTCCGATGTTGTTTGTCTGTTTGGTGACCGTCGGTGTGGCGTTTTCTGCCCCGGCAACATCAAGACCCAAAACGTGGAGCACTAATTTTGAAGCTGCGCTTGCTGCCTCAAAACAGCAAGATAAGCCGTTACTCGTTCACTTCTACGCCCCCTGGTGTGGTCCGTGTCGGCAGATGGATGCGGAAGTTCTGAAATCTGCGCAGTTGGCTAAGCAGGTTCGAGGGAGAGTTATTGCTGTGAAAGTCGATACTGACCGGCGATCCGATTTAGTGCGCCGTTATGGTATCGAGTCATTGCCGACCGATTTGATGATTGATTCGAACGGAAAAGTGATGTATCGCACGGCAGGCTATCAGTCGCCCGGCGAGTATCTGGCGGTCGTGAACCGATACTACAAGCGTTTCGATGCAGCCAAGCAAATTCGCATTGCGGCAAAAGCGCTGGCGGAAGAGCCACCCGGCAAAGTTTCGATTTCGGACGGACTGATTGCCAAAACCGAACCGACCGAACGCCCTTCAGTGACCAGTGTCAGCGAAGGAGCAACCAAAACGATTCTCGGCATGGAAGGCTATAGCCCGGTGTCGCTTTGGAATGGCCGCAAATGGGTGAAAGGCAGCAAGAAATTTGCCTCGGTTTATAAAGGCATCACATTCTATATGGCCAGCCAAGCCGAGTTGGACGAGTTTGAATCGGAACCATTGCATTACTCGCCCCGCTTATTGGGTTGCGACCCGGTCATCATGAGCCAGTCTGACCGCGCAGTCGCCGGTAGTGTGCGATACGGAGCCTACTACGGCGGCGAGCTGTACATGTTCGTCTCGGACGACAACCGCAAACGTTTCAAAGCCGCCCCGCTTAGTTTCTCGCGAACTCGCCACGTGATCAAGACCGACCAAATCGAAGGCACGGTGCTGCGGTAGAGGGTGATTTGGCACTAAATTTTGTGCCACTGCTGGCAAGTCCAGCAGTGAAATTTCAGCTTGCACGTCTTTGGTCCAAAACACTGCTGGGCAAGCCAGCAGTGCCACACAGTGGTGTTGAATTCATTGTCCTGAGGGTACTGAGCTTTTTGCTTCTTTCGCCCGCACTTCCTGCAACCTCTTCCTGTACCGTTCATAGAACCGTGTCTGACGGCTTTCGGGGGCGAAGGGTTTGCCGTTGATGAAGATGCCTTTGATGTGCGTTGTTTGTTGTAACGGTGAGCCGTCGGTGATGATGAGCGTGGCCTGTTTTCCAACGGCAAGTGAGCCGATGTTGTTATCGACGCCTAAAATCTGGGCGGCTGACAGTGTGACCGCCTTCAGCGCTTCGGCTTCAGGCAGGCCGTAGGCGACGGCCATCGCCGCTTCGAAGGGGGCATTACGACTATTGTAGGCGCGTTGCGAGCGGATACAAAATTTAACGCCCGCGGCGTACAATCGGCCGGGGTTGGCGTACGGGGCATCAAACGGATCGTAGCTTTCAACCGGGGATCGTAAAACCGGACCGATAATGACGGGGATGTTGCGGGCTTTTAATTCGCTGGCCAACTTCCAGGCATCGCCGCCGCCGGTGAGAATCATTTTTAAGTTTTCTTCCTCAGCAAACAGTAACGCCTCGGCAATTTGTTTGCGGTTATTGGCTTCAATGAATGTCGGCTTGGTTCGGTTGAGGTAAGGCTTTAACGATTCGTAACGCGGGTCGGTAATGGGTCCGGTTTGATTGTTTTCGGCCGATTGTTTTCTAAGTTTCAAATACAGCCGGGCTTCTTTGAGGAAGTCTTTGAGTTCGTCGATACGTTTTTTGGCATCTCCGCCAGTCGGCCAATTGATTTGAAGTCCTGCTTCGTAGTTAGTGACCATTTCAGGGGCGGTCCAGCCTTCGAGTTTGACCAACGATGATTGCCCGGCAATGATGCCTCCGGTGGGGCGCACTAAAATTGTCGTGATTCCGCCAGCCCGGGCGACGGGCAGTAGTTCGGAGTCGGGATTGATGGCAATGCCTGCACGTAAATCGGGATGGTAGTTTCCGCTTTCCGAGTAGTCGTGCGTTTCAGAGACTTTGTTAATTTCGACCAGCCCCAGAGTGGTGCCCGCATCAATCATGCCCGGGTAAACGTGTAACCCACGGGCGTTGACGATTTTGATATCTTGATGCAGGGCAATCTGTTTTCCCATTGCAGTAATTTTTCCATCGCGAATAAGTAACGTGCCGTTCTCGATCTTTTCTGCTGAAACTGGGTGCAATGTTGCCCCGACAATGGCCGTTGTTCCACTGGCGGTTTCCGGTAGTGTGAGTTTTTTGTGGACGAGATTCTGTGGCTGGAACGTTAACGTTGGCGGAGTTGCGGAGGCGATTGCAGCTGCGGCTGACATGGCGGACGGTTGACGTTCGCGGATGAAAACGATTTCGCCATCGATAACCGTCATCTCGCATCGGGAGAACGCGTTGAGTGGGTGTCCGTTGTAAATGGCCAAGTCGGCCTCTTTACCAACTTCAATGGAACCAAGACGTTTATCGAGGCCCAATTCGCGTGCCGGGTTGATGGTGATGGTGGCGATGGCCTGTTCGGGGGTCATTCCGCCGTAACGGACTGTTTTGGCTGCTTCGACATTGAGATGGCGAATGAGTTCGCGGTCGTCGGATTTAATAACAACGTTGGCCCCGGCTTCTTGCAGGAGCGCAGCGTTGTAGGGCGTGGCGTCGAAGGCTTCAACTTTATACGCCCACCAGTCGGCGAACGTGCTACAACTGGCACCGTGGGCGACAATTTCTGGGGCGACTTTGTAACCTTCAAGCACGTGCTGAAGCGACCAAACTCGGATGCCTAAGTTCGATGTGACATTCAGCAGCATTAGAATTTCATCGGCCCGGTAACAGTGGGAATGGATGAACTTTTCGTGGTTGACAATGTCGGCCAGCGCTTCGAGACGTAAGTCGCGACGTGGCGGAAATAATGTTTTGGCGGTTGTTCCGTTACTGGATGCCAGTTGTTGTTCGTATTTCTGCCAGGCCCGGCGGTAGTCGATGGCTTCTAAAAACGCGCGGTTTAAAGTGGCTTCTACGCCTAGCCGCGTGTTGGGAAAACGGTCCCTGCGGTATTTTACGTTTTCTCCCAGTGCAAATTTGACTCCTTGCGGGCTATTGGGAACTAGGTGTTCGTCGCGGGTTGAGCCGAACTTGAATTTGACGACGGCGTCTTGGCCTCCAATCACATTGGCCGAGCCGTGAAACAATCGTGCGGTTGTGGTCCCCCCGGCGATGGCCCGGTATTCGGAAACATCGGCCGTGTTGATGGCATCGCGAATTCGAACTTCAGGGACGATTGATTGGGTGGCTTCGTTAACCCCTTGACTGATCATGATATGGCTGTGGGTGTCGATAATGCCCGGCATGATAAACCGTCCGCTGGTATCAATGACCGTGGTGCCAGCCGGTGCGACGATGTTCTTTCCGATGGCTGCAAACTTACCGTCTTGGATGAGAATTGACGTGTTTGGTAATGTTTTTCCGGTACCGGTGATGACGGTCGCATTTTGTAGGAGTAGGTTTCCACCCGTGAGAATGGGGCGGTTCAGGCGGTCTGATTCGAGTTCGGTGGGAAGTTCATTTTCGATGATTGCATTGCCAGGCTTCTGGGCTTCAGCGGGGCTTTCCTGTGTTGAGTTCTGCACCAGTGCGGCTTTGGAGAGTTTTGATTTCGTGGCTGTCCAATTGGTGATCGATCCGAACGCTGAGGCAAGTGTTCCGGCGAGTTTGTCGTTTTCGAGTTTCGCTTTGAAAGACAGCTTGAGCGAGTTTTTACCGGAGCCAAACTGTACGGTGAATTTTAGCTGGTTTTCTGTGAATGATCCATTTTGTAGTTCGCCGTTGCCTTGCGGGCTGTTGAATGACCCAGTGAGTTTTTTCCCCGACTGTTTGAGTTTAAGTGATGCGGTTTTCTTTTCTTTGTCGGTCACGATTTGAACCGACCAAGTGCCTGAGAGTAATGAGGGTTTCATTGCGGCGACCGGATGGTCGTCGCGGCTGTTATTTTTGCTGTTCGGTTTTAAGTTTTTGTTGTATTCGAATTTCTGGGAATCGATCAGAACGTAGCGCACTTTACTGTTGGAATCATCGAAGGGGCCGGTCATCACTACAAGGTGGGCCAGTTTACCGACTTCTAGAGTTCCCATGCGGTCTTGCATTCCCAAAATCTTCGCTGCGTCGGTTGTTAATGCCGACAAGGCGACGTTTCGCGATAAACCTTGTTTAACGGCTGTTTGAACTTGGGCGAGTAAGTCTTCCGGTTTTTTTAGGCCGTGCGAAGAGAATGCCAGCGGAATGCCTGCTTTTCGAAGTTCCGAAATTCCGGCAATTCTTGCTTTCCATTGGCCGAGTTGGTCTTTTTGGTAGCGGATGGGGTGTTTGAAATCGGTTGAGAGTTTTTCGTTTTTCTTCTGGTTTTCGATTTTGGGTTCTTCACCAAAATCGAGTTGTAGAATGACGGGCAGAGCTTTTTTTTTGAGCGAGATGATACAGCGGTACGCCTCTCGCCCGCCCCAAATAATTGGAGACAGGTTAAACTCTTTAGAGAAGCTAAGTGCGCGGTGGATGTCGTCTCGGCTGTTGGCGGTGAAAACGGGGGACTGTTTGTGGGAGAGCAGTTTTTCGAGGGCTTGCCATGTTTCATCGACGGGTGGTCGTTCGATATTTTTTGCTCCCGTTTGAAACAGTTGGGAATGTAAGGCGTGCCTTTGTGTGTCGAGAAAGGCCTGTCGCAGGTGGGATGTGGCACCCATTAATGTGGTTGGGTATCCTTTGTTTCCAGGACCAAACAGTTGGAGTTGGGAGACAGTGTTAGAGCGAAGAGTTGATTCTCGTAAAGGCGATTGGCCGGCGGAAATGAAGGTGCCTTGCCCGCTGGCGACCCGGCCGTAAGGAATGATGTGGATTGCCGTGATTCCGCTTTTACGAAATGAATCGAGTTGCTTACGGTCGAGGTTCAATGCGTTATGAATTTGAAATTCAGGAGTGAGACTTTTGCGGTTATCGGGCCGCGTTGCGGCTAAAACGTATCGTGAGAAATTGGGTTTGCGACCGGCGGTCGATTTTGGTTTTTTGTTGGTATCGATAAGCGATGTCGCACCCGCGTCGATGAAGCCTGGGTAGACGATCATCTGGTGGCCATCAATGATCTCGGCGTCTTTTGGCACGATGATTTTTTGGCCGACTGCAGTGATGATTCCGTGACGCACGACGAGTGTGCCGTTTTCGATGCTTTTGTTTGGTGAGATGACGAGCTTCGCATTTTGAATGGCGAACGTTCGGTTCTGGAAACCTGTGACACGTTCTTCTTGTGCATTTGAAATCGATGTAACGAGGAACAAAGTTAAACAGACTATTGTCGAAAAGTAGTTAGTCGTATTAACTCGGTAGAATGGAGTGCTCGAAAGGCTTAGAATGTTTTGCAAAGAGCTCATGAGGGATGGCACCCGTTATAGTTGAAGTGACGAAAATTGAGATGATGAGTATTCGTATGAGGGAAATCCCTGGAATTTAAATGTAACGAACGCTAAGACCGGTTTCTAGAACCATTAATAATGTTGTAAATTGTACGTAAATTACGAGAGTTGAATTGACATGCATCAAAGAAAAGCTATGATACTGAAAGCTTGAGACCCTTGTGAGGGTCTTTTTTCCAAATTACTGTTTGTCGGGAAAAAGGCATGCAGGGTAAAGCTTTTTGCTAGTGGACATCGCCACGTTCCCCCTCTTTGGTTACTTGTTTGGTGATTGAGGAATCCTAAGACTGACTATTTTTTGAAGTGGTCGATGTCGTCTTTTTCAGCGGGGCGGTTTTTTACTGTTCCGTATTTCAGGGTTTGCAGATCAGATATTTATGCTGACACCTGTTTTCGACGTGTGTATCAGAAAATTGTTTCTGGTGTGCGTATTACACGGGAACGCGTTAAAAGGGTTACAAAGCTTTTAACTGCTTTTTTGTGTTTTGGATGGAGTTCTCTGAAGGTTTTCTATACGAGTCCAATTTTTTTGGCTTCTTCCCGTTGCAAGTTGTTTTGGGTTTTTTAGCCGACTAGATTTTTCGACTTGTTTTAATTCTGTTTGAAGGGTGAGTTCTTCGTGAAGGTTTCCTGTTTGAATTTTAAGGTTACCTCGCCGTGCTCAATTTCCCTTCTGAACTATTCTTGCGATTTGGTTGTTTTCAGTAGTTCCTGGTTCAGTCAAATTGCTCATTGCTGCACTCCTTTGAAACGGATTGATTTATGACTTCAAAGAGTTCAAGTACCTCGTCTAAAACTAAGACCACCCGCACACGTAAGAAAGTTGTCAAGACCGACGACGGTGATGCGGTTGCCAAAAAAGATGAGGGACAAAAAATTCAAAAAGAGACCGCCGATGACAAAACGTCGAGCAGGGGGTCTGAGTCGGACAACGGAAATACGAACGAGAATCCCGTTTCAATGAGCGATGATTCTTCCGGTTCTGGTTCGGAATCAGGTTCTGGTTCGGAATCAGGTTCTGGTTCGGAATCAGGTTCTGGTTCGGAATCAGGGGGTGGAGAGAGTTCTCGGGATACTGATTCTGGAGACGGTCGAAAACGACGCCGTCGTAGAAGAAGAAGACCGCGCGGCGATGCCAACTCGAACGGTTCCTCAGGCGGACGTTCTCAAGGTGGTAACCAGGGTGGTAACCAGGGTGGTAACCGTGGTGGAGGTAACCGTGGTGGTGGTGGTGGTGGGGGCAATCGTGGCGGACAGTCACGTTCTCGTCGTCCACGCTCGGTCAACCCGAACGCTGAAGTTGTGACCGGGACCATTGAAGGTCTTTTGGAATTGCATCCGAAAGGCTACGGCTTCTTGCGCGACCCAGCAGCCAATTACGTTGCTCAAGATTCTGATGCATTTGTATCGAGTTCGGTGATCGACAAACATAATTTACGTGAAGGGGTTTTGATTAAGGGGGAAGTTGGCCCAGGTACAAAAGGTCAAGGGCCTCGATTGAAAAAAATTGAATTGATCGATGGCCGCACTCTAGAAGAATATGGTGAGGTCAAGGAATTTGATCAACTGACTCCAATTAATCCATTCGAGCAGATTATACTCGAACGCGGTCCGCGTCCCGTCACCATGCGGGTGATGGATTTGTTGACACCGATCGGTAAAGGGCAGCGGGCACTATTGGTCGCTCCGCCTCGAACCGGGAAGACCATGTTGTTGCAAGAAATTGCCGAATCGGTTTCGACCAACCATCCTGAAGTTAT
>Ga0115002_10005750_pt1 | contig 14491 bp, 14 predicted proteins | sample ArcticOcean_MG_C_8_FD_89576 | JGI IMG/M metagenome (GOLD analysis project Ga0115002, IMG submission 89576) | Marine microbial communities from western Arctic Ocean - ArcticOcean_MG_CB11_86 | ecosystem: Environmental > Aquatic > Marine > Oceanic | place: Arctic Ocean: Canada Basin | collected... | reverse complement strand
TTATGACGAGCTAGAGGTCCGCGATCCCGACGTTCGCGAAGTGGGGCTGCTCGCTGCGGTGCGCGAACAAATCGATCATGCAAAAACCAATGCGCCTTATTTCACCGATCATTTTGCCGATGTTGATCCGCACGCGATAACCGATCGCGCCGCCTTAGGCGGTGTGCCGGTGACCCGCAAGAGCGATCTCATCGACCAGCAAAAGAAGAACCCACCGTTTGGCGGCCTTGCTGCCGTGCCACTTCATCAACTTGGCAGGATCTTCCAATCACCGGGCCCGATCTACGATCCGGAAGGGTTTGGTAAGGACTACTGGCGTTTCGCCCGGGCCATGTATGCCGCCGGCATTCGCCACGGTGATGTCGTTCACAATAGCTTTGCCTACCATCTCACACCGGCTGGATCGATGGTCGAAAGTGGTGCCCACGCGATTGGCTGTGCAGTGATCCCGGCCGGGGTCGGCAATACCGAGCTGCAAGCGCAGATTATTGCTGATCTCAAACCGACCGCTTATGGCGGGACACCGTCCTTCCTAAAGATCCTCCCTGAGAAGGCTGCAGAGCTGGGACTTGATGCCTCGAGCATCAGCAAAGGGCTAGTCGGGGGAGAGGCGCTGCCGCCACCGCTGCGCCAGGCGATCAAGGACTTGGGTGTCGGAGTATATCAGGGCTATGGCACCGCCGACGTCGGCTCCATTGCCTACGAGTCGCCCGCGCTCGAGGGGATGATCGTCGATGAGGGCATCGTGCTGGAGATCGTTGAACCCGGCGGGCAGATGCCGGTGGAAGCGGGCGAGGTGGGCGAGGTCGTCGTTACCACACTCAACAAGGAATATCCGCTGGTTCGTTTCGCGACCGGTGACCTATCGGCAGTATTGACCGGTGTGAGCCCGTGCGGGCGTACCAATATGCGGATTCGCGGCTGGATGGGCCGGGCTGATCAATCGGCCAAAGTGCGCGGGATGTTCGTCCACCCGAGCCAAATAATGGCGGTGTTATCGCGCCATCCGGAGATCAAGAAAGGCCGGCTGGTTATCGTTAATGAGGATGGGCGTGATCAGATGGTGCTGCACTGCGAAACCGATGCGACGGACAACGGATTGGCGGCGGGGATTAGCGAGACCATCCAGTCGGTTTGCAAGGTGCGAGGCGATGTCGTTTTCGGCGAACCCGGTTCGCTGGCTGATGACGGCAAGCTGATAGACGACCATCGCGCGATCGGCTGAAAACTTCGCCAATCGCCGGACTAGACTAGTCAGCTGTCGGAATTCGGAGTTCCACCGCGTCACCGTTTACCGCTATTTCGTATTTCTGCACGGGTTTGCCGGCATTGCCGACACCCTTCCAGACATCGACACGAAATCCGTGGAGTGGGCACTGAACCTCGGTGCCGTCAAATTCGCCTTCCCCCAGCGATCCGCCGGCATGCGGGCAACGGTTGTTTATTGCCGCGCAACGCTCACCGACACGGAACACGGCGACCTTCAAACGTTCATCAACGTCGATGATTTTTGCGCCGTTGTCGGGGATATCGCTCAATTGCAGATTAATTGTTTGGTCGCCCACCGCACTTACCTCACCACTCATCTCACCACTAGATTTTCCGGTCGAGAGACTGCCACCAGATGCTCTGCGCGGCAACCAATCGTTGCTCCCTGTCGGCGATCACTATATCAGCTGGCAAGCGCGGGCTCCTCGGCATCGTGGACAGGGGCGTGTGCCGTTCGTATTCTCTGGGCTGGAGCACGTCATGATTGATGCGACGACTGGGTCAATTCAATCCCAAGCGTTTTAGCGAGGAGAAAACATATGGCGCAGATCAGGCACGTCGCGATCGTGGTCAACGATATGGACGATGCAGCAGGTTTCTATCGCCAGACATTCAAGTTGGCCGAGGCCGGTCGCGAATATGGTGAAAAGGGCTCGGGCGTTTATATGTGCGATGGCGAAATGAACCTTGCCCTCCTCAACTACAAATCGGATGCGATGGCTGGGGTGAAGAATAGCTCAACGTTTACCGGCACCCATCATTTCGGCATTCAGGTCGACGATCTAGCAGAAATTGGCGAAAAAATAGAAGCGGCCGGTGGCTCGTTCTTCTTCGACTTCGGTGACGAAAAAAGCGGTAACTTTGAACGTAAGTATCGTGACCCGTCGGGTGTGATTTTTGATGTTTCAAAAGGCGGCTGGGTTGGCACGAGCACGCGCAGGGTCGATCATGACGGTGATTATTCAACGCCACCGATCAAAGACGGCGTGGCCCATATCCGCCATATTGCGGTTGCAGTATCTGAACCCGAAATGACCGGTGAATTTTTCGGCGAGGTTTTCGGGTTGGAGTATGTTGGCCGTACGCTATCGCCGTTGGCTGACGGGATCTATCTAACCGATGGTTACATCAACCTCGCACTTTTGAATTACAAGGACGACGAGATCGCCGGTGTCGAGCGCGGCAAGGACTTCGTCGGCACCCACCACTTCGGCTTCAAGGTCGATGACCTCGATGCAACGGGAACTCACATCACCGACAACGGTGGAAAATTTTTCCTCGACCTACCTGAGGAAAAAGAGAGCCTGTATTTCGAACGCAAGTATCGCGATCCCGACGGTATCATTTTCGATATTTCGCACAATGGCTGGGCGACGGCGCCGGCGAAAGCCGCGTAAACAAGCGCCCGCTACCTGGTGAGGGCTGGAAGCAAGACTTGGAGCTAGTCGCCGTCGCCGGCGGTGACGGCTTTGACGCTCTCCTCGTAGATCTGGTCGAGAACTATTTTCTTTAGCTTGTTGAAATGCGGGTGGGTAAGGATGTTGTGATCACGCGGGCGCGGCAAATCGATCTCAAGTTCCATTTTGATACGCCCGGGCCGGGCCGACATCATCATCACCCGATCCGATAGGAAGATCGACTCCTCGATGTCGTGGGTAATGAACAAAATTGTTCGATGATCCTGCTCCCAAATATTGAGCAGCCACTCCTGCATGACTGACCGGGTTAACGCATCGAGTGCGCCGAACGGTTCATCGAGAAGCAACGTATCGCGGTCACATAACAACGTGCGCATTAGCGCAGCGCGTTGGCGCATACCGCCAGAAAGTTGGCTCGGATAGTTGTTCGCGAAACCACCCAAGCTGAACTGAGTCAAGATTGAATCGGCGCGATCAAGCGCCTCTTTTTTCGGAACCCCGAGAACCTCGATCCCAAGTGCGACGTTCTCGCGAATCGTCCGCCACGGGAACAGCAAATCTTTCTGGAACATGTAGCCGAAGTGCTTGCGCCGATCTTCAACGACGTCGCCGTCGATAAGTATTTGTCCCGAGGATGGGTCGAGCAAGCCGGCCACCATATTGAGGATCGTCGATTTGCCGCAACCGCTCGGGCCGACGATGCTGACGAACTCTTTGGGGGCGACCGACAACGTCGTGTGTTGCACCGCGACAACGGGTTCGCCATTGCCTTGCGGCGGAAAAACCTTCTCAACGTTCTCGAGATGAATCTTAGCTGCCACCCTGGATCTCCCCTCGCATCCGATCGCTCTCGATCGGCGCCCCGTTCGTTATTTTTGTCGTTACGCAGCCTTCTTAAGCTTGCCCGTCTTTTTGAGCTTGGCTGTTTTGGTGGATTTCTTCTTTGCGTAGACGGTTTGCGGAAGATCCAAATCGGCAGCTTGGAACACGGCATCCCAGGCTTCCCAGAGCCGATCGCGTACGAACTCGCAGATCGAATAGAACCGCTGCCGACGCTCTGGCGTGTCGGCATAAGCCCGGATCAGTTTGCGGCCTTCCGCCGCATGCTCGAGGTCTCCTTCGATATGGACGATAAAAATATCGAGTTCCTTATCGGTGAAACCATATTGCTTGAGCGCCGGCACCACGCGGATATAGAAATCTGGTAGCAAGCTCTCGGCGCCAACCATCCCTGCGGCCATGGCCAGCGCTGGTTCTTCGCGAGTGCCGAAGCGCGCGATATCTTCCAATCCCTCTTCGAGCGCGGGGTGCGGTCGAATGTCGCCGCGTTTGTTAGCTTCTTCAATTTGTTTGCGGTCGTAGCCGCAGGCTTCGGCGAAATCGAGCGCAATGACATAGTGTGCAGCATAGCCGCAGCGTTCCTCGGTTTCCTCGTCGATCAGGTTCTCCATGATCGCCGTGCGGGCACCGCGATCCATATTGTGCATCAAGCAAGAGCCAATATTTCGGACGCTGTTGTTGTAGTAGTACATCATCTGAAAGCAGACCTTATTGATTTGCTCGCGCGTCACGTCGCCACGCTCTAGGCGTTCCACGAACGGGTGTTCGTAGAGCTTCTTCTGATTGACCATCTCTTCGATGACCGCAACGAAGGCGTCCGCCGACATATCGCGTGTAACGTTGGCTTCCATCAGATTTTTCTTCCCACTTCGCTTCTGAGCGAACCCACCAGCGGCTTGGCGCCTTATAGCATGCTGCTTTCCAAGTCTTCTAGGGATTCCCAGAGCTGGTTCCAAGCTACGCCACAAAAGCGGCGTCCCATATATCGTACCACTCGTCTCGCAAGCGCTCGGTGTAATAGGCGACTTTGAGTTTGTCGAAGATGTCGTCGCAGCGGCGAAGCGTGTGACGGATATCGCTCTCGCCGAACATCAGCGGTGCCTTGAAGACGCCAAGGTCTTTATCGCTGACACCGTAGTGTTGTTTGAAACCAGTGGCGATTTGACGGTGTAACGAATTCATCTGCGATTCAACGGCGGCGCTTGCCCCGAGCGTAACCCAATAGGGTGGCCGTTCGAGCGTACTAATCATTCGCCTCATCCGTTGCTCCATGGTCGATGTCGGTTTGACCGAACGGACCGCACGGATTGGCGCGCCGAGCTTGCGTGCGAGATGGGCGGCTAGTTCGGCATGGGCGCCCTCGCCCTGACGCAGCGTTCGACCATCGGGGAGCTTGATCGGCGCGAGCATTTTGTCGGTAAACAGGCGACGGATCTTGTAGTCCTGGCTGTTGAGATACATCGGACCATAGAGCACGATCACGTTGTCGAAATAGTAGACAAGCTGGCGCGCAAAGCGTTTGAGCTGCGCCGGCGATGCATTGCCTTTGCGAAACGTGTTGTTGAACCATGGATGATCGGCGACCCGATTGGCGCTGATCGAGCCGAGCAGGGTATCAATCGTCACCTTGCCGCGCTGGTGCGCGCGGCCCCCATCATCTGCCGGGTTTTTTACCATCGCTTCTGCCTCCCCAACTCTTGGTCGGCATCTTATGTTGCGTGCTGCGGTTCGTTAAGGCCGATCTATATGGCTAATGCTGTCGTGATCGCGGGCGGCGCTGGTATAGTCGGTTGAATTAGCGGCGTCGACAGTTGAGCCTTGGGGGAGGACATGATCGAGCTCTACCACGAATGGGATTCCGTGTGTTCGTTTAAGGTGCGCATGTGCTTGGCGGAAAAGGGTATGGAATGGGAATCTCATCGCGTGTCTTTGTTCGAGTTCGAACATCTCAGACCCGACTATTTGGCGATGAATCCAAACGGCGTCGTTCCGTCCATCAAGGTTGGTGGCAGACCAATCATCGAATCGTCGATGATCAACGAATATTTGGACGAAACTCATCCCAATCCGCCGTTGCGTCCGGAAGATCCGGTGGCGCGCGCGCACATGCGCGTTTGGATTAAGTACCAAGATGACGTGCTGTATTTTTCCCAGCGGCCGGCGTCGTTCCAATTGCTGATCAAGAAAATGCTGTCGGGCCTGTCGCGCGAGCAGGTTGCAGCGATGGTATCGGCGCATCCGAACCCGGAGCGGGGCCGGCATTTCGTTGATTGGGCGACCGGTCCGGTCGATCAGGCGGTGGTCGATGACGCACGCGGAAAATTGCGCGAGGTGTTTGAGCGCATAAGCAAACCGCTCAGCGAGAATGCCTGGTTGGCCGGCGACAGTTACTCGCTGGCGGAAGTCGCTTACGCACCCTTTATTGAGCGTATGGAGCGACTGAAGTTTCAAGAATTATGGTCCGATTTTCCGGCGGTACAAGACTGGATGGATCGCATAAAGGCGCGGCCCGCTTTTGCCAAGGCCATGCCTCCACCAGAATTCCTGATGGAAGGACCGGCTTAGCAGCGTCGTCCAGTACCTACAGTGAGCGGAGTTTTATCTTTGCGCCTTCTCCAACCAACCACGGTCGATGAAGCAGTCGGTCTGCTGACCGACGAGCCCGATGCTAAATGCCTGGCCGGCGGACAGACCTTGGCAGCGATGATGAATGCCGACCTCATCGAGCCCGGTGCGCTGATCAGTTTGAAGAAGATTGCCGAACTCCAGGATATCGAACGGCTGGATAGCGGGGCCTTGCGAATTGGCGCGATGACCACCCATGCCTCGCTCGTGGCGTATGGTGAGTTTACAGCGGCGCAGGAGATCGTCAGGAAGGCAGCGCAGGTAATTGCGCATCCGGCCATACGCAACGCCGGCACGATCGGTGGCTCGATCGCCCACGGTGATCCCGCGGCCGATTATCCGGCTGCACTCGTTGTTGCGGACGCATCGGTCAACGCAGCCGGCCCCGATGGTAGGCGGGTGATTCCGATAGCTGAATTTTTCGTCGACTATCTCGAAACCTCCCTTGCGGAGGGCGAGATCGTTACTTCGATCGACCTGCCCCCCGGACCCGCTGACGCGGTGACCGTCTACGACAAGATTGCCCGCGTTGACGGCGACTTTGCCACCCTCACGCTGGCTCTGGTCGGTACCCGGGATGGCGATGGTTTCTCTTCACTTCGAATCGCGCTGGGTAGCGCGGGGCCGAGGCCGGTCCGCGTTTCGGATGTCGAGCAAAGCTTGATCGGGCGGCCGATTACCAAGGCCAGTTTGCGAACAGTGGGTGAGGCCTTGGTGGCAGCCTGCGACCTGATTGACGACATTCGCGGGAGTTCGGCTTACCGGCTCAAATTGGTTCCACGGGTTCTGGCGCGCGCCGTCAACACAGCGCTGGCCCTCTAAGGGCGCAATCCGCATGTCCAATGATGCCCAAGCGCTGACCCTCAGGGTCAATGGCGAGGATCGCACGGTTGTTGCCGATGGCGGCGATCGTTTGCTGACGGTTCTTCGCGACGGCCTGCAACTCACCGGCCCCAAGCGGGGTTGCAATCAGGGGGTCTGCGGCACTTGCACCGTGCTGGCGGATAGAAAACCGGTGCGCTCGTGCTTGGCGATCGCTGCCAACAGCACTGATTTTGAGATCACGACGATCGAAGGATTGGCCGGCGACGGACCCATGACCGACTTACAACGCGCCTTTGTCGAGGGCGCGGCGATGCAGTGCGGATTTTGTACGCCCGGCATGCTGATGGCACTGACCGGGTTATTCAATGATAACGCAACCCCCGACGAAACCGAGATTCGCCACGCGATCTCCGGAAATCTTTGCCGTTGTACCGGCTACGTCAAGATTGTCCAGGCGGCGCAACGGGTCGCAAAGGGAGTGAAGGGATGAGCGAAGCGATGGCTGTGGGTCGCAGCGTTCCGCGCGCCGATGCCGAGGAAAAAGTACGTGGCGAGGCCGCGTATATCGACGACATGTACTTGCCGGGCATGCTCTATGGGGCGATTGCCACCAGCCCTTATCCGCATGCACGGATTGTGTCCTACGACCTTGATCAAGCGCTGGCGGTATCCGGCGTCAAAGCGATACTCACCGGCGATGACTACGATCTAAAGCGACGCAGCGGCGCGTTTATCAAGGACGAGATGCTTCTAGCCAAGGACAAGGTGCGGTTTGTCGGCGAAGCCGTTGCCGCTGTTGCGGCAACCAGTTTGAAGGCCGCTCGCGAAGCGGCGCGACTGGTTGACGTCACGTATGAGGAATTACCGGCGGTGCTGTCGATGGACGCCGCCGTCGCCGATGGCGCGCCGGTGATCCACGAGGGTTTCGACGAGTATTTTTCGTTGGTTCCGTTAAGTGGTGATGGCAATCGCTTTTGGCATGCGGCGATTGACGAAGGTGATGTCGATGCGGCCTGGGATCAGTGTGAGGTGATCGTCGAGGGCACGTACGAAACTCAAGCCCAGCACCACGCATATATGGAACCGTGCGGTTCGTTGGCAAAGCCGGATCGCGATGGTCGTATCACCGTGTGGTCGACATGCCAGTCCGTGCATCTCACACAGCAACGAATCGCCGAGTGGGTCGGCTTACCGATGGCCATGGTGCGATCAATCGCGCCGAAGATTGGTGGCGGGTTTGGCGGTAAGGGGAGCCCCGGTACCCAACCCCTGGCAGCTGCGCTCGCGCAAAAGACGGGCAAGCCGGTCAAGATGGTGCTGTCACTGACTGAGGATTTCGAAATGATGCGCTCGCGTCATCCAGCGCGCATCAAGATGAGAACCGGCGCCAAGGCAGACGGCACGCTGGTCGCTCGCGAACATATGGCGTTGCTCGACTGCGGTGCCTATGCCGATGACAGCCCGGCGGTGGTCAGCGTGTGTTGCCTGTTCGGACGCGGACCATACAATATTCCCAACTACCGTGGCCGGGCCGACGGCGTCTACACAAACAAGCTTCGCGCTGGCGCATTTCGAGGATTTGGCGGTCCCCAAGCGACGTTTGCAAGTGAAAGCCAACTTGATGAACTTGCCGAGAAACTCGGCATGCATCCGGTCGACCTCCGATTGAAGAACGCGCTCAAAAAAGGGCAGAAGTTTGCCGGAGGACAAACTATCCAAGCGTCGGCGTTTGTCGACTGTTTGGAACGGGTGCGTGCCGACGCCGAAGCGGCGGGCGCAGGTGAGGGGGCACCGCCCGGCAAACGTCGCGGCATCGGCTATACCGGCGTCGCCCATGTGAGTGGTCTGCTTGGCACCGCCGCACATCTCGAACTGCGGACCGATGGCTCGGCAGCCCTATCGACGGGTGTGGTGGATATCGGGCAGGGCTCGGATATTGCGCTGAAGCAAATATGTGCGGAAGCGATGCAACTTCCCTTGGAGCGGGTTTCGTTCGCCAACGCCGACAGCGACACCGCACCGTTTAATTGGAAGACAGCGGCGAGCCGGGTCACTTATATGGCAGGGCGGGCGATCGTCGAAGCGTCGAACCAAGTCAAAGAGAAGCTTCTGCATGAAGCTGCGGAGATGATGGAAGCTCCCGCGGTAGATCTCGAAATTCGCCCGGGTGGCTTTGTCGGTCTCAAGGGCGTACCCGAACGCATGCTGCCGTTCGCCGCGATCGCCGGACACAGCACCGCAATGGGTGGCGGGCCGATCACTGGGAGTCATTCACTCACGTTTGATGGCGAGCGCATGGATCCTAAGCACGCGACGATCCACGGCTTCATCTTTCCCAATATCGGCGCCTACACCTTCGGCGCGCAGGCGTGCGAGGTCGAGATTGACGAGGTGACGGGACAAGCCACCGTGTTGCGGGTTTGGTCGGCCCACGATGTCGGCCGGGCGATCAATCCGGCGCAGATCGAAGGCCAGATCGAGGGCGGCTTTGTCCAGGGCATGGGCTACGCCTTGTTCGAAGAAATTGTGTGGGATTCAGGCCACATCGCCAACCCAACGTTGATGGATTACAAGCTCCCCGGTGTGCTCGATTCGCCCCCCAAAATCCATCCGATCATCCTCGAGGATCCCGAACCAAGCGGGCCGTTTGGCGCCAAGGGTGTCGGCGAACCGCCGCTGGTCGGCGCGGCCGCGGTTATCGGCAACGCCATCGCAAACGCGATCGGCGGCAGGGTCCGGACCTTGCCGATGACGCCGGAACGGGTGCTGGATGCGATGGAAGCGGCTGACGCGTCGTAAAACGGGCTGCTGATCGGCTTGCGAGCGAGCGGTTGCTTCGGCTAGCTTGGCGCGGCTTTAAAAATGATTTTCAGCCCATTGGGCAACACGAACATAAGCAGGGGGCATTGATGCGCTACGCCACACTCGTCGGACCTGACAAGAAAGCCTATTTCTGCCGCGTCAAAGACGGCATGGCGGAGCCGATCGGCCGCGCCTACGAGCGGGTCGGTCTGGATCCGCTGCGTGAGCTCCTCGAGGACGGCCGCAATCCGGCGCGGGTGCGCCCGGTTCGTAAGCCGTTCCCGGTGAAAGGTGCGCGCTACAAGCCGGCGGTGACGGCGCCCTCAAAGATCATCGCCATTGGTCTCAACTATCTCAAACACGCCAAGGAGACCGGCAACGCGGTGCCTAAGGCGCCGATGTCGTGGTGCAAATACACCTCGAGCCTGATCGGGCATGGCGATCAAATAAAGTATCGCACGAAGGACTCAAAAAAGATCGACTACGAGTGCGAACTTGCCTTCGTGATGGGTCGACGAGCCCGCGATGTGAGCCGTAAGGACGCGTTGAAGTACGTGTTTGGCTACACCTGCTGTAACGACGTGACGGCGCGCGATCACCAATTCGCCGAGATGCAATTTTCGCGCAGCAAAAGCTTCGACACCTTCACACCACTTGGGCCGCAGATCGTGTCGGCCGACGAGATTCCTGATCCACAAGATCTGATGATACGCACCCGCCTCAACGGCAAGGTGATGCAGGAGGAGACCACGGGTGACATGATTTTCTCGTGTGCCCAACTGATCGAGTATTTGTCGCGCTACATGACGCTTGAGCCCGGCGATGTGGTTAGCACCGGGACGCCGTCGGGTGTTGGTGTGGCACGCAAGCCGCCGGTCTATATGAAGCACGGCGATTCCGTGGAGATCGAGATCGAAGGGATTGGCACGCTGAAGAATCCCGTGCGCGTCATCAAGTAGTATCGTACTTTCAATTTGGAGGAAGCCGGCATGTTCGCCGGCTTTTTTCGTTCGAGGAGGAAATCATGAAACTGAGTAACACCGTGGTGCGTCGGGTGGTGACCGGTCACAACGCTGCCGGAAAATCTATCGTTCTTGTCGACGATATGACCGAGCCGGTTGAAACATCGACCGTCAATTCGACCCGGATGTGGACGGCCAATTCGCATCCGCCGAAAACGCATGGCGTCGAGGAAGCTATGGCGTTCGCCGACCGGATGGAACCGCTGGGCAGCAATTTCCTGCTACTGTTCGTACCGCCCGACGATCCGAACCTGTCGATAGAGGAAATGGAGAGCCAGTGGGCGGCGCGATTCGACGCAATCGGCGAAGGCCATATCCGCATCGACACTTCGAAGCATCCACGTATGCACAAAACCCGGACGATCGACTATCTGGCGGTGTTGTCAGGCGAGGTGACACTGCTGCTCGATGAGGAGGAGGTGGTGTTGAAGCCGTTCGATACGATCGTGCAGCAGGCGACCAACCATGGTTGGGTCAATCGCACCAAGGAACCGGCAGTGATGGTAGTGATTATGACTGGGCAGGATCTAACTTAGCCTGTGCGAGCTACTGTGAGGCGAGGACGCGCACCCCCTACCACACTGAACCCTGATCTTGCTTAATTCAGGCAGGTTTTGGCAGGTCATCCAATCATGCGGCCACCGTCGACCGGGATGAGCACACCTGTCATCCACGTCGTGTGGTCGGAGGCGAGGTAGGCGATAAGTTCGGAAATATCTTCGGGCACACCGGCCCGGCCGATCGGGTAAACCTTCCCGCGCTCCTTGAGAAACTTGTTAAACGTGCGGCTGTCCATGGCGTGCGCATAGATCTCGGTGGCGACCAACGCCGGCGCGACAACGTTGCAGCGCACTTTCTTCGGTGCAAGCTCGACCGCGAGCGCTTTGGCGAACGATTCAACGCCGCCCTTTGTCGCCGAGTAGATCGAGGTGCCGGCGTTGGGGCGTTGTGACAGCACCGAGCTAACCATTATCAGATGGCCCTTGGTTTTGGTTAGCGCGGGGATGCAGGCGAGCGACATATTGATCGTGCCGACGAGATTGATGCGGACGAGATCGTCGATGGTAGATCGCTTGATTTGGCCAATCTTTTCAGCTCGCATGATCCCGGCATTATTAACGACCACGTCGAGGCGTCCGTGGTCGGCCAGGATTTCTTTTACGGTTTGCTGGACTGAATCGTTGTCGGCGATATCGCACGCGTAAGGGTGCAGCTTCTCGCCGCGCTTGGGCTTTAGCCGGTCGGCACGGCGGCCACACACGGCAACCGTGAAACCGTCGCGTGCGAGTGCATTTGCGGTTGCGCGACCCAAGCCGGTTCCGCCGCCGGTGACCAACGCAACTTTCTTCCTCTGCGTGCCACGTCCCCGCGTCGTTGGTTTCTTTGCCATACTTTTGCTCTCCCGGTGTGCGGATTCGAATACCGTCTAGTGAGGGCGTAAGATGCACGTAGGAAGATCACGCGACAAGGTTGGAGGAGACGATGGCGGTACAAGAGGCAACTCAGGACAAACCAGTTTATTTCCGGCCACGGCGATTGGGGCATGCCAACCTTTGGGTTGACGACCGGCCAAAGTCTGAAGCTTTCTACAATCAGGTTTGCGGTTTCACGCTTGAGTTCTGGGAACCCGATCTCGAGGCATCGTTTCTCGGTACCGGGAACACGCCGCACGACATCGGCATGATAAAAACAACGGGCGGCAAAGCCCGCTACGGACGCGATGGTTTGTTGCAGTTGCCCGAAGGTATCGGCATCCAACATGGGCTTGGCCATCTCGCGTGGGAACTCGAGAACGAAGCTGATCTCGTTGAAGCGTTTGGCCGCCTCCAGGAAGCCGGCATCGAGACCGATATGACGGTCGACCATCAGGTCGCCCATAGCATCTACATGTCCGATCCTGATGGTAATCAAATTGAATTCTACTGCGATACGGTCAAGGAATGGCGCACGGTGATCCAGGGCGAAATGGAACTGATCACAGGCTTCTGGGCACCGGGTGATACCGATGCGTTCACCGAGCCGCGCTACGATCCCAACCCCGAGATCCGTGTCGTCGGCGAGGCGCCGATACACCCCCGGCGCATAACGCACACGTTGCTTAAGACTGAAGACGTGGACGGATTGGTCGAATTTTATTCGACCGTGGGCGGGATGACGCCGGTTTTCTCGACGAGCGACAATTCCATCGTGTGTTTACGTGGCACGCACGACGCCTATCGTTTTCACCTAGCTATCAGTCAGGCGGGCGCGGGTGAGAAGGCTGGCTACCACCATTCATCGTTCGAACTGGAGAGTGAAGCAGCCCTCGTTGAAGCTGAAAAGGCTGTGGCAGCAGCCGGCTACGCGCCGGAGAAGTCGGTCGATCACCCGTCGAAGCGTAGCTTCTTCATGATCGATCCCGATGGCTTGCGCAGCGAATACTTCGTGCGGCGGGACGCGGCGTTCTTCGACGTTACGCAAGCGCCGGCCGAGGATCGGGCATTCCTGATCTAACGATTGCCGGCTCGCGAATTCTTATGCGACTAGTTGGATGACAGTCGAACCCGTCGATCCGGTCATTGAGGGCGCGCGTTTCGTCCTCACCCAGGATGGGGATCGGCGTTTTCTCGAACGGACGTCGATCGCCGTGCATGGAAATCGCATCGTAGCGATTGGCGATCGTGACGAGTTGCGGGCGACATACGCCGTGACGAGGACCATTGATGCGTCCGAGCGGCTGGTAACACCGGGCCTCGTCAACGCCCACTCGCATCTCGAATCGTGCTTCGACAAGGGCTTGTTGGATGACGTTCCTTTGGTCGCGTACGTCGACCGCAAATGCAGTTTTACTTGGAATGCACTAACCCAGAAGAACTACTACTGCGATCCGAAAACTTCAAAAGCCACCGGCCGCAAACCCTTATGTACTCTCGCTTTCCAGCAGTATGCCTGACTTCTAGCTCTAAAATAGAGCCTATCATTAGGATACTAACCAGAACAAGTGAGTACCTACCGTTCCCGATCGATGCCATTCCCTACGCAAACTATTTGCAAACACCAAATCTGTAGCTATCGGCTACATCTCCAGGCACGGCTAACTCAGGACCGGGAATTGTTAGCGATATATTCGGAGGGAGTGCCGGCGCCGAGGGGGGTGTTGTAGTAGCGCTTCCAGTAGTGCGCTTGGCCCTCGAGATCGGCGAGCAAGAAAGTGGCTTCATGACTAGCATTAGCAATACGCTTTTCAACGCTTCCGCCCTTAATGCCAATCTTGTGTAATACATCCCTGTTTTCCGCAACGAATGGCAAATCAGATTTACTTCGCAGTACGTAAACGGTGCCACTTGCTTGATCGTCATCAGCCCGTTCGCCCGAGAACAATGGGCCTGCGATCGACCGGAGTATGGTGTTAGAGAATGCCTTGCAGGTGATTTCCGAAGCAGGCGCGACTACTGCAATTGTCACACAAAATTCTGAACCAATTGGATCCGTTGACCTGAACATAATTGTAAACACTATGACCAACGCGCCAGACGAAAATAAGCGCGGGAAAAGCTATACCTAGCTATTTCGCCCTTCCCCGCTGATCGATTCTGATAATAATATCCCAGAATCGCAATTCTACAGCCATGAAGTCGTGGTCTAATTGTTGGATTTAGTTGAAAGGTACAATTTGAGTTTTGGCTATAGCAATGAAAAGTGAGAAATTTA
>Ga0115002_10005749_pt1 | contig 14493 bp, 16 predicted proteins | sample ArcticOcean_MG_C_8_FD_89576 | JGI IMG/M metagenome (GOLD analysis project Ga0115002, IMG submission 89576) | Marine microbial communities from western Arctic Ocean - ArcticOcean_MG_CB11_86 | ecosystem: Environmental > Aquatic > Marine > Oceanic | place: Arctic Ocean: Canada Basin | collected... | reverse complement strand
TGGTGATCGGTTTTTTAAATTCAATTATTTTTTTAATAATTTTACTATCAATCATGATGTTTTTTTTTATACAATATAATGAATCCAAAAAAAATTAAAGGAACACATAATAGCTGACCCATAGAAAAGAAATTAAATATTAGACCAATCTGTTGATCAGGCTCTCTTAAAAACTCAATTAAAAATCTAAATATTCCATAAAACAATAGAAATATACCAGATATTTTTCCATATTTTTCTTTGGAATAATTTTTAAAAAAAACATATAATAAAATAATAAACAATACCACTCCTTCTAAAAATGCTTCATATAGTTGAGAAGGATGCCTTGGAAAATTATCTATACTGGGGTAAATTACGGCTAAAGGAAAATCAGTAATACGTCCTATTAGCTCTGTATTAATAAAATTAGCAATTCTTCCAAAAAATAAACCAACTGGAGCTACAAGAGATACTAGATCTGAAAGGGCGAAAAAATCAATGTTATTTTTTTTTGAAAACAAAAATACGCCAATAATCATTCCAGTTAATCCTCCATGAAACGACATTCCTCCTTTCCAAATATAAAAAATGTATTTTGGATCCAAAATAAAACTATTTAATTGATAAAACATCACATAGCCAATACGTCCTCCGATTATGACACCAATTATTGCCCAAATAAAAAAATTATCAATTAATTTATTATCAATTTTATATTCTAAACTTGAATTAAATGATTTTATTAAATAATTTCCAAGTAAGAATGCTGTGACATAGGCCATTGAATACCAACGAATTTCGATAAAACTAAAAGAAAAAATAACAGGATCTATTGCAGGTTGTATAAAAATCACTATATTGATTTAAACTATTATTTTTCTTATGGTTAATAAATCAAAAATTTTTTCTGACTTATCTAAGATGGCTGTCGATGCAATGAGTACCTTTGCAGGAGTTCGAAAAGAAGTTGAGACAATTGTCAGTTTGAGAGTAAATAAAATTATTAATAGGATGCAACTAGTTAAGAGGGATGAATTCGAGGTATTAAAAAAACTTGTTCAAAAATTATTAATTGAAAATCAAAAATTAAACAGAATTAAATCTTTAAAAAGAAAAAAAACGAGTTCTGTTAAGAAAAAAACAAAAAAATAGCTTTTATTCACAATAAATTTTAAAATAGCGGTAAAGTGCTTGCTAAACGCTATTAAATTTTAGTAAAGCTACATCTGGTATATAAAAAAACTATAACACTAGATAAGGTATGAATTCAGAAAATATTTCTCTAAATCCAATAGATGTTGTTGAAGATGTTATTTATGGGAAAAAATGGACATTTAGCCGGTCTGATGATTATGAGTTGGTCGCTGAAATATCCTCAGAATGGTGTCAATATAGACTATATTTTACTTGGTCTGAACAGATAAACGCTATTAGCTACACTATTACTTTCGATTTAAAGTTTCCTGAAGACAAAATACAAAAAGCTCATGAACTTTTAGCCTTAATTAATGAAAAATTATGGATAGGTCATTTTGATATTACTTCTAAAAATGGAATTCCTGCCTATAGACATACAGTATTGTCTCTGTCAGAGAATGAAATGCTTCATAATCAACTGGAAGATTTAGTTGATATAGCAATTTATGAATGTGAGAAATATTATCCTGCTTTTCAACTTGTATTATTTGATGATAGTAATCCAAGAAAAGCTCTTAATTTAAGTACATTTGATACAATAGGCAGAGCCTAAAAACTTTACATTTGTGATTTATATTTTATTCATTAGTAATGAATAAAATTTTATTAGTAGGCAGCGGTCATATGGGGTCAGCTTTATTAAAATCTTGGATATCTAAAACGAATTCATTGTTTACAGTTATCGATCCAGTGCAGTTTAGAAATATCAATAAAGTATTTAAAAAAAGAGTAATTGCAGTAAAATCAATATTAGAAGTTAAAAATATTTCAGAATTTAATTTAATTATTTTCGCAATAAAGCCTCAAATAGCAGAAGAAGTTTTAAAAAAATTCGCAGATTACAAATTTAACAAAAAATGCACTTTTATAAGTATAGTAGCAGGAAAAAAAATTAATTTTTTTTATAAGTATTTGCCCGCTACAAATGAACTTATACGCGTCATGCCCAATATGCCAGCCTTAATTAATCATGGAATGTCGTGCTTAGTTGCTAAAAAAAATCTATCAATAAAAACTAAAAATAAAATCAATGCATTGTTTTCTATTTTAGGTGAAACTTTATGGTTAAAAAGTGAAAAAGATATCGATAAGGTAACTGCAATTTCTGGAAGTGGCCCTGGTTATATTTTTCTTATTATAGATGCTTTTGAAAAAGCTGCTTTACAACTTGGGTTAGGGGAAAAAAATACTAAGAAATTAGTTCATCAAACTTTACTTGGATCAACTCATCTATTGCTTAATGAAAGTTTAACTGCAGAAAAATTAGCAAATAAAATCGCAATTAAGGGCGGAACAACAGAGGCTGGTTTAAATCAATTTAAACAAAATAAAATTCTTCACAATGTGTTTAAAAAGGTAGTTGAGGCTGCATATAGACGTGCAAATCAATTAGGAAAATAATTTTGTTGTGAACAAAGATTTAAAAATTATAGCTATAGAAACACTTAAAATATTAATAAAAAAATCCTGGAGTAATTTATCAATTAAACAGATTAAAGTGAAATCTAGAGTGAAATTATTTTCTAACTTAATTAAGAATAAACAGGAACTTCTTAATAACATAAATTCTTATTTTGATTATAATTTAATTCTAAATTCTAAAAAAATTGAAAATAGTAAATCTAAAGATATGATTTTTGAAATTTTAATGATGCGTTTTGATTTATTGCAGGATAATCGTAAGGCAATTTTATCAATATTTAAATCATTTAGAAGCAATCCCAAAGAATTAGTTTTTATGATTCCTAAACTACTGATAAGCGTAGAAACAATGCTTAATTGTGTTAAAATTTCTAGCAAGGGTATTGTTGGAAAAATAAAAATAAAAGGAATTTTAATAATATATTTAACTACTTTTTTAGTGTGGATAGGTGATGAAACAGAATCTTTAGAGAAAACCATGACCTTCTTAGATAATTCTTTGGACCAGATTGAAAAGTTATTTAAGCTATAAAAAAATTATGAAATTAATTTCTTATCAGGATTTTTTGGAAATAAATATTTGTGTTGGTACTATTTTAGCTGCTGTTGAAAACAATAATTTAAAAAATCCATCAATTATTTTGACAATTGATTTTGGAAAAATGATTGGTATAAAAAAAAGTTCTGCTCAATTGAGGGCTAATTATAATTGCCAAGATTTGTTAAACAAACAAATAGCTGCGGTTATTAATTTTCCACCCAAACAGATAGGTAATTTAATTTCAGAGGTCTTAGTTTTAGGCTTTCCTGATGATAATAATGATGCAATTTTAATTTCTCCAGAATCTAAAATTGAAAATGGAAAAAAATTATATTAATTATAATGGTAGATTGATAACAGTTTTTAGTCCTCCCAAGTTTGATTTCGTAAGTTTAATCTCTCCTCCATGCGAGCGAATTATATCTCTTGCTATAGTCATTCCGAGCCCACTCTCTCCCTTTAATTTATTGCGAGAAGGATCTAAAGTAAAAAAAGGCTTGAATACATCTTCATAATTTTTTTCTGGAATTCCAGGACCATTATCAGAAATTGATATAAAGCACTCCTCAAGAATTATTTCCATTTCTATGTTAATTTGAGATGAATATCGTTTTGAATTATCAATTATATTCTGAATTGCCCTCTTAATTTGCAACGGGCGACCAGATGTTCTGATATCTTCCTTACAATTATTATTAATCTCATGTGTTTCGGAAGTATTTGAAAGACAAATACTTTGGATAAGAATTTTTAAATTAATATTTTCAATTGTTTCAGGAATTCCTTCTCTTACAAAACTGACATAACTATTTAACATTGCTGTCATTTCATTAATATCATGTACTAATTCTTTTTTAGCATTGTCATCTTTCATTAAAGATAACTGTAATCTCATTCTCGTTAGAGGCGTTCTAAGGTCATGACTAACACCAGCCAGCATGTCTGTTCTTTGTTTCAAAAATCTTTTAATTCGAGTTCGCATTTGATTAAAAGCATTTGTAGTTTGGCGAATTTCTGATGCTCCGGATACCTTTAATTCAGGAGCATCCAAACCTCTTCCAAAAGTCTCTGCTATAATTGCCAAACGTTTTAGAGGTCTTATTTGCCCTTTCATGAAATGATAAGCTAAAAATAAAAGAATTAGTGATGCAAAAAACATCCAAAGAAGAAATACAAAAGTGGACTCGCTATAAATACGATCTTTATTTACGGTTACAACTAAGAGATCATTCCCAAGTTGAATTTTTATAATAGCTCCTTGATCTAAATTGCTTAAATCATAAAAAAATGGCTTATCAATTTCTTCAATAGCTTGCTGTAATCTTTTTGATAAAATTCCTCTTTGTTTGTTAATCAAGGTAGGATTTAAATTAGTATTTTTTTTATAAATTATCCCCATTTTAAAATCTTCTTTTGCTAAGCGAATTGCTTTAAACTTTAAATCTTGATCAATTAGTTTAATAACAACATTAATGTCTGCAACAACAGATTGTGTAAGTCTTTTGCTAATAATATTCCAAGAAGATTGATAAAATACTAAAGTTGTTAAAAAAATTAATGTTAAAATTGGAATAAAAACAATTATTAATGATCTTCCTAAAAGAGAGGAGGGGATTAATTTTCTGTAGATATTAGAACTCATTACAAATTAGTTTATATCCTTTTCCTCTAATTGTTTTGATAAAATTTGGTTGTTTTGGATTAGACTCAATTTTTTGCCTAAGTCTTGTAATCTGCACATCTATTTTTCTCAATTCATTTTCATCCAGATCTTGTTCCGCCAATTCTTCTCTTAAAACCATATCATTTTTTTTGTGAATTAATTTTAACAAAAGTTTATTCTCACTTTCAGTCAGATAAATTATATCAGAATTTTTTTTCAATTGCATAGCATCAACATTAAAAGAAAAATCTCCAAAAATAATTGACTTATTCTTTTTTTGATTAAATTTAAATAAAATTAACAGTTTTTGAATTCTTAAATACAGTTCTTCCGGTTCAAATGGCTTTGATAAATAGTCATCTGCTCCAAATTTTAAGCCTTGAATAATATCTTCTGTTCCCCCCATTGCTGTTAAAAGAATAGCAGGTGTATTATCTTTTTCCTTAATAACCTTAATTAAATCCATGCCATCTCCTGAGGGCATCATTCTATCAACTATAATTAAATCAAAAATAAAATATTCTAAAATTTCTTGAGCCGATGAAAAATCATCAACTAAAAATATTTTATATTTTTTTTTACTTAAATACTCCTTCAATAACTCTCTTAGCCTTTCGTCGTCATCAATTATTAGAATATTTTGTTCCATTAGTTTTATTAATTAAGGTCGTTAAAATGTAATTGATTTTTTTCATCAATCATAGCATATAAAATTTTTTTAAATCCATTAATATCTTTTTCATCTGCATTCTTAATTATTTCCTTAATTCTGTTAATTTGTATATTCGAGAGTTTCTTTTCTAGTTCAATGCCTAAAATTGTTAAGGATAAATTTTTAGTTCTTTTATCTTTACCGACTGAAACTACAATATAACCTTCTTTTACTAACTGATTAAGAACACGTGAAAGACTTTGTTTGGTGATTTGTAATATTTCAAGCAAGTTCCTGATAGTAATTTGTTTTTTTTTCCCTACAAAATAGATAACGCGATGATGAGCTCTTCCAAAATTTATTTTATCTAAAACTTTATCAGGACCAGATGTAAAATCTCTATAAGAAAAAAATATCAATTCTATAACTTTGCGAATTTCTATGTCACTTAGAAATAATGGGGAAAACAGTTTATTTAGGTCAGTCATATTGACTTAATTATGCATGACTGTTAATGAATTGCTATTAAAAAATTAAAAAAATTAATTTATGACTCAAGCATTTGATAAAAGAGAAGGTTGGATCTGGATGAATGGATCTTTTTTGCCTTGGGAAAAAGCTACAACCCATGTTATCTCGCAAGGTCTTCATTATGCAAGCTCTGTATTTGAGGGTGAAAGAGCTTATGGGGGAAAGATTTTTAAATCTAAAGAGCATACTAAAAGATTATTTACGTCCGCTAGTATTATTGGAATGAATATTCCCTTTAGTGAAGAGGAAATTTTAAAAGCTAAAGATGATTTAATTAATAAAATGAAAAAAGAAAATTGCTATATCAGACCTGTTGTTTGGAGAGGGAGTCAAATTATGGGATTATCAACAACGAAATCAGACATTAATGTTGCTATTGCTTTGTGGGACGATTGGGCTTCATATTTTAAAATTGAAGATAGGCTGACTGGTTTGAAATTAATTACCTCTCCATGGAAAAGACCTGCTCCGGATACAGCACCTTTTAATGCAAAGGCATCAGGCCCGTATATCATTTGCACTATGTCCAAACAATTTGCAGAAGAAAAAGGTTATAATGATGCTTTGATGTTAGATTACAGGGGTTTTGTTGCAGAGGGAACAGGAGCTAATATTTTCTTTATAAAAGATAAGAATATTTATACACCAATTCCAGATTGTTTTTTAAATGGCATTACGCGCCAAACAGTAATTGAGTTAGTTAAAAATAAAGGCTTTAATTTAATAGAAAAGTATATTCTTCCTAGTGAGATTGATCAATATGAAGAAGCGTTTTTAACTGGAACTGCAGCAGAAATCACACCAATTAAATCGATAGATGAAATTAATTATAATGTGGGAAACAATACAGTTAGCTTTGAATTAATGAATGATTTTACAAGCTTAGTTAATTCTTCTTAACAACTTAAGAACTTGATAATTACTTACAGCCAATTAAAGTTTTCATTATAAAATTCTTTTTTCCAGAAAGGTGCATCTTTTTTTAAAAAATCTATAATATAATTGCACGCTGCAATACTATCATCTCGATGCATAGAAAATGTAGCAACTAAAACAATTTTTTCACTTACTTTTAGTTGCCCATATCGATGAATTACCAAGCTATCTATAAGCCTCCATTTTTTTTTAGCTTCTTCATTAATCTTCTCAAGAGAATTAAACGCCATGTCTCTATAAACTTCTAAATCTATTGATGTTACCTCTTTGTTATTATTTATGTCTCTAACATAACCAATAAATATAGACACCGCCCCAACACTTGAGTGTTTAAATTTAATTGCACTTATTTCTTTTTCTAGCTCAAAGTCTTGTTGTTGAATTTTTATCATTAGCCGCCACTTACTGGAGGAAACAATGCTATTTCATCATTGGATGAAAGTATGCAATTATTTGAAATATATTCTAAGTTTACTGCAATTCGGACAATGTCCTCTTTTACAATGTAATCATTTAATTTTGGATATTTATTACATAAGTATTTTTTAAGTGAATTAATATCTGTTATGTTGTTGTCAATAATATCTTCACAATCAGTGTGGGTGATGGTTTTTAACCATGCAAAATATTTTATTTTCATTTAAAAGTGTTTTAATCCTGATCTTAAATAATCATATCCTGTATAAAGGGTAAGTATAGCGGCGCTCCAGAGTGCAAGTTTACCTAAAAATAAAATAGGAATAACTGAAATTCCACTTTCGCTTAATATTAATACAGCTAACGCTACCAGTTGAAGGGACGTTTTTAGTTTGGCTATTTTTGACACAGGAACACTTACTTTAATTCCTGCTAAATATTCTCTCAAACCTGAAACAGCAATTTCTCTTAAAAGTATAATAAGTGCAGGGATTGTTTCCCAGTCAGCAATCACTTCTTTTGAAGTTAAAATTAATATTACGGCTGCAACTAATAGTTTGTCTGCTATAGGGTCAAGAAAAGTTCCAAGATTAGAAACTTCATTTCTTATTCTAGCTAGATATCCATCAAAATAATCGGTTATGCTTGCTGCACAAAACAATGTGAAAGCTATCCATCCATACATGGGACTTTTTAAATAAAGACAAGCTACTATTATAGGTATTACTATAATACGAGAAATTGTTAACAAATTAGAAATATTTAATTTCATAAAATTATTTTTTAGACTAAGTTTAATTTAATGACTATGAAAAAAATCATAAACTTTGTTAATAACTGATTTGGGGATTCCTGAGATAGAAAAAAGCTCTTGTTTTGATGCGTTTTTTATTTTTTCAATAGAACCAAAATGAATCATTAATAGCCTCTTTCTTTTTGGCCCGATACCAGATAAGTCATTAAACACGCTATCTAATGTCTTTTTCCCTCTTCTGGCTCTATGTGTGGTGATAGCAAATCTATGGGCCTCATCACGTATTCTTTGAATAAAATATAATAGTGGATCGTTAGGATGAAGATTGATATTTTTATTTTTTAGGTGAATTATTTCTCTCCCTGAATTTCTTTTGACACCTTTAGACACACTAATTAATGCAACATCATTAAATTTTTTGCAATCTAAGATATCTTTAACAGCGTTAAATTGTCCCCTTCCCCCATCAACAATTATAACTTCAGGGACAATAACCTCTTTTCTTTCTGTAATTCTTAATCTTCTACTTAATACTTCTTTCATCATATAATAGTCATCAACACTTGATAATTTTTCTTGGTTTAAATTATATTTTATATTATATTTTCTGTAATTCTTTGGACTTAACCCCTCCTCATCTACAACAATCATTACACCCACTGATTCTTTTCCAAATGTATGACTATTATCATATACTTCTATTCGTTTAGGTAGTTTTTCGAGATTTAATAATTGTTTTAATTTTTGTAATGCAGTTTGATGATTTTGTAAGCTAGCTTTTTTTATTTTAATATTTTCCTTAGCATTTTTTTCAGCCAAAAGAATATGTTTAAATTTTTCTCCAGTTTTAGGTTGGAGTATTCTTATTTTTATTGAATTTTTAGCATTTAGAATATTCTTAACACTTTGAAAATATTTTGGGTTTTGATTTATCAAAATTTTTGGCGGCACTTCTTTATCTGCATAAAATTGAAAAAGAAAAGACTCAAGGATTTCATTTTTTGTAGCGTTATTTTCATGAATAGGGAAAAATGATTTATTTCCATAGTTGCTTCCATTACGATAAAATTTTCCATGAATACAGCTTTTTTCCTCTAAGATTTCAATCGCAAAAATATCTATATTGCGCATATCTTTTACATATACTGATTGATATTTTTGAATTTGATCTATAGATTTAATCCGATCTCGGAGGGTTCCAGCCTCTTCATACATCTGTTTTTTGCTTGCTAGAATCATCAATTTTTCTAGTTTAGATTTAACAGTTTTTGTATTTCCAGATAAAAATTTTTTTGCATCTTTAATTGTTTCTAGATATTTTTCTTTTGAAATATAACCTACGCAAGGTGCACTGCATCTTTTTATATCAAATAATAAACATGGTCTTTTTCGATTATTGAACACTGTATCTGAACAGCTTCTCAGTAAAAAAGTTTTTTGCAATGAAAGCAAAGTATAATCTGCAACTGAAGGAGATACAAAAGGTCCATAATAATGACCTTTGAATTTTTTTGCACCCCTATATTTTTGAATGCGTGGATATGCGTATTGATTATTTATCAAAATGTAAGGGAATGACTTATCATCTCTAAAAATTATATTAAATCTTGGTTTGTGTCTTTTAATTAGGTTGCATTCTAAAAGAAGTGCTTCAATTTCAGTATTTGTGACTGAAAAACTCATGTGCTTAGTTAAACTTACCATTCTTTGTAAGCGCCTTGTTAGACTATTAAGGGAAGTGTAATTAACTACTCTTTTTGCTAAGTTTTTTGCTTTGCCTATATAGAGTATTTCACCTTTTTCATTTTCCATTTGATAAACTCCTGGTTTGTGCGGGAGTGTTTTGGCAATGAATTTAATAATTTCCTGACCTTCCTGATTAATATTTATTCTTTCTTCTGGATAATCTTCGTGGATTTTAGGAGCTTTATTTGGTTTGTTTGTTTTGGGCATAAATTTCACTAGATAAAGAAGATATTATATTATAATCGAGTTTTTGAAATAAATAGACTAAAATTATATATTAAAAAAAACCAATAAAAAAATAAATAGGAGTAAAAAATGGCAAAAATGACAACCGAAGAAGCTTTTGTTAAAGTTTTACAAATGCATGGAATAGAACATGCCTTTGGTATTATAGGTTCTGCATTTATGCCTATATCTGACTTATTTCCAAAAGCTGGAATAACTTTTTGGGATGTAGCTCACGAATCGAACGGTGGATTGATTGCTGATGGATATACTCGTTCAACTGGAAAAATTTCAATGTGTATTGCTCAGAATGGACCTGGTATAACGGGTTTAGTTACGCCTATTAAAACTGCTTATTGGAATCATACCCCAATGCTTCTTGTCACTCCGCAAGCGGCTAACAAAACTATTGGGCAAGGTGGTTTTCAAGAAGTTGAGCAAATGAATTTATTTAAAGATATGGTTTGCTATCAAGAAGAAGTTCGAGATGCTTCTCGAATGGCGGAAGTATTAAATCGTGTTATTGAAAAAGCTATAAGAGGATCTGCTCCCGCTCAAATAAATGTACCAAGAGATTACTGGACTCAAGTCATTGATATTGAACTTCCATCAATAATTAGAATGGAAAGACAATCAGGTGGAGTTGATGCAATTAAAAAAGCTGCTGATCTTTTATCAAGTGCTAAATTTCCTGTTATTATATCTGGTGCAGGAGTTGTCTTAGCCGATGCTATAGATGATTGTAAGAATATTGCTGAAAGATTAGATGCACCTGTAGCATGTGGCTATCAACATAATGATAGTTTTCCAGGAAAGCATCCTTTAGCGGTGGGTCCTCTAGGCTATAATGGCTCTAAAGCAGCAATGGAAATAATTTCAAAAGCTGATGTTGTTCTAGCACTTGGCACAAGGCTTAATCCATTTTCAACTTTACCTGGTTACGGAATTGATTATTGGCCAAAACATGCAAGCATTATTCAGGTTGATATGAATTCTGACCGCATAGGGCTTGCTAAAAAAATATCTGTTGGAATTTGTGGAGATGCTAAATTAGTCGCACAGCAAATTCTTTCCCAGCTATCAGCAACAGCAGGAGATGTTGGAAGAGAAGATAGAAAGGCACTTGTCCATCAAACAAAATCTTCTTGGCTTCAAACATTAACTAGTCTTGATCATGAGGAAGACGATGAAGGAACTAGTTGGAACAAGGATTCAAGGGAAAGAGATCCTGATAGAATGTCGCCCCGTATGGCGTGGCGCGCAATTCAAGCAGGTCTTCCTGAGAATGCCATTATATCAAGTGATATTGGAAATAACTGTGCTATTGGAAATGCTTATCCAACTTTTGAAAAAGGAAGAAAATATTTAGCTCCTGGTTTATTTGGACCATGTGGTTATGGGTTTCCTTCTGTCTTGGGTGCTAAAATTGGATGTCCCGATACCCCTGTTATTGGTTTTTCAGGAGATGGTGCATTTGGTATCAGTATGAGTGAGATGACTTCATGTAATAGAAAAGAATGGCCTGATATTACTATGGTTATATTTAGAAATTATCAATGGGGTGCAGAAAAAAGAAATACAACTCTATGGTATGATAACAACTTTATTGGCACTGAATTAGATCCAAAATTAAGTTATGCAAAAATTGCAGAAGCATGTGGATTTAAGGGGGTTAAAGTGACAACTCAAGAAGAATTAACTGAAGCATTAAAAACTTCTTGCGTAGAACAGATGAATGGGGTCACAACCTTTATTGAAGTAATTTTAAATCAAGAATTAGGTGAACCATTTAGAAGAGATGCAATGAAAGCACCTGTTGAAGTAGCAGGTATTACTAGATCTGATATGCAAGCCCAGTAAATATTTTAGATGATAATCTTTCAAAGAGCCTAATATTTTTTAGGTTTTTTTTATTGATCTGCAATAATAATATCAGCGGCTTTTTCAGCAATCATAATAGTTGGGGCATTGGTATTACCTGAAGTAATATTTGGCATTATAGATGCATCTACTACCCGAAGATTTTCAACACCATGCACTTTTAATCTATCATTTACTACAGAACTATCATCATTACCCATTTTACAAGTGCCAACTGGATGAAAAATAGTTTGCGCATGGTTACTTGCAGCTTGGACAATTTGTTCATCATCTTGATATTTGAGACCAGGTCTAAATTCTTCTGGTTGATATTTTTTAAATGTTTCAGTTTCAAAAATAATTTTTCGGACTAATCTAATTCCAGCAGCAGCAACTTTTCTATCATCAGTTGTAGAAAGATAATTCATTTTTATTTTAGGGTCATCACGAGAATCACTTGAAGCTATATTTATTTCCCCTCTACTTGTTGGCCTAATATTGGCAACAGTAGGAGTAAAAGCATCAAAGTTATGAAGAGCAGCTCCCCCAAGTTTATCTGTACTAATAGGTTGAACATGAAATTGAAGATTAGGTGTTGCTCTACTTTCATCACTTTTTGCAAAACCACATAATTGACTGGCTCCCATTGTCATCACACCTTTTCTTAAAAAGAGAAACTCCATACCTATAAACATTTTCCCAAAAAAACTATTAATTTTTTTATTTAATGTTTTAATGTTTTTTACCTTATAGACAGGTCGAAACATTAAATGATCTTGTAAATTTTTTCCAATAAATAAATTTTGATGAATAATGGATATATCTAAATCTTGTAATTTCTTTGGATCACCTAAACCTGATGTTTGAAGAATATGTGGGGAACCAATTGACCCAGCCGATAAAATAACTTCTTTATTAGCTTTGATTGTAATTAATTTATTATCTTTCCAATAGGAAACTCCAATTGCTTTTTTTCCTTCAAAATTAATTTGTTTTACATGAGCTTTAACTTCTATTTTTAAGTTAGGCCTTCTTTTTACAGGATTGAGATATCCAACTGCCGTACTACAACGCAAACCATTTTTTTCTGTAACTTGAAAATAATCACAACCAAAATTATCACCGGTATTAAAATCTTTTATTTTAGGAATCCCTGCTTCTTCAGCTGCATTACGAAACTCATCTAAAATATCAAGTTTAATTCGTATATCTGAAACTGATAGGGGGCCATTAACGCCGTGAAACTCATTACTTCCTCTTTCTTGATTTTCTGATTTAATAAAATAAGGGAGAACATCATCCCATCCCCAACCAATATTACCTTGTTGGCGCCACATATCATAATCTTGTGACTGACCTCTTATATATAGCAATCCATTAATAGAAGAACTGCCTCCTAAAGTTTTTCCTCGAGGATAATTAATTGATCTTCCATTTATTGTCGCATCAGGCTCAGTTTTAAAGCACCAATCAGTTTTAGGATTGTGCATTGTTTTGTAATATCCAACAGGTATGTGTATCCACGGATAAGTATCTTTTCCTCCAGCTTCTAATAAGAGAACTTTTATATTAGGATTAGCAGACAGTCTGTTTGCAAGCACACAACCTGCAGATCCTGCACCAACAATAATATAATCAAATTGATTCATAATAAAAAATTTAATATCAATTTTTTTTATAAAACTATTTATTAAAAATCGAAAGAAGATAAAATTTTTATTTTTAATTAATAACAAGATATGCTCTAATAGCTTTATTGCTTCCTTGGTAAAATTACGTTAATTACAATCAATGGATTTTTTTTTATTAATTTTTGGTTTAATTATTCTTTCATTGGGAGCTGAGGCAGTAGTTAGAGGATCTGTAAGTTTAGGAAAAAAAATAAAAATTTCTTTATTTACCATTGGAGTTGTAGTCGTCAGCGCAGGCACTTCTTTACCAGAATTAGCCAGTAGTCTAGAGGCAATAATTAGCAATCACTCTGATATAGCAGTAGGCGCTATAGTAGGGAGTAATATTGCTAATATTATTTTAATCATGGGGGCAACAACATTATTATGTCCTATATCTGGAGTTACACAAAATCAAATTAACCAATCAATAATTAATATTTTTATAGCTTTTTCTCTAATTTTAATGAGTATTTTTGTTATTCAATTTAATTTTATTTTTGGGGTTATTTCACTAATCCTCTTAATAGCTATTATGACAAGTCAAATAAAAAAAGGATCTTTAGATTTTTCAGATGTTGATGAAAAAGGTGAGTATCACATTATAATTTCATTATTTTTTATCTTAATTGGAATTATTTTTTTAATCTATGGATCTAAATTTTTTATTGGAGCTGCAGTAAATATCGCAACAACTTTTGGAGTTTCTGAATCTGTTATTGGAGCTACTTTAGTTGCGTTTGGAACTTCTTTACCCGAATTATCTGTAGGTATTTTATCGGCACTGAGAAGAAAAGTTGACTTTGCTTTAGGAAATGTATTGGGATCAAATATATATAATATTTTAGGTGTTTTAGGAATTTCATCTTTTTTTGGAAATTTTTCTTTTCCTTATAG
>Ga0115002_10005747_pt1 | contig 14495 bp, 14 predicted proteins | sample ArcticOcean_MG_C_8_FD_89576 | JGI IMG/M metagenome (GOLD analysis project Ga0115002, IMG submission 89576) | Marine microbial communities from western Arctic Ocean - ArcticOcean_MG_CB11_86 | ecosystem: Environmental > Aquatic > Marine > Oceanic | place: Arctic Ocean: Canada Basin | collected... | reverse complement strand
GTGGTTGTGTCTGTTGTGGGCCGGATTTGTGGGCAGGGCGGGAGAGGGTGGCGTGTAAATCTGTTGTTGGACGATGCCGCGTAGCCCCTATGGGGATTCAACCCATTTAGCCTTCGGGCAAAAAAACAAAGGGAAAGCCATCCATCCTTTCGAGACAGATGATTTTATCTTTTTTGCTTCATTATGGGGGTTCATCAGGTATGGAAAGCATCCATCAACATATTCAATCGTAAGTTTTTTTGTTTCTAATCACACCTGTCCAACGTTTCTATGCTATCCAAGACCCAAAGAAAAATGATTATCCTGACAGCCGCGTGTAAGATGTTGGCGGATGTGCGGATCGTGGCATCAGTGCTTGCATAGGGATCATTGTTCCTTGTTGACAGTGAGGACACACATTCAGGTCGAGACCTGTTAAACGCAATAGCAGTTCTTGATAGGAGACGGTATCGGATTCTTCTGTTTTTTCCAAGTCTGCACCCAATAAGTGCTGTGCCTTTTTCAGTTTGGTGTTGCGGTGGCAGGTGCTCAAGAGACCATAGTGTCTGATCTTGACAAAGCCCGGTGGTAAGATATGCAGCAAGAATCGACGCATAAACTCTTCAACTGATAATGTCATCACTTTGCGCTTGTTGTCATCCTGTCTGTCTTGATAAGCAAAAGTGACTTGCTCATTGTGTAGGCGAAGCAATCGCTGATTTGAGAGAGCCACACGATGGGTATATCTACCCAAGTAATCAAGCACCTGACCGGGTCCACCAAAGGGTGCTTTACAATGAACGATCCAATTCGTGCGATATAACTTCGACAATAGGCCATTGAAGGCACCCGGAAAAGCCAAAGGAGAGATCGTGCCACAAAAGGTCAGTTGTTCTTTCTCATAGGCTTTCTTCAGCGCATCTAAAAACTTTCCTCTAAACAGAGCTGCCATCACACGTTCAGGGAGAAAGAAACGCTTACGAGATGAAATCCACTTCTGTTGATCGGGTGACAAACCTCCACCGGTGACCAAACAATGAACATGAGGATGATCTATTAAAGTTTGAGACCACGTGTGCAAGACAGCCGTCACACCGATGTCTGCGCCCAAATACTTGGCGTCTTTGGACAGCTCTATCAATGTTTGGCTGGCGGCTTTAAATAAGATGTTATAAACGATTTCTTGATTGCGCAAGGCAATTGGGCGAAGTTCTTGAGGAAGGGTGAAGACCACATGAAAATATCCAATGGGTAACAGGTCTTCTTTTCGTTTTTCAAGCCAGCGTTCTTTGGGTAAGCATTGACATTTGGGACAATGTCTATTGCGGCAGGAGTTATAAGAGATGCGAGTTTCACCACACGTATCACAGCTGTCTATGTGACCGCCTAAGGCTGCTGTGCGGCATACTTCTATCGCACGCATCGCTTTGTGATGGTGCAGAGGATGATGGGCGCCGTGTTTTGTCCGATAGGATTCACCATGTTCTCGAAATATATCTGCTAATTCAAGGCCACCATGCATAGTCTTTGACCCTTTCGAAAAATGATAACGGTCAATACTTCAAAACATTAATCAGTCTAAACGCCCTACCACCGCGAAGCGGTTTCGGTCCAACATGGGGATTAGTGCCCTATTACGTGTATCCTCGTCCTTGAGGAGGATACGTGCCCTATTACGCGTATGCTCATTATAGGGGTAATGAATTTGGGCTTGTTCATGATAAGTATTATAATTTTGCAGATCAACTACAATAATTCACTATTTATTTTGTTCTTCATGATACGATCCAATGGACTCTCAATTTTTCGGATGTCTCGATTGGTAACGTGGGTATAAATTTCTGTAGTTTTGGAATGTGTGTGCCCGAGCAACACTTGAATATAGCGGATATCTGTGCCATTATCTAACAAATGGGTTGCAAAACAATGTCGTAGGGTGTGCATACTGGCATGTTTATCGATGTCAGACTTTTTATGGGCGTTTTCAATAACTTTTTGAGCCGACCGTTTGTGTAGGTGGCGACCCGGCTTGGCACCTGGAAAAATCCAAGAAGTAGGGTGATATTCGCGTGCATAGATTCGCAAGGCATCTAACGCAAATGATGACAAAATGCTGCAGCGATCCTTGATGCCTTTGCCTTTCCGGACGTAAATGAGACCCCGTTCAGCATCAATATCCTCAACCCGTAACCTGACAATTTCTTGTAAACGCAGACCTGCTGAATAGGTGAGGAGAAGCAACGCGCGGTGTTTCAGGTTGCTTAATGCTTCGAGTAAGCGAAAGACCTCTTCAGTATTCAATACTTTAGGAAGTTTCTGGGCCTTTTTAGGGCGTGGTAAAACTTGTTCAAAATCAAATGTTTTTCTTAAGACCCTGCCATACAAATGTTTGAGTGCACTGATGTACCCACTGGCATAGCTCCGCGATTTTTTACTCTTTAAGATGTGTAAAAGAAATTCTTGGGCGTCATTGGCGGTAAGATCCTCTGGATCTTTTTGAGTATGAAGTAAAAAGCGTCGAATGCTTCCAAGATAAGATTTATGAGTGTCGGCACTTCTGCTCAGCAAATAGAGTTCTCGTTCGGCAAGTTTGATGGCCTGTATTTGTGGTGGTGTTAAGAGAGGCTTTGCCGAAAATTCGGATACATACTGAATCTGTGCGCCAAAGAGTTCTTTTAATTTTGTGTGTGATTGGGGTGTATCGGGAAGATACCAACACTTATTGTCTTTGTCCCACTGTCGTCCTGCAATGGTTCTAATTTTTGAAACGCGTTCTTTAGAAAATGGTAGTTTGACAATAAGGTGATGCGCTGAATCTGAGTGGATCCGTATGGATTGCGTAAATGACATGGCTTCTCCCTTGATAGACTGTTTTGGTAGTTGTCATATCAAATGAGATGCCAATTTTTTTGTTTTCTCAAAGGGCTGTAAAATAATGTGTTAGTGTTTTTGGGTTTCTCTAAGTATGCTCAACTTGTTCAAAAGAGCATCTATTTTTAAACAGTTTGTTCCATCCATATAGCGTTGGTTTTTTTATCTGAAAATAAAAGCGTAGCGATATTATCTCTGCGCTTTTTTATGTTAAATATTCCAAAAATATTCCATTTTGTGAATTTTTATTCTTGACGTGGAAGGTAGATTATAATACATTCTTACATCTGTTTGAACTGTGGAGGATGTATGACCGAGAAACAAAAACGCCAGCAAAAGATTTTAGAGTTGATCTCTGCGCAACCTATTGCCCGACAAGAGGGCTTGAGTGACGCGTTGAAGGCTGTGGGCATTGAAACGACGCAGTCTACATTGTCTAAAGATATTAAGGAATTGGGTATCATGAAAGCACCCGGTGGTGCGGGTGGATTTCAGTATCAGGTGCCTTCTCTTGGTGAACCCATTGGGCGTGCTTTGCTCAAAGGGGATGCCCTGTTGCGGCGCGAGTTACGAGATTTTGTGATGGTGGTTGATGGGGCGGGGCATACGGCAGTGGTGAAGACGATTACGGGGCATGCACAGGGTGTGTGTGAAGCCATCGATCAGGTGGGTTGGCCCGAGGTTGTGGGCACGTTGGCGGGTGAAAATACCATTTTTATTTTGTGCCGATCTGAGGTAGATTGTCGGCGTTTGCGCGATCGAATTGAGGAGATGGTGCCATGATTTCTGTGGGTATTTATGGTGATACGGGCATGGTGGGCCAAGAGATCCAAAAGGTGTTGGCGCATCACGACCAAGCTGCAGTGATCTTTAAGCAAAATTCCAAACGCCAAGAAGGTACGTTGGGCGATTGTGATGTGGTGTTTTTGGCAACCAAAGATCCCGAATCGATGCAGTTTGCGTCTGAGGCATTGGCCGCAGGGTGTAAGGTCATTGATATGAGTGGGGCCTTTCGTTTGCCACGGGAGCAGTTTGAGGCGGCTTATGGGTTGACCCACATGACACCTGAGTTGTTAAAAGAGGCCGTATATGGGATGCCTGCATTATTTGCCAAGGAAATCGCATCGGCCCGTTTAATTGGCAACCCGGGGTGTTATCCAACGAGTGTGATCTTGTCTTTGCGCCCATTAAAAGGGTTGGTGCAAGGTGAGGCAACAGTGGTGTCTACATCGGGCAATTCGGGGGCACGGGCAGAAGTTGAAGAGACGGCCAATGAAGTGACCTATAGCTTTGGAAAAAACCACAAACATGTACCAGAGATGGTTATTTATTCTGGGCATAGCGTCAATTTTACACCTATTGTTTTACGGTCTGTATTTGCGGGCATTAATTCCAATATTCGCATTGAATTGGCAGATAGTTTGAAGGCATTGGCAGAAGATGAAGCTGCGGCCAAGTTGCGTAAAACGATTGCTGCGGCATATGGTGAAGATGATTTGGTGAAGGTGGTTGTCGATTCAGCAGATCACCAGTGGGGAACACGAGATGTGGTGGGTACCCATCTGTTGCTGATTAAGTTGGGGGTGGATGATGGCTTTGTTTATATTAATGCCTTAGAAGATAATTTGGGCAAAGGGGCTGCGAGTCAAGCGGTTGAGAATATGAATTTGATGCAAGGTTTATCGCGGCTTCAGGGAATTGATGGGGCATATAAAACAGGCAGGTAGAAGAAAGAAGAAAGACAATGATGCTGTGTGGTTTTTTCTTCTTCCTTTTCTTCCTTTTTTCCTCTTAGGTGCTTATGGACGTTTTTGAGACAGAGAGTGGGCAACAGATTCGCGATATTGAAGAGCGGTGTTTAAACGCGTGTCCTTCCATGCAGCAGGTGTTGTACGATGGATGGGTGATCCGGTTGGCTGATGGGTATACACGCAGAGCCAATTCTGTGAGCCCCATTTATCGTGGGCATCGCTCTGTTGATGAAAAGCTTCCGGTGTGTGAAGCGATTTATCGAGAGCGTGGATTGCGCCCAGTATTTAAGATGACGCCGTTGAATCAGCCGCTACAATTAGATTCTGTTTTGGCTGCTCGAGGTTATGGGCACGAAGCTGTGACGATCATTGAGACACTGGATTTGTATAAGGTTGTCATTCCTGAGACGGGTGATGTCAAAGTTTGGACGCGTCCTGAACCTGAGTGGTTTGATACGTATGCGCGGTTAAAAGATTTGAACGATTATGAGATCGATGCGTTTCGCAATATGATGGACAATTTGGCTGTGCCAGCACGTTTTGTGATGCTGATGGATGATGGCGAACCTGTTGCTGGCGGTTTTACCATTCGGGAAGGTGAGTCTGCCGGATTGTTTGGTTTGGTGACGGATAAAGAAAAACGCAATCAAGGGTATGGGCGTTTGTTGGTGTGGACGTTGCTCAACAGAGCACGCAAGGGTGGGGCCAAAATAGCATATTTACAAGTGGAAGAAACCAACGAACCCGCATTACACGTTTATGAGTCTATTGGTTTTGGAGAATTATATCGCTATTGGTACCGCACGTTGGAGAGTTAAAATGGAGGTGTGATATGAGGCAAATTATCGCTTATCCGGGCGAAGACAGTTATTGGGTTGTCGAATGTCCCAGTTTGCCGGGTTGTATTAGCCAAGGAAAAACCAAAGAAGAAGCATTGATCAATATTAAAGAAGCGATTGATTTGTATGTCGAAACCTTAGAAGAAGATGGTTTGCCGGTACCAGAAGAGCGATTTGAAACCCTTGTGATGGTTGTATGAATAAATTGCCTGCCGTATCTGGGCGTGCATGTGTGCAGGCGCTTTTGAAAGTTGGGTTTGTGGTAAAACGTCAAAAGGGCAGCCATATTATTTTACGTAGAGATGATCCATTTTCACAAGTGGTAGTGCCTGATCACCGTGTTTTAGATCGAGGGACGCTTCGTGCGATTTTGCGGCAAGCTGATTTAAGTGTTGGCGAATTTAATGATCTGGTTTGAAGTGATTGGGAGGTTCTTATGAGCTTTAATGGTTTGGGAATGAACTTAGGTAATTTGTCTCGGTTGTCCAATGCGGTGACGCGGTCGATTAGCCCTGAAAACTTTAGGGGTGAAAAAGGCAAAGGCGGTATGGCAACGGAAGGGACGGGTGCTGGGCCTGCGCGTGATTTGGGTTTGGGTTGGAAGGTTTCTCCGTCGGTGCGTGTTCAACCGGGTGAGACGCTTACGTTGGCAGACATTGATGGGCAGGGTGCGATTCAACAGATTTGGATGACGCCTACAGGGCATTGGCGATTTAGTATTTTGCGTATTTATTGGGATGATCAAGAGGAACCTTCGGTTGAATGCCCGGTGGGTGATTTTTTTGCCTGTGGGTGGGGGCGATATGCGCAGGTGACTTCTTTGCCCGTGTGTGTGAACCCGGGCAGTGCGTTTAATTGTTATTGGGAAATGCCTTTTCACAAGCGGTGTCGCATTACGTTAGAGAACATTGCAGAAGACCCCATGACGGTGTATTATCAGATCAATTATACGCTGACCGAGGTGCCTGAAGATTGTGCGTATTTTCACGCTCAGTTTCGTCGCACAAATCCTTTGCCGTATAAAGATGTGTACACCATTGTGGATGGTATCCAGGGCAAAGGGCATTTTGTAGGTGTTTATATGGCGTGGGGTTTGAACAACACACAGTGGTGGGGCGAGGGTGAAATTAAATTTTATATGGATGGGGATGGTGAGTTTCCAACCATTTGCGGAACGGGTACGGAAGATTATTTCTGCGGGTCATACAATTTTGATTTGGGAAAAGAGCGTGGCGGATACTGTGAATTTACGACGCCTTATGCAGGTTTGCCACAGGTGATTCGCCCCGATGGGTTGTATGATTCTCAAACGCGTTTTGGGATGTATCGTTGGCACATTATGGACCCTGTGCGTTTTGAAGAAGATTTGCGAATCACCATTCAAGCATTGGGTTGGCGATCACGCACAAGTGAAGGGCGACGATATTTGCCATTGCAAGATGATATTGCTTCGGTGGCGTATTGGTACCAAACCTTACCGACTGCACCGTTTCCTGCATTGCCGGATAAAGATTATTTGGAAGTGATATAATGGCTAAAAAAGAGACCCGTCAGAGGGATTTGGTGGATAAAATCATTGAAAAAGCATCTACGCTGATTGAGGCGTTTCCTTATATCCGTTCGTTTCGAGGCAAAATTGTTGTTGTGAAATATGGGGGCAGCACACAGCCTGGTGAGGGTGGGTCTCCTACGGTGATGGCAGATTTGGTGTTTATGGAAACTGTGGGCATGCGACCGGTTGTTGTGCATGGGGGCGGCAAGGAGATCAGCCGGCAATTGGAAAAGTCGGGCATTCAATCGCAGTGGATCAATGGTTTGCGAATGACCGATAAAGCGTCGATGCAGGTTGTGGAAGATACGCTGTTTGGTGAGGTGAACCGTCGCATATGTGATGGTTTGGAGATGTTAGACGGTCGTGCGCGTGGCATGTCGGCCAAAGATGCTGGGGTTATGTTTGTGACCAAACATTTTGCCACGGTGGAGGAAAATGGGGAAAAGAAACAGGTAGACATCGGATATGTAGGCGATGTTGCCCGAATTGACCCCGAACCCATCCGTCTGGCCTGTGAAGAGGGTACCATTCCGGTGATTGCACCCATTGGGCTGGGTCCCGATGGGGAGAGTTACAATGTGAATGCCGATACGGCCGCGGGCGAAATTGCGCGGGCTTTACAAGCTGAAAAGTTGGTGTTTTTGACCGATGTAAATGGCCTTATGCGCGATCCATCAGACCCGAGTTCTCATATTTCATCGTTGCATGTTAATGATGTTGAAGGGTTGATTGCCGATGGCATTGCCCGTGGTGGGATGATTCCCAAGTTGCGTGCTTGTGAGCGAGCAGTCAAAGGTGGGGTTCGCAAAACACATATTATTGATGGGGGTATGCCACACGCACTGTTGCTTGAAACGTTTACGCGTGAAGGTATTGGAACAGAGATAATACAGTAGAATACAGAATATTTCATCACCCCAAATCAGTCTTTGTGATGAGAATAACAATCCTCCTGTATTCTTTACTTTCAAGGAGTTTAGAGATGACGACCCAAGAAATAATTGATCTGGAACAGAAATATATTTTGCAGACCTATGGACGGCCTCCATTTGTATTGGAAAGTGGTGAGGGGGTGTATTTACAAGATATAGATGGCAAGAAGTATCTCGATTTTGTGAGTGGTTTGTCTGTGAATGCATTGGGCTACAATAATAAGATGATCCAAGACGCCGCCAATGATCAGCTTGGCAAATTGATTCATGTCTCCAATTTGTATCACACAATTCCTGCACCACAATTGGCGCAGTTGTTGTGCGAAAACTCTTTTGCAGACCGTGCCTTTTTCTGCAACAGTGGCACAGAGTCGATAGAAGCGGCTTTGAAATTTGCCCGAAAATGGGGGTATAAGAATTTCCCCGACAAACCCAAGAACAAAATTATTGCACTGAATAACTCTTTTCATGGGCGAACCTATGGTGCGGTTTCATCAACGGGACAGCCGAAATATCACAAAGGATTTGGGCCGATGTTGCCGGGCATATCATTTGCTAATTTGAATGATATGGAGTCGATTGAAAAATTGGCCGACAGCGAAACTGTGGCCATTATGTTGGAGCCTTTGCAAGCCGAAGGCGGTATTCATTTTGCCGATCCAAAGTTTTTGGCAGATTTGAGAACGCTTTGTGATGAGCTGAAGATATTGTTGATTTTTGATGAGGTGCAAAGTGGTTTGTTGCGCACAGGTAAACTATTTTGTTATGAGCATTCGGGTGTGACACCCGATATTATGACGTTGGCCAAACCGCTTGCTGGTGGTTTGCCCATTGGTGCCACATTGATGACGCAAGATGTTGCCGATGCCGTAGAACCGGGTGATCATGCCGCGACGTTTGGGGCACATCCGGTGTCTTGTGCGGTGGCGATTGAAGTGTTTAAAACCTTGTCTGCTCCAAGCTTTATTGCTGGGGTGCAGGAGAAGAGTGATTATTTGTTTGGCAAATTAGATGTTATAAAAAATAAGCATGAAAAAGTGACCGAGATCCGCGGCAAAGGTTTGATTGCGGGTATTGTGATTGAAGACACGCCAGCCGTTGACTCTATGGCGTTCTTTCGCGAAAAGGGTATCTTGGTCTGTGTGGCGGGGCCCGATGTAATTCGGTTCTTGCCGCCCTTGGTTATTGAAAAAGAACACATTGATGAAGCGGTAGATGTATTGGACGAATTTTTGAGTTAACTCCCAATCCCTCTCCCATAAATTGGGAGAGGGAACAGAAACCCTATTATGAATGTTGTTATGAAATAAGGGTTTGTCTTCCCCTGTGTCTGTGGGGAATTTGGGCTTACGAAGCTTAGGCGCGGGCCGTGGATTGTGAGAGGAAGGGTTTGGTTATGACAATTAATGATTTGCGTGGTAAAACTGTTGCATTGGCATCATCGGGTGGGTTAGACAGTTGTACGGTGACGAAGTGGATGGTGGATCGCGGTGTCGATGTGGTGAGTTTAACGGGTGATATTGGTCAACCCGATGAAGTGGATATGGATGATATTCGCAAGCGGATGTTGATTTGTGGTGCATCTGAGGCGGTATTGGTAGATTTGAAGGATGATTTGGCCGAGACAGCTGTTGCTATGTTGATTGCACAAGCGCGTTATGAGGGCGGCTATTGGAATACCACGGGTATTGCTCGGCATGTGACCACGCGTGGGTTATTGAAAGAGATGACTCTGCGTGGTATTGACGTGTTGGTGCACGGCGCAACCGGGCGTGGCAATGACCAAGTGCGCTTTCAACTTGTGGCCAATATGCTCAAACCCACCGTGGGGGTCTATGCACCTTGGCGTGACAGTGCCTATTTGGATATGTTTGGCGGGCGTAGGGAAATGATCGATTATTGTCACATGCACAATTTGCCTATCACTGCCAGTTATGAAAAACCGTATTCAACTGATGCAAACTTCCTGGGTTTGACTCATGAAGCGGGCAACTTGGAATCATTGGAAGTCGCAGCTGATTTTATTGAACCGGGTATGGGTGTCTTTCCGATGCAAGCACCCGATGCACCGGAGCTGTTTACTGTGCGTTTAGAAAAAGGGCATCCGGTTCAGATCAATGGCGTGGATGTGAGCTCTGTAGAGGCGATTTTAAAAGCCAATGAAATTGGGGGGCGCAATGGTGTGGGTATTGGTATTCATGCGGTTGAGAATCGGTTTGTGGGCATTAAATCGCGCGGTGTGTATGAGAGCCCGGGGTTGTGTTTGTTGAGTGACTGTTATGAGTTTTTGCTTCAGCAGGTTTTAGATCGTCGTGCCCGACGGTTTTTTGATGCGATTTCTGTCGATATTGCCGAGCAAATTTATCAGGGGTATTATTACGATTTGGCCTCTCAGATGATGCGGAGCGCATTGAAGCCTGTGGCCAATTTGCTCACGGGAGAAGTCACTGTGGCAGCTTATAAGGGCACGGTGACATTTAAGGCGTCGAAAGATGTGCCCCATTCATTGTATTCGGAAGAAACGGCATCGATGGAAGATGTGGGTGATTATGACCACCGCGATTCGGAAGGCTTTTTGAATGTGCTGGGTGTGAGTGCAAAGGCCGAACATGCGGCAGGGCAAATAGAGAAAGAATTGTTGGAAGGTATTTAAGCAGAGCGTGAAGAGCGGGGTGCAGAGCGTTTAGAATCATTCGTTTTACGCTTTGTACCACGCGCCCAGCGCTTCGCGTTTATCCGTTTGTAGATTAAAAAGGCAAAGTGCATAACGAAGGGCGTTTGCCAGGCGTTTATGCACTTTGTTGTTTCTGAAAGGTTTTTAGATGAGCGATTCACAATCGGGCTCAGAGAAACTCTGGGGCGGGCGATTTGGCAAATCGACCGAGAAGTTGATGGAACAGTTTAATGCATCGATCGGCTTTGATCAGCGTTTGTATCGGGTTGATATTGAAGGCAGTCGCGCACAAGCCAAGGCGTTGACACGCATCGATGTGTTGACACAAGAAGAGTGCGACCAGGTTCTAGCGGGATTGGATCAGGTTGAAGCGGAGTTGGACGCTGGCAAATTGGCGCTGACCGATGATTTGGAAGATATCCATATGGCCGTTGAGAAACGGTTGACAGAATTGGTGGGTGATGCAGGTGCAAAGATTCATACGGGGCGCAGCCGCAACGATCAGGTTGCGTTAGATGAGCGGTTGTATTTGCGACAAGCGGTTGGTGAGACGATCGATCGGATCGATGGTTTGATGCAGGTGTTGTTACAGTCGGCTGAAAAACATGTGGATGTGATTTTGCCAGGGTATACCCATGTGCAACAAGCACAGCCGATTCGGTTTGCACATTATGCCATGGCGTTGTTTTGGATGTTGGATCGCGACCGTGGGCGTTTTGTCGATTGTGGATTACGGGCTGATGCCATGCCATTGGGTTCGGGTGCGTTGGCGGGCAGTGCCTATCCTGTCGATCGCGAGTTTGTTCGTGAAACACTGGGTTTTGCACGCGTAACAGACAACAGTATCGATGCCGTGAGTGATCGTGATTATTTTTTGGAATTTATGTCGGCAGCTTCTATTTTGATGGGGCACTTGAGTCGATTTTGCGAAGATTTGATTATATGGTCCTCTTCAGAGTTTGGTTTTGTAGAGTTGGATGATGCATTTAGCACGGGTTCGAGTATGATGCCGCAAAAAAAGAACCCAGATTCGTTAGAGTTGGTGCGTGGCAAGACAGGGCGTGTTTATGGCAATTTGATGTCTCTGTTGACCGTTATGAAGGCGATTCCGTTGACATATGCCAAAGATATGCAAGAAGACAAAGAGCCTTTTTTTGATACGGTTGATACGATTTGGATTTCTTTGGATGTGTTTGCGGGGGCATGGCAAACGATGGTGGTGAAGGGTGAGCGTATGGTCGCCGCATTGGATGGCATGATTTTGGCAACCGACCTGGCCGATTATTTGGTGCGCAAAGGAGTACCGTTTAGAACGAGCCACCGCGTTGTGGGTGAATTGGTGCGCACGGCATTGGATCGGGGCGTTCGTTTGGAAGCGTTGGATTTAGAGACATTAAAAGCAGCATCGGGTGTCTTTGATGAAGATATTCATACCCTGTTGTCACCCGAGAAAAGTACAACACAACGGAATTTGTATGGGGGCACAGGGCAAGATTCTGTGTTAAAACAAATGGATGCGGGTCGCCATTTGTTGGTGGGGCGTAGTGGAAAGGCCGATGTATGAAACGCTTTGATGAACGAGATGTTCGCCGTTTCTACGATTTGTTGCAACACAAACCTGAGCTTGGCCTGACCCAACTCAATGCATCAGATGGTGATCACTTGATTGGTGTGGGGTTGTTTGATAATGAAGAGGACTTTGTTTCAGAATGCAGGCGATATAGTGGACTTGGGCAAATATATGCAGGCGTTAATCCTCGATCTCTGAAATTACTGGATTCATATGGTGGCTTGAAAAACCGTATGCGATCTTTGTTTGTTGATGTGGTGACGGAAGATGACATTGCATGTGTAACGAGTATCGTGGTGAGAGATGTTGGTCAACTGACTGAGGCCGCTGAAGTTTATAAGCGCGATGCGTCCGTGCTTGATGGTGGCGGTTTATTTTTTCCAATGGATGACCCTTTAGACTTTCAAGATCAAAACCAGCAAAAACTTTCGAAGTTGCTGGCACGTTGGTTTTTTGGCGAGGCAGATTTTCAAAAAGTCAATTTGAAGCGCATGGTCTTGGTGCCAGGCACGGCCAAGAAAGATGGCAATTGGTTTCGGCCACGTGCGCGGTTTCGAAAATATCGGCCTTATATTTTAGAAGGCATTTCAACAGCAATTAGAGAACAAGAATAGAGACTGAAAGAAGAAAGAAGAAGGTGTTGGTTTTTATGTTCTCCCTTTCCCGTCTCCCACTTTTTATAATAGGGGTTTTTATGAAACTTGTGGCATTGCAAAAGATAGATGAAGCCGCTGTTCGAGCGGTTGTACCTGATATTGAATTTGTCCATACATCACGCGATCAGTTGTTAGACGTTGTGACAGATGCCGATATTTTGATTGGTAGCCCAGGAAATTTGTGGGAAGATGTTTTGAAGGTGAGCCCCAAATTACGCTGGGTACATGTGTCGAGTGCAGGCGTGGATCGGATGGTGAGTCCTGCGTTTTTAGAATCGGAAATCACACTGACGTGTGCCAAGGGTGATGTGGTGGGGCCTTTGTTGGCTGAACATGCGTTTGCTTTGATGTTGGCGCTTACGCGTGGTATTGCGTTGTGTGTGCGTGATGGGCGATGGAACCGACATGAAGGGGCCGCCGGGAAGCTGGTGTTTGAGGTCGGTGGTAAGACTATGGGTTTGGTGGGGTTTGGTGGGGTAGGTCAACATTTGGCACGCATGGCCAAAGCATTTGATATGGATGTGATTGCTTTGCGCCGTGCGGTTGTGGGTGATGAACCCGAGGGTGTAACGGTGTGGGGCAACGAGCGTTTTGATGATTTGTTGGCACAATCTGATGTGGTGGTGGTTTCTGTTCCCGACACACCCGACACACGTGGGATGTTTGACAAAGATGCCTTTGCGAAGATGAAAAAGTCAGCTTTTTTAATTACGGTTGGTCGTGGCAATACAGTGGATACCGATGCTTTGGTTGATGCTTTACAAAAGGGTGAGATTGCAGGTGCTGGTTTGGATGTTGTAGATCCAGAGCCGCTGCCCGATGAACATCCGTTGTGGCGAATGCGCAATGTCATTATAACGCCTCATATTGCAGGCAATGCACCAGAGCGTGCGGGGCGCAATCAGGCCTTGGTTTTGGACAATCTGAAGCGGTTTGCACAAGGTGACGCATTGATGAGTGCGGTAGATAAGTCGGCTGGATATTAAGGTGGTGGTATATATGCTGGTGGGGTTGGATTCTCCGTGAGATTCGATGGCTTTGCTATCGGTTTTTTTTTATGGATCTATGTGACGTTTCAGGCATTTAAAGAAACAGCGGTACTGGGTTATACTCTATTTTAGCCCGTGTTTGCATCTTGACGGTTGCCTCAGTGCGCATTACATTGCGTGCTGACTTGTTTTGTGCCAGATTCTTAAGGGAGAACTGCTCATGTTTAGAAAAACCGTTTCTATGGTTACAGCCATTTGTTTTACCATTTGTAATTTGGGCACGTTGAGTTCTGTCTGGGCAGACGATAAAGCAGAAGATTCTGAAGATTCTGAGGTGCAATTTACCCGTACGATTGTACCCGCTGGCAAAGATGGGTGGTCTATTGTCGATGTCCGTCGTGTTGAAGGTACACAGATTATTTTGAGCCCTGCTGTTGGCAGTGAAATCAATTTGGAAGAGAGCAACCGGTATGCGCTTTTTCAAGGGGGAACGAGTTATACGAGCAAGGTTGATTTGTCGATCTTGCGTATTGGTGTGTCTGGGTTCCAGTCTGCTGTGTTTATGAAAAAAGCAAATGGGAAATTGGCGATTAAAGTGCAGTATCGTTCTGGGCCACGTATTGAAACGCGATTGATAGGATTGAAAGATGATAACGAATTGCGGCGTTTGCGGGAATATATC
>Ga0115002_10005746_pt1 | contig 14496 bp, 6 predicted proteins | sample ArcticOcean_MG_C_8_FD_89576 | JGI IMG/M metagenome (GOLD analysis project Ga0115002, IMG submission 89576) | Marine microbial communities from western Arctic Ocean - ArcticOcean_MG_CB11_86 | ecosystem: Environmental > Aquatic > Marine > Oceanic | place: Arctic Ocean: Canada Basin | collected... | reverse complement strand
GCAGTCGGTGTGCCAAAACGCGTTAAATCAGAGATATAAATGGTTTAGTTAAAATGGGTTGACGTGATGGCGGGCTGGATCGGATGATGAAGTCCTAGAATAGATAGAACCCGAAGAACCTGAGAAATCTGCATCAGGTGAAAAAAGCCGTCTGAAATTGGGTGGAGTAAGCTGCTTTCAGGACTGCAGAAGAACTGGATGTTTCTAGTTGTTAACGTTTTGGGTTGGCTGTGTTTATTTGGAAACATTTCTTGGCTTTGGACATCTCGACGGAATTGGAGATATCCAGTGGATCCCCGGCAAAACGTTGTTTACGATTTCGAGCAATAGAAAATGAGATCGTCCTCTCGAAATCGCCAGTTACTAGTAGGCCGTTAGAATCATGCGAGCTGATCGTTAACAAATGGATCAAATTGTCAACCTGCAGAAACGTGATTCGCAACTTGCAAGAAGGAGTGTCTGCGGCATGCTTCCTGAGTGGCATTTCAATCGGGAGTTGCTCCTGTCGCACTACAGCGTCAGCTTGTATACTCGAAAATCATGTGGCTGAGTATTTGTGGCGCTGGTTCTTCGTCTGACAGAAGAGCCAGTTGTGCACAATCGAAACCTCAGGTCGTACAGATTCCTAGACGTTTTAATACATAGCAGACATCGATTTACGGTGTCTTTGGAGTTTCGATTATGTCCTCTGGACCAATAGTGCTGATAATTCGTGATGGGTGGGGAGCTAGCCCATTAGACGCAGATAGCAACGGCGATGCTGTTGCGATTGCCAATACACCGGTTGTCGATCAGCTTCTCGAAACTTGCCCGAATTGCCTGCTTGAGTGTCACGGAGAATCTGTAGGGCTTCCCTCGGGACAGATGGGGAATTCCGAGGTCGGTCACCTGAATCTTGGTGCGGGCCGAGTTGTCTATCAAGAACTCACTCGTATTTCGCGTGCGGTGGAGGACGGCTCGTTTTTTTCGATCCCGCTACTTACAGAGACGCTCGACAAAGTGCAGGCTCGTGGGACGCGACTTCACCTGATGGGGCTTTGCTCTGATGGTGGAGTTCATAGCCACCTCGACCATTTGTTCGCATTGCTTGAATTGGCGAAATGTCGTGAGATTCAGGATGTGGTGGTGCACTGCTTTATGGATGGCCGCGACACTTCGCCAAAAGGGGGCATCGATTACATTGCGAAAATTCAGGAAGAGGTGAGCCGAAATGGACACGCAAGAATCGGTTCGATCATTGGTCGGTATTTCGCGATGGATCGTGACAACCGATGGGACCGAGTGAGTGAGGCTTACAACTGTTTGGTCGGCGGACTCGGAGTTGTTCGTGCCGATCCGGTTGCTGCGATGCAGGAATGGTATGATTTAGGCAAGACCGACGAGTTTATTCCATCGACTGTAATTAGCGATGGAGAGAATTCTAGCGTGATCCGAGATGGGGACGCTGTCATTTTTTTCAATTTCCGCGCCGACCGCACACGGGAATTGACACGTGCCCTGGTCGATTCGAATTTCGATGGTTTTGAACGAACAGCGGCCCTCGATATTGACTACATTTGTATGACAGAATACGACGAACGATTTCCACTGCCTGTTGTATTTCCCTCAAGTCGAATGGAAAACCTGTTTTGCGATGTCGTAGCGTCACACGGTGTCAGTCAATTGCGGATTGCGGAAACTGAGAAATATCCTCACGTGACGTTCTTCTATAACGGTGGACAGGAAGAGCCAGTCGAAGGGGAAACGCGGTGTCTCATTCCATCGCCGAAGGTTGCCACCTACGACTTGCAACCGGAAATGAGCGCTCCCGAATTGACTCGCCAACTTTTAGATCATCTAGATTCTAACAACTTTGGCGTAGTGATCGTGAATTATGCCAACCCAGATATGGTAGGTCATACAGGAAGCATTCCCGCCGCTGTGAAAGCTGTCGAGACAGTTGACTCTTGCCTGGGTGAGGTTTTGGAAAAGCTGAACGAGCTTGGAGGCAAGGCACTCATAACTGCCGACCATGGCAATGCCGAGCAAATGCTGGATAGTGAAGGCAACCCTTTCACCGCACATACGACGAACCCGGTGCACATGATTTATGTCGGTGCAGATAGCGACGAAGTGTCTCTACGCGATGGGATTTTGGCCGACGTTTCGCCAACGATGCTGGCTTTGCTGGGGCTTCCTATTCCGAGTGAAATGACTGGAAGCTCATTGGTTCAGGTTCGTCAACAGACCTAGGCCTAGCCACGATCATTAGGAAAATCCAGATACCTCACAGCTTTTGAGTCGAGGTAACTTTTTTATCGGGAAACTCCTTGTTGATCTCTTTTCGAGTTAACGTCACTTTGTGAATTAGCATCGGGTCGTTGGGTTTAATGCTAAGTGCTTTTTCAAAATATTTTTTTGCTTTCACAAACTTGTTTTGTCGGGCATGTAAATTTCCGAGTGATAGATAAGCTTTCCAATAATTGGCTTTGTATTTGATTGCCAGATTATATTTTTCGATTGCTTCGTCGTCTCGACCTTGTTGGGCATACAAAATCCCTAAGTTGAATTGAGCAATAGCGGTCTTGGGAGAAATGTCTAAAGATTTCAGATACAACTGTTCTGCAAGCTTCAAATTGCCTTCTTGCCGTTCGATATTCGCTAAGCTCAGGATGGCAATGAAATTGTCTTCTCTAATGTTTTTACCGTGTTCGAAAAGTGTTCTGGAATTTCTCCACGTGGCAGTTTGCTGATGAGAGAGAAATATCAAGGTCGGTAAAACGCAAATGGCAGCAGAGCATCCCAGGATGGAAGAGTATTGCCAGCGTTGTGTGAGCTCTCGAAAGCCCCAGACGAGAAGCACGAAAATTCCTAGGTGGGGAAGGTAAGTGTATCGGTCTGCATGTGACTGCCAGCCGTTGTTCACGAGTCCGATTGTCGGAAACAATACGCCTATAAACCAAAGCCAGCCAACCAGCCAGAACCGGCTTTGTTTAGTTTTCCAGAGGATGAAGGCACAAATGAGAAGTAGAACTGCAACAGCAACAGCTGTCTGCCAGACAGAGATTCCGCCAAAATATCTGGGGTGAATATACAGGAAGCTTAATTCGGTCGGAGCAAACGTTTGCTTAAGGTAATCGACATAAGCTAGTGCCGCGTTTGAGAGTTTGAGAGATAATTTATCGGCAGTGAAAAGAGAGATGCTCTTCTGGTTAAAACTCTGTTTAGCCATGATTTTGAGGCCAACTGTGATGGCGGTGGCAATGATCAGCGGCAATTTTTCTATGATTAACCATTTCCAAGCCGCTAGGGTGTTTCGTTGAAGCAGTCTTTCCTCAGAAAGGTCTCCTACAGGAGATCTCTCTACTTGATTTAGATTTTTTCCTAGCTTCGTTGCATTCTTGTTCGAGAGCGAAATATCTCGATGTAAAGGCCAGAAATCGAGAAGCAACAGGGCAAAGGGAAGGGTTATCGCCATCGGCTTAGAGGTCAGTGCAGCGAGAAAATACAGAAACACGACGAGATAATTTTTCCAGTTCGGATGTTGCACATACTTGAGATAGGCTCTCATGCAAAGTAACCAAAAGAATGCGCAAAGTAGTCCTGACCGGTCTGTGACCCAGGCAACTGATTCCACATGTTGAGGATGGAATGCGAAGAGTGCAGCGACCAAGGCTGAACTATAATCTCTGTTTGTCATCTTTCGAAACACAGTGAAAACCAGACACGAGTTAAGCGTGTGGAGGATCAGGTTTGTGAGATGGAACCCGGCTGGATTCATCCGATAGATTTTGGAGTCGATCAGCAGAGAAATTCTGGTGGCGGGAACCCAAGAACTATGATCGAATGACGAGAGCGCCCACCAAAGATTTTCGAATGTTAAGCCCTGGGCGATGTGCGGGTTCTCAACGAGGCGTGCCCAGTCATCCCAGTGTAAAAACCCAAAGGTGACAACCTGAAGGTAAACGAAGGCAATTCCAAGAATCAGAAAAAGATAAACGAAGAGTAATCCCTTGCGTCCAAGCGGTTTTTCACCGGGCACGATCCCAAGTGGGGCATTGGCTGAGATGTTTGGAATGTTATTTTTCATCGCGAATGCTTCTGCTCACCTGATGTGGAAACTTGCCTCGCCAAAGTGACAATGCTCGTCCTGCATGAGAGAGATAGGTGTAATTCACTTCAATGTCGCGGTCATCCATTTTATCGATTTCGGAGACAAGCCACTTTGCAGCACGGATTCGGACTTCTTGAGGAGGAAGGATTTCCTGAGGGGCCAAGGCCCACCACTCAAGTGCGTGCCCTGTCACCAAAACCCTGCGAGAAATGGGCGTGCGAGAACGAGATGTTTCACTCATGGTGGAACCATCCCAGTTCGAATCCCAGAATCCTTCTGCGTGCTGGTTTTGGATAAATGTTTTCGTCACGCCTTTTAGATGGTCGATCACTCTTTTCTGCATTCCGTCGCTGAGAATGTTGTGATCTTCATTGACCCGTAACAATACGATCAAAGTAAACAGTCGATGATTTCCATAGCAGACGCCTTTCAATTTCTTTTCACGTAGAATGCGTTCGGCTAATCGGTCGAACGTGATCAGTTGCCCTTCCGGCGAGTACCATGATTTGACATGGGGAAGATATAAAGCATAGACCAATGCAGACCACTCATACTCTTTTTGGTTCAAGCTGAAGGCATTCAGCGAATGGTTCAACATGTCTCGTACCTTGGATTCCCCGTAGGGTGTAATTACAGGGTAATCCAACGGGGTACCAATCTCTGCCAAGGTCGCTAACGTGTGGTCCACGTGGCTTGTGGTTGAGTGCCCTCGTTTCAATGCTGGCCTGACACCAAACTCTGTTTGGACGAGTAACGGGTCGGTTCCTTCATCCCAAGATTGCTTGAAGCGTCGGTGGTCTAGTAGCAATTCTCTCATTTCGACTCCAGAAAGCGCTTCTGGGTCGTATGGGAATTCGGCTTCAGTCCCCCAGAATCGAAGCGCATGATCAACATAATTGATTTTTGGATTATTCATCCGAAATCGGGGGCTGAGCTTGGTAAGAGTGCGAGCCAAGTCTTCATCTGAGATCAGCTCGGGGTCGTCAAAGCGAGGTTTGATGACAACAGGCTCAGTCTGGGGAATGGGAAGCTGTTTTGCCTCTGCCATTTGCTTTAATCTGACTGAGGCCCAGGCAATGCCTGAACCTAAGATGGCCGCATGGATGGCAAGAAATATGACGAGCGGAATCTTTGATTCTGGTTTCATAGATAACAATACTCGACTGCTGTTGGTTGCACAAAAAAATGAGGCCGATACCGACCGGCCGTTCTCGACAGGAATGAATTTTTCACGAATTATTTTGTTGAGTGGTGGGCTGTTGGGGAGCGACAGCCTCCGTTGTTGAAGAAGGTTTCTTTTCCGCCCTCGACTTGTTTACAGATTCTAGGAAGGATGAATCTCTGGTGACGACCAAAGCATACTGATCTTCAAAAACGATATTCCATTCATCGTCAAGACGTCTGACTTCTCGTTCTAATTGTCTTTGAAGCGATTTCTGGAGTACGATTGTGTTCACGTTGTAACGATTGATGGCCTCCCGCCATCCTCGCTGACCTCGAGCGATTCCCAAATAATCTTTCCACGTACGATTGGGAGCGACGTGGGCGGCATTGGTTGTCATAAAAACATTCAATCCCTTTGGTCCATCCCAAGCCAGCCAGTCTCCCCACCATTGAGGGTTCCAAATTTGCCCTGGAGGAGGGTGGTTTCGAAAAAAATGGGTAACACCTTGGGGAGTTTCTTTACTAAGAATGGTTTCTGTAGGTCGGGGCGTTCCGTTGAGAAGGGGCGTTGATGAGGGCGACAATACGAACCCAAACCAAAGTACCACAAGACAAAAAATAGTGCACAGTTGAGATTTTGAAGCAGCCCGGCTGCTCAATTTAGGAAACCTGTGATGAAAATACGGAAGCAATGATTGTTCAATTCGTTCGAGTACGTTTTTGAAATGAGGGGCCATGGTGTAACAAAAAATGATGGCATACCAATTTGCCATACGAACCCGAGAAAGATACGAAAACGAAAAAACAGCCAATAACAGCACGTCAACCGGGCGAATTGTTCTTCGGCTGTGACGGACCAAAAAGACTAAGACGATCCATGAAAATGCAAATAGAATTCCCTCGGCATGCGTTGTCTCCATCGCATACCATTCTGTGATATCAGCAAGATTAGGGTTAGATGGAAACATAAAGGCGTTGAGTAGCAAGTCGATTCCGTATGGGTTCAAAAGGGATGCGGCGACTGCAATCTCATTGACGATCAGCCACTTTCGAACCCCGGGATCTTTGATGACAGAGACGAGGCTTTTCTGTTTCCAAAGAACTTCTAGAGATCGACCCAGAAGATGGCAGCCAGTCACCGCCATGCCGATGATGAATGAGCCATGGGCGTTTGCCCAAAACCAGAAAATGAGAAAGACAGCAGGGTAGAGTACCCAAGGGGATTTCAACTTTTTCAGTAGTTGTGTTTTGGGGGCGTGAAGTTGTTCCGAAAAGGTGATCGTTAGGAGTAATAAGGCGAGACTGAATGATCCAAATATTTCGGTTCGGATGATAGCGATCCGTGTGGACCCGAGAAACAAACAAAACAAGACCACCAAAGTGCTGAGTCCAACTCGGCGGGTTTGTTGGTAAAACGAAAAATACAAGATCAGAAGAGTGCTCGTCATCACTACGGCGAAGAGGGTTGAAAGGCCTTCCAGCCCTGCCCAGCGTTCTGTTACGGAAAACAGGACTTGTCCCAGCCATGCCGAAGCGATGATTGGTACTCCTTCCGCCAGCGAAAGGAAGGGGTCTTCTGTGGGGAGTTGTTGGTTCTGAATAATCCAGTCGCCGTAGGCGACGTGTCCCCATAAGTCTGTGTGATACAATGGTATGAAGTTGAAGTAGCCAAATAACAACGCCAAGCAACCACACGCAAAAACGTGTTCGAAACCGAGTTGAATATGCTTTTTCTCAAGCCCTGCCTCCACGGTGGGGTGGCTTAAGTCTTCATTTAGGTCAGATGTGACGGACATAATCGATAGCCTATAATTCAACGTAAATTATCCAGAACTCCCATATTATCATGCAGTCCTGGGAGGTACAAGAAGAATTTATCTGATTTGGTCGAGGGCTTCGATCGGTGTTTCAAGAGAAGTGTGGTGTTGTAAAGACTTCTTTACAAATTGCTTCGATGCGACAAAATTTGGGGGAATCGACTATTTCGTGCAGCAAGCCAATTTCAGGAACGGGCTTATTTTTGATTGATGGCCGAAACAAGTTCTTTGTAGAGTCTGCGTTCGCTGAGGCTGATGAGTTTTTCATCAAATCCCAATTCTTGGGCTTTGTTCAACGCGACTAAAGCGGTTGTGCGGTTTCCTGCCTGCCAGTTTGCGAGTGCGAGATGGAAATATAAAGTCGTTGCAGGATTTTCGTCAATGGCTTGTTTTAGATCTACAATAGCGGCTGCATAGTTTTTTTGTGCGAAATAGACCATGGCCCGAGTATCGAGATGGTGAGGAATTGGTCCCACGATATCAATGACGCGGTTCACAAAACCAAGCGCTTCTTGCAGGTTTCGTTTCTCAAGCGATAACAGCCAAGCAAGATTGTTTAAGGCCCAGATGTTGTTTTGCTCGAATGAGATGACTTTTCGGTAAAGGGATTCCGCGCTGGATGGCTGATTCTGAAGTTCATACAGGCGTGCCAATGCCAGCATTTCCCAGGAGGAGTTCGGGTTTCTTTTTACAGCATCGAGCAGTTGGCTTTTCACGCGTTTGGCAACTTCAGCATCGTTGGGTAGCAATTCAAGAATCCCAATGGTTGCGCGTGCAACGGCATGTGAAGACTGTTCGTTCCAGGTTTGTTCACAGAGATCTAGAGCTTTGTCAACCTGACCTCGTCGAGCAAGAAACGCAGCGTAGTCCAAGTAAGCATGTGCTTTGTTTGTTCGAGAGATATGCTCAAGATACATTTTCTCGGCCGATGCGAACTCACCAAATTCCTCAAGCAGGAGTGCAACTGAATGAACTCCTTTTGCCTGGAGGTCGGTAATTAAACTTTTTAAATCGATCAGGTATGATAGCCGGGCCAGTGCCTTTTCAGGCTTTCCTTTTTTCATCAGGTTACGTGCTTCAGAAAGTGCAATTGAAGCTGAGTCATCTTTTTCTTTCTTCAAGTACAATTCGAGAAATTCAAATGCATCATCGACATTCCCTTGATCGACCAATTCTGCAAAAGTTTTTTCTGGTGATTTCAACTGATATTCTTCAAAATAGTCTAACAAAATCTTGGCAGCGGCCTTGGTCTGGCCACGAGCTGCAAATATTCGGGATCGAAACTGTACGGTCAACAGCGCATCGGGAAGTTGGTTTTCTAACTGTTGAATCCAGATTTCGGCTTCCAGAAAATCATTACGCTCGAGCAGATTGGAAATATAGAAAATGAGAATGAACCGGTTGTCTTTGCTGGTTGCCAGCAGCGTTTGTAACATCTCCCTCGCTTTGGGCCAGTTATTCGTGTCGTTGTAAAGGCGGGCTAATTGAAATTGTTCAGCATGAGAAAGCGGGTACGATTTGAGGATTTCTTCATAGAGTTGAATTGCTTCCCGCTGATCGGTCTGGGACAAGCGAGTTGCCAGAATCTCAGCCTGGATTTTCTTTTCACTGAGCGTTCTGGTCTTCCGAGATGAGAAGCTTTGTTCTAACAGCTCAAGCGCTTCGCCTGTATCATTATATTTTCTTGAGCTGGCCATCCGAATTGCTTGGCGTTGTTTAGCCCAGCTAACTGCAAATTCAGGAGCTTGAGTTTCGGGGTCAATAAGTTTTTTTAGCAGGGGCTCTGCTTTTTTCTGATCCCCATTTCTGGTGTAGAAGTCAGCAAGGATCAAGATCGGACCGATCTGTTTAGATTCCCGATTCATGGACTGCAGATAGTGCTTTTCAGCGAGTTCGAGGTTGTTTACCAATTCATAACATCGAGCGATGGCGGTGTCTTTGATTCGTTCAGGTAGCGATTCAGAGGCTTTTCTGATTGTCACCTGTGCCTCTTCAATTCGATCTTCACGAACGAGATAGGTGATGAGGGCAAACCAGGACTCAGGTGAATCAGGAGCGATTTTGACTGATTCTCTCAGAGGTTGTTCTACGGATACGCCTCTTTGTCCTCGCGCATATCTGAGCTGACTCACCCAGATTAAGTCCCGGTAATCTTTGGATTCCCCAGCAACGTCATCCGCCAGTCCGAGTGCTCGGTCAAATTGTTCTTTGTGCCAAGCGATTTTCCATCCCAATCGTGCAATTGCGCCCGAGATCAGGGATGAATCTTCTTCGGCAACCGATTTCAAAAGTTGGTCAGCTTCATCGTATCGTTGTTTTTGATAAAGGAAATGAATCACACGGAAAACTACGATTTTTGAACGGTCGCCCAAATTCAATGATCGTTGGTAATGTTCGAATGCTTCTTCGGGATTATTTGCTAAGTCTTCAAGGATTCCTAAAGCGTGATAAATTGCCGACCATCGTGGGCGTTGACGCGCTGCTGATTTCAAGAGGTCTCTTGCCTTGGTTATGTTCTTTCCTATGGTTCGTTTTCTTCGAACTTCATTAAGTAATAGCGACGCTTCAACGTAGTTTCCATTTGGTCCATCGAGGCCTTCAATTTCACGAATGGCCTTCAATTGCCTGGGGATTTCCTCATCCTCGCCTACCCGGCTGGCATACGCGACCAGCGACAGACGCGTGGAAATATCCTTGGGTTTAATTTCTGCCAATTGCTTCCAATAGCTGTGGGCACGGTCGATCGCACCGATTTGACCATGAGCGACAGCGAGAGCGCGTAACAGGCGAACTTTTTCTTCTTTGGAAAAATGACCGGTGTTCTCGTTAAGATTGGCCAATGCGACAAGAGCTTGTTCAGGCGGAAGCAACGAAGCGATCGTGGTGCCTATCAAGCGAAAATCGATAAGATCGCCTTGTTTTTTTTTCGCTCTATCCAAGACCTTTTGAGCTTGAACGGTGCGTTCCTCGGTCTTCAGGTTTGAACGACGAAGCTTAATTCCAGCTAACGTTGTCCAGACATCGGGTTCTTCGGGATGTTCATCAATTAGTTTTGCAATTAATTTCTCTGCTTCGTCGAATTGACCCTGAACTGAAAGAAGCTGTGCCCGAATTGTGTGGATAACGACTGATTCCGGCTCTTGTTCTTCAGCAATGTTCAGGATCTTGGTGGTCAGTGACCAATCTCTATTTGTTTCTGGTCGCTTCAATTGATCCATCAAAGCCAATCGGCAGAGCTTCTCTGGAACTTCGGGGAAGCCTAATAAAAGTGCGTAGGCTTGAACCGATTCATCAAGGCGGTTAACGCTTGCTAAGGCGTCGGCATATCCTAGCCGTCCAGGAACCCAAAGGGGGTAAGATTCTAAGACCCTTCGAAAGACAACGAGGCGTGCATCAGGGTTGCCTAATTCGCTGTAGCACAATCCTAGAAGGATATCGATTCTCTTCATGATCGTTGGGAATCGATCTAGTTTTGGACGAGTTCGTTCTAGGAGCAGGCTTGCCTGGTGCCATCTTCCTTCTACAAAAAATATGCGCGCATCCAGAAAATCAATCAACGCTTTACGCATCAATGTTTCGCGGAGTTGAGCGATTCGGTTTTTGGCAACTCGTAACTTTATGGAGTCAATATGATCAGGATCCAAAGAGGCTTCCAAGATCAATAAATCGATCAGTGAAAATAAAAGCTGCCGTTCGGTCTCGTCTGATTCCCGAGATTCAGAAAATCCCGGTTGAGACCTTCGTTTTTCAAAATCTTCCAGTCCTTGTTGTACCGTGGTCAACGACTGCGAATAGTTATTTTGCATTCGTTCGACCCGCGCTTTGATTAGGTAAAATCGAATGTCTGGCGGTTCGAGTTCCAGTCCACGATTTGCATGATTCCCAGCTTGAGAGATGAGTTTGTCTGAGAGTTCATTATCGGCTTTGTAAAGTGCTTCCTCCGCCTGCAGCAGTGCAATTTCAGCTGCTTGCAGTAGGACGACAACTTCGTGGCCGGCGAGATCCATCGCTTTATTAATGTCTTCTGCGGCTTGATCGAGTTTTTCTTGGTTGACACGAGCACGCGCACGAGCGAGGTAGGCTTGAAATTTGGGTTCGGCTTGTTCGACCATCGATTCAGCCAGTCGTTCCAGAACGGTGGAGACGGGGGCGTCTTCTTGCTGAATCGGGTCGATTAATTTCAGATCGATATCTTTAGAGCGTAATCGCACGAGGTCGATCAGGTGCATATAGTAATCAATTTCATTACTTTTCAAGGAGATGGCTTTGGAGTAGGAAACTCCGGCCTGTGTGAACTCTCCTGCACCCTCCAGGCTTCTTCCCGCGAGGAATTCAAGTTCCGCAGAGGGTTCCTCTAGTTTCTGAAGATGACGGATGTGGCGCAAGGAATCTTGAAATCGTTGTAACTCCAAAGCAAGTTTCGCTGTTAACAGCCTGATGTCATGTCGTTCAGGTTCGGACCCCAGTACGATTTCGAACGTGAGCATGGCAGTTTGCAATGATCTCGCGGAGCGGGTGTCTTCATTTAGAAGGGTCGCGTATCGAACCAAGCCTTCAAGATCATCAGGGCGGAATCGAATGTAACGGCCAAGATAAGAGATGGCTTGCTTTCTTCGTCCATCCTGTTCTGCGGAGTTCGCCAGTCGCAAATAGAGATCGGCATTTCGACTGACTTGGTGGTTGTGCAGCAAGTGTATTGCGATGGAGAAAATCACGAAACTCACAAAACCGTACCCGGTCCACACCAGGCAGCGGGTATTGAGTTTACGCAATTTCTTTTTTGATTGAGATTTTTGCAACATGATGCATTATAGGGAGCATTGCTCCCAAAGTAGAGTCAACTGAAATACCACCGGAGGCCTAGAACTTCACCCATTCATTAGCTCAAACGCTACTAACCGTTGTCAACTCTCAGTTCCAATTTTCCGGAAAGCCGCAGAGGAATTATTAGTTATTCTAGCGTTGTAGGGGCTGAAGAGCACAGCATCGATTTCTTGTGGCTGAGTCGAGAATTAGTCTGAAACGATGGATTGAGAGTGATTTAAGATGAGTTGTTCTATTTCCTGCCAACAGGAATCGTGTTCTATTTCCAGTTGGTCGATGCAGCTCAAAAAATATGTATGAGCTGACGAATCTTGGTTGAAAACTGAGACTAAGTCTTTTGGAAGAGACTCTTTTTCACACGAGGCCGCAGTTGAGGCAAGAATCTGGTGGCTTAGGTCTTTCAACTCTTGAGTCGAATTCTCAAGCTGGTCGAGTCTATTCAAAAACAAGGTCTGGTCACCTGAGTTATGTTTAGACAGATTTTCCGAAATTAGCCTTAAAGAATCAATGTTTCGAGAGAGCAGCATAAGATGAGACCAGATGGTTTTCTGGAATATTTGGCTGATGTTCGGAAGACTAGAGGAAGATGCTACTAGTTGTTGGGAAAGAGGACGATGGTCTCGATTTCGTGGCTCGTTGAACTTTTGTTGATCTGAATTTGGTGAGTGGGTGTCATGCGAGTGAAAGGTCTCTTCTTTTGGATCGGACGAACTGCGAAAATCTGAATTGAAAGTGAATGAAATCTGTCCGATTTGGATGAGACTGTTCTCGATAAGCTTGATAGATTGTGTCGGTGTGCCATCGACAAGCACTCCGCCTCGACCAATCAAATCGACAATCCACACCCCAGTATGATTTCGCACAAGAGCCGCGTGGACTTTGGACACGGATGGGTCGTTGACTCGAATTCCACAGGTTGAACTGTGGCCAATCAAAATGATTTTATCAGTCTCAAGGTTGTTGTGTTGAACCTCAACTTCGTCATGAAACTTGACATTCAGAGATGGTAAAGGTGGTTGTAAATTGTCCGGTGTAGGGGAGGGGTCAGCTGAGTGGTCGCCATGGAATCCGATTGTAAAGGGTCCAAGGCTGACAGGACTTTCAGCACTGATCCAGCCAGCATTCCTTACTGTCCCTTGCCAGGAAAGGCCTTGACGACTGGCGAGATCGATACAGCGGAGGTTTCCCTCGATTAATTGAATGAGCGCGTGACGATAGCTGATTTCCGGATGATCGAGGTGAATATCACAATCGGGGCTGCTGCCTACTGTTAGAGAGGGTTGGGTGGCTGTGTAGATTGTGGCACTATGGGTCACGGTTTGATAAATCACCAGTGAAATTGGTTTGTGGCCGCCACACTCTTCAAAAAAACTTGTTGTTTGATTGGTTTCCGAATTAATCTGGGGCTGAAATTCCGTAACATTTTGGTTTTGAGTTCTAAGAAGGAGAGCTCTCCGTCTGTGTGAATTTGCTCGAGAATGAAATCCTCGTGGTTTCATGGGGGAGCCCAATCTTAGAAAAGAGGATCACCTAAATTCAGCGGAGCATCCCGACAGCCACGCTGGTTGGAGTGTCAGAGAGGCGGCACACACGATGGATAGAAATTTCCTTGAGGCGAACCGTTCTACTCTTGATTCATTATTCCCGATCCAAAGATCTCAATCAATTCCACGGGACGATTTGAGTTTGATTATTCCAAGAAAGTCGAGTGAAATGAATCCAAATAAAAAACCTACCCTGATGATTTTATCATCAGGGTAGGTTGAGTAAGATTTTCAGCTGTTTGAGCTTGCTAGTTTTTAATCGAGGTTTTAGTTCGTCTTCTGTAACCCAGAATACCGCACATTCCCAGGGCCAGTAACGCCAAGCTGGATGGCTCTGGAGTGATGACAGGTTCATTAGGTCGTAGGCCAAAATGATAGACTGTGCCTTCTTTAGTTGAAAGCCAAATTTCAAGATCCGAAGTTCCATCTTCGATGGCGATCCCAGTGACTTGGCCGATTTCCAGATTACCCCCCAATTGTGCGGGGTTATTATCCAAAATCGTTTCAATATCAATATCGTGAAGCCAATTTCCCGCACGATCCATAACGCGAATGAAACCGTTCGTATATGTAGACCCAACGAGGTAAAGATTTCCCGTGGCGGCATGAACGTCCAAAGCACCCCACCAAACACCAAAGGAACCTTGACCATTTTCGCCATTGCCACCAGTCAAGCCGGTAACAGGCTGATTGGTTGTGGGAGAAATATAGACTTCACCTGGCCCTAATTGCGAAGCATTGGCGCTAAACGAACTCAATTCCGTATTGGTTGTTGGGTCCATCTGTCTCACTAAGTCAGCCCCGCCGTAGTCGATCGTCCAAACTGCAGCTTCTGGGTTATAGCCTCCATCAAGGGGCCCGAGTCCGGCATGATCGACTCCGACTAGTCCGTTGTCGTAGGCACCACCAGTTCGTTTTGTGTTGGTGTAGGAGAGGTCGGTACCCGGGATCAAGGCGCCCGTAGCCGAATCGAATGCGATTACACTCTCGTTGTTGATACCGTTGAGGATCATCATATCCCCATTTCCCACAGTCCCCGTGCCGATGGTCTTCG
>Ga0115002_10005744_pt1 | contig 14499 bp, 15 predicted proteins | sample ArcticOcean_MG_C_8_FD_89576 | JGI IMG/M metagenome (GOLD analysis project Ga0115002, IMG submission 89576) | Marine microbial communities from western Arctic Ocean - ArcticOcean_MG_CB11_86 | ecosystem: Environmental > Aquatic > Marine > Oceanic | place: Arctic Ocean: Canada Basin | collected... | reverse complement strand
GTCTTCTTGCCAAATCGCTTTGCCGGTTTTGGCATCCATGCAAGCAACCAAGGCTTCCTGTGTCTCAGTATTTCCGTCGCCGTGAATGAATTGAAAATACAACTTTCTATCGTACAACACGGGAGTGCTGGTCATGCCGAAGGCAATGTTGAATTTTCCGTAACGGTCTTGCAGGTCCATCTTCCAAATTTCATTTCCTGCGAAATCGTAACAGCCAATTTCGCCGTTGGCCATCATCGACCACACGTATTTTCCATCGGTGACAGGCGACGGTGCCGCCGCGTTACCTTCATCGCCACGAACATCTTTGTTTCCGGTGCCCACTTTTTTCGTCCAAGTCACTTGGCCCGAATTCGTATCAACGCATTGCAGCAGTAAATTGTTTCCATCGACGGAAGTCACAAACAGACGGTTGCCCCACACAACGGGGGTTGCTCCGCCGGGGCCGGGAAGTGACAGTTTCCAGGCGACGTTCTTTTCTGTTCCCCATTCCACAGGAGCATTTTTTGAAATTGAGATCCCATTCTGTGTGGGACCGCGCCAACTGGCCCAGTTTTCTGCTTGAACCGACTGTGCGAGGCCGGAAGCCAGAACACTCAATACGAAAACAGAAACGGGCAATTTACAGGATGAGTTGTTTTGCATTATTTCAAACCTGGTTTTAGGGTTGGTGAGGGAATTAAATCGATTAACGAGTGTCCCTAGTTTGGCAGGTCAATTCCGTCGCGTCAATCAATAGGGCTGTAGTCCAGAGTTGGGTGGCGGGGTAGTCGCACGTCATTCTGAGCGCAGCGAAGAATCTTCCGTGGTCCGAGACCCTTCGCATTGCTCGGGGTGACTGACTGCATCCAGACTTGTCAGAGATTTCCGGCGCGTTAAGCTGAAGGCTATTCATCTATTTTGATACCACCCGACACGCATCCAAAATCGCTGCGGAGAATACCACCATGAAAATGTTTGTTGCTGGCCAATGGCAAGAGAAATCTGAAAGCATCAATGTCTTGAACCCCTTCGATGCCTCGGTTGTGGACACCGTACCGAAAGCCGATGCCGCCGACGTCACTGCCGCGATAGAAACGCTGGTCCGCGGCGCCGAAATCATGAAGAAGATGCCCGCATACGACCGGTCACAAATTCTTCGCAAGGCCGCCGCAATTATGCTGGAACGCAACGATGACTTGGGCCGCACTATTAGTACCGAGGAAGGCAAAACGCTCGGCGAAGGCCTGTTTGAAGCGAGCCGCGCCGCCGACATTATTGACCTTTCAGCCGATGAAGCCCGACGCATGACCGGCGAGGTGATTCCGCTGGACGCAGCACCCGGGGCGGCTGGTAAAATGGGATTCACCTTGCGAGTTCCTTGTGGCATTGTGGCTGCCATTACGCCTTTCAATTTCCCCTTGCATTTGGTGTCTCACAAAGTGGGCCCAGCGATTGCCGGTGGGAACGCCGTGATTATCAAGCCGGCCACCGATACTCCGTTGTCTGCATTGAAGATTACCGAAATCTTACTCGAAGCAGGCATGCCTCCCGAAGCAATCGCCTGCATTACCGGCCCGGGTTCGGAACTAGGCAACGCAATTTGCACCGACAAACGAGTCCGGAAAATTAGCTTCACCGGCAGCTACGAAGTGGGTGAGCAAATTTGCCAAATGGCAGGCATGAAAAAAGTGACCATGGAACTGGGCAGCAACAGCCCGGTCATCATCATGGATGACGCCGACCTAGAAACAGCGGCCCAGGCCGTCAGCATTGCCGGGTTTGTGAACGCAGGGCAAGTCTGCATTTCCGCCCAACGAATTCTGACCGCCGATTCGGTGCGTGGCGATTTTATCGATGCACTGAAAGCAAAAGTGGAAGTCATGAACGTGGGCAACCAACTGGAAGAGGGAACCAACCTGGGACCAATGGTCCGCGAATCGGATGCGGTCCGCGTTGAAAGTTGGGTCAATGAAGCCGTTTCAGCAGGTGCTCAATTGGTAACCGGCGGGGAACGGGATGGGGCCATGTACCAGCCGACCATTCTCGACAATGTGAATACTGACATGCGGATCAGCCGGGAAGAACTATTCGGCCCCGCCGTCTGTATTACCCGGTTTGACGACATTGACCATGCGATCCAAATGGCGAACGACACTGCGTATGGCCTATCAGCGGGAATCTTCACGCAGGATATCGACCGGGCGATGAAGTTTGCCCGCGAAGTTGATAGCGGGAATTTGAACATCAACTGGGCCTCGCAATGGCGGGCCGACCTAATGCCATACGGCGGCCTGAAAGATAGCGGCATGGGCAAAGAGGGCCCGAAGTACGCTGTCGAAGAAATGACCGAATCGAAAATGGTCGTTATGCATTTGAAGTAGATCTCTGCCGAGACAGCTTTCGACACACGATTTCAGATTTGCCGCAAGAGGATGAATCCCTGCGCTCTAAGGACCACTTTCTGGCCCATAAACGTTTAAATCAAGGCGATTTACAACGGCTTTAGCAAAATCCACCCGATTTCCACCTAATCGCCAGATTCCCGTAAGTCTTCCTATCTTTACCAGTATTGACGGATAATGGAGTTTTTTGACAGATTAAGATGGTACGTGGTTGAATTGAGTTGAAATTGTGGCAGAATCATGGCATATTGGGGTTGGTAATCTACTGTCTCAGGATGAGATTTTTGCATTATGCTGCTTGATGAACGACGGCAAAAGATTTTGATGTCCCTTGAATCTAAGGGTTTTGCGTCTTTGCAGGAGTTGATTGATTCTGTCGGTGCTTCTGAATCTACCATTCGGAGGGATTTGGACTATCTTGACGGAAGCGGTCAAATTCGGCGAACGAGGGGCGGAGCCGCTTATATTGGGGAATCCTTAACTGCCTTTGAAGATCGAAGCAGTAAGGCCTCAAAACAGAAACGCAGGATTGCCGATGCGGTGGCGGAAGAGATCAATCCCGGTGAAACGGTCATTCTCGACGGGGGGACGACCACTTTAGAAGTGGCCCGCTGTTTGATTGGGAAGTCGTTGCAAGTGGTGACCAACTCAGTTCCGATTGTGAACCTGCTGGTCAATCAGCCACAAATTGAATTGGTATTTATCGGCGGATACGTGTATCCGAAAACGGGAGTCGCACTTGGCCCGATCGCTGAGGCGACTTTGAAAAATATCCATGCTCGTCACTTGGTGATTAGCGTGGGCGGAATTACAGAACAGGGGCTGTTTAACAGCAATGCTTTATTGGTCGATACCGAAAGGCAAATGTTGGCAGCCGCTGAAAAAACAATCGTTGTAACAGACAGTAGTAAGTTCGGACATTTTGCACTGGCCCATTTGTGCCCACTTGATGCCGTTGATCGACTGTTCGTCGATTCGGACATTACAGCCGAGTGGCAAGAAACAGTTCGGTCAGCCGGCGTTGACTTGCAAGTTGTCTCTGTTAAATAAAATGATAGCGAAATAAGCTGATAGATGGAGAACGAAGTTAGATGTCTCAAGTGGCAACAAAATACTCGCAATCTCAAATCGAACAAGTCGTCCGGGAAGTGATTGCTCAGCAGCTCAGTGGCAAGCAATCAACAGGTTCAGCACAACCGAACCCGCTGGTCGTCAACATCTCGGCTCGTCACATTCATCTGACTGACGAACATGTCGAAATGCTGTTCGGCAAAGGTGCAAAGCTCACCCCGACCAAAGACCTGTACCAAGACGGCTACTATGCCGCTGAAGAAACAGTCGCCATTGTGGGCCCGCGTCGTCGGATGATTCCTAACGTACGAGTGCTTGGCCCGTGCCGTCCCGATTCACAAATTGAATTAGCCTACACCGATGCGATTTCACTGGGTCTTGATATCCCGGTTCGCATTTCTGGAGACATCCAAGGAACCCCCGGCTGTGTGCTGATGGGGCCAAAAGGTGTTGTCGAATTAGAACAAGGCGTGATCCGAGCCGCGCGACACGTTCATATGGGATCAGCCGATTTGGCCTGGTACGGCGTCGAGAACGGCGAATCGATGAATTTACGAATTGAATCACCCGGTTGCACAACCGTGTTGGAAGATTTGGTCGTTCGCGCCGCTGAAAACATTAAGTTAGAAGTTCACATTGATACTGATGAAGGCAATGCCGTCGATTTGGATCATGCGACGAATGTCGAATTGATCAAAAACGAGCCTTGTCATTGTCACACAGCGTGACAGATTCCGTCATTCTGAACGAAGTAAAGGATCTCAAACTAGAAACGACGAGATTCTTCGCTGTGCTCAGAATGACAAAATAAACAGAAACAACGTTTGATATCTTTAGTAACGAGGAGTGCCACTCCTCAAGTCCGTTTAAGAATGGGAGATTTTAGTTATGGCGAAAGTGATGGAAGCTCTTGGAATGATTGAGACCAAGGGTCTGGTTTGTTTGATTGAAGCCTCGGATGCGATGCTGAAATCGGCCAATGTCCAGATGATTGGTTGGGAAAAAGTGGGTTCAGGTTTAGTCACCGTGTTTGTGACGGGCGACGTTGCCGCCGTGAAAGCCGCCGTCGATGCCGGTGCTTCAGCCGCCAGTAAAATTGGCGAAGTGGTCAGCGTTCAGGTCATTCCTCGTCCGCACGAAGAATTGGCTAGCGTTTTACCTGCCATCAAGTCATCCAAGTAAATCAACGTTTCGTCACTTAGCCCGCTATTGAATGCTGGGTGATGAGAAAAACTGTACAACAACCTTTGAAAAGTGAAATGGAATTACAATGAGTGGAGATGCAATAGGTTTAATTGAAACCAAAGGAATGGTGGCCCAAATTGAAGCGTCCGACGCGATGCTGAAATCGGCCCATGTGACATTGGAAAAGCAAATTCAAATCGGTGGTGCATACATCACAACGGTGATCAGTGGCGATATCGGCTCGGTCCGCGCAGCCGTCGATGCCGGTGCAGCAGCGGCTTCTAAAGTCGGTGAACTGGTTTCTGCACACGTGATTGCTCGTCCGGAGGGCAACCTCCTCGACAACTTTTGAGATTGGGAAATGCCCATCTCAGTCTGAAGGCAGTTCGCTGGCTACGGGTGAGGAATACACCCAACGGCTTTTATTTTCCCCTTGGAACGGATTCAAACCCATGAAAGTTCTGGTTGCCAACTTAGGTTCCACAAGTTTCAAATACCGACTGTTCGATATGTCGGATGAGAAACAATTAGCACGCGGAGGCATCGACCGCATTGGTCAGCCTGAAAGCGATTGCTTTGTGGAAATCGGTACGCATCGAGAGGATGTGAATATTCACATCCCCGACCATGCGGCGGCCGTTCAGATTTGCCTCGACCAACTGACCAACCCCGAGTGGGGCTGTTTGCAGTCGGTCGATGAAGTCTCGGTAATCGGCTTCAAAGCCGTGTTTGCTGGAAAACTTTCTGGGGTTCGCTTGGTGAACTCTGAACTGCTGGATGCAATGGAAGAGCTTGCTGATATTGCTCCTGCCCACAATCCGCCGTACGCCCGGGCCATGCGGGAATTGCAATCTGCATTTCCCAACATGCCGTTGGTGGCTGCATTGGAAACCGGTTTCCATGAAACCATTCCCGCAGCCAACCGAGCTTACGCGGTGCCGTTTGAATGGCAGGAAAAATACGGCGTACAACGTTGGGGATTTCACGGGGCCAGCCACCGGTTTATCGGTGGTCGCATTGGCGAGTTGATGGGGCGGGATGACCTAAAAGTCATTTCGTGCCATTTAGGAGGCAGCAACTCTCTGTGTGCGATGGATTCTGGCGTCTCAAAATCCAACAGTTTGGGAATGAGCCCTCAAACCGGGCTCCCTCACAACAATCGTGTGGGAGATTTCGATCCGTTTGCTCTGCCAATTTTATTGCGAGCCACCGGAAAAAGCCTCGAAGAACTGCTCGATGACTTATCTAACCGAAGTGGTTTGTTAGGGGTCAGCGGTTTAAGCGGCGATGTTCGAGATCTCGAAGAAGCAGCGGCTGCAGGAAACGAACGGGCACAATTGGCGCTCGACGTCTTCACGCAGTCGATCAGGCATTACTTAGGCGGTTACCTCACAGTGCTCGGCGGCGCGAATGCCATCGTGTTCACGGGGGGCATCGGCGAGAACAGCCAGCTGATCCGGTCAGCCGTCTGTGACAACTTGGAATGGGCGGGAATTCGCCTCGACACCAAGTTGAACCAGGATGTTGACGGGGAATGCAAAATCTCTCATTCCGAGAGTCACACAGAAATTTGGGTCGTCCCGACGAATGAAGAAATCGTGGTCGCCCGACAGTCGGCTGAAGTCATCAGCCAAAATGAATCGTAAAGGACGTCAATTATGTTTTTGGCACGAATAACCGGGTCGGTCGTCGCCACGCAAAAAGTGGAATCGCTGGTGGGACAAAAATTGTTCATCGTCGAGCCGCTGCGTGTGAACGAAGCCGACCAAACCGACTTACAACCCACAGGACGAACCTTTGTCGTCGTCGACCCTGTCGGGGCCGGCGAAGGGCAAGTGGTGTTATGCGTGCAAGGTTCGTCGGCACGGTTCACCGAACAGACAAAAACTTTACCAATCGACGCAGCCATTGTTGGCATTGTTGACCAAGTCCACCAAGGGCCGACATCCATCTACAGTGCGAATGATTAAGTAACCAGCGAAAAACCAACACGGCTCATTAATTCAAAAGCCGTTTTCAGAATAAATATCGATCACAAATTAAGAGAGAAATTGACATGCAAGCCACCGAACAGGCGATTCGAGAAGTCGTGCAAGATGTGTTGAGCAAACTGCAAAACGGAGGCAGTGGATACCACGCCACCAGTTCGCACTCAAACAACTGGGGTGTATTCAACTCAGTCGATGAAGCCGTCGCCGCGGCTCAATCGGGCTTTGAACAGCTACGAGATGCCTCGCTGGTTGAGCGGGCCAAAGTGATCGAAGTTGTCAAAAACATCTGCACCGAACAAGCCGTCGAACTGGGAACCGCCGAACTGGCTGAAACCAAAATCGGTCGCCTCGATCACAAAATCGAAAAACTACAAATCATCAAAAATGTTCCCGGGTTGGAATTCCTGAAGTGCGATGCCATCAGTGGTGATCACGGTTTGACCGTAACCGAATACGCCCCGTTTGGCGTCATCGGTTCGATCACGCCTGTTACGCATTCGCTACCGACCCTCGCCGGAAACGTTGTGAGCATGGTCTCAGCGGGGAACTCAATTGTCTTCAATCCGCATCCCAGCGGCAAAGACATCGCCTGCGAAGGAACCCGCCGGTTCAACAAGGCGATTTACGAAGCCACGGGAATGGAAAACTTAATCACCATTATCGGTAACCCAACTCTCGAATCGGCCGAAGCGGTCTTCAACCATCGCGGCATTCGCCTGCTGTGCGTAACCGGTGGACCAGGTGTTGCACGAGCCGCACTCGCCAGCCATAAACGAGCCATCGTCGCCGGTCCCGGTAACCCGCCGGTGATGGTCGACGAAACCGCCGACATCAACAACGCGGCCCGCTCAATCATCACGGGCGGTGCTTACGATAACAATCTGTTGTGCATCGGCGAGAAAGAAGTCTTCGCCGTTAATAGTATCTTCAACGAATTATTAGACGCCATGCCACAACATGGTGGCTACCGGCTGAACGCCCAGCAGGTCGATAAGATGACCGCGTTGGCCTTCTCACCCCCCGAACAACCGGGCGGACATGCTGTCTTGAACCGCGATTTAATCGGAAAAGACGCCAGCGTGTTAGCCGAGATGATCGGCGTGAACGTGCCTGCGGGAACACAATTACTGTACGGCGAGACGGACACCAACAACCCGTTCGTGCCGGAAGAACAAATGATGCCTTTCGTGCCATTCATCCGCTGCCGAGATGCCATGCACGGAATCGAGCTGGCCAAAGAATTCGAACACGGCTTCGGCCACACCAGTTTAATTCACAGCCGCAACGTGCGAACGATGACCACGATGGGCAAAATTATGGACACCACGCTGTTCATCAAAAACGGGCCGTGCGGAGCCGGTTTGGGCTTGGGCGGCGAAGGTTACTTGTCGTTCAGCATCGCCACACCAACCGGAGAAGGCGTGACCAACCCGTTGACCTTCACCCGGCAACGACGCTGCACGTTGGTCGATGATTTACGAATTATTTAATCCAAATAGAAACAATAAAACTATGGGTGGCAGGGTCAGAACGAAGTGATGGCCCTGGTGAGCGACCTAAAGAAATTGAAACCGAAAGTGTGCCACTGGCTGTGCCAGTGCAAGGCTATCAAGCGTTCAAATTAATTCGGCACTGGCAGAGCCAGTGGCACACAGAAAAGTGAAACTACTGCAATGCAACTGGCAAAAGTTCTCGGAAACGCAACGGCGACAGTCAAACACGACAGCTTGGAAGGCTGGAAGTTGTGTGTGATCCAAGTCCTCGGTGCGGACGGGAACACCGAAGGGTTTCCATTATTGGCCATCGATCAAGTCGGTAGCCGTCAAGGAGACACCGTCATCATCACCAGTGATGGCAAAGCGGTGGCCGATTCAATGGGAACAAAGACAACACCTGTCCGCTGGGCGATTATGGGAATTAAAGACTAAATAATGCTCGACGAACAACTCGTCAATCAGATCGTGGCCGATGTGCTGACCCAATTGAACGGTCAGCCCAACACGGCACGCACTGAGGAAACGACGAACCAACCGTTGGGGACAAAACATTTTTCGGAGAAAGTATTAACGGCCGACTGTTTTCAGAACCAACTGAACGGATTAACGAAAATCACAAATGGCTCGAAAACCGTGCTTACGCCGACCGCGAAAGATTTGCTTCGAAAAAAAAACATTGCCTGGTCAATCGGCAAGAAACAAACAGCAGCGACGGTCAATTCGAAACCAGTGTCTTGGAAATTGATTACAGTTACTGCAACCGTCGAATTGAAAACTGTGACCGATGAGTTACACAACTGGCAAAATTCACTTTGCGGATCAGTCTCGGAAGCCGTCGAGATAGCCGTCAGTGACCTCTGCCGGGCGGAAGCAACAGGCGTTGTTGTTTTCGTGAATGAGACAATCGCCGTGGCCTGCCAGGCGAATCGAAATGAAAAAGTACGAGCGGCTGTCGTTGAAAACATTTTAGATGTGAAGGAAGCGATCAAGCAAATTAACGTGAATTGCTTGTGCATTTCACCAACAGGAAAAAGCTCGTTTGAATTGAAGAGAATTATTCGGGCGTTTGCGAAATAACTATATGGGTGCCACTGCTGGCTTGCCCAGCAGTGTTTCAAATGACCCAAAACGTGGAGAAACAAAACAGTGAGAATTGCAGAAGTCATCGGCAAAGTGACGTTGTCTCGCAGACACGAGAGCCTTTCAGGGGCGACTTGGGTGTTGGCAACGCCGTTGATGCCTGAGGCTTTTGTAAAAGGAAACAAATCAGCCGGTCGCGAAGAGCCTTTTATCGTATTTGACGAATTGGGAGCCGGAATCGGATCGATCATTGCCGTTTCTGAAGGTGCTGAAGCGTCCGCCCCCTTCCATCCGAATGTCAAACCAATCGACGCCTACAACGCGGCCATTTTAGACACAGTCGATATTGAAACATAATTTTAAAGCCCTGATGAGAAAGTGAACAATTCAATGAATACCCCTTGGAATAGCGGAATTAACGATCGCGGCCTGAAAGAGCAAATTTGCGAAATTGGCCGCCGCGTTTACAACAAAGGCTTCGCCGCTGCCAATGATGGCAACATCTCAATCCGGGTCGGCGAAAATGAAGTGCTTTGCTCACCGACAATGATCTGCAAAGGCTTCATGCAGCCCGAAGATATTTGTGCCGTCGACATGGAAGGCAACCAAATCGCCGGTACTCGCAAACGCACCAGCGAAGTTCTGCTGCACTTGGCGATTATGAAAGAGCGGCCCGATGTGAAGGCCGTCGTGCATTGTCATCCACCTCACGCGACTGCGTTTGCCGTTGCCCGAGAGCCGATTCCGCAATGTGTGCTTCCCGAAGTCGAAGTTTTCATGGGTGAAGTTCCGATGGCTCCTTACGAAACTCCTGGTGGCCAGGCCTTCGCCGAGACTGTCGTGCCGTTCTTGAAAAGTACGAACACCATCATCCTAAACAGCCACGGCACAGTGACCTTCGGCAAAGATTTGCAAGACGCCTACTGGAAGACCGAAATTCTCGATGCCTACTGCAAAATTTTGCTGTTGGCCAAACAGTTGGGCAACGTGGAATACTTCTCGGAACAAAAAACAACCGAGCTACTCGACCTGAAAAAGAAACTGGGCTTCGATGACCCACGGTTCCACGTTGAAGATTGCGATCTGTGCGGCAATAGCGCGTTCCGCGATGGTTACAAACAGCAGTTGCCTCAACAAAAAGCTTTTGAGCAGGCCCCGCAATATCCGGGGTACCTGCAATCGCAAGCGGGCTCAGCAACTGCAACTGGTGGAGACACCGAGCAATTGGTCAAAATGATTACCGAACAAGTGATGGCTGCATTGGGGCAGACTTCTTAAAATAAAATATTCGGGTGGCAGGGTCAGAACGAAGTGATGGCCCTGATGCTAAGCAACCCACCAGGGCCATCCCGTTGGTCTGACCCTGCCACACTTTGTGCTCAACAAAATTTAGAACTCAATCACTTTTCAAGTGAGGATATAAAACAATGAAAGTCAGTATTATCGGCGGTGGAGGGCTGGTCGGGTCGTGTGCAGCGTTTGCGTTGCAGGCGGGCGGCATTGTGCGAGAAATCGCGTTGGTCGATGTCAATTTAGAACTCTGTGAAGGCCAAGCCCTCGACTTGCTGCACGGCAGCAGTCTAACCGCCGACCAAAAAATTACAGCAGGTGGCACCGAAGCGGTCACCGATAGTGACGTCATCGTGATTACTGCAGGGTTACGACGTAAACCCGATGAAAGTCGGCTTGATCTCATTAACCGAAACGTTGATCTGTTTCAAAAAATTCTGGCTGATATCAAAAGCCACGGCACGAAATCAGACGCCATTGTGTTCGTCGTTTCGAATCCGGTTGATGTGCTAACTTACCTGGCCGTCAAAGCCCTAGGCCTGCCACCTCAACAGGTGATCGGTTTGGGAACAGTCCTCGATACCACACGGCTTCGCAGTATTTTAGCGAACCGTTTGGACGTACCTCCGACACAAGTTTCAGCACTCATCTTGGGCGAACACGGCGACAGCATGGTGCCAGTTTGGTCGGCTGCTCAAATTGGCGGCCTGCCGATCGACAAATATCCTGGCGTCACTGCCTCACTGATTTCGGAAATGGAATCAAAGACCCGCGGCTCGGGGTCAGAAGTGATCAAGAAAAAAGGCGGAGCCGGTTTCGCTGTCGGCGTTTCAATCGCCGACGTCATCCACAGCATAGCCCTCGACCAACGCAGAATTCTACCAGTTTCGTCGTTGCAAGACGGAGCCTACGGCTTACGCGATGTCTGTATTTCAGTACCAACCGTCCTTGGACGAAAAGGTGTGATGGAACACATTGAAATCGATCTGTGGCCCAAAGAGATGATGGGGCTGACGAATTCGGGGAATGTGTTGCAGGCGACATTGAGTAAGGTTTTGGGACGGTAACTTTAGTTTGAAGCAAGGGCAGGCAAGCTGACCATGCCACCCCAGTGTTTGGGAAACCAATGGAAAAATCACTCGACCGAAAATTGAATGCAATTCATGCCGACCCCAGTGGTTGCAGGGAATTCATCATCGCCGATGCCAAAGACGCCGACATGGCGTTCGGCATTGGTGCGCCTGGCCTCTCACCCGAACGTCACGATGGCGAACTGCGGTTTAAAACGCTGGCAGAATACCGCCAGCAAATTCGTGAAGTGATCAAACAGGGGGTTGTCGATATTGTGCTGACTTCGGCCAGCACGAACGAAGTCCTGTCTATTCAAGAACGCCTGTTCGAAAACTCGCATATTACACCGGCAGCCCGGGCCAATGATACGTCCGACGTTCACGTGGTTCGTGGCGGTCAGTTGCACGTCGATGCAGCTCGTCCGTTCCGCTCGGCAAACCTCGATCATATTCAGTGCGGCCACCTCGATTGTGCCCCGGCTGAACGCGTACTGGGTGCCAACTTGGGCCTGTACTCGGTCACATTCAACAACAATTTAGAACTCGACCTCGATACAATCACTCGGTTCAAAGAGTTCCGTGAAGAAGCTGAACGAAAACAGTTTCGGTACTTCCTGGAAATCTTCGATCCGAATGTTCCCGACGCCGTTGATCCGGAATTGTTACCGAATTTCATCAACGATTTAGTCGCCCGTACATTGGCCGGCGTGACACAAGCGGGGCGACCCGTCTTTTTAAAAATGGTGTACCACGGTCCGAAAGCGATGGAAGATTTAGTTGCCTACGACCCGCATTTAATCGTTGGTATTCTTGGCGGATCAGCGGGCACTACGCTCGATGCCTTCCAATTAATTTACAACGCCCGGAAATACGGGGCGAAAGTTGCACTGTTTGGCCGGAAGATTAACCAGGCTGAGCATCAGTTGGCGTTCATTCAATTTCTGCGATACTTGGTTGAAGACTCGATTGAACCCGTCGATGCCGTCCGGGCCTACCACGGCGTGCTGCAAGAGCTGGGCATTCAACCGCATCGTAGCTTGGAAGACGACCTCACATACCAAACCGCCGTGATGAGTTACGGCGGCGATGGGAAAACGATCAGCATTCCCGCTGCCAAGTCGACTGCAGGAAAGCCGTCAACCGCAGCATCAATCTCGACGGACGCCCCTGACTTCTCTACTATGTCGTCTGAAGACCGCCTGGCGTTTCACCGCCAGCGATTGGACCGAATGTTCGGTAACTAGTGCCCGATGGCATTTGAATCAGAGCCGCGCACGTCAGTAAGCGGACCAGCCACCAACGAGAAATCGGATACACGAAACCGATGAACGACTGGGACGACGATTACGAAGCGGACGACTGGGACGACGACGACGAAGTCGTGCTCGTGAAATGCTCGTCCTGTGGCAGCGAAGTCTACGAAGAAGCCGAGCAATGCCCAGACTGCGGTGAATACATTGTCGCCGACACCAATGTGTGGAATGACAAACCGGGGTGGTGGATTGCCTTGGGAGTCGCCGGTGTGATTGCTGTAATCGTTGCTTTGGCCTAATTGGCACGCTAGAAGTGGGTTGCGAACCTTTTTACCAGGGTTGGCATCTGATAGAATGCCGCCACTTGCTTTTCGCGATCGTGGAAAATGAAGCCGATCGCTGTGTTCCGAAACTGACTTTGAAAGGACAATATTCGTGCGCTGGTCTCAGACATTTATTCCAACAATGAAAGAAACACCAGCCGATGCGGAAATTCCCAGCCATCAGTTGATGCTGCGGGCAGGCCTGGTACGGCAGTTGATGGCTGGTGCCTACACGTATTTGCCTTTGGGATTACGGGCCATCCAGAAGGCATCCGCCATCGTTCGCAAAGAGATGGAAGCCGCTGGGGCCGCTGAAATTCTTATGCCAGCCCTCCAGCCCATTGAACTATTCGAGCGGACTGGTCGGAAAGAAGCCTTCGGCTCGGTGCTCATTAACTTCCATATTCCCCGGGGTGATCGGCAGGTGCACATGGCACTGGGGCCAACCCACGAAGAGGTGGTGACCGATTTAATGGCCCACCACATTAGTAGCTATCGGCAACTACCGCTGACCGTCTACCAAATTCAAACCAAGTTCAGAAACGAAGAACGCCCTCGGTTTGGCGTGTTACGGACCAGCGAATTTTTGATGAAAGACGCCTACAGTTTTAGTGCAACGTTAGAGCAGCTCGACGAAGTTTATCAGCGAATGTATGACGCCTATTGCCGAATTTTTGCCCAATGCGGACTCGAATACATTCCCGTAGAAGCGGAAAGCGGCCCGATTGGCGGCGATGCCTCGCATGAATTCATGGTGCCCGCCGACCACGGGGAAGACCAAATTGTGCACTGTGCAGCCTGCAGCTACGCGGCGAACCTTGAACGCGCCGATACCGGGCGTCCGGCTCCTGAAATTTCAACGCCGGGCGATTGTGCCGAACTGCAATTAGTCGATACGCCCAACGTCACCAGTATTGACCAGGTCAGTAAGTTACTCGGCTGTGACCCAAGCCAAATGATAAAGACGTTGATTTACTCAGCCGACGAAAAACCAGTGGCTGTATTAATTCGAGGCGACCATGAAGCCAACGAAGGGAAAATTCGTCGGGCATTGGGGGCAGAGAATGTCGAATTGGCAGATGCCGCGACCGTTCAAGAAGTGACCAGTGCCCCGATTGGTTTTGCCGGCCCGGTTGGAATTTCCTGCAGCATCATTGCCGACCATGACATTGCGGAATTGGTCGATGCAATAACCGGCGCCAACCAAGGCGACAAACATCACACAGGGGTGAACGTTGGACGTGATTACCAATTAGAAACAACATACGACCTGCGAAATGCCGAGGCAGCCGACCCGTGCCCGAAATGCCAAAAAGAACTAAGCCTAGTCCACGGCATCGAAGTCGGTCACGTGTT
>Ga0115002_10005742_pt1 | contig 14502 bp, 19 predicted proteins | sample ArcticOcean_MG_C_8_FD_89576 | JGI IMG/M metagenome (GOLD analysis project Ga0115002, IMG submission 89576) | Marine microbial communities from western Arctic Ocean - ArcticOcean_MG_CB11_86 | ecosystem: Environmental > Aquatic > Marine > Oceanic | place: Arctic Ocean: Canada Basin | collected... | reverse complement strand
TGGTCCACAAGGTGGTGGTCCACAAGGTGGTGGTCCACAAGGTGGTGGTAAGCAAGCTGGTATGCAAGGTTGAGGCACACAAGTGGGTGTAAGCGGTGGATCACACGGGTCGGTACCTTCTACTGATGGATAAATATAATGAACATCACAACTTGGTCCTGTTACCACTAAAACTGGCTCTGGAGGTGGATTTCCACAAGGTGTTGTCCCTGATGGATAAACATAATGAACATCACAGCTTCCTCCTACAACTAAAACCGGTTGCCTTGGCAGAGGACATACCTTCGGGGCACATGGTGGCAGAGGGCATGGTTTAGGTGGACAGCATGGTTTAGGTGGACAGCATGGTTTAGGACGACAGCATGGGCGACAACATGAAGGCTTATTAAAATTATACATTTATTATAATAACCAGATATTTAATATTAATAAAATATATATTTTATTATGACATAAAATATATTTAAAATAAATTTTAAACGAATATGGTAATTAAAACGTATAATGCTAAAATAAACATGGTTAGTGATAATAAATGGCTTAATAACATATTATTTCTGAATCCCGAAAGTTTCGGATTATCAAATATTCCTTCAATGTTTTTTAAATAATTATGAGTTTCGCTGAAATTTTTATAGAGTGCATATGATAAAATACCTGTAATTAATAGTTTTCCAAAAAATGAAGATGTTTTTCCTAAATTAATGGGTGCTATAAGCACTATAAAAGTTAAAAACAATGCGGTACCGAGTATACCACAGACATGTCTTGTATTTTGAGAAAATGACAAAAATCCATTTTGAGCATTTATATTCATATATATTCTATAAAGTTTTTTCTTTGTATATTATATGGCAAAAACAAGAAAAATACGTGGCGCAAAACAGAACAAAACATATTCTAAGCGTCACTTTAATAGTGGCGACGGCATGCTAACAAAAATATGGGGACCCGCTTTATGGCACGCATTACACACCATTAGTTTTAATTATCCTGTGAAACCTAGCCCAGAAGATAAAAAGCACTATAAAAATTTAATACTAAATTTACAATATGTATTACCATGTAAATATTGTCGCGTTAATTTAAAAAACAATATTAAAAGGTTTCCTCTAACAAGTGCACATCTGAAATCAAGAAACACCTTTTCACGTTATGTTTACAATTTACACGAAATGGTTAACAAAATGTTAAATAAAAAATCCGATTTAACCTATTGTGAAATAAGAAATCGTTATGAGGATTTTCGGTCTAGATGTACGCAAGAAAAAATTAAATTATTTAAATTTACACGCAAAGAACGGGGGTGCACCGAACCTTTGTATGGAAAAAAGTCGAAATGTGTGTTAACCATTATCCCAGAAGAACAACGGTGTAAAACACTTAAAATTGATCGTAAATGTATTAAACATAAATAGACACACAAGGTAAAATGTCAGAAGGTGAATTATGCCATTGTCTATGTGTTAGCTTAGGACATTCTTGTCAACATTGTGGACAGTTCCATGTTCCATGTTGTTTGCCAGAGCAATCGGATGTTTATTTAGCAATTTCTGAGCCCGAAGAGGAAACCGCTATTTTTGCAGCAAAGGATAATGCTAAGGTCAAAATGAAATAATTACATACCAAATTGACTAAAATCAGATAGAACCGGTCTTGGTAAATAACGCGTATTACTGGTTTGATAATTGGGGACTTTTTTACATTCAAAAGCTGGTTCCGGACAACGAGCACAGGCGGGACATGCTGGACATTTATTGCCAGAATTACAGGTTCCAGGTGACGGACATGCGGGACACACGGGCGGAACAATTTGAGATTTTAAGATATATAAATCCTCTTGTCCAGCAGGAATTTGATGTTGAGAGACACCATATACCGTATTGTTTGTATCCGCTAATATTTGTTCTCCATTCGGTGTAACAACAACCTTTGAATTTGTTGTAGAATATACATCGGCACTATTGCCGTTTGGACCAGTGTATGAATTTTTTGTAACACAAGCTTGCGGTGGCTCAGAACTGGAGGCAGAAGATAATCCAGAACTGGAGGCAGAAGATAATCCAGAACTGGAGGCAGAAGATAATCCAGAACTGGTTCCAGAACTGGAGGCAGAACTGGTTCCAGAACTGGAGGCAGAACTGTACGACGAGTTATTATTATTGTTACTCACGTAACCCCTCCCCCTGTCATCCATATTTTCTGTTACATTACTTCCTAAACCACAACATAATATTAGTACTAACAAAATTATTAAAAAAAGATGTATTGCTTTCAACTTCATTATATAAATTATGTGCGGAAAAAATTTAAATTGAAATAAAATAAGCAATATATGATATTTTATAATGTCTAAATCGTTGCTACCATCCTATTTCAATGACCATACGATCACTGAAATAGGCGTTGACGAAGCAGGTAAAGGTCCACTATTTGGGCGCGTGAATGCTGCTGCAGTTATTTTACCTAAAGATAGCGAAACGTTTGAATATGATAAAATGAAAGACAGTAAGAAATTTTCCTCAAAAGTTAAACGTGAAGCTGTTGCCGAATATATTAAGGAAAACGCTATTTCCTGGGGCGTGGGATATGCCGATGAAAAGTATATAGAAAAACATAATATACGACAGGCGACATTTTATGCAATGCATACCGCGATAAAGCCATTGGTAAATGATTATAAACACGATAATTTATACTTATTAATTGATGGAAATGATTTTAAACCATTTACCTATTTTGATGAGAAAATGAAATGTGTGCCTGACCTATGCATAGAAAAGGGGGATAATAAATTATGTGCAATTGCTGCCGCCTCTATATTGGCCAAAGTCGCCCATGATAAATATATAGAAGACATATGTATTGAATACCCAGGACTAAATGAATGTTACGATCTTTGCAGTAATAAAGGATATGGAACTGCAAAACATATTGCGGGTATAGAAAAACATGGGGTCAGTGAGTGGCATAGAAAAACCTACAATCGGTGTAAAAATTTTCCAGTATTAGATTTTAAGAGGGGGGAATTTCCCCCCAAACCCCCTTTTAGTTTTTAATCAAAACCAAAACTTTTAGAAAAAGTTTTTAATCAAAAAGGAAACCTTGGTTCCCTTTATTTAACACTTGATACCAAGATACTTCACAGTATTTGTTTCTACACCAAATAATATATGCAACACAATAGCTAAAACAAACGAGAATATTGTGGTTAACACAAGAGGAACGCCTGTGACAGCTCCTAAAACAATCGCCACGATTAGAGTTAACACATAATCAATAATCGCGGTATTTAAAAATCGGTATTTATGAACCCCCTTTCCAATAATTCCCAGTGCATCTTTGTATTTTTTAAAAGGACAGACAGACATATACTTAAACACAAGAATAAAACTAAAACTTTAAAAAAGTTTTTAATCAAAAATACCTTTTTACAAGGCATAAATACAAAATTATAAAATATAATACATGCTGCCCGATATAAAAAGCGACCTTTTTTCAATAAATAACGAATGTTATTATTTTGCTATTTATTTGCCAAAAAAAAATTCTTGGTACATTAATAATCACAAGTTTATTCTTTCTTCGTCGAAAAACAAAATATTAGGACAATATATCTCCTCGTTATGGTTTAAAACAAACATAGATGTTACCATTTGTGATGATATACAAGTAGCCATTATTAAATTATCTAATAAAGATTGTCTTCAACAAAACATGCATCGTTATATAAATTTATTAAACAATACGGATAGTCCTAATGACCTGGATTTTATTTGTCTTTATAGTAGGATAACACGGGATAATCTGAATGATTTAATAATACAATTAAAGACAACCCCCACAACCTACAAGGAAACAAAGGAAAAAATAGGGCTGACATTTAGTAAATCAGCACATAATAAAGAACTGTTGTTGTATTGTCCTGGATTTTATTTATAACATTTTTCAATTATAACATTTTTAAACAGTTTAAATACTTATTTAAAATATTAATATTAATGACCTCTCAAAGTAATGGTATATTAACACAAAATGATTTATTATTAAAAACACTATTAGAATTTTATAAACAGGACAATAATTTAGAAAAGATGCTTGTGATAATAAATGGTGAATCACCAACCTCGCTCCGAATTGTGGATTGGTTTGCGACAAATTACGCCAAAAAATATTTTACTGTATATAATCTAATAAATAATCCTGAAAAAAGGTTCAAGGTATATGCCGAATATAAATTACGTTTAAAGGCCTATAGTAAGCGGCGCTTTGACCCATTTTGTCGATGGGAAAGGATCAATATTCCTTACAAGAACAACACAAGCATTCAGACCACTATCGGACAACTAAATTTTTTTAGATGGGCATTGGAAAATGATGTTGTGAATTATATTGAAAAAAATTATTCCAAAATAGAAGCGGATATGAATAACAGAAATAGCACATCAAAGCGGAAACAGCAAGGAAACCAAAAAACAAGAAAAAAGCGTGAGGAATTATCTATCTCGGCAACCAAAAGTATCAAAAAAGAGGACGTGGAAATTGTTGTTAAATTTAATTAAAGGAACTATGTTCCCTTTGGGTTTAAATACAACATATTAAATAATACATCTTATTATATATTATTTATGGGACAAACACATAGTTTTCAAAAAATAAATTTTGAAGATATGCAGATTGCTCTAAAAAGGGGATATATTATTATTAGCACATTAGAATCTTCAAACCAAAGATGTTTAATAGAGAACACAATACCGAGTGAAAGCGAGGTTGATTTGGTAAATGCCAATCTAAAAACGAATAAGGATATATATATAATAATATACGGAGAGAATTCGGCAGACATTACCCCGTCTACTAAATATAAACAATTACTAGATCTCGGGTTTATAAATGTTCAGGTTTATGGAGGAGGATTATTTGAATGGCTTTTATTGCAAGACATATATGGTGCCGAGGAATTTCCAACAAATATTTCTGAAATAGATATTTTAAAATTTAAAGGGAAAAGCCATTTAAATATCGCGCTTTTGAAATAATAATATAATTATTGTATTATATGAAACGTATACATAAATTTATTCTTTATAATGTGTTGTTTTTAATATTGTTTTTTATAATTATAACGAATATAAATAACTATTTTTTAAAACAAAATAATAAAAAACCCAAAACCTTTTTAGAGTTCATAAACAGAGGACAGACAACAATATTCTCTAAAAAAATATTGTTAGGATTTGTTTTTGGGATGGTATTCGGCTTTATAGACACCATCTCTCTGTGGATTGGTATTGACGAATTGCAAAGATATTTTCCCGATGGCGTGTTAACAAAAGCGGCGTTTAGTAATATATATGCCGACACCTTGGCTGTATCAATCAGCACGGCAATTAGTGTTACATTAATGGAATATTTTCAGAAAGATTTATCAGAAATACCTATATGGACCAATTCACTCGCCATTATGATCGGTTGTTCGTTAGGATTAGTAGCCGGTAGAGTTTTTACAAACAAAAAATAAATTTTTAGATTATACAGATAAAATTTTATAAGGAAATTGATTTAATTAAACATTACGAAGTATGTATATAAATGGATCTTACCCAAAACAAACTTACCAAAGCTGAATGGAACAGTATAGAAATTCTTGTCTCGCCCGAAGAATTATTTATTTTAGACATAATTACCAAAGGGTTTCATGATGGTGAAATCAATGATAACACCACATTATCATTGCTTAACTTTTTAAAAATATCTCCGACAGACCAAATACACAAATATATTTATAAAAAATATCTTTTGCCAAAACTAGAACCAACCTTTAAAAAATATAATGTTGACTATGAAAAAGTCACTATTAGTAAAAAGGATAAGCTTAAAACCCGCGATCTTATACGTTTTGAAAATACAGATAGCCTACTTGAAGGGGAGGTATTGTTTGACTTTATTTTGATTGAATTAATTGAAACAATGTTGAAAGCAAAAAATAAAAATAAGCAAATATGGATAGAGTCTTATTATACGCTTGTGGTTTTAAATAATTACAGTATAAAACTGGTAAATCCTTATCTTAAAAATATTTTAAATACATTATTAAATAATATTTCCAGCAATGATTCTGAATACATCCCGTATATTATAAATAATGCCTACAATACCATAGAAAAAAATACCTATTTGCTGAAATATGCCGATATTAAGTTATACGATCATCAAAAACAGTTATTCCAAATATATAATGCCGTAACAGAGGAAGACTTTGCTAACAAAACCCCACGATTTACCTTATATATTGCTCCTACTTCCACTGGAAAAACAGTATCACCCTTGGGTCTTTCTGAATCATACAAGGTAATATTCGTGTGTGCTGCCCGACATGTAGGATTAGCATTAGCCCGTGCAGCAATTTCTAAACATAAAATGGTTGCTTTTGCATTCGGCTGCAATGATGCTAGTGACATTAGATTACATTATTTTGCAGCAAAAGAATGTATTAGAAATAAACGAACTGGTCAAATTGCCAAAGTGGACAATTCAGTTGGTGATAAGGTTGAAATTATGATATGTGATATTAAATCGTATATTACAGCAATGTATTATATGTTAGCATTTAATACAAAAGAAAAAATTATAATGTATTGGGATGAACCCACTATTTCATTAGATTATGACGACCATCCCCTACACGAGACCATTAAGGCAGCCTGGCAAGAAAATAAAATTCCTAATATTATTCTGTCTTCTGCTACGTTGCCCAAAGAAGCAGAAATCGCGAGCACTATAGCGGATTATCATAGCCGGTTTCCAGACGGCGACGTCAGATCAATTATTAGTCACGATAGCAAAAAAACAATTCCGCTTGTGAACAAGGAGGGAATGACAGAAATGCCGCATTATACCTTTACGGAATATGAAGAAGTTCAAAATGCCGCTGATCATTGTCTGGACTATTTAACTATTTTACGATATTTAGACCTTAATGAGGCTGTTAAATTTATACTACACATCAACGAAAAAGATTGGTTGCGGCGACAACATAAAATGCAGAATTATTTTGAAGATATTAAGGACATAACTATGAAAAAAATAAAGATGTATTATTTGTTACTTTTAAAACATATTCCAGAAGAACATTGGAATACAATTTATCAGGAAATGTTGCAAAAAAGAACAACGGCATATAATTCTACTATTTATGTGACCACTCGTGATTCCCATACTTTAACGGATGGACCCACTTTATTTCTGGCAGAAGATATTCATAAAGTTGCGGAAGCATGCATTAAGATGTCACAAATTCCAAAACAGGTTATACAGAACATTTCGGATACCATTATTCAAAATAACATAATTAATAATAAAATAGATGAAATGGAACGGGAACTGGAATCAAGCATGGAAAAAGGTGCAGCCACGGTGAATTCTAGGGGCGGCGGTTGCTCTGCAGATATGAGCCGCTCCGACCGCCGCAACAAAGAAAAAGGCACTAGTGCCAATATGACTCAAGAAATGCGAATTTTAACAGACAAAATCCAAGACGGCAGAAATATGATAAAAACCATTGCTTTACACGACATGTTCATCCCCAATCGTAAAACTCATCTAGAAAAATGGTGCTCAACCACCCGATGTAAATTTTGCCAAAACGCCTTTTCCTGTAACATTTCCGATGCCATTGTTGAAGAAATTATGATGGTCAATGATGTTGAGGATAGCTGGAAAATTCTACTGCTTATGGGAATCGGTGTTTTTGCATCAGAACATAGCTCGCGATATATGGAAATCATGAAAAGGTTAGCGGATGAACAAAAATTATTTATTATAATTGCCTCTACAGACTATATTTATGGGACGAATTATCAATTTTGTCATAGTTACATTAGCAAAGATTTAAGCACTATGAGCCAAGAAAAATGCATTCAAGCACTTGGTCGTGTTGGAAGAAATAAATTACAACATTCTTATAGTATTCGGTTCCGTGATAACGAGTTAATACAAAAGTTATTTAAAAATTTACCAGTTAATGAAAAACCAGAAGTCATGAATATGAATCGTTTATTTAATACATAAAATAGTTAAAGATATTTACAAAACTTGTATATATATACAAATAATGTCAGATTATAATATTCGTCTTGCAGGCGGCGGATTACTGGGTATTGGTTGTGGGATATCCATATGGTGTCTATCAATAAATTCTCTACAAAAAAAATATAATATAAATGTCTATAAATATTTGAGTTTTAATTGTTTACTGGGAGGGTTATCTGGATTTTTTATTACTAAAAATACACTTATTAAGCATTAACGACAGTCTGCACGACATTCAGGACACTGGTGTGTGTTTCGTTGTCCATCTGTATTGTCCCAGTTTTCAAAACATCCACAACAAAGATGATGTTCGCAATTATAATTACTGATCCGCACATAACTCGGGACCAGACAAATGGAACAGGTGTTTGGAGGTGGCGGTGCGATACGGGCAGGTACAGCTACTGGTTCTGCAGATGATGGTGTTTGTAAGTAAAAATATCCACCGCTTTTGTTTACTACCCACCAGGCAGGTTTTGACTCTATTCTCGTGTTGTCAACTAAATGATTCTGTTCCAGATAAGGAATAAGACCAGCGTTATTCAAATTATCACAGCGGTTTGGAATAAGGGTAAAGCCTTCGGTGTTGGTATCAGCATCAATATTAAAATCATTATTAATCTTTTCAACAAGAGCTGCCCATACTAGAGGAAAGAGAGTATCCCTTTCTACATGATAGGTGTGCACTAATCCGTCACTATTGTTTTTTTTGACAGTAAAACAATTTTCATAATCTGGTTGTGTTGCCGAGGGCAGTTCGCGATACTGGCTTGGGGTGATAACGGGGGTAACTGCGTGTTCAAGAGACATTGTATAGTGGTGTGTTTTGTGTCTATTAAAAACTAATTAATTGATTTCAATTTTTACGAGAAACGAATCTTGTGCATCTTAAACGTGCCTTCTTGGACATTTATGGGATTAATAAAACGAGTAAAATAGAGAATTATTGATAGTATTAACACAATAAGTCCTGGTTTTATTTTGTATAATAATAGTGCAATAGTAATTAAAAATAGAAAGATAAAAAAATTCTGTCCTAAACTAAATAAATTTTCAATAATTTTCTTTACCTTCATACCTTTATCAAAATCTTTGTGTAAAAACTGGAAAAAACATAACTTCTTTTTTCCTACGGGTTCAAAATAATATTCGTGAAAGGGCATGCAATCATATTTACCCATAATATATTGAATAACCCAATATGGAAACACATACAGTAAGGGTCCTTCCAAATAACATTTGAACGCATAAAAAGACGAAAAGTTGGGTTTATTTTGTGAAAAATCCCATTCGTTGTGTAAATATAACTGATTAATGGCGTGAATAAGGTCGTAATCCTTAGTGCTCAAAATATATGCACCCCCTCGTGCTAATCTCATGCCTGCTTCTATAATGTAGGTTCCTCTGTATTGGACATTTAAAACACCTGTATAATTTGTTAAATTTGTGGTAACCCATCTAGTTATCTCATGGGGAGGTCTATGTTGGGTGGAGATAAGCTTCCATTCATCTGATAAGCCATTTACAGAACCCGAATAAACATATGTAATTTGGAAAACAATATTTCCATTGATTAAAACAAAATCTGTCATTTTTTCGGGTTCGTCGATATATTCTGACCAAATCATATCTGGTTTGGTCAAGTAGGGCTTCAATTGAATATAATTATTTATTTTATAACAATTTTTTGAACCTGCTGTTTTATGCCCCCATCTTGGCTTAATGAAAATAGGAAAGCGTGCCTTTTTAAAATTTATTAACTCTCCGCTTTTAAGATTTTGAGATTTTGCAACCCATAATTTATCATATATGTATTGAAAATCTGGATTTACTATATACGCTTTAATATCGCTCATCGGTATTTTTGGGGAAAACCAAACCTCAAACGGATCGGAGTATGGATTCGGTATCCCTATAAAATTACACCATTTATCTTCAAACTTTATTATTAGCCTTTTTAATATTGAATTTTCCATATAATACATAGAGCACATAATAAATATTTAATCACCTCCGCGTAAGCGAAGCACTAAATGAATTGTTGATTCCTTTTGAATATTGTAATCACTGAGGGTACGACCATCTTCTAATTGTTTGCCTGCAAAAATTAGCCGCTGTTGGTCTGGGGGGATTCCTTCTTTATCTTGGATTTTTTGTTTAATATTCTCAATGGTGTCGCTAGGTTCAACGTCTAATGTTATTGTTTTTCCAGTAAGTGTTTTTACAAAGATTTGCATTATATATATATGATGAAAATCTTTAATATTGCTTAGTTTATTAATAATAAGTTTTAATTAATGACCACCATGACGCCCATGACCACCATGACGCCCATGAGGTCTATGAGGTCTATGAGGTCTATGAGGTCTACGAGGTGGTCCAAAAGAAGGCAATTGTTGGACCCATGGATTATTTCTGACATAAACTGGTTGTTGAATAATTGGACGCGCAGGACGTTCAATAATAATAGGCGCTGGTGGAGGTGGCGGTGGTGGATTACTTGTTGTGGACGATATTACTAAAGAATATATTACGATTATTACTAAAATAGACCCTAAGGTATAAAATATTGATGTTGAAGATAATTTACCCATATATATATATAATATGGGTAAATTAATATAAATGAAGAGGTTTATTATGCGGCTGTGGCGGTGGCGGTGGACGTAAAACATTTCGGTGGCGGCGTGTTGGATTTACCACAACAACATTAGTTGTTGATGATCTAAACATGTGTAATAAAATTACCAACACAACAAATGCTGCTAAAATAATATATGAGTTTTCCATAATTATATAATATTCATATAAAAATAAATCTTTTACACTATAAAAATTGAATTAAATATTTTTTATTATGGTATAGTAATGTCTGATTCAGAAGAAATAAACCAATTGTTTGATGTTATAAAACAAGACCTTGAAAAAACACCACCAGAAACTACCAAAATTCCTCGCTTAATAGAACAATTCGCTAATGGATTACAACGATTTGTACCTTCTAAAAATAAATTACATGAACAAATTGAAAAAGACCTTTTAATAAAACCATTTATAGCAATTTCGGTAGAAAATTTCCCCCACATTGTATCTCGGTTAATATATTGGATAAAAAAATTTCAAGCTCCGTTCTATGATAATGTAACAGACCAATGGACAACCGAATTAGCCGCATCCAAAACACCCTCCGATATTGCAAAATTCTTTAAAGAATTTTATTATCATTCACAAGAGATGTATCGTCAGGTATGGGAGGCTCGCAAGCGTTTGGTAACAGGAGAAAATATCATTCCTCCCGAACATCGCCCAAAACATACAGGTTCCGATGGCATTCCCCATAACATGAAAACGGGGAAATAGAAATAAATTTGATGTTGATTTTTTTATAAAAATGTATAAAACTTTTTATAAAATAAAAACAATATGGTTAGAGCATTAGTTTGATCAATTACTGTACGCGAGCCCGCCCATCCCCGACATGATGCGGAGCACATTGTAATTGACGGCGTAAACACGAGCCTTGGCGGTCTTGGTGCCTTCAACGGTGGCGTTGGAAAGCACAAGCTGAAGCGTAGCGTTATCAATGCGCGAAAAATTGCAACTTCCACTCGGCTGGTGCTCCTCCGGGCGAAGTGCGAAGGAATACACGTTAATTCCCGTGTCCGGGTTGCGAGTGTGGTGCTGGAAAGGCTGGACGAGGTCAAAGTAACTGCCTTCACGCTCCGAGAAACGGTCTTGTCCGTTAAGCTGCAGCTTACCAGTAACCACTGGGTTCTCTCCCCAGCAATGCATGTCAAGAGCTGTCTCAGACATGACAAAGGTTCCTGCGTCAGAAACTCCCGAGGTCACGTATGGGTTGGTGCCAGAATCATTGCTGTCAACGGCAAAGTTGGGCTGCGTGTATAAGTTATCTGCGCCATTCCACATGCTAGCAGCACCTGAGGCGGCATTGATGGATGCACCCGCATTGGTGAAAAGACCTTGTCCGTCAATAAAGGCGTTGTTTTCACCAGCACTATCAACAGTGCCCGAAACACCACCAGCTGGACCACCGAAGGCGTGGATTGCGTTCGGAAGAGCATCAATGGCATCGGTGTAGTTGAACGGCTGGGCACCAAGCGTTGAGAAAAGCAACTCACCGCACTCAAGAGACGAGCAGTAATCAACATTCTCATCCGGCTGGACAACAAAAATAATTTCCTTGCACGGATGGTTGAAATTCAACTTTATCTTGTTTGATGACGAACCGACAGATTCATCGCCAGTGAACTGAAGCTGTTCAATAAGATATTCGTGCGGGTTTTGAGCCATGCGCCTGCGCTCATCCGTGTCCAAGAAAATATAATCTACATAAAGTGATGCTGCGACCAAAGACTGATTGTATGCAGTCGTGACTTTGGACGTAACGGTGGAGTCCGTGTGGGCGGCAAGCGAGGTGACGGCCCAAAGGCACTCATCAATCGGGCGAATATCAAGATTAATCTTGACTTCGTGGTATTGAAGAGCAATAAGCGGCAAAGCGAGACCCGGGTTGCGGCAATACCAGAACTGGAACGGAACATATAAAGTGGTTTCCGGAAGGGCGTTGCGCGGCGCGCAAACCTGGCGCGGTGCATCAGATGAGCACGGTCCATCCACGCTGTTGAAGGTGGGGTCGGTGATGTAGGTAAGCTGGGTAGTGTTACCAATCATCGCGTAGTACCCGCGCTGCTGCTCAGCGGAGAGGGTAAGCTGGTTCCAGATGTGCATCCAGTCACCATACTGACGGTCAATTCTCTGACCACCAATCTCAACCTCAACCTGGGAAATAAGCTGTTCACCAGGGAAATCAAGCCAGCGTGCATAAACACCCTCGCCTGATGCGGAATCATCACAACAGTTTGAGTTCGCCATCTGCTGGTTAATTTCCGGAAGTGTTACTTGAAGGTAGGTGCGGTATGCTAAATCACCGTTTCTACTAATTGTGCATGTTACACGGCGTCCAAAATCACATTGTCCGTTAAATGTCTGTTCAATACTTTCCATCGAAAAATTCGTGTAACGACGGTAGGTCACCTTCCAAAAAGTGATCTGGGGATTACCTGTGAGGTAGACGTCTTGTGCGCCATATGCAACTAAATCCATTAATGCTCCTGCCATGTTATAATATTGCTAAAGAAAATAATTTTTTATCTTTAATTAAATTTTTTTAATTAATTAAATTAGGTGCCGCTCAGAACTTTTTTAATATCAATGTTACCTTCTATAAATCTACGTAAATAATTATCTAAATATACCTCTTTTTTACCTTCATGTTTTTTTGAAAAAATATACATATCTTTATGTTTTTTAATTCGCCATCCATCTTCTAGCGCATTAAATAAAAAAACCATTTTTTGCATAGTCACATAATCCACTTGTAATTCATTTATATTATTCATTATAAAGAATCAAATAAATAAAATATATCTAATTAACTAATATCTAATTAAAAATATAATAATTATTATAACTATTATAACTATTATGCCTAACTTTAAACCAAAGCATACAAAAAAATTTACGGTTAATAATAAAAAACCAACTCTTGATACTAAACATCAACAAATGAACCGACATTTTGATAATAATAGTATTCATCTCTCAGAATTAAAAGAACAGAAAGATGAATTAAAATCAAAATTGTGTGTTGGCAATAATTTACAATTAGAACAACAATTAGATATAAAAGACCAAATTGCTGAAATTTCAAAAAAGATTAAACTGTTGAATAGAGAAAAAAAGGACTATTGGCTAAATAATTCTAAACATATATTTGAATATTTTGAAAATAAGCAAAAAATCTCAAAATGTGACAATAAAACTAAAAAACTCGATGAATTTTTTAATATTAAAACAAATTCGTATGAACAAGATTCTTTTAAAAAAAAAACCGACACTTCCATTCAAAAATATTTATCAAATGTTGATCATAATTATTTAGATATGAATAATTATATTGAGAAAAGCGATATTTGTAAAAATTGCAATAAGGGCGAAATGATACCTGTTGATTATGAAGGGATTATTATTTGTAATAATTGTTCAAAAAGTCTGAGATATTTAATTGAAAACGAAAAACCTTCCTATAAGGAACCTCCTAAGGAGGTTTGCTTTTATGCATACCGCAGGATTAATCATTTCCGTGAAATACTCGCACAATTTCAAGCAAAAGAAACAACCCAAATTCCTGTAAAGGTAATTGAAGCAATTAAAATGCAAATTAAAAAAGAACGGATTACTGTAAATCAAATTAATAACAAAAAAGCAAAGGAAATACTAAAAAAATTAGGTTATAACAAATATTATGAACACATACCTTTCATAAAAGATAAATTGGGTATTCCGCCCCCCATAATGACCCAGGAATTAGAAGAAACCCTCTGCAACCTT
>Ga0115002_10005740_pt1 | contig 14503 bp, 9 predicted proteins | sample ArcticOcean_MG_C_8_FD_89576 | JGI IMG/M metagenome (GOLD analysis project Ga0115002, IMG submission 89576) | Marine microbial communities from western Arctic Ocean - ArcticOcean_MG_CB11_86 | ecosystem: Environmental > Aquatic > Marine > Oceanic | place: Arctic Ocean: Canada Basin | collected... | reverse complement strand
CGCCGTTGTTGGCATCCATGATCGGGAGGCCCTTGCGAGCGAAGGCATCGCCTCCGTGCATCACGCTGAGCGCCGGAAACACCACCCACACATCTCCGTTGGTGTGGGCACGGCCAAAGTAATAGAGCTCGATCCGCGCGTCGCCGCTGCCGAGCGTGAACCTGTCGGTGAACGTATCGGTCGGCATGCCGCGATCACCCTCGAACGTCATGTTTTGCGGACCGTAACCCGTGACCGGACGCATGTCCAACATGTTGGCTGCCGAGTTTTCGTGGGCCACGATCTGAATATCGGCCGGCACCTCCGGGTTGCCACCCACGTGATCGAAATGGCTATGGGTATTGATGATCGTCGTCACCGGAAGGTCGGTCAATGCGGACACACTGTCGAGCAGTGTCTGGCCCCAGCCTGGTATTTTCGTGTCCACCAGCGTCACGCCGTCAGGGCCAATGAACGCCGCCGTGTTACCACCGCCACCCCGCAGGACAAAGAGATTGTCATGCACCTCTTCGGTCTCGATAACGGGAACATCCGACTGCTGAGCAGTAAGACGAGACGTGCTTCCGGCCAGCGCAATGCCGAGGGCACCAACGGTCAGCAGACCCGCGAGCACGTAGAGTCTTCTCATCGACGATCTGCTTCCAGCGACACACCAGACAGCCGGGTGCGGAAAGACGCCTTCACTGGCACACCCACCCCACGATGTCGGGCTGCGTCTCGTGACACGGTGCGACGTCCAGGGGGGCGTCCAGCGAGTAGTACACCTTGAAGTCGTCGCCGGACCTTCCATTGAAGCCGATGATTTCGATCGGGTCGCGCGGCTCCGTGTCACCCGGCGCCATCCTGTAGTTCATCGAGACCGCGGCGGGCGCGCCGAATCGTGCCGGAAGATCCAGCGGCTCGAAGGTGGCATTGCGCACGACCGAGCGTTTGGGGGCTCGCGCCAGCTCGCTGTCCGACGCGTACCCGGTGGCGACGACGACACCGATGTGGTTGCGAAAGTAACCGTTCTCAATCAGCACTGACCCATCACCACGACCCGGCTCGAGCCGCGCCTGGTTTGGGTAAAACGGACTCGCGACGCCTACGCGAAGCCCCTGGATATCGACGTCTCTGACCACGACACTCTTTGCCGCATAGTTGGAGAACCAGAGGCCTACAGGAGCGTCGAGACCACTCGTGAGCGTCGATTTGTCGCCGCGGACCGTCAAGCGATCGACAACCAGCCTATCTGTGGGCGTCGCGGTCACGCCATGACGGGAAGGATGCCACACGCGAAAATTCACGACCTCGCCGTTCCAGCCCCACACCGCGCCCGCCTGTATCGCGCCGTAGGCCTCGTTGTTCGTAAACTCAAGCACCTGAGTGCTGGTCGTGTCGAGCATGACCGTTTCACTGTCCACGGTCGGGTCGGCGCCTTTGAACGCAGGGATCCTGACAGAGCCGAGCCCGCCAGCAGCGAGCCCAAAACCCACCGCGTCGGCGTTGGCCCCTACGTTGTTGCGTATGTAGTTGTGCGGACCACGGAACCACAACCCCGCCCCCTCGCCCCCGGGGTCCGCAGCCGGACCAGCGTAGCCACTCCGCGGCGCGAAGTCGCCAGACCCCTCGATCCGCAACGCGAAATTGTGCTCAAACACGTTGAACGCCTCATTGCCGTCTTCGGTGGCGATCCCCGCGCCTCCCGTGTCGTACACGACGTTGTCCTGGACGAGGCCGTAGTGGCTGTTGTGGACCGTGACTCCCCACTTCGGGGCCTCGTCAACGGCGTTGCCGATCAACGTGAACTGGTAGCCATTCTCCGGCGTCGTTGTCGGGCCGAAGTTGTGATGGAAATGGATCGCATAGCGCCCGATCTGGTTCTCACCAGCGTGGACCAGGTTACCGTCCCCGTCGAACCGAGCGTTGTCGAGCAACCCCATTTTCGTGCGACCCATGCCTTGCACGGCCACATAGCGAATATCGACGCTGGCGCGCGCCATGAAAATCGTGTGACCGCGCGTGCCCGCCGGGTTCTCGGATCGGACGACGACATTGCGCGTGAGGTTGCCGACGTGCGGAAGGAACTCGAGCGTGCCATCGGGCGTTCGAGCCCCAAGGTGGTCAAATTGGAGCGCCGACTCCAGCGTGACCTGATCGCCATCTACCGACGCGATTCGTAGTTTTTCGTCGCGAGACACGAAACCCTGGCGGCGCTCGCGCTCTCGGAGCTGCCGCGTGTCGGGAATCACCACCTCGTCGCCGACAGCCCAATCGGCGGGTTCGTCCTCAAACAGCAGCGTGGTCTGTCCGGCCAGCGGCTCGGCAGCCAGGCGCAGGAACGTGGTGGACTTGACCGCGCCGTGCATCCTGACCGTGCCAAGGCCCTGAATGCCCGTTCCGAGCTGCGCGGGATCGAGGCCATCATCGGTGGCCTGGTCCGCGATGATGATTTCAGCCGTGGCGTCCGGCGCCACTGGCTGAGCCTCTGTCCCGATGTCCAGGACCCCGTCATCCATGACGGTCAGATTGACAATCCGCATTTGCGTGTTGGCGGCGGTACTGAAGCTGAGGCGCCCGTTCACCTCGATGCAATCGAGTCGGACATCGCTGGCAACATCGTAGACAACGTCGTGACCGGCCTCGACCCGCACCCTGTCATCAACCCCAGGCACCCGCTGTGGAGACCATGTCTCGGGGTCCGACCATGCTCCGCTCGTTGCGCTTGTCAGGCCCGGGTTCGCGCAGAAGTACGGGACGCCTTGGGGCACACCACTCAGCGGCGCTGTGTGGGTGGGCGCGTCCTGAGCCGCGACCGGTTGCGCGAGGAAGAACAGGCTGGAGATTGCGACACACAGTACAACGACAATCCGAATCATCTTGGCAGACACGGGCGCCTCCTTTAAAAATGCGCGAATATACCATGGTGGGCCGGTTGGCCCCACGACACAAACCGGCCGCCAACCACGGTAGAATGAGTTTCGATACTCAAGCTGATAGGAGCATACCCCGTGAATTCACGTCTCTTCTTTATCTTCATCGCGACGTTCGCTCTCGCAGGTCTGGGAACCGTCACCATGGCTCAGGGGAATCCCGACGCTGCAGCCCTCGACAACCCGGTTGCCGCAGCCCCGGAGTCCATCGCCGCCGGACAGGCAAGCTACGATCGATGGTGCGCCTCCTGCCACGGCCGCACCGCGGGAGGCGGAGTCGGCAGCGATCTGATCCCGGACGCGCCGGACCTCACCGACGAGAGGTGGGATCACGGCTCCACCGATGGCAACGTCTTCGACGCGATCAAGAACGGCGTGCCGCCAAACTTCAACATGATTCCGTGGAGCAACAGGCTGTCCGACGAAGAGGTCTGGAACGTCGTGAACTACCTGCGGTCGCTCGCCAAGTAGGAATTCGCCAGGCAGAAAAAAGTAGAGGCGGGCTCGCAAGCCCGCCTCTACAACATCACGCTACGCCTAACCTACTTGCCTACTTGGCGAGTGAGTTCGGTCGCATCTGGAACTTCACGAGCTTGGGCAACGTGCCCTTGCCTGTTTCCAGGTGGAACGGCGCTCGTGTCGAAACCGCGGTGTAGACTCCCTTGCCCTTCCAACCGGTGCTCGCATCGTCGATGCGGCCGTCGATCCCTTTCGCGAAGAAGCCCGATGGATACGGCACGCGAAGCGTCAGGAAGTTGTCATCCACCAGCGCCAGCAGACCCTCGGACAGGTTGCCCGTCACCAGCGACACTTCGGTGCCAAGACCGAGCATGTCGAACCGATCGACGAAGTTGTAGTACGCCGAGTCGGCGCTGGCTGTCTCTTCAGATCCCTTGTAGTTCGGCCCAGGCAGTGCACGCAGCGTCCACCCTTCGGCGCAGTGCTGCCCAGTCGCGGTGGGACCGTTGAGTGCGCCCGTGCACTTGCGGCGGTCGAAGCTGGCGAGGTGTCCGCTCGAGAGCACCGTCCAGACAACACTGTCGCTGTCGACGTCCAAGCCGCGTGGCCCAAATCCCTCTTCGGACGCGTTGGGGTTCTGCCACGGCACTTCGTAATACTCGGTGAGGGCTGTCTCTGCCGGGTTGTCACCAGGAACAATCCGCACGACCGCCCCTGGCATGCCCCGCACCGTTCCCCAGACCGAGCCGTCGAGCGCCGGCGAGTCACCATAGAAACTTATGTGCATCCGTTTGTCCATGGCCGCATTCTCGGGGGCATCCGGCTCGGTGTAGGCGTCACGCTTCCCGTTGCCGTTGTAATCGACCACAAACGGCGTCCAGCCCTGGGCCAGTTGTTCGTCCCCCGTCTCGTCCCAGACGTTAATGTCGAACCATCCCTCGACGCCAGTAGGCCCGAACGACGACCAGAGCACGTCGTTCTCGTCGAAATTGGCGTGGCCCCAGGAGAAGCAGGTGTCGATCGTATGTGTCTGCTTCGTTTTCGGGTCGTACATGATGAGCCCGCGGCTGGACCGATCGATCGGATACAGCTTCGCGGACGGATGATCCGACCCCTCACGGCACCATGCCGGCGTATCGGGCGGTCGAATTATCGACGCTGACCACACACGACCCTGCCCGTCCATGGCGAAGCTGTGCGCGCTGGTCTGGCTGTCCCAGATCACCTCGTCGCCCCAGTAAGGAGACGGCGCGGCCGGCGGACTGTCGCCAGACGTCGCAGTATTCGGATCGCGAGGGATCAGCGGCACCCGGGTCGCTGTGTGGGTGACCGGATCGATGACCGGCATGTAGTCGCCGCTCGCCTCGAGTGCCCCATAAATGGGGCCGTTCGCATTCACCGTCGGATCGCGCTTGTCGCTCGAAATCTCGTCATGCAGATAGGCCTTCTCGCTGGCCCAATCCCATACCGTCACGACGACATCCCGCTCGCGGCCCTGCGGGCGAGGTGGTGCTTCAGCGGGCAACTCGCCGGCGGCAATCCGGTCTGTCCAGTCCGCGTACATGCCCGTCGCGCGGTCCAGGCCTACCTGGTTGAACCTGGCACTCATTTGACCGCCAGCCTGGCCCGACATCACGCGACGGTCCCAGGCTTGTTTCGAGTCTCCGTCTGTCTCGCTGAGGATGCTCGCTGGAATCTCGCGAGTGGCCTTGTTGCCCATCTGATGGCAGCTCGTGCAGCCGTCGGTGTTGACGACCTGAGCAACATAGGCCCCCTGGCTGTGGATGAACGGAGCGATACCATTACCGTCCGGACCCGTTCCGGGGAAATCACTCGTCGGCGGCAACTCAAGCATCGCGAACCAGTACTGCGCGGGGTAGAGTTCGGCTGCGGCGCGCGCGTTGGGTGTGGCGGCAGCTGTCAGGTTCACGATCTGCCCTGGCATCGTCGTGACCCTAGGCGTGTCCATGAGGCCGTAACCACGGGCAAATACCTCATACTCAGCCGCCGGCAAATCTGGCACAACGTAACGCCCGTTGTCGTCGGTCACAACGCTCTTGATCAAACCCGTGGGCAGGTCGGTGGTCTCCGCGATTACCCAGACCCCCGCCTCGGGGCCGTTTGGCCCAGTCACCACCCCACCGATGTCATCGGTGTCGATGGCCGGTGCCTGACCGCCGGCCTGCCCGGCTTTAACGACCGCCAGCGACGCGACCATACTCACACCGATGGCCAAAGTCACGATCCCCCAATAGAGACCTTTCGAACGCATAAACTCCTCCTTTAACCTTCCGTAGAGCTGGCGGCTCATCACTGGATGCCACGCCATTACATCAACACAACTGAAACGTAAAAAAACAGACGTCCAGTCTGGCTCCAAGTGCTTCCGCAGTCAAGCAGTATCGCTGGTCGGGCGAAACTGGGGGGATTCTTGACGCCCTGCCAGGAGTGACAGCCGGAATTCCGCCTCTGTCTGGCCCGACAGAGGACCCGCCGGCGAGCAGCGAGTGGTCTGATGGCGAATTGGCTTGTGTACCGAGGGCGGTGAGGCGCCTCGCGCGGATTCACCTGGAATCCGCGCCGACTGGCCAGCGCGGATTTCACCTGTCCTGGATGGCGGCACGTCGGGAGCCCTGCGCGCATGAAATTCGCGCCAGGCGCGACGGGGGAGCAGGCTGGGCGCAAGTGACCGGCGAGCAACGCCGCCAGACCGGGGCCGCCGCCGCGCGGACTGTGGGCGGTGGGGTGGAAACGGAGGCCCCGCCGGCCGAACGCCTCATTTTCGAGTGCTTCATAGCAGACCGGAGCCGACAACGCACTAGCTGATTCGCGATCAGACCACTAAAGCGCTTTTCATGGCCGTGTGGCGTTCGAGTCGCCGCAATGCCAAGAATCGTTACGGCATTTGGCTGGACCGACGCGTGCAGTAGCCCCATGGCTCGTCCAGTCAGCACAAGGGCTCTCTGAAAAGCGCTCTAGGGTGGCGCGCTGAATATCGTGTTGTCGGACTCCTCAGAAGCGGCACCGGCGGGCAGGAGGTGCCAGCCCTGGAGCGCGAGTTCCACAATGGCCTGCTCCTGTGCACGCAGGTAGATAGTGATCGCGGCGCGATCGCCAGACCGCAGCCTGACGGAGCGCGACATCGGCGCGACATGGCGGCGGCGCTGAACGGTCAGGATCACATATGTATCGGAGCGACGGTCGAGAACTGCCTGCGCGTCGGACAATTCTTCTGCAGATTTTTTCGCCTCGCGAAACTCAAAGAGGCCCGTCGTCACTTCGGCCTGGCGCCAACGCACGTCCCACCGCTCCTGGTCGTGGGCGGCATCAAAGAGCACGTCGGCGCCATGCCGAGCGACATGCTCGGGGGCCCCGCTTCCACCGGCTGAACTCACAGACACCAGTCCGATCGGGACGTCGAACTCATGTCTAGCGTAGCGGACGAACTGGCTGTTGAGATTCTCGTTGAACGTGACTCCTACAACGGTACCAACCAACTCCATCCGCGCCCGCCGGAGCGTCCGCTCCTGCAGGCCGTCGCCAAACACCACCGCGAAACGCTGGCGCTCAGCTGCGTGGCACCGCTGAGGATCGTTGTCGATCAGGACCACGTTGGCGCCGCGCGCTCGCAGCTCGGTCGCGAGTGCAAGCCCGAGCCCTTGCGCGCCGAGCACAGCGATGCGGTCCCGCGCCGCCAGGCGCAAGCCGAGCACGGCCGACAAGGGCCACGCCACGAGCGCCGCGGCGACGACGGTGCCCGAAATCACCAGGAAGACGAGGGCGCGCAGCGCGTCTCCGCCGTCGATGCCGCTGCTGTCCAAGGTCCTCGCCATCAACGAGGCCACGGCAGCCGCGACGATGCCTCGTGGCGCCATCGCCGCCAGGAACACGCGCTCCTTGGTCGCAAGGTCGGCGCCGCGCGTCACGAACCACACACTGAGCGGGCGGACAACCACGATCAACGTGCCGACGACCGCCGCGCCCCGCCAGCCGAGCGCCTGCATCTCCGCCATGCCAACATCGGCGGCCAGCAGAATGAAGATGGCGCCAATTAGCAGGAGCGTGAGCTGATCCTTGAACTCCCGCAGATCGTCAATGACCGGGTTCTCGTGGTTGCCAACAATGACCCCCGCGACAGTGACGGCGATGAGGCCGCTCTGACTGAGCACATGCTCACCCAGGTGAAAGATCAGGGTCACAAGCGCCAGCACCAGGATGTTCTCGAGGCCGCGCACCAGCTTTGGGAACCGCAGAAGGAGCGTCAGGGTGTAGCCGCCCGCCGCGCCTATGGCCAGTCCGGCCACCAGTCTCACGGCAAGATCGCGCATGCCGGCTGCCGCCTGGGATGGATCGGTGGCCAGGGTCACCTGCAGCACGAGCACGGCCAGCAGCGCGCCGATTGGGTCGATGAACACTCCCTCGGCCTCGAGTACGGTCTGCAATCGTGGCCGGAGGCGAAGGTTCCGCACAAGCGGGCCCACCACGGTGGGACCGGTCACCACGACGAGCGCGCCGAACAGCGTGGCGAGCGGCCACGACCAGCCCAACCACAGACGCGCGGTCAGTGTGCCGCCGACGAGGGTAACAAGAGCGCCAGTGGTAATAAGTAGCCGGATGACGCGCTCTTCGCGCTTGAGCCGCTTCAGGTCGAGATTGAGCGCACCCTCGAACAGGATGATCGCGACGGCGAAATCGACCAGAACGAACAGGCTCTCACCGAGCGCCGCGGGCCTGACCCATCCAAGCCCTTCGGGTCCGAGCGCCGCACCGACCGCCAACAGAAGAACGATCGCGGGGATGCGCACCAGCTTGGCGACACTTTGCACTGACACGCCGGCGGCAAGCGCAACGGCAACGATGAGGGCAGCACTCTCTTCTGGCACACGATTATCCGGCGCCTATGATACCGGCGGACGGCCGCACCGTCGGATCCGCCAGCGCACGTCGCTACCTGTCGACAGCACCCTTCGCCCCATCCACACGAAAGACCGAGACCGCGCGAGCGGGCAGCGGGTAACTCGACCCCTCCAGCAGCACCCGTCGCTCCCAATCGGTTCGGGATGTGTCCAGCACGGTCTCCCAACAGAGTCCCGCGACGGCCGGCAGGACGAACCGCATCGCCTCGTGATGCGCGTTGAAGGCCATGAACAACGTGTCACCGATGACACGGTCGCCGTTCTCGTCCGTTTCGTCGATCTCCATTCCAAGAAGCCGCACCCCAAGACCCAGCATCGAGCTCACACTCCATGCGTGGTCAGACATTTCGGCACCGCTCGGCTCGAACCAGGTGATGTCCTTGACGGCTCCGCCCCGAATGGGCCGACCCTGGAAGAACCGACGGCGCCGCAGGACAGGGTGCTGATTCAGCACCGTAATCATGTACTTGACGAAGCGAACCAGATCCTCCTGCTCGGACGACCAGTCCCAGCGTAGCCAGCTGATGTCGTTGTCCTGGCAGTAGGCGTTGTTGTTGCCCCCCTGGCTGCGACCCATCTCGTCGCCCGCATAGAGCATCGGGACACCTTGCGACAGAAAGAGCGTGGCCAGGAAGTTTCGTTTCTGCTGCGCGCGGAACGCCAGGACCGCCGGGTCATCACTCGGTCCCTCGACACCGCCGTTCCAGCTGTTGTTGTGACTCTCGCCGTCCCGGTTGCCCTCAAGGTTCGCCTCGTTGTGCTTGTCGTTGTAGCTCACGAGGTCGTGCAATGTGAACCCGTCGTGACAGGTGACGAAGTTGACGCTCGCGTACGGCTGGCGTCCGCTATGGTCGTACAAGTCGCTACTGCCCGCCAGACGCGTGGCCATCTCCGAGACCATGCTGCCGTCGCCTTTCCAAAATCGGCGAATCGCGTCACGGTACTTTCCGTTCCACTCGGCCCAACCGACGGGGAAATTCCCGACTTGATAGCCGCCTTCACCCAGGTCCCAGGGTTCGGCAATCAGCTTGACCCGCGAGATCACCGGATCCTGATGAATGATGTCGAAGAAGGCCCCGAGCCGGTCAACGGCGTGCTGCTCGCGCGCCAGCGCGCTGGCAAGGTCGAAGCGGAACCCGTCGACGTGCATCTCTTGGATCCAGTAGCGGAGGCTGTCCATGATGAGCTGCAGCACTCGCGGATGGCGCATGTTCAGCGTATTGCCGCAACCGGTGTAGTCAACGTAATGCCGTAGGTTGTCTGCCACCAGGCGGTAATAGGCCGTATTGTCGAGCCCCCGCAGCGACAGTGTCGGACCCAACTGGCTGCCTTCGGCCGTGTGGTTGTACACCACATCAAGGATCACTTCGATGCCTGCTGCGTGCAGGTTCCGCACCATGGTCTTGAACTCGCGCACCGATTCGGTCGGGACGAGGCTCATCGCGTACCGGCTGTCAGGGGCGAAAAAGGCGCTCGTGTTGTACCCCCAGTAGTTGCTCAGCCCCTTCGCAACCAGCTGGTGATCGTGGGAGTGATGATGAACCGGCATGAGCTCAACGGCGGTGACGCCGAGAGCCTGTAAGTGCCGAATCGCCTCCTCGGAGCCGAGGCCCGGATACTTGCCCCGCATCGAGTTCGGAATACGCGGGTGCAACTGCGTGAATCCCTTGACGTGCAACTCGTAGATCACGGTTCTGTGCCACGGGATACAAGGGGGCCGATCGTCCCCCCACGTGAACACGGGATCGATCACCGCACCGAGTGCACACGAGGCGGCGTTGTCCCGATCGTCGAACGACAGGTCGCCCCGCGAGTCGCCGACGCGGTAGCCGTACATTTCCTCGCACCAGTGCACGGTGCGTCCCACCGCCTTGGCGTAGGGATCGAGCAGCACCTTGTTGTGGTTGAAGCGGTGTCCACCCTCGGGCTCGTACGGCCCGTGGACCCGGTACCCGTAGAGTTGCCCCGCAACCACGTTCGGCAGGTACGCGTGCCAGGTCAAATCCGTCTGTTCAGGCAACACGACGCGCACGGACTCGCGCGCATCTCCGGGCGAGTCGAACAGGCACAGCTCCACCTTTGTGGCGTGCTCGGAGAAGATGGCAAAGTTGACGCCAGACCCGTCAAAGGTTGCGCCAAGCGGATGGGGAGAGCCAGGACGAACCTTCATCGGCGCTCTCGTAATTGCTCGTTTATTCGATGGTCGCGAGCGCGGTGGTAGAGACCGACACCGCAGGTCGGTCGGTCATTGTGCACGACTGCATGATCCCTAATGATATCCGCGCCAGGTGCGCAGAACGCCGAGCTATCTTGGGCCCGTCCTCATGACATGACACGGCGTCATCGTGAGGCGACGCGCGGACCCGCCAATACGCCGTTTCGGTGCCGTAAGACGCCGGCACAACAATTGCCTCAGTGTCTGGCAGAGCCATGGAGGGTCTCAAGCAATGACATATACACGTACATTCGCATTCGCGTGCGCGGTGGGCGCCATGCTAGGCGCGCCACTCTTGCAGAACAGCGCCGAGGCGCAAGGGCGACGTGGACTCCCACAGACCGCCGGCGGTAGTGGCGACGGACGCACCGGTGGCGGTGGCCGCGCCACGCCGGCGCCCCGCGCGGGCGGCCGACGAGTCGCACCGGCACCACGCTCGGGCAATCGTCGCGTGGTAGGGTCTCGCCGCACCGGACGAATCGCCGTTCATCCGCGCCGTGGCCGAGCCGTCGTTGGGGCCTACTATCGGCCGCTGTACTACTCGTCGTTCTACAGGCCGTTCTACAACCCCTATTACTACGGTGGCTACTCCTCGTACTACGGCGGGTACTCCGCGTACGGGGCGGGCCAGAGCTACCGCCCAGACTCATCGCTTCGGCTGCAGGTCTCCCCCCGCACAACCGAGGTCTTCGTCGACGGGTACTACGCTGGCACCGTGGACGAGTACGACGGCATCTTTCAGAGGCTCCGGCTCGAACCTGGCGAATATGAGATGGCGCTGTACCTTCCGGGCTACCGAACCGTCACGCAGCGAGTCTTGCTGCAGCCCGATAGGACGCTCAAGATAAAGCATGAGATGGTCCCGCTTGGACCAAACGACTCGCCAGAATCGAGGCCCGAGGCGACAGTTGAACCCGCACTCCGGGATTTGTCCGCCGCTGACCCGGGTCCTCAAAATCGCGACGCGTCGTTTGGCGCGATCGCGGTCCGAGTCCAGCCCGCAGACGCCGACGTGCTGATCGACGGCGAGCGGTGGGAGGGACCATCGGATGATGAGGCGCTCGTCCTTGACATTGCGCCGGGAACGCACCGCGTCGAGGTGCGTAAGAACGGATATCGCGGCTACGCGACGCAGGTCGACGTGCGGGCTGGGGAAACCGCGCCGATCAACGTCAGCCTCCCTCGGGAGTAAAGGCAGCGATATGAACGACCGTATCCACGCCCGCCGCTTGACGGCGGCGGGCGTGGAGGAGATCGGGCGGCCGCGAGCATCGGTAGTCACGCTCGACACCGCGTAGGGTTTGATTTCAAGATTGTTCGACACGGGAGGCGCATCAATCCCCACGATCGTCGCGGCTAGTTGGGGCTGTCGCACGCTATTCATGCCGCGCAACGGCGGTACCGGTATCAGCGCCGACAGCTCGTTTCGCCATCGGACAGTTCGCAAAGCGTTGAAACCCCAGACCTGTGCCGTCCCGGGCCGGTAGCGGAGCGACTTGAAGGGCAGCGCGACCTCAAGCGTCCATCCCCCGTCGAAGCTGCCATTCGCCATGTCCCAGACCGGGTTCCAGTCCGAGTTGTACTGACCGTTGACGACCTGACCGTCGTTGCGACCACCGATCGAGTTCGTCGTGATGCCGAATCCGTTGCGACGGTCATAGAACGTATCAACGAAGATACTGATGATGTCGTTGCCGTTGTACAGGTTGGTGCCGTCCCGGCGCATCTGTGTGGCCACCCGTCGCTCCGGGTACTTGTCCCAGCAGCGAAAAGACAGGTGAAAGTTTTCGCCGTCGAAGGCGATCCACACTTAGGTCTTTTCGGTCGCGGGCTCCCCAAGGTCAGGTTCGATCTGCACGAACCCCCTCATCGCCGGCACGCTCTCGTACAGCGCCTCGTCGAAGGTACCGTCGATTCGAAGTGGCGCGTCCACCCGGACCGCTCGTATCGTCGTGCGACCTTCGGCGTCTCGCACCATCACATCCGGTGGCAGCGGCGGAGGAGGCCCCTCGTAGCTTGGGAAGTTGCTCTCGCCGGCGCGTGCGGTACCGACCGTCAGTAGGACAATCGCTGCCATCGCACCAACGAGACGCGCCGTCACGTCGCTCCCCGTCTGCGCGCGTTGGCCCTCGCCCTCTCGGCTAGCGATCACGCTGCTTGGCGGCCAGGGCGAGCAGCTGCCGCGCACGTTCGACGATGGGTAGCTCGACCATCCGGCCTTCCATGGTCGTCACACCTTGTCCACCGGCCCGAGCCGTTTCGTAAGCGTCGATGAGCTTGCGAGCGCGTTGGACCTCGGCATCGGTTGGCGTGAAGGCCTCGTTGATGACGTCGAGCTGGCGGGGATGAATCGCCATCTTGCCTCGGAAGCCCAGCGCCCGAGCGCGTGCGCAGTCTCGCCCAAGGGCGTCGTTGTCGTTGAGGTCAATACAGACCGCGTCCATCGCATCGGCGCCGACCAAGGCTGCTGCCAGAACGATCTGCGCTCTGGCGAACGACAGCTCTTCGCCATCAATAGTTCGCTCTATCGACAGGCTCGCAGTGTAGTCTTCGGCGCCGAACAGCAGCGCCGCAATCGGCGCGTCGGCCGTGGCGATCTCCGCAGCCTTGAGGATTGCCCGAGGCGTCTCAAGCAGCAGTAGCAGCGGGGGCACGACACCGGACGGCGCCCTCTTGGCGAATGTTCGCGCCACCTGTTCGACAGCGCCGGCGGTCTCAATCTTTGGCAAGAGAACACCGTCGAACCCTTGCGCCTCGCAGAAATGCTTGAGGTCGGCTTCTCCGTCTGGTGTCTCTGGTGGGTTAAATCGAATCAGCCGTAGCGCCCCTGTGGGAGACGTCGCCAGAAACTCGGCGACGAGCGCACGAGCCCGCGCCTTCTGTCCCGCCTCCACGCTGTCTTCAAGGTCGAACGCGACCGCGTCGGCGCCGGCGTTCATCGCCTTCGCGAATCGATCCGGGCGGGTGCCCGGCGCAAAAAGGAGCGAGCGGATAGGACCCCTCATGCCCGTAGCTTACCGTGTGAAGTCAGGAGTCGCCTTGCCCGGCTGGCGGCGTTGCTCCTCCCTCACATACAGGCGCTATTCCCAGTCGTCGCGCCCAGTCCGCGAGCGCGGATTTCGTAGGGCCGCAACGACCGAGCAAAATCCGAGCGAGGCGCCTCGCTCGTCTAGCGCGGATTTCAGAAGTGTCTGGCTCGTGAAATCCGCGTTAGGTGCCATGCCGGACTTTCACCACGGACTGCTGGGCTCAGGATGCTCGCCGGCGCAGTCGGATGCGCTCGAGAACGCGGCCGGGTTCGACGGAAGGGTGATAGCGGCGAGCGGCGGGGAGCTGTAGGTAGAGAATCGCGGCCAGCGACAGCATGCCCAAGGCGAGCGACTCGATGCGGATGGCCCGCACGATCTCGCAGGAGAGGAAGACGTAGACCGAGAAGCGGGCACGCTCGTAGCGGCGGAGCATCAAGATGCCAACGAAGGGGGCGATGAGGAAGTAGACGAAGGCGTCCCAAATGCGAGGGCTGCCATAGTTGAGCCAGTGCTGCCCGAGCAGCAGAGACGCGCCGTGAATCACCGGGCTTGCCATCAGGATTGCGCTGAGGAGCCACAGGCCGGGCGGGCGAAACATGCCCACACGTTCACCGACTGCCGCGGGCTGTACCGCCTGACCATCGTGACAAGTTGAGGACATTTATCTATGCGAGACAAGCACGAGGACATTGTCTATGATTCCTCCATTTTGCGTTGACATCGCGTTGATAGATCTCTTGACCTTGTCTCAGTACGTAGATAAACTTTGACAGATTTTCGGTCCTCGGATTCGCAGCCGGGGCACCCTTCTTCCCACTTCCCAGCGCCTCGGAGTCGTAGCCGTTTGTCTCAAATTTTTCCCCCATGGTGGAACAAGCTCCCGATTATGGCCGCGACCGTGGGCATTCTCGGTCAGGCGATCGTGATCGCGGGGGTCTGGTATTTCTTTTCCCCCTGGTACACAGACGTAGG
>Ga0115002_10005737_pt1 | contig 14515 bp, 10 predicted proteins | sample ArcticOcean_MG_C_8_FD_89576 | JGI IMG/M metagenome (GOLD analysis project Ga0115002, IMG submission 89576) | Marine microbial communities from western Arctic Ocean - ArcticOcean_MG_CB11_86 | ecosystem: Environmental > Aquatic > Marine > Oceanic | place: Arctic Ocean: Canada Basin | collected... | reverse complement strand
GGAGATGCAGACTTTTTTCTATCGCTAGAAAACGGAGATGCAGAGAACCTGACCAACGCATTGCTCGTCAACAAGCTGGGAGTTCGACGAATCCTCATCCGGACCGAGCAGAATCAGTTCTTGCCGATTCTCAAGCAGGCAGCAGTCGGGGAAGCCGTCAATCCACGTAGAATCACCGTGAGTGCCATCCTGAGGGAGTTGCGAAGTGGCCGAGTGATCGCCGTGTCGCAGGTGGGGGACTCCGGTGCTGAAGCGAGAGAGTATGAGATCAGCGAGCAGGAAACGGTATGCGGAAAGAAAATTGCAAATCTGAATCTTCCCAACGGTTCCATCATCGGTGCGGTTCAGCGAGGGGATGAGGTATTCACCGGAACAGGCGACACGGTCATCGAATGTGCAGATCATGTCATCGTGTTTGCCCTTCCCGAGGCGGTGAAGGACATTGAAAAAATGTTCACTCGCAGAAAAGGTATGCTGAAGTGAGATTCCGTCCCCTTCTGGCGGTCCTGGGTCTGTTGATCTTGACCATGGCTGGAATCCTGTTGATTCCATTGCTGGTAGCGGCGGCGCTGGACTCTGCCCTGGAGCTTCCAGCTTTCTATACCACCATTGGAATCTGTCTCGTTACCGGAATGATCCTTTGGGGTGCCAACCGCGATTACCAGAAGAAGCTTCGATCCCGCGAGGCATTCGCCGTGGTGGGGTTGGGGTGGGGAGTCTTGAGCTTCTTCGGTGCTCTACCTTTCTGGTTAGCCCCCGGTGGAATCCCTTCACTGCTCGATGCCTACTTCGAGACGATGAGTGGATTCACCACCACGGGAGCCACCATCCTCATCGACATCGAGGCCTTGCCTCCCGGACTTCTGTTCTGGAGGAGCCTCACCCAGTGGTTGGGGGGCATGGGAATCGTGGTGCTGACGGTTGCTGTTCTGCCATTACTGGGCTCCGGTGGGATTCAAATGATGCGGGCGGAGGTGCCCGGTCCGACCACCGAGAAATTAGCACCGCGAGTGGCTCAGACCGCAATGATGCTGTGGGGACTTTATCTTCTTCTCACTATTGTTGTTGCCGGACTGTTGCTACCAGTGATGGATTGGTTCGATGCGGTAACACTGTCTTTTTCTACACTGGCTACCGGAGGATTCTCGACCAAGAACTTGAGCGTTGCTCATTTTGATAGCGCATATGTAGATGCAGTGATCACGGCTTTCGTTTTGATCGCAGGAATGAATTTCGTTCTTCATTATCGAGCGATCTTTCAGGGGCGTCCGGTGTATTTCCGCAACAGCGAACTCCGTTTCTTTGTCGGCCTCATCGTCTTTTCGATCATCTTTGTGACCTTGATGTTGCATCTAGGGACTTATCCTGACCGTATCGAAAATGCTGATAAGTACGGGACATTGGGTCAGTGTTTTCGCTATGCCAGTTTCCAGGTGGCATCCATCGGCACGGGCGCTGGTTTCGTCACCGCTGATTACGATCATTGGCCCAATGCATGCAGAGTCGTTTTGATTGTATTGATGGTCGTCGGAGGTTGCGCAGGGAGCACCGCAGGTGGAATCAAAATCTTCCGGGTCCTGACCCTGGTGAAATATGGTTTACGTGAAATTGCATTATTGATCCGACCCCATGCGGTACTTCCGATCAAGATCGGTGGAGAAGCCGTCGAGCGGGAAGTGATCGCCAGGGTGATTGGATTTCTTGCCTTGTGGACGCTGTTATTCCTCGTTTCGGTACTGGTGCTCTCTTTCGTACTGGATCCCGCCTGGTCCGAAGATGCCGGTAGCCTCTCGGTAAGTGGTGCGCAGACGGTCAGCGGTGCCCTGGAAGACGATCATCTGCTGACTGCGTTAGGGGCGACCCTCGCGACGATAGGGAATATTGGACCTGGCATTGCCGGTGTCGGACCGCTCGAGAACTTCTCTGCCATCCCTGCAATCGGAAAGGTCTTGCTGATCTTCCTGATGCTGCTGGGACGTCTCGAGATCTATGCGGTTCTGGTGATCTTCTTGCCGATGACCTGGCGTCGGTGACCAGTTTCAGGGCAGATCAAAGAGCAGAAGATCGCTTTCCTCGACCACATCCATCCGGTAACTGTCCACCTCATCGATGGCGGCTCCGTCGCCCGATGCCAGCGTGGCTCCAGCGAGTTGAATAGCTCCGGAGATCACCTGAATCCAGTGCCCCCTCCCCTGAGAGATGCTGTTCTCCAGCGTCGAGGGGGTCTGTAGGCGCCGATAGATGCGAGCATCCTGGGTGATGGTCAGTGACCCGCTCTCTCCATCCTCGGAGACGAGCAATTGCCAGCGTCCGGTGCGATCGAGCGGATCGAAGGACTTCTGGTCATATCGAGGAGTGACTCCGTGCTTTGCTGGCTCGATCCAGATCTGATAGAGATGCAGTTCCTCCGGATACGGATTCGATTCACTGTGAATGATGCCTCGCCCTGCACTCATCGTCTGAACATCTTTGGAGGTCAGGATTCCGGAGTTTCCCATCGAATCTTCATGAGCGATGGCACCTGACAGCACCACGGTGATGATTTCCATCTCGCGGTGCGGATGCGATGGGAACCCACTCGAAGCTGCGATTCGGTCCTCGTTCATGACTCGAAGTCCGCGCCACCCCATCCAGTCTGGATCGTGGTATTGGGCGAAACTGAAAGCATGTCTAGCTTGAAGCCAACCATGATCCGCCTGACCTCGCTCTGAAGCAGGTCTGAAGCGAATCATGGAGAGATTTCATCGAGGAACCAGGCCGCTGTTTCAATCCCACGTTGATAGTCGGGGAGGTGAAATTTCTCATTGGGGGAATGAGCATTGTCGTCGGGCAGTCCGAGCCCGAGCAGGATGGTATCGATCCCGAGGATTCTCTTCAGATCACTGACCACGGGAATCGAGCCGCCCTCGCGGATATACACCGGTGCCTTTCCGAAGCCCTTCTCCACCGCTCGAGCAGCCGCATCCAGCCAGTGACTGTCCCGTTCGACCAGCACCGGTTGGGCTCCATGGTGACTGCGCACCTCGATGGTGCAACTGGGTGGGCACAGCGAGCGGAGATGGTCAGAGACCAGAGTTTCGATGACATCGGGATCCTGATCTGGCACCAGTCGCATCGATAGCTTTGCACTGGCATGGGCGGGAAGAACCGTTTTGGCACCTTCACCGGTCCAGCCGCTGAGCAGACCGTTGATATCGAGGGTCGGTCGGGCTCCTTTTCGTTCCAGCGTCGTCCAACCCGCCTCACCATGTACTTGAGGAACTTCGAGGTCATCTCTGAAGCCATCTTCATCGAAGGGCAGTGAGGCGAAGTCCGCTCTCTCCTCGGGGGTCAAGTCTCGGACACTCTCGTAAAAACCAGGAATGGTAATTCTTCCCTCTTCATCCCGAAGAGAGCCGAGAATGCGCGTCAGCACATTCGCTGGATTTTCCACCGCACCACCGAAGGAACCGGAGTGCAGATCACGATTGGGACCCTGGACGAAGATCTCCAGATAGACGAGACCCTTCAGTGCCACGGTGATGGCAGGGATTCCTGGAGCGAACTGGGAACAATCTGAAATCACCGCAACATCGGCGGTCAGTTCTTCCTTATGGGCTTCGATGTAAGGGGCCAGATTTGGAGATCCGATTTCCTCTTCGCCCTCGATCAAGAACTTGATGTTGACTGGTAGTGATCCGCGTTGCTGAAGAACGCCGCAAATTCCCCTCACGAGAGCAAGCACCTGGCCCTTGTCATCGGTGGCACCACGGGCGATCAGGTTGTCATCTTCGACGGTCGGCTCGAAGGCTCCATGGCGCCACAGTTCGAGGGGTTCTGGCGGTTGTACATCGTAGTGCCCATAGATGAGTACCGTGGGGGCACCTTCGGCTCCGTTCCAGGAAGCAAAACAGACGGGGTGGCCATCGGTCTCATCGAGTCTGGCAGCGAAACCAGAACTGGCCAATTCCTGCTGAATCCACTCTCCAGCGTCTCGTACATCCCCATTCCTCTGGGGGTCGGTGGAGATGCTGGGAATCCGTAACCACTCCACCAGCCTGTCGATATGTAACTGTCGTCCGCTGGCGAGCTGCTCGATGACATCTTTCATCTGGCCTCCTGACCTTGGTGGGTCTGCTGGTAGAGATGCGATTGAGTCTTTACCATAAACGACCCAGCACCCTGGGTGGAGTCAACTCGTTGGAACTCAGAAGGAATGGAGCGAGAGATCATGGAGATTAGCATCGAATACTGCGTGCAGTGAAACTACACGCCTCAGGCCACCAGTTTGGCGGCCGAAATTGACCAGAAATATCGAGTAGCCACTCGCCTGATCGAGAGTGGTGGCGGAGTCTTCGAGGTTTGTGTCGACGGAGACCTGATTTTTAGCAAGAAAGAGCTGAGCCGATTTCCGGAGCATTCTGAAATCTTCAATGCGCTCGATGCGAAACAGGCCTAGTACAACAATTATTCAGGAAAGAGTAGTCAGAGATGAGTAACGACCGACAGGAAGTCATCTTCCAGGTACAAGACGTGTATCGATCCTTTGGTCCCAAGGATGTTCTCAAGGGAGTCACCCTTGGGTTTTTCAGGGGAGCGAAGATTGGTCTGATAGGAGTCAACGGAAGTGGTAAGTCGACTCTTTTGAAGATCGTTGCAGGAGTGGATGACGGATATGATGGCACGGTCACGATCGCCAAGGGAGCGACCATCGGATATGTCCCACAGGAACCAATGTTGGATGAAACGAAGACGGTACGTGAAAATGTTGAAATCGGTGCCGCTTCAGTTCGAAAACTTCTCAACGACTACAATGAAGTGACGGAGTCGCTGGCAACCGAGCTCTCCGAAGGTGATACGCAAAAAGCCTACGACAAGATGGCGACTCTTCAGGAAAAGATCGACGACTCGGATGCCTGGGAGATCGATCGACAGATCGACCAAGCGATGCATGCACTGAGCTGCCCGCCGGGCGACTCTGAAGTCGGTCATCTCTCCGGTGGTGAAAAACGTAGGATTGCTCTGTGCAGGACCCTGCTTTCTCATCCGGACATCTTGTTACTCGACGAACCGACCAACCACCTCGATGCAGACACCGTCGCATGGCTCGAACGACACCTGGCCAACTTCAATGGCACCGTTTTGCTGATCACTCACGATCGCTACTTCCTCGACAATGTTGTCGGCTGGATGCTCGAGATGGACCGGGGCCGAGGCACTCCATTCGAGGGCAATTACAGCCAGTATCTCGAGCAGAAGACGAAGGAACTCGATGTCGAGAAGCGGCACGAAGATGACCGCCAGAAGTTACTCACCAAGGAATTGGACTGGATTCGCCAGACCCCCAAGGCCCGTGCGACCAAGAGTAAGGCGAGGGTAGAGGCATTTCATCGACTTCAAGAACAGGTGTACGAGTCACGCAAGGAACTCCCAGCACTGGTCATCCCGTGTGAGACTCGTTTGGGTGACAAGGTTCTGGATGTCGAGAAGATGTCGAAAGGCTTCGACGGAAGAGTCCTGTTCGAGGATCTCAGTTTTTCCTTGAGACCGGGAGCCATCGTCGGCGTCATCGGACCCAATGGAGCGGGCAAGACCACCTTGATGCGTTTGGTGGCAGGACTCGATGAGCCCGACTCTGGCAGTGTCGAACTGGGATCCACGGTCGAGATCTGCTTTGCTGATCAGAGCCGGCAGGACCTGAATGATAACAAGACCATCTATCAGAACATCTCCGAGGGGTATGACGTCTTCAATGTCGGCAAGCTAGAGGTGCAGAGCCGAGCGTATGTCGCTCGGTTCGGATTCACCGGAGATGACCAGGAGAAGTTGGTCGGCCACTGCTCTGGAGGAATGAGAAACAGGGTCCAGATGGCCAAGATGCTTCGTCGTGGTGGAAACCTGGTGATCCTCGACGAACCGACCAACGATCTCGACATCCCGACTCTTCGATTGCTCGAGGAGGCACTGGAGGCTCTTCCGGGTTGCGGGGTGGTGGTCAGTCACGATCGATACTTCCTCGACCGTGTGGCCACACACATCCTGGCTCTCGATGGTGAGGGGAGCGGCCGATTCTTCGAGGGGTCGTATCAGGCCTATGCCGAGAAGATGCGCCAGGAACGGATCGATCGAGGAGAGGATCCTGATCTGCCCCGGGGAGTGCATCGCCGCTTCGCCTGAGGATCAGTCGCGTCGGGTATTCCAGATGGCCTGGTAATTCGACCGATCCGGTTTGGGCTCATCATCCGGAGGTGGATACTGGCTCATGCCTCGATAGGGCAACGGGCCCACTCCCCGGCATGCTCCGGTGAGTGGATCCAGATCCTTGCACCAGCCGAAGGTGTCAAGCAGCCAGGTTCGTTCCCAACCAGGCAACAAGTCCGGAAGCGCCGAAGCGTCGAACTCCAGGATCAATTCGTCTCCACCCCCGATGACGACAAGTTGGTCATCCACAGCGGCCAACAAGGAATCCACCCGCCCGTATCGAGTGACATGTCCTTCCTTCATCGGTCGGTAATCGAGAAATGGATCTCGTTGATCGTAATGGTATGTCGCAGGCAAGTTCCCATCGTCTGAGAATTCACGAGGGTAGCCACCGTCACGTAGGATTGCTGAATGTAACGGAATCGAGTGGATTTGTTGTGGAGCAGGAGGCTGGATCGAGGCGAGGAATGCTCTGTCCCAGTAGAGCTCCAGATTTGATTCGATACGGAACTGGCGAGCGCCATGTGCGACGATGTCGGAAATATCGAGCACCATTGTCTTGGGCATTCCTGCCGGATAACCGAGTTCTTCCGCCAGTAGTTGCCATGGTTGATCGCTAGCCGTTCGCCAGCGAAACGTCGGAGCAGACAATCGCTGTCCACCTTGCCATGCAGCAAAGTTGATTCGCGAATATGGATACTCGATCCAGCCATCTAGCAGCAGGGCAATGCTGGATCCCTCGGGAACGGTTTCGAAGTCGAACTCCCACACCTGGTTCTCGCAGTAGCCGACCATGTCTGGAATCAAGCCACGGGGACCTGCGTAGAGTCGATCCACTTCAGCGACCAGAGATGCATCGATGGTGCCATTGGCATCGCGAACCGCCGAGGGGAATACCCTGGTCTCTTCCTCGATCATCAACGGTTTCCCTGAAGGGGGGGGAGCCTGAATCGGAAAGAACTCCTCGGGGAAGCAGGATTGTGTCTCGGGATGATCCACCGCGATCAGCGACAATCGATCGGTGTAACAGATCTCTTGCATCGGCTCCATGATGCTCAGCCGAAGTCGACCGTTGATCGGTTGTAGTGCCCCGGGAGCGATTCGTACCACCTCTGTCGGTTCCGGAGGGGAAAATTCGTCGGGTCCGATCCAGAATCCAAGTCCGCCACCACCCATGAAGTCGGTGATGAAGTTCCACTTCTGACCATCGAAGGTGAACAGGATCGGGCATGACGATGACTTGCGTTGGATCTCTTCGATCTCCTGGCAGCGGTCCACTTTGACATCCATCTCTGCCTGGAGAACTCCATCGGGCCACTCGATGATGAGGCTGTCGAGGTGATCGGAACCATCGAGTCCCACCACCACCGGGAGCAATCCTCGGGCGTGGTGACCACCCTTGCCCTCCTGGAATGCGAGTATCACCTGGTCTGAATTACGAAGTTCCAGCCTGGCGCCGAAGCCGAGCAAGTTGGTACGACGATCGTCCCCATCGCGTCGCCCCCCCAGATGAGCGCGAAATGTGTGGAGCCGCTGCGATTCTTGTTCCAAGGGGTTTCTCATCAACCACAGTGAGCCGTCAGTTTTCTCCATAATCAGATCAAAGTCGCCATCGCCGTCGACATCCGCGCTGATGATCGACCTCGCCGGTGAGAAGGTATGGACCGAGAGAGTCGGCTTTCCATCGATGAACTGAAGGATGGAGGTTTTATCAGCAGAGGAGAGTAGTAGTTCTTCGGTTCCATCGAGATCCAGATCTTGAGCCGTAATTGTCACGTAAGTGGCGGATTTGACCTCGGCCGGTAAGGCGACCTCACCATCGAACAGTGCCATCTGCTCGGCATCCTTGTGGTGATTCGAGGGCCGTAGGATCTTCAGTTTCCCTCGTTGCAGGAGTACCAGTTCTTGCTCGTGATCTCCCACCAAGTGGACCAGCAGTGCGGTATCGACTTCCAGCATCTCGACCGAGACCAGCGGCTGTCCGGCGGGATCTTCCTCGAATTTCCACTGGGGAGCTCCGGAGATCCAGGAGATCCGGTCCCCGACCAACAGCAGGTCGTGATCGAGATCCCGATCCAGATCTCGAACCGCGATGATCCGCTTCACCGGAATGGTTCCAGCCAGGTCGGGTGAATCGGAAATCTGCCGAAATTTGTGGCCCTCATTGAGGGACAACTGAACGGGGCCGGTACCCGAGGCCAGCAGCAGGTCCAGATCTCCTTCCATGTCGATGTCTGCCAGCAGCAAGTCGCTGGCATTTGCTTTGACGGTGGAGATCAACGATTCGAACTTCGGAGTCCGGCCTCCTTCGCCCTGGAGGACTTGAACTTGTGCGCCAGTGGAGATGGCGAGGTCAGGGAGGCCGTCTTCATCTACATCCGCAACAGCGAAGCAGATGGCATCCTTCAAAGAGGGGATGGGTGCGATTTTCTCGGGTGATTCTGACAAGCTCCACGCAGAGGGTTCAGCTCCTGCGATCCAGAGATCAGGAATGCAATCGAGATCTGCATCGACCAGTGCATGGGGTGGAGCGCCACCAGGGCTTGGAGAGGTGATCTGGACCCAGGTGAAATCACCTTTCGGAAGCCAGGGCTGCGCTGAAGAAGCGGGAGCAAGCCAGTCGCGGATCGCTTCCGCCAATTTTCCCTGCTCGGTGTATTTGGTGCTGTGGGCTCGTCCTCTTCCGGATGCTTCCAGTTCCCGGAAGGTGGCGAGAGCTCGATTGGCATCCTCGAGCTGACCATTTCTTCGCCACGACAACTGCAGATTGTTCCAGGCTCCGCGAATGGTGGGGTCGAGTTGAACCGCCATCTCGAAGTGCGGGAGAGCTTGCTCATCGTTGCCGCTTCGAACCAGGCCGATGGCGACTTGATAGTGGCAGTCCGAATCGCGCGGGGCCAACTTGAGGGCCTTCTGGAATTCAGCCAGAGCGCTGGTTTCGTGGCCGAGGAAGCGTCGAATGATCCCGACAAGCTAGTGGACCCGTGGATCATCCGGTTTCAGGTCGACAGCCACCTCGAGGGTCTCCAGCGCTCGCTCGGTACCCTCCTCCGCCTGATTCAACTGACTGACGGCAAGATTGAAGCGAGGAACAAAGGCTGAAGGTGCGAAGTCCACCAGTTTCAGGAGGGTCGTCTCTGCCTCGACGAACTTGTGCTGGGAAATCTGATTGAGTGCGTCGAGATGGAGTTTGAGCAATTGATGGGTGGGAGGAGGAGGAGCAGTGCAGCCACCGTGAAGTGCCAGGCATCCGAGTAGCAGAAGTAGAGAGAACAGACCAGGCTTCATCGGATCCTCCTTGCCTCCATTCCTGACATTCGGAGCGAAGGCCGGATCATGGTAGATGGCATGGGGGATCAGCACAATTCGGTTCTGAGTCCGAGTCCTGGGTGCAAATTCACCGCAACTGATTCCTCAATGCCGCTGGAAGATCGGGGCTCAGAAATTGAAATCCGAGTGAATTCAATCTGGCAGGAGTGACTCGCTGGCCCTCCAGGAGTAGCGATTGCCCCATCTGGCCAAAGAGCATCCGGATGATGAACGCCGGAATTGGTGGGGCGACCGGACGGTTCAACGCTGCCGCCAGGGTGCTGGTAAAGTCGATGTTTCGCACCGATCCCGGGGCAACGCAATTCAGCGCGCCGTCGATCGAGGAGTCCTCGATCGACAGTGAGACGATGCGGATCAGGTCATCCAGATCGATCCAGCTCATCCACTGGCGACCGGAGCCGAGCCGGCTTCCAAGGCCCCAACGAAAGATGGGAAGTAATTTTTCAAGGACTCCCCCAGCAGGAGTCAGCACCAGCCCGATCCGAAGGTGTACCACCCGTGTTCCGACCCTACCCAGCGGCACACTGGATTCTTCCCAATCGCGGCACAGATGACCGAGGAAGGTATCAGCCAGAGGAGACGCTTCCGTCATCTCATCATCTCCATCTGCTGGATACCCTCCGATGGCGCTGGAACTGATGAAGGAATCTGGAGGTGAAGAGGTTCTGCTCAACAGAGAAACCAGATTTCGAGTCGCCTCGATCCGACTCGATCGAATTCTAGATTTCTTCTTCTCACTCCAGCGACCGGTGGCGATGTTTTCACCAGCCAGGTGAACCACTACATCGAGATCTTCAAATGCCTCGAGTTCTTCGGTGGGCAGCTCTTTTGCATCGGTCAACGGACGCCAGCACACTTCATCCGGGGTCAGAGGCGGCCTGCGAACCGCTCGAAGGACCTGATGGCCCTGCTGCTCGAGCAGCGGAATTAAAGAAGAACCGATCAGGCCAGAAGCGCCTGTGATCAGGATACGAAGTGCAGAGCCACTTACGTTTGGATCGAGGGGTGAAGTCATCGAGGTGATCTGCTACCGGAGCAGCAATGATTAGGGTTCATCTGGCCGATCATATTCCGGAGCCCGCACCCTGGATCAGGGTCACGGCTTTGATGTAGCCCGGCGAACCATAGGCCTGATCAAAACTGGTGGGAACGGATTCGAGACCCGATTCAAGGTGTGTGACAAGATCAGCGACCTCGATCGTCCCATCTTCGATCAACTGCAATGACCTGCGGTAAATCGACGGCCGTCCATCCTCATCGAACCCACCGGAGGCTCCGCAGGGGCAAAGCAAGGTGGGTACGCGGAACTGGACTGCATTCATCGCCTCGAGGCTGGTCCCGCCATGGCCGTGGGCATACATCAGCACCGTCGCCTGGGTGCGGATCAGTGCCGGGATTTGTTCAAAGATGAGACCGACACCGGCGGCATCGATGAAGAACTCGCAGCGTCGCCCACCGGTACGGGTGAGAATCTCATCGACCAGGTCGGTGGATCCTGGATCGATGGTCTCTGCGCCGTATTCGCCAGCCAGTTTGCGCTTGATCGGATCGGGCTCACTGACCACCAGTGATCCCTGGTAGTTGTAGATTTTCCGTAACGCCTGGATGAAGAGGAGTCCTGCGGGTCCGGCTCCACAGATCAGCGCACAACGAACACGCTGATCAGGATCGACAGCATTGAATTGATATCGAGCGGGTGCCGCCATCACCGTTTCCAGAGAATGGAGAACGCAGGCGAGAGGCTCTGTCATCACCGTTTCCACTGCAGGTCGATCCGAGTGAACCTGAATCAGGTTCACTGCAGGAACTGCGATGAACTCAGCGAGGCCGCCAGGAAGTCCCGTGATACCAAACTCGCGGTACCATTCGCACTGATGCGAGAAGCCGCTGGAGCAGTATTCGCAGAGATGTTCCTTGCCTTCGCTGACACAACTGAGGCCCTGATCGATGACGACTCGATCCCCGGCTGCCAGATCTAAAACACCATCTCCAACATCGACGATGGTGCCGGTGACTTCATGACCCAGAATTTGTGGGTGAACTTCGAGGGGTACCGGCAGACCTCGCTCGTCGACATGGTAGTTGGCCTCGCCGGTGTAGATGTGGTAATCGGAGCCACACAGCCCGACGGCGTCCACACGAATCATGGCATCTCGTGGACCCATGATCGGTAACGGAACATCTTGAATCTTCATCGTACGAGTGGCCTCGAGGACACTCGCTTTCATCATCTTGGAATCGGCCATCGATGACTCTTCCTCTACTGGGTGATCAAAGAGATACGGACTGTTCCGCCCAGATTTGGAATTCTCGGTGTTTGTGGACCTCCGCATGAGCGAGAGCAGTCCCTCCAGCAACTTCGATGACTCGTTCGAAGATTCTCTGTCCGACCTCGGGGATCGTCTCGGTTCCATCGATGATGGAGCCGGCGTTGAGATCGATGTCGTCGGGCATTCGATCGAATACCGGAGTGTTGGAAGCCAGCTTCAGCACCGGACAGATGGCGTTCCCGATGGTGGTTCCTCGACCGGTGGTGAAAACGACCATGTTTGCTCCGGCGGCGACCATGCCGGGAACCGATTCCTGATCGTAACCAGGACCCTGCATCAGTTGCAGGCCTCGACCGCTGGGTGGCTCGGAGTATCCGGTGGTACCCTCGACCCGGGTGGTTCCGCCCTTGGCGATGGCTCCTAGCGATTTGATGGTGATGTTGAGCAATCCGCCTTCGATGTTTCCAGGGCTAGGATTGTCTCCGAGGACGGTTCCAACGGTTGCTGCGTACTTCTTGTACCAGTCGACCAGATCGTAGACCTCCGAGGCGACCTGCGGATCGCGCGATCTCAGCGCCAGCACATGTTCGGCCCCACAGAATTCCGGCACTTCACTGAGAATCACGGTTCCACCGCAACGGACGACCATGTCCGCTGCATGTCCCAGTGCTGGATTTGCGGAGAGTCCAGAGAAGCCATCGGATCCACCACACTCGAGTGCCAGTACGATCTCACTGGCAGGCACCGTTTCGCGCTGGAACTGATTGACCTGGGGTAGCAGTTCCTTGACCGCTGCAAGTCCCTTGCTGACCACCTGCGCAGTGCCTCCGGCGGACTGCACTCCAAGCCAATGGACCGGCTTTCCGAATCCATCCATTCCGCGCCGACTGAGGTAATCTTCCATCTTGGTCAGGTTGGTCTTTTCACAACCGAGTTCGATCATCACCACAGCACCCACGTTGGGGTGGGCAGCATAGTTGGCGAGCGTCCTCAGAGTGACATCGAGATTACTGCCATCGGAACAGCCGCAGCCCTTGTTATGTGGAATGCCCACGACTCCGTCAACATTGGGGTGCAGCTGAGGATCAAACAGTGTGTGCTCTGCGATGATGGAGATCTGTTGAGCCTCATGACTGGCACACATGCTGGTGGGGATGATCAAGATGTGATTGCGAGTCCCCACTCTACCGTCTTGGCGTCTGAATCCCTCAAAGGTGGGAATATCTGAATCTTCATAGTACTGGGGCGCGGCTGTCGAGAGTTGGTCTGGAATCATTCGAACTACCGGAACATCGTTGCTCATGTTGGTGGGTGTCACCACCTCCCCGGCGGCGATTCCCCGCGATTTTCCGATCGGCTGGCCGTACTGGATCAACGAATCGCCTGCGGCGACGTCCGCCAGTGCAAAGCGGTGACCAGCGGTGGGTTTTCCACGGATGACCAGCGGGTCACCTTCGGGCATGGAGAGATGGGTTCCTTCGTCGATACCAAATTTGATCACGGCCACATTGTCATCTGGGTGAACCTGGATGGCGTGGTCGGAAAAGGACAGAGGATTCACGAGGTCGGCCATGAGGGTATTTACCCTTTCATCGTTGAATTCTGGAGTCAGGTCGGAGCATCCAGGTGATGGAAGCAGTATATCGACCGAATCGGCTACGGGGAATTGGCACTGTCGAGGTTCGTTATTGCCGTGGCTGCGGCTGATCTCTATCTTGAAGGGCATCACGGAGACCAGAAGTGGCCTCAGGACCGTGTTCCGAGAGGGAGGAATGGATGGATCAGCCAGAGATAATCGCCAGTTCAAGGAATTTGGACGGTGTGGAGATGAACCGTCGGCAACTGCTCCAGGGGGCCGCAGCGGCTACGGTGCTCTCGACGGTGGCACTTCCCGGGGGATTGGCTGAGGGAAGTACCCATGAGATCGATGGGAGCAAGATCCGTCAATCGGTCGCGCACTGGTGCTTCTCTGAACACTGGTCTGTCGAGCAAACCATCGATCACGCCGTGGAACTGGGCTGCCAGAGTGTCGAACTGATCGAGCCGCAATATTTCCCTCTGCTTCAGAAGAAGGGGTTGGTCTGTGCCATCGGCCAGATCGACATGGCTCCTGATCCGCCCTTCGTCAAAGGATGGAATAATCCGCGTCACCACGAACAGCTGCTGAAAGCGACCCGAGATAGCATCGATGCCTGCTCCGAGTTTGGTTTTCCCAATGTCATTGCCTTCACAGGCATGAATGATGGATTTTCAAAAGATGAGGGAGCCATCCACTGCATCGAGGGATTCAAGAAAATCGTTAGTTATGCGCAGAAGAAGAAGGTCACGCTCTGCCTGGAGGTGCTAAACACCCGGGATGATACCCATCCGATGAAGGGGCATCCTGGATACATGGGAGACGACACGGAGTATGTGGTCGACATCATCCGTAAGGTAGATTCTCCAAACTTGAAATTGCTGTTTGATGTTTATCACATTCAGATCATGAATGGCGATGTCATCCGGAGGTTGCGACAGTACAAGGATATCCTCGGCCATGTTCATGTTGCCGGAAATCCAGGACGCAACGAAATCGGTGCGGGTCAGGAGATCTACTACAAGGCGGTGATGGAAGCACTGGTCGATATGGGCTACGAGGGATACGTCGGGCAAGAGTTCCTGCCCACCGGAGATCCACTCGCGAGCCTCACCCAGGCAGTCAAGATCTGTAACGTCTGATCGGTGGATCAGTGACG
>Ga0115002_10005736_pt1 | contig 14516 bp, 13 predicted proteins | sample ArcticOcean_MG_C_8_FD_89576 | JGI IMG/M metagenome (GOLD analysis project Ga0115002, IMG submission 89576) | Marine microbial communities from western Arctic Ocean - ArcticOcean_MG_CB11_86 | ecosystem: Environmental > Aquatic > Marine > Oceanic | place: Arctic Ocean: Canada Basin | collected... | reverse complement strand
GTCGTATTTGGTGTCAATCGGATCGCGCCCGGGATGTGACCTGCCGCGTAATCCTCTTCCTTTCGGAGATCGACGACCAGCAGGCTGTCGTCGTCGAGGTGATCCGCCAACCACGTCGTCGACACCAGCCGATCGATGCTTGAATACCCGCGCGAATCGAGATCACTCGCAACGCCCAAGCTCGAGCTGCACGCGGCAGTTCCAACCAGTGCACCAATCAGCAGCAGCGCCACCAACGGTCTAATTAGCCACTTCGTCTTGATAGGGAGATACATGCAGGGCCCCTTTCTGGAGCAAAATCAATCCTAATGGTGGGTGATATTACTCACCCTTGAAAATATGAATCCGCCACTCGCCGGGCTTCAACTCTTCGATCTCACACCCGTACCCACGCTTCATCGCCTCGGGAGGAATTGTTGAAAGTGCCGGCGGGTGATCTGTCACCACGAACAGCTGCTCAACTCCTGGCCGCTCCTCGTCCAACTCCCGATTCGTGCGAAGCATGGGGTACGGACAGATCTCACCTCGGACATCCAGTGTTGGGACTTCAGTGTCTGTCGATTGAGTCATCAGCTTCCTTCTTTGTTTATCTGCGCCTCGGCTGCAGGCGTCTTCGGGCTCAGTGTCAGGCGCCATTCCCCGTCCTTCGGTGGTTCCAACCGACAGCGGAGCCCACGCTCCGCCGCGGCCGGCAACAAGAACTTCGGAACCACTTCTAGATCGGTCAGCAACGTGATTGCTTGCTCGGTGGCGTGCTCCAGCAGCACCTGCACCTGCTGCATCTGTTCGGGCGACGGCTGTCCCCGTAGATCCACCACTTTCGGTACCGCTCCGGGAGTTGTCTCTGAGGTCACGGGAATCTCCGAATGATCACCACACCGATATACGCACCCACTGCCAACGATGCCGTGTACACCCACCCGTTCAGTGCCAGCGACGGAATCGCCGAGAAAAATGCACCAATTGTGCAGCCCAGTCCCAAGCCCGCACCGTACCCCATTACCATTCCGCCACCTAGCGACTGCACATAACGGCGACGCTGCCGAGGTACGCGCAGCTTGAACTCTCGCGACAGCAGTGCCGCCGCGAACGCACCTATGATGATCCCCGCGTTCAACATGAACGCGTCCGTGAACCACGTCCCTTCCATTGCCCGCGACACGCAGCCGGCGAGACCGTCCAGCCCTTTCAGCGTTCCCACCCCGGCCCCTGCCGAGTCAGCGATGTCGGAGGACCACCGAGAAATCTCGCCCACCACTCCGAGCGGGCGGTATCGGATGAACAGCAGCACATTCACCACCGCTAGCAGCACCCCGCCCGTAATAGGCGTCCACTCCGTGCGAAACACCGCTCGATACAACCGCACCAGATCATTTGTCTGTGTCGCCGGTTCTCCCGATGAGTGTCGTACCGTGATCGGCACCGTGAATCCCGCGTACGGCGACCGCTTCTCCCACCACCCCACCGCCAGCAGCGTCAGCGCCAGCAATCCCAGTGTCAGTACGAGCGCACCCGTGTAGCTTAAACTCGTCGGTAACCACACCAGCGGATCGGTCGAGATCGAGACGTCCCACCACCAATTCCAAGTTCGATTCATCGCGTACAGCCCGATCATCACTCCACCGAGCGCCACCCACGACCCGACGTAACCCTCGCCCATCCGGTACAGCGTCCCAGACACACACCCACCCGCTAGCACCATCCCGATGCCAAACATCACTCCGCCCACAACTGTCGCGATGCCCAACGGCAGGATGTGCGCGTCGCTCGGCAACACCCCGTTCCCGGGGTTTGGCACCACCGTCGCCATGACCATCGCGAAGCCCAGCGTCGCCACCACAAGCCCGGCTAGAATGCCGCGCATCATCCGGCCCTGGTGCATCAAAAACAGATCTCGGAACCCCGAGACGAAGCAGAATCGGCTCCGCTGCACGATGAATCCGAACGCCACACCCAGCACCCAGAACACCGGCAGCGCCCGGTCCCCCTGCAGTGCCACTGCGTACACCACTAGAATCGCGATTACCACGCTAATGCCCGCTGTCGTCTGGCGGTCAATCTGTCTGGGAGCTATGGATGTAAGTGAGAGCACGTCAAAATTATGAGTTAGATGACTGATCTAGTCAAGAATTGAGTGACGTCTCCGAAAATAAACACAATCCAGACCACGGTTATTACGGGGTGAGGTATCCGTGTGAATCGAGAAATAGTCCACTCACCCGTATACAGCTCCCGTACCTTTGGTGTTGGATATTGGGCTTCGTGCTCGTCTGCTCCTGCTCGTTCCGGCGACTTATGGTGCCTCCCAGGATGCCTTGAACCCCGCCGCCTCCAATTCCCCGGGCCATCCCGCGTGCGACCGCCCAGCCGACGCATGCCACCAACCCGGACATCTCCACAACCAGCTTCAGTTTCGCACGCACCACACCCGCGTCATCCGTCAGTGTCATAGTCGACTCGCCGTGCAACGTCCCGTTGAACCGAGTTAGCCCCTCGGCGAACGACATCTGCACTAACTCCGAGGTCACCTCGATCACTTCGAGGTCGAACCCCTCACTGAACGGCTTTGACCGCTCCAGCGCCTCCCAAACAGCATCGAAATTTCCCCGCCCTTAGGCACCGGCCGCATCCAGTGACTCGTATGCCTCGCGCTCGAACTCACGATTGATGTTCAGCACCGTGCGATCGAGGAATGGCAGCACCTGCGTATAGAGCGCCCCCGCAACGTCCCGCTCGAGGTCGATCCAGTAGTACGTGTTGAACATCCCCGCCCAACTTAAACTCCCCGCGCTCCGCCCCGCGCGAGACGTTTGCAGTGTGATTAGAAATCCGAGGCCGAACCCAGCGTCGTGCTCAAAACTCAGGTCACCGCTGTTGCTCCGTTCCCGCTTCACCGACTCCAACTTGCCGACGTCCAGATCACCCGTCTGGTTCGTCGCCATCGCCTCCACCGTCTCGGATCGCAACACCCGCACTCCGTCCAACTCACCACGTCTCAACAGCATCCGCAGGAAGCGCTGGTAGTCTGCCGCCGTCGAGTGCAGCCCACCGCCGCCAGACTCATACTCCACCCGAGGAATCGCAGACCCTTCCGGTTCCAGCGTCCCGTCGCGCAACCGCCCGTGCATCGGTGGTAATTCCGATTCGCGTTCCTCCGGCAGCCAGAACGAACTGGAGTTCATCCCCAGCGGTGCCAGAATCTGCTCACCGAAATAGCCGCTTAACGACTGTCCGGATATCGCCACAACAAGCTCGCCCAGCCAGTCTGTACTCACCCCGTATGCCCACTGCTCGCCGGGGTCGAATAACAACGGATTCGCCAGAAACTTGCCCCCACCCTCCCGTTCGGGCAGCCCATGCGCCCGAATATGCGCGTCCAGTCGATCGCTCCAGATCTCGTAACCAAACCCCGCCGTATGCGTTAGCAGATGCCGTGCCGTGATATGAGTCTTCGCCGGCCGCAGCGTCCCATCCGCCTCGAGCACTTGCGGCGTCGTCAGGTCAGGCAACCACCGCGCTACCGGCTCGTCCAGCTCCAGCTTCCCCTGCTCAACTAACTGCATCGCGGCTACCGAGGTCACAGCCTTTGTCATCGAAGCAATCCGCAGCGGCGTATCCACCGTGTACGCCAACCCGCTCCCCGCCTCGAACTGCCCGGATGCTCCCTCGTACAGCGATCCGTCCGAGGAACAGGCCGTCGCCACCACCCCCACCAACTCGCCGCGCTCCACCGCACCGGCCAGTATCTCGTCGATTCGCGTCCCGTCGAACATTGATGGTTCTCGATCTTCCGCTCGCTCGATCAGTCCTCGGCCACAGCGCTCGCAACTCCGAGGCTCACCGCGAGTAATACGCGAGCCTCCTCGAAACACTCCAGGGGCGTATCCCCGTGCCCACCATCAAACCAGCGCAACGTTTTTGGTTCACCCAGTGCCGCCTGCAGCCGCTCCCCCGGTTCCCGTTGCACCAGCACGTCTTCCGTCCCATTCGCTGCGAACACCGGACGTCCCGCCGTCATCGAGGCGAACGCAATCGGGTCTGTCAGCGCCGATACCAGATCGCGATCCGCCGCCAGTTCTGCATACTCCGTTCCCTCCACAGCCCAGCTCGCGTACGACCCAGCTCCGCCGACGAAGAACGCCGCCGCACGCACCCGCTCGTCTAGGCCGAAGAACGGTACCCCCACGCGGCAACCCATCGAGACCCCGGCGAACCCGATTGCATCATTCCGCACATCGTCCCGGCTCTGTAGATAGTCCACCGTCCGCATCAAATCTTGCACCGCCTGGATCCGGCCATCCCGCGTGCGAAACATCAGATCCGCCCGATCAGTTCCCAAGCGCCCTCGGTTGTCTGCGCCCTCCCTCGACCCAAATCCGTAGGCATCTACCGCCACTGTCATCAGCCCCGCCTGCGCCCACAACACCGGCAAATTGTGCCGCCCGGGCATCGCCCACGCGTGGTGGCCCATCGCCGTCGATCCGTGCTGCAAAATCACCGCCGCGAATGGCTCGCTCGCATCCGCCGGATATGTGATCTGCGCGAGCACACGCTCGTCGTGTGTCGAGCCGAACGTCACTCGTTCGCGCACCAACCCCTCGATCCGTACTTGCCGCTCTAGGTCCGTGATTACTTCGCTCTCGCTCGTCATCAGTAGCGGCAGCGAGCGGTCGTAGCGATAGAGGTGCCGGAGCAGTTGCTCGTCGATCATCGAATTCCCCTTCTGAGCAGTGGTGCGTCGTGATGCTAACGTGTTAACACTTCCCATGTGCTGGCCCTCATCCCGCAGCACTCGGTGTATCGTGGCCCCGATGATCTTCCGCTTCAGCCTCTATGGCTTCCTTAAAAATCAGCGATACTTCGAGCCGTTCCTAGTTCTCGCTCTGCTCCAGGCAGGCCTCTCCTTCTTCGAAATCGGCCTCCTCCTCGGCTTCCGGGAACTCGCCGTCAACATCATCGAAATTCCCTCCGGTGCCATCGCCGATCTCTGCGGCCGCCGCAGGTCGATGATGCTCGCCTTCGTCTCCTACATCCTCGGTTTCCTCACCCTCGGTTTTGCTAATCAGCTGGCCCCACTCTTCCTCGCCATGGGTCTACTCGCCGTCGGCGATGCCTTCCGCACCGGCACACACAAAGCCATGATCTTCACATGGCTGCGCATCCAAGGCCGTAGCCACGAGCGCACCCAGATCTATGGCTACACTCGCTCCTGGAGCAAGATCGGCTCTGCCGTATCCGCCATCGCCGCTGCCGCATTCGTCCTCGTCGCGGACAGCTACACTCTCATCTTCTTCTTCGCCGTCATCCCCTACTCACTCAACCTCGTCAACTTCCTCGGCTACCCCGAAGAACTCGAGGGCGATTCCACCACCAGCGTCGCTCCGCGCGACCTTATCCGTCACATGAACCACACCATCGCAGACGCCGTCCGCCGCCCCGGCCTCCGACGCCTCATCCTCGAGTCGATGGGATTCGAGGGTGTCTTCCACGCCGTCAAGGACTACCTTCAGTTTGTCCTGGCGCTCGCCGCCATTGCCGTCGCCTCCCGCTACTCCTTGAGTGACAATCTCTCCGAGGTGCAGCAGTCCGCGCTCCTCGTCGGCCCCGTCTACCTTGTTCTCCACCTTCTATCGAGCGCCGCTAGCCGCAACTCCCACCGCATCGCCGCTCGCGCCGGTGGCGAAATCAGCGCCGCTCGCTGGATCTGGGCCGCCTCCGTCGCCATCTTTGCCGTCATCTTCCTCGCCGGATTTACCAATACCTCCGCCCTGCTGATCCTCGCCTTCGTTACCCTCTACGTCCTCCAGGACGTCTGGCGACCCATCCTGATCAGCCGCTTCGACGAACACAGCTCCGAGGAACAAGGAGTCACCATCCTCTCTATCGAAAGCCAATCGAGGCGGTTCGCCACCATGCTCCTCGCCCCCCTCATGGGCTTCGCGATCGATACTGCTCAGTCCCAGTCCATCGGCTCTGGCGCCTTCTGGCCTATCGGCGTCATAGGCCTGCTCGTAGGCCTCGTCTTCTTCACCACCGCCCTCCGCACGGCACCCGTGACTGATGAAGCGGCCACTGAACTCGCCTGACTACCTCTTCTCGTGTCGCGCGCACTCATGCTTCTTGAACGCGAGAGCTTTTGCGCAAGATTAACCATGGACTCCATGAGAATTGGCTCGACAGCAAATTTTGTACATATTTGCCTAGATTCATTAAAGAGGATGTGGGATCGGCATGCAGTAGTAGACCAGGGATGGATAGAATTACATTCGGGATGCGGGTTGAGTTAGTGGTCTGAGGCGTTGACGTTTTGACTTCATTCGTGTTGCTTGCTGTGATTCCTCTCGCAATCCTGCTCACGGTTGCCGCTACAGCTTTGGTCATTGGTTCACGCCACCGAGGACGATTCCTCCGTGAAGCTGGACTCATCGTCGGTGCCTACTTCGCCTACTTCCTCGTCCGCGGTCTCACCGAAGGTAGCTTCGCCGAGGCACGCGAACACTCCCAAATACTGGTCGAAGTAGAGCGTTCGCTCGGCATCTTCGTTGACCCCAGCACTCAGGCTCGCCTGCTTAGCCAGACAGCGCTCATGAAGGTCGCCAACTGGATGTATGTCTGGGGACACTGGCCGGTTGTCGGGGGTGTCACTATCTGGCTCTTCGCCAAACGCCCAGGCGCCTACCTCATCTATCGCAACTCGCTGCTAATCTCCGGAGCCATCGGGCTCGTGCTCTACATCACCTTCCCGGCAGCACCGCCGCGGCTGCTCGGAATGGGCTTCGTCGATACCGTCTTCGATCAGTCCACCTTTGCTGGTGTAATGCAGCCCAACTCGCTGACCAACCAGTACGCCGCCTTCCCAAGCCTCCACTTCGGCTGGAGTCTCCTCATGGGCATCGCCATCATGCGCGAAGCGCACTCTGTCAAATTCCGCATCCTCGCACCGCTCCTCCCGATCTCGATGCTTCTCGCCGTCGTCATCACTGCTAACCACTACATCGTCGATACCATTGCAGGTGGAATGGTCGCCGTCATCGCACTGCGGCTCGCGTTTATGGTTCGCCGCTTCAACCCCATTCGCATCCAATGGATCGACTGGAGCGCGGCCGTCAACTTCATCCCCACGCTCTCCCAATCTCAACTCGCTAGCTCCAGCATTTCCCCCCGCCACGCCCGTGAAGTACGTCTCGATCTAGAGGCGCAGATCGCCCAGCACAAAGCGCGCGCCGTTCTCCCACCTGCCTAGCCCTTGCCGTCTGAGGTCTCACCATATTTCTTTCACACAAACTCATCGGATAGCATCCCTCAGTTAATGGAGACGAGTAATGCAGGAATTCGAAGGTAAAATAGCGGTAGTCACTGGAGCAGCGTCGGGAATGGGACGCGCGTTCGCTGAACGCTTTGCACAGGAGGGTATGCGCGTCGTCCTCGCAGACGTCGAATCCCCTGCCCTCGAAGCCACCGTCACAGAGTTCCGCCAACGCGAGTTCGATGTCATCGGCATCCAGTCCGACGTAAGCGACCAGCAGTCCGTCGAAGACCTCGCCCGGAAAACTTTCGATCACTTCGGTGCAGTTCACATTCTCTGCAACAACGCCGGAGTCGCCGGCGACCTCGACTTCATCGGTGAACGAAACAAGCCCCTCTGGGAGCAGAATTCGAGCCTTTGGGACTGGACCTTCGGAGTCAACGTCTCCGGCGTGCTCTACGGCATCAAGGCCTTTTTGCCGCGCATGCTGGAACAGGGCGAATCCGGACACGTCGTCAACACCGCCTCCATGGCCGGACTGCTCGGCGGCGGCTCTGCCGGCATCTACGGCGCAACCAAGCACGCTGTCGTCCGCATCTCCGAGGCGCTCTACTTCCAGCTCCAGGCGCTTGATTCGCCGGTCCATGCCTCCGTCCTCTGCCCGGGCATTATCCACACCCGCATCTTCGCCTCCGGCCGCAATCGTCCTGAATACGCTTGGGCAGACGGCGAACGCCCAGACGACTCACTTGCTGCCACCCAGATCGAGGAAGGCGACGCCTACTTCGCACACGGCCTCCCTCCGGAACAAGTCGCCGACCAGGTCCTCCAGTCAATCCGGGACGAACAATTCTGGATTATCACCCCCGACGTTCCCTTTGACCGCATCAGCGAACGCACCGAGCACATCGTCTCGATGACAAACCCTCCCCAGCCGAAGGCTCTTGTCAGATGACCGCCGGAGGACGGTGTTGAGATACCAGTCGCAGCCGCTCAGGCCCTAAAAGTGCTTCCAGCGAGTTCGTCTGCCAACAGGGACTCCAGCCGTTCGAAGCTCTCGTCTACCGTGCTCGGCATCCCGAACGCACCGTCCTGCTCCAACATTACGAAGCCCTAGATTCGCGCCGCCCCGCGCGATAACCGAGGCGCAACCACCGCCGAGATCAACGTCACAAGCACCAACAGTTCCCCACCCGTCGCTACCGTCCACATTGGTAAAAGCGAAGAAATCTCACTCCGCTTCTAAACCGCGACTCCCCGTAAACTCGACCACATGCGCTACGACCACATCATCTGGGATTGGAACGGCACCCTCTTCAATGACACCGACCTTTGCGTCGGCATCATGGGCGCCATGCTCGATAAACGTGATCTCGGTCCCTTTGATATCGCCCGCTACCACGAACTCTTCGGCTTCCCCGTCGCCGACTATTACCAGCGCCTCGGCTTCGATTTCGACCGTGAACCCTTTGAGGATCTAGCCATCGAATTCATCGATGGCTACACCCAAGGCTGGCGAGATCACTCCCTCCGTTCGGATGCCCTGGCGGTCTCCGATGCCCTCCACAACCAAGGTGTCACCCAATCGATCCTTTCCGCCACCGAACAAAATTTCCTCAACGAAACCGCCACCCACTTCGACCTCACCGAACGCATGACCACACTCGTGGGCATCGATGACCACCTCGCCGTCAGCAAGCTCGGTCAGGGCCTGGCCTTCCTCGACGAACTCCACGTCCCTGTCTACCGAGTCCTCTTCATCGGTGACACCGTCCACGACCACGAAGTCGCCACCGCTATGGGCGTCGATATCGCACTCGTCGAGGGCGGCCACGCCCCACGAGGCAAGCTCGAATCCACTGGGGCGCCGGTCTACGTCACTCTCACCGCCCTCCTCTCCGCACTCGGTTAATCTGACAACTCGCAATCTCGTTCACTGTACATAATGAATAGCCCTCGTCTCCGCCGCTTTCCGGTGCGAATATAGATCACACGCGACAGACGGATCCGGCGTATCCCACGAGGTGAGCGACATGAACGAATCTCCAGACATGACCGAACTTGCCGAACCTGAAGGTCGCTGGTGGCAGTGGCACCTCGGCGACCGCATGGTCCGCCACCAGCACCCCGGCGACACTGACTTCGGTTGTAGTTGGCCAGACTGCGCCTGGCACGGCTATCGCCCAGGCGACGACACCTTCATCGATTCCCTCCCCGAAGTCGCTACCCAGAGCGTCGCCGCCCGACACCTCGAAGAACTTCGCCTCGGCGACGGCGGTCACTTCGTCTACGAACGCGACGCCGAAATAAGTGAAGACGAACTCGATGATTTCGAACTGGACTAACGGCAGCCCCCACGCGCCGTCAATCAGGTACCCCGGATGACCCAGCCCACCTCTGACATTCCCGAGGCTCCGCCCGAGGCTCGGGAGGTCATTCTCCTCGAGTACGACCCCAGCTGGGAGCAACTCTACGAGGAATGGCGCGACCGCATACTCAATGTCGCTGGCGATCACATCACCGAAATCCACCACATCGGCAGTACCGCCGTTCCCGGCATGCTCGCCCAACCGGTCATCGATATCATGCCCGGTATCGCCCAATTCGAAGACGGCTTCTCCATCGTCCGCGCTATGCAAGATCTCGGATTCCAGTCACGAGGCGAATTCGGCAATCTCCTTCGCCACTTCTTCAATCGCACGGACGTCCACGTCCACGTCTACCCTGTCGGCCAAGGCCAGTGGCACGAACAGCTCACCTTCCGTGATCATCTCCGCACCCACGAAGACGCCCGCATCGCCTACATGTCCCTTAAGAGAGATCTCCAGCATCGCTACCGCTATAACCGCGATGCATACACCGAAGCGAAGTCAGATTTCATCGCCTCAATCTTCGCCAAGACCCGCACCGATTCCTAGCCACCACAACTAGGCTCAGCTCGCCCCACGACGAAGAAGGGACCGAAGCGTCACCGCCAAATCCCGTCCACCCACATCGTTACCGGTACCTAGCCCCGCACCAGCGGTCGATCCGCCACCACATCCTCACTCTCGACATCCTCTATCTGCTGGTCACCAAACCCGACATCGGTTAAACCGCCACCTCCTCCCGCACTCTATCGTTCCTCATACGAACTCATCCGATGAAGATCTGCGAGTGCACTCCCCCGCCGGCTCGTGCTCCTGCTCGCTGCGGCACGCGCCCTGGCCGTCGTCTGCGGTTCACAGACCGATTCCCGAATTCTGCGACCCTAACCTCGAAACTACTTACTCTTTTCCCCTCGATGCCTCCCGCACCCTCTGGAGCGTCCGAGGCTCGGAGAACTACGACATGCGCTTCCCTTGGGCGCACCCCTGCCTGCCACACGAAAACGGGCCCGGTTTCTGCCGGACCCGTTTCGCTACTCTCGATGGGTACTCGCATCACCGCACAGGCTATGTCAGATCAAACCGATCGAGGTTCATCACCTTGTCCCATGCCGCCACGAAGTCCGACACAAATTTCTCTCCCGCATCGTCGCTCGCATAAACTTCCGCCAGTGCCCGGAGCTCTGAGTTCGAGCCGAACACTAGGTCCACTCGGCTCCCTGTCCACCGCACCGCCTCGCTCGCATGGTTGCGACCCTCGAACACGTTCCCGGCATCCGAGGTCGCCGTCCACTCAGTTGAGCTGTCGAGCAGATTCACGAAAAAATCGTTCGTCAGCGCCTCCGTTCGCTCCGTGAACACTCCGAGATCCGATCCCCCAACGTTCGCATTCAGCGCGCGCATCCCGCCGACCAGCACCGTCATCTCCGGTGCCGACAGCGTCAGCATGAATGCCTTGTCCACCAGCAGGTGTTCTGCGGGGATTCCGAGGCCCGATTGCGCGTAGTTCCGGAACCCATCCGAAGTCGGTTCAAGCACCGCGAATGATTCAGCGTCCGTCTGCTCTTGCGTTGCGTCCGTCCGACCCGGCGTGAACGGCACCTGCATACTGTGCCCGGCCGTCGCCGCCGCCTGTTCCACTGCAGCGCAGCCACCGAGGACGATCACGTCCGCCAGCGAGACCTGCTTGCTGCCTGATTGCGCCGCGTTGAACTTCTGCTGGATCCCCTCCAGAGTCGCGATGACCTGCGACACGCCCGTGGTCACGTTCACATCCCACCCGGCCTGCGGTGCCAGCCGGACCCGAGCCCCGTTTGCCCCGCCTCGCTTGTCCGTGTCCCGGTACGTCGAGGCCGAGGCCCATGCCGTCGATACGAGCTGCGACATCGATAGTCCGCTCCCGAGGATCGTCGACTTCAACGACGCGATATCGGTCTCGCTGATTAGCTCGCCGCTGACCACCGGTACGGGGTCCTGCCACAGTAATTCCTCGTCCGGGACCCACGGACCGAGGTAGCGGGCAGGTGGTCCCATGTCGCGGTGCAAAAGCTTGAACCACGCTCGAGCGAACGCGTCAGTAAACTCCGCTGGGTTCTCCAGAAACCGCCGCGAGATCGGCTCGTAAATCGGGTCTATCCGCAGTGCTAGGTCTGTTGTCAGCATGATCGGCGCATGCCGCTTCAATGGATCGTGAGCGTCTGGCACCGCGTTCGCTGCAGCCGGATCCGTGGGCACCCACTGCCACGCACCGGCCGGGCTCTTCGTCAGAGCCCAGTCGTAGGCGAACAACGTCTCTAGGAAGCTGTTGTCCCAGGAAATCGGAGTCGGCGTCCACGCGCCTTCCAGACCGCTCGTGATTGTGTCCACTCCCTTGCCGCTGCCATAGCTGCTTGTCCAACCGAAGCCCTGTTCCGCAATGTCCGCGCCCTCCGGTTCCGGTCCCACGTGCTCATCCGCATCCGCCGCACCGTGAGTCTTGCCGAACGTGTGACCTCCCGCGATCAACGCCACCGTCTCTTCGTCGTTCATCGCCATCCGCGCGAACGTCTCTCGAATGTCCTTTGCCGCCGCAAGCGCGCTCGGCTCACCGTTCGGCCCCTGCGGGTTCACGTAGATTAGGCCCATCTGTACCGCGCCCAGCGGGTTCGCCAGATCCCGATCGCCGCTGTAACGCTCGTCGCCTAGCCACTCCCGCTCCGGGCCCCAGTACACGTCCTCTTCCGGCTCCCACACGTCCGCCCGGCCGCCGCCGAAACCGAACGTCTTCAGCCCCATCGTTTCCATCGCCCGGTTCCCCGCGAAGACCAGCAGGTCCGCCCACGAAATTTTCCGACCGTACTTCTGCTTCACCGGCCACAGCAGCCGCCGCGCCTTGTCTAGGTTCGCGTTGTCCGGCCAGCTATTCAGCGGCGCAAACCGTTGCATCCCCGTCCCACTGCCACCCCGGCCGTCAGTGATCCGGTACGTGCCCGCCGCGTGCCACGCCATCCGCACGAACAGCGGCCCGTAGTGCCCGTAGTCTGCAGGCCACCACTCCTGCGAATCCGTCATCAGCGTATCCACGTCCGCCACCAGCAAATCAAAATCTAAGCGCTGGAACTCCGACGCATAATCGAACCCCTCGCCCATCGGATCGGCCGCGGGATGGTTCTGCCGCAACACCCGCAGGTTCAACTGATTTGGCCACCAGTGTTGATTCGCCGCGATTCCCACCGCCTGGTGCACCGAATGCATCACTGGGCACTGCTCCACTGACGAACCATCGTCGCTCACACTCTTGCCCTGCTCGTCGTTACTCATCGCTCGCCCCTATCGCTAGTCTGGTCCAATTGGAACCGGCCTCGCTCCCGTACTCCGATGCCGTTCGTGACAGCCCGGCCCACGTTCACCTGCGGTCAATGACTGCTGACCGTCGACCGCCGCTGCTGTTCCGTCGTGAGATCTCTTATCTCATTCTTGATTAGATCTGCTCGACCCGCCGCAAACTCCCTGTCAGCCGGATCGCAACCCTCGTTCGTGCAACAATCCCCAACGCTGAGGCACTCCTTCGACTCACACCGCTGCGCCTCGCTGCAATACTTAATCAAGAATAATGCTCGACGAGCGATACCTCCAACAATAGCCACGATCTACCTCATTCGGACCGATGCCATCGCCAACATCGTCCTCGGTCGGGCTTTGAGTTCCTGCGGTCCACTCGATGATGTTCGGCTCGTTGCAGAGCAACACTTCAGAGATATTGTCCCTAGCCATTCGCCCAATCCCAGAGTTGGAGGGGTGCCTGTCGCGAGGACCACCAGCGCTGTTGCAGTAATCCCGGTAGTCGTCGCCATTTTACAGAACCCTTCCTCTCGGCACGATTAGTCTCTCGACAAACTGAGCCTGCCGCCCAACTCCAAACCCGCCATCCTGTACGCTCCCCTCTGAGGACGACCGCAACGAGAGGACACCACGATGACCGCTGAGCGATGGCAATGGTGGCGCGAGCAAACCCGCGCACTCGAAAAGCGTGCTTACGTGAACACTGGCTTCACCGGCCTGCTGTCGAATGATGTCGCTGAGGCTATGCAGCGACGCATCGAATTCGAACTCGCCGAGGGCTGGACCACACAGGCAGTGATGGACGATGGTCGCCAGACCCGCGAGCGACTCACCGAACTCTTCGCCCAGATATTCGGCGCCGATGCCCACGAGGTGGCGCTCAGCACTAGTACCAGCCTCGGCGTCAGCTCAGTCATCGCCGGGCTCGAGATGTCCGAGGGCGACCGCCTTATCACGTCCTCCGTTGAGCACGGCGCAGGTGCCGTCCCGCTCTATCACTCGCGCATGGTCGACAACACTGAGGTCGAGTTCGTCCCTGTCTCTCCCAGCGACTCCCACGGTGAAATCGCCGAGCGCTTCGTCTCCGCCATCGACGAACGCACGAAGGTCGTCGGCCTCTCCGAGATATCCTTCTCCACCGGACAACTCTTGCCGATCAAGCCGATCGTCGAAGCGGCCCACCGTGTCGGCGCGATTGTCGTGATCGATGGTGCTCAGACCGGCGGCCACATCCCGATCGACGTCCGGGAATCCGGTGTGGACGCCTACGCAATCCCAGCCCAAAAGTGGCTCTGTGGTCCTCGAGGTATTGGTGCGCTCTATGTCTCCCCCGAAGCCCTGCCGCGACTCCAACCAGTCCTTGTCGACATGAGTTACGCCGACGAATGGGACCTAGAAGGGAGCTTCTCGCCGAAACAGGATGTCGCTGGAAAATTCCAATTCGCCGCCGTCCCACCGATCCTTGCCGCCGGCACAGTCACCGCAATCGAGCAGTACTTCGAGTCGAGTCCTCAGGCAATCTGGGATCAGGTGCGAACCCTGACCAAATTCGCTGAACGCCGCTTCGAGCAAATTGATGGCGT
>Ga0115002_10005734_pt1 | contig 14521 bp, 4 predicted proteins | sample ArcticOcean_MG_C_8_FD_89576 | JGI IMG/M metagenome (GOLD analysis project Ga0115002, IMG submission 89576) | Marine microbial communities from western Arctic Ocean - ArcticOcean_MG_CB11_86 | ecosystem: Environmental > Aquatic > Marine > Oceanic | place: Arctic Ocean: Canada Basin | collected... | reverse complement strand
GATGTTCACCGTGGAACTGACCATGCCCGATGGACCGCCGTGCGGCAATGTCGGCCTCGGCGGGGTTGCCCATGCCAGTGCGGATATCAACGACAACGATGTCTCTCAATTCGAGATTTCACCACCGCTGCCTGTGCCAGAGGACGGCCTGCTCGTGTTTGGCGTGACCGTCGACAAGTCGAGCCAGCAATCCATCCGTGTCAGCTACGCGACTTCCGGCGGCACGGCGGAGCCTGACCTCGATTACGCGCCGGCGGCAGGCACTCTGACATTCGATCCCGGCATCACGTATATGACTCTCCGCGTCCATGCCCTGGATGACGCTGTCAATGAATGTACGGAGAATTTCCAGGTGACGCTGAGCGATCCGATAGGGGCCTGCGGTGGTGTCATCGGTGTTCTGTCGGATGCGCTCGGGCTTATCAACGACAACGACCCCGTCGAAATTGCTGTTAGCGATCCGCCAAACGCGATTGAGGGCTCCTCATTTGTGTTCTCCGTTACCTTGGATCGGCAGAGCCAGCAGACGGTCAGGGTCAACTACAATACGAGAGACGGCTCGGCCAGTATGGTTGATTATGCCGACGCTGCCGGGCTCCTTACCTTCGCCCCCGGGACTACGGTTGTGACAGTCAGGGTTGGGACTATGTCCGACAGTGTCGGCGAATGCCCGGAAGACTTATTCCTTGACTTGACCAGTCCTGAAGCGGCATGTTCAGTTGCGGTTTTGGCTCCGGACGCAGCCACCGCGCGCGCTGTTATCGATGACTCTGCCGGCGTTGTGCAGATGACGCTGATCGGACCGGAGCCGGCGAGTGAAGGTGACCGCGTTGTCTTCTCCGTCACATTGGATCGGGAGAGTTCACAGACGCTGCAGGTTGAATACGGCAGCCGTGATGGTTCGGCCGTCGCTTCGCAGGATTACTCAGCGGTGTCAAACGTACTGACTTTTTCGGCCGGCACTACGAAACTGACGATTGGCGTGCAGACAGTCGAAGACGAGATCAGTGAGTGTATTGAGAGTTTTCATATAGACCTCACGAACCCGTCCGGTGCCATCTGCAATAACGCGACGCTGAATGTGGCGACAGCATCGTCGTTGGTCAACGACAACGATACGAGCAAATTCTCACTTGCAACAGCGATGACGGTGGTTGAGGGAACCCGGCTGGTGTTTGCTGTAACCATGGATAAGGCGAGCGACCAGACGGTGCAGGTCAACTACGCGACCAGCGACGAAACCGCCGAATCCGGCATGGACTACGGCGCCACTTTCGGGACGCTGGAGTTCTCTGCCGGCACAACTTGGTTGACTATTGGTATACCGACGTTGGACGATGCCGTCAATGAGTGTCCGGAGGACGTGCGTTTGATGCTCAGCGAGCCACACGGCTCCGGCTGCGTTGCGGTTGGCCTGGGGATGTCAGAAACGGTCATGGGAATGATCGATGACAATGACACGCCCAAGCTTCAGGTTCACTCGCTTGGATCCGTAACGGAAGGCAACTTTGCCGTTTTTTCTGTCTCACTGGACATGGTCAGCCAGCAGTCAATCACGGTGGCGTATAACACCATGGACGATTCAGCGACAAGCCCGGCCGACTACAGCGCCGCAGACGATGTGCTTACATTCCTGCCGGGTACCACTATGATGACAGTGGCGATCGGTACGAACCCTGACGCCGTGGTCGAGTGTGGGGAACAGTTTACCTTCGAACTGACGACACCGACAGCGCTGTGCCCACCTGTCCACCTCGATGTCGCTTCGGCCTTCGGCTCCATCGATGATACTGGCCTCGTGCGTGTCGATGTCAGTGCCGCGCCGGCGGTGAGCGAAGGTGACCGCGTTGTTTTCGTCATACAGCTCGACACTGTAAGCTCCCAGACGGTCGAGGTCGACTACACGACAAGGGACGAGTCGACGTTTTCTGATGAGGACTACATGGTGGTGTCGGGCCGGTTGACGTTCTCCCCAGGCGTGACTCGGCTAACGATAGGTGTCGGTGTGTTGGACGACGACTGGAACGAGTGTACTGAGTCTTTCATCCTCGAGCTGGGAAATCCAGACGGTGTCGAGTGCGGCAATGTTATTCTCGGCGGGTCGGATCAGGCGTCGGTCGACATCCTGGACAATGACCCGGTCAACGTCGCCATTGCACCGGTGCCGCCTGTTGCCGAAGGTCAGGACCTGGTCTTCGAAGTTACCATCGATCGGCAAAGTCAGCAGTCGATTCGGATCAACTACACGACACAACAGGGGCAAGCGAAGTCCGGGGACGACTACGAACACACTGAGGGAGTCGAGGTTTTCCTGCCGGGCGTGACCAAACTGACGATTCCGGTCGGCACTCACATCGACGGCATCAATGAGTGCGACGAAGACCTGAAGTTGCGGGTCGATGGCGCCAACGGTGTCCAATGTACGGGTGTCATTGATGCCACCGTCCAGCGGGCCGGGACAATCCAGGACAACGACGATGTCAACATCAGAATTGGCAACGCCGTGGCGACCGAAGAAACAGGTCCGATGTCGACTCTGCACTTTATCGTGACCCTCGATAAACCCAGTATCCACGAGATCAGCGTGCAGTACAACACGGACCAGGGTTCGGCTACGACAAACGATTATATGGCGGTGGCCAGCGGTATGTTGACGTTTGCCCCAGGCAATACGCGAACATCTCTCGACGTCGTTGTGATCGGTGATGCGATCAATGAATGCGACGAAGAAATGTTCGTCAAGCTGCATAGTCCGGCCGCGCCATGTCCGGTGGAAATTGCCGATAGCGAGGGCATCGGTACGATCGAAGACGATGACGACCCACTGTTTGTGACCTGCCCAGGGGACTTGACTGTGAGTACCGACATGGGCTTTTGCGATGCCGTCGTCGATTTGCCAGTGCCCGGGGTAGACGATGATTGCGGCGTCTCCATCACCTTGGACTTGCCGTTCGATTTGAGCGACGCGTTCCCGATCGGCACAACCTCGGTTAGTTACATTGCCGAGGACGAGTACGCGCAGATGGCCGTTTGCAGTTTCCTTGTCACCGTCGAGGACGACGATGCGCCTATGGTCACTTGTCCAGGCAACGTCATCATTGCCTGCGGCCTTGGTACCGATCCGGGGCAGACGGGGACAGCGACAGCGACCGACAATTGTGATTTTGCTCCGGTCATCTCGCACACGGACGATGTGGACCCGCCGGACTGTACTGAGGAAGAGACGGTTGTACGCACCTGGACCGCGATCGATGACGTTGGCAATGCCGCGAGTTGCCAGCAGAACATCTATCTGGTATTGGCGATCGGTTGGCAGGGAGACGCGTCAGGCGACTTCGACGATCCGGTCAACTGGGAAGGCGGCATTGTTCCCGGCGCAGCCACGCACGTCGTGATTACTGCAGTGGACAGCCTGACCATCACGCTGACGAATCCCAAAAGCCTTGCCAGCCTTACCATCGGTGGTCCGGCGGCGGCGCGCGAGGAGATTGTACACACGCTCATTGTCGAAGATGACCTGGTCTTGCTCGGGGACAGCGTGATCGGGGAAACTGGTGTCCTCGTTATTCGTGATGGCGCCAACGTCCGGACGGAAGGCACGCTCATCGTTAGCGGTCAGGTCGTCATCGAGAACGGCAGCCTGACATGCCTCAACACGGCGACTATCGACGGCATACTGAATTGGAGCAACGGATCGATTGACGGTGCCGGCCCGATTGTGCTTAATGGGGAGGCTAATCTACAGGACGATTTCGAGAAGATTCTCAGTGGCCCATTGTTCGAACTCGACGGTGTCGCAAACTGGACGGACGGCGACGTTACGCTGGACGCCGGTGCAGTTATAGACATCGGGACTCATGGGGTTCTGTCTGTGACAGCAGACGGAAAGCGGATGTTTGCCGTCTCCGAGGAAGCTATCAGGAGCTCCGACGGTTCGGTGAACAACGAAGGCGAAATCAATAGCAATGTGCCGAACAACGTGATGTTGAATCTGCCGATCGATCATCAAGGCATCATAAACGTGCACGGCGGCGACCTGCAGATTTTCGAGATCATCAACCAGGGCTCGGGGCTGATGACCGTCGCGGCGGGTGCCTCTCTCAGCTTCGACGGTGGCTTCCACCAGCTTGGTGATCCCCGCAGCATTCAAGGCGCCGGCAGTGTCCGTTTCCTTGGCGGACTGTCAAGTTTCGACTTCGATCAGACGGTCGACGAGGATACGCCGGCGACCATCGTAGTTGCTGAACCGCTGCTGTTTGTCAGCGGCATCAACGATCCGGCCAACGGCATTGCCGTCGACGAAGGCCTCGGCTTGGTTACGTACACCCCCGATCCAGACTTCAACGGGCTTGACGACATTTCCGGGCAGTTGAACGGTGCCGCGGGAGTTGCGTTGTTTGCTATCCACGTGACTGTCAATCCGGTTTCTGATCCACCCATTGCTGTACCAGGCGGACCGTATGTCGGTGAAATCGGCGGCGCCGTAGAGCTTGACGGAACGGCCTCGTTGGATCCGGACAATGAGGACCCGTTCCCGACGCGGACAAGCTGGAGCTTCGACGGCGTCACCGACCATGTCACTGAGATCACCTATGACCTTGACTTGAGCGGGCCGTTCTCAGCGGAGTTCGAAGGTCCCGCCGATCCGGACACCGGTCTGCCTACCAATGTTATCAGTCTCACGGTGGAGGACAACGAAGGTAATCAAGACACGGCTACCACTACGTTGACGATTTATGACAACCGCCCGTTTGCCGATGCCACGGCGAACCCGTCGCCGGCGGCCTGCCAGCAGGCAATCACCTTTGATGCCAGCAGTTCCTGGCATGGTCATCCGGGGCATTCGATCGCCCATTACGAATGGGACTTTGGCGACGGATCCGCTCTCTCGACATCCGTGCCAAATGCGACCCATGCCTATGCCAGGTTCGGCACGTTCACCGTAACGGTTAGTGTCATCGACGACAACACGCCGCCGCGCATGGACCAGATGACTCTGGATGTAGATGTCGATCTCGGCAACCAACCGCCTGTTGCCGATGCCGGTGATCCATACGAGACCGACACGGATCTCAGCTTGACCCTCACCGGCTTGAGCAGTTCAGATCCGGATGAACCATGTACCGACGAGATCGTCCAGTTCGAGTGGGATCTTGACAATGATGGCGAATTCGACGACGCTACCGGCTCGCAGGTAACGCTGCAGCCGCAGGACTTTATCGATCTCACATTGAACGTCGTGGACGACCCGGGCGCGGGGCTGCCGGAGAACATTATCGGGCTGCGCGTCACGGACACCTTCGGTGCCACGCAGGTCGACACCACCAACCTGCTGATTTTCGACAACAATCCGTTCCCGGACTTCATTGCCGATTCGCTGCACTGCGACACGCCAGTCATCTTCGACGGTACCGGTTCGTATCACGGACGTCCTGATCGCATGATCGTCCAGTGGGAGTGGGACTTCGACTACGACGGCGAGACCTTCAACATCGATGCGACAGGCCCAATCACAGAGCATGCGTATAACGACTTCGGCCTGCATGACGTGGCACTGCGTGTCACCGACAACAACGTGCCGCCACGCCAGGGAATCGTGATCCAGCCAGTGGACCTGACCCTCAGCAATCGCGACCCGCTGGCGGATGCCGGCGGCCCGTATGACGCTGACTTCGGGAGTGCCATCACGTTCGACGGCTCGCAAAGCAGCGAGCCGGACGAGCCGTGCGGCGACAGCATCGTCATATACGAGTGGGACCTCAATGGCAACGGCCAGTTCGTCGATTCCAGCAATGCGAATCCGGTGCTCACTTGGAATCAACTGATGGCCCTGGGATGGGGTGATGGCGAGACGCGTACCATCCGGCTGCGTGTTTTCGACGGCAGCAACGCCTTCGACATCGACTCCACGCAACTGACCATCGGAACCAATGGCCCACCGACCGCGAGAGCCGGCGGTCCGTACCAGTCCAGTGAGGGGACGGCCGTAAATCTCGACGGCAGCGGCAGCGCCGATCCAGAAAATGGCGTGCTGACCTTCGAATGGGCAATCGACGGTAATATCCTCCCGCTGCCCTCGGCGGACCCATTGCCGATTCTCGACTGGGCCATGCTGGTGGGCGCCGGCACATACGATCCCGGAGAGTACAGCGGTCAACTCACGGTCACCGATGAGGGTGGCGCGGTGCATGCCGACTTGTTCTCGCTGACCATCGACAACCTGCCACCATTGGTTACGCTAACGCCGGGCCTGAGTATTTTTGACGGCGACAATGTCACCGTGTCATCGCCGGATATGACCGCCACCATCGATGACGTGTCGCTCGACAAGGGCAGGCATACTTTCAGTATCGATTGGGGTGACAGCACATCGTCGGACAGCGGGACGTTGACCGGTCCGCTCTTCCTGCCGGATGTCACGCACAGATACGATCAAAGCGGCACCTTTTCGTTAACATTGACTGTAACAGATATCGGCGGCGAGTTCCGCACTGCCATGTCGACGGTCACCGTGCAAAACCATGACCCGGATGTTGTCATCACGCCGTCGAGTGCCGGCAATGCAATTCCCGAAGGCTCGACATTGCTCTTCGGGCCGAACCCGAGCAGCGTGCCGGGCGAATTCCACGTTCAGTTCAACGATCTCAGCCCGCAGGACACCCACACGGCCATCATCGACTGGGGCGATGGTTTGGTCCAGTCGGTGGCAGTCGACCAGGCAAACGACGTCGTGCTTGCATCGCACCTTTTCGGCACTGACGGCACCTACACGATCGGTGTCACTGTCACCGACCTCAACGGCGGAACTGCGACGGCTACAACGGAAGTCGAGGTCACACCCGCTGCGCTGTCGCGGCATTGGACAAACAGCATGGGCGACCGCAACTGGGCGAACCCGGCCAACTGGAATCCCGCCGGTGTACCGGATAATACCGACTCCGTAGTATTCGAAGGCGGTGCTGCCGGACCGATCGTCGATGACATCTTCGAACTGCAGCGTCTGACGCTGACCGGTGATTTCGGCGGTGTGTTCGACATCGGCCCCAACGGCATCCTGACGGTCGAGACCGTCACGACGATCAATGGCGGAACATTCAACCTCGGCGGTGTCCTCCGCATCGGCGGCAATCTGCTGATCGGGCCTACTGTCAACGGCTTTTTCAGCAACGGCTTAATCGACTTTTTCGGGGGTACGCCGGAGCTTCCACTGGTCATCGCGGACCTGTCCGGGGCCAATCTGGGTGTCACAGAGGTCACCGGCCAGATAGCCTTGGCAACGCCGCTGCTTGTTCGTGACATGAAGGTGGACAGCGGTTGGGTCGAGACGGCGCTGCAGCCCCTGACCTTGACCGGGGATCTCCACCTCGTCAACGACGGCGTAATGAACATCGACGCCGGTGCCAGTATCGGTGGCGGTACCCTCATCGAGACGGGTGGGTTGCATATAGGTCCATCAACAGTGCTGCCTGAGCGATCCATCGCCGATCCCGTCGATTTCCTGGGTGGGCTGACTGTCGACGGCGAGTTCACAGTGTTCAACACCAACGTGAATTTCCATGACGCTGTCGTGGTGCTCACGGGTGTGTTTGATGTCTTCGGCCCGGGGTTCGTCCTGCGCTTCAGCTCGGCCGGTATTCAAGTAGACGGCGGCGATCTGTCCCTGTCCGGATCGCCCGAGGGTGAACTGTTGATCAGCAGCATCGGAGCGGTACCGCATGTTTTCGAGGTGACGACTCCGAATGTGGTGGCACTGGAATACCTCGGGGTGGAGAACTCCAATGCTGATAACGGCATGCCGCTGGTGCCACTGTTCAGCACTGATCTCGGCGGCAACACACAGTGGTTCTTTGGCAGCCCCCTCTTAGGTTTCACCTTGCCGCCAGTCGATACTCCAGTGGGCGAGATCATGCCGGCGATCGAGGTGACGATTATCGATGCCCTGGGCAACGTGATGCCGGAGTTCAATGGAGACATCGAAATCGCACTGCTCGACAACCCAACAAATGCCGTGCTTGACGGGCCGTCATTGAACCTGCCCACGATGGAAGGCATCGCGACGTTTACCGGGCTCAGCCTCGACCGTCTCGGTGCCGGCTTCACACTCGGGGCGATCGGCACCGGTATCGAGCGCGATGTCGGCGGTGAACGCAGCGCCCGGTCCGTTTACCAAACTGTCAGCCCACCGTTTAATACCATGACCTGCGGCTATGGCGTCTGGTTCATGGATGGTACGGTGTTCGATGCCAATGCGATCATTCCATTCGTGCTCGACGAGGGCGAAGTAATTCAAACTATCGGTGATTTCGATGGCGATGGCAAGGCCGATATTTTCACCGACAACGACGACACCCTGGAGAGTTGGTTCTGGTTCATGAACGGCTCCCGGGTGACGGCCCGCGAGGAACTGCTCGACCCGACCCGTGTTGTGGTTCCCAGCACTGTCGATGTCGTCGGTGCCGGCGACTTCAACCAGGATGGCCGTGACGAGCTGCTGAAACGCGATCTCGATACCGGCGACAACCACCTGGTCGTCGTCAACGGCCATGTTGTACAGGACCAGTTGACGCTTCCCGCCGAGCCGGATACCGACCTGAAAGTCGTTGGTACGGGCGACCTCGATATCGACGGCAACATCGATATTCTGTGGCAGAACACGCAGACCGGAACGATCAGCGTATGGTTCATGAACGGCACGACGAGGTCCGGTGATCCGGCAACACTCAACGTCACGCCGCCGGCCGGCACAGAAGTTGTCGGTGTCGGTGATTTCAATGCCGATGGAGGCGCCGACTTGGTGGTGCGGATGTCATCCGCTGCGCGTGAAGCAGACACGCAACCGGCCACGGAAGTCTGGATCATGAACGGCCTCGACGTCGACTCTATAGCGACGTTGCCCGCGATGCCCGATCGGAATGATCATGTTGTCGATGTCGGTGATTTCGATGACGACGATGGTGCCGACATCCTCTGGCGCTACTGCACTGCGCTATCGAGGGACTTTGCAGAGAACAACGCTGTAGCTTTTCACCCGCCGCCTGCTGCGCTCGTGCGTTCCGATGACGTGGTCGAAATCGGTGTCGAGGGCTTGCCGACGGCTATGACCTGGATGCCGGTGTTCGACAATGCGGAACGCGCAGTTACAGACGGGTTGCGCCACGAGTTGTTCGTGTCGCAACACCTGACGACACTCGGCAATTACCTGGACTTCCTGAATGATATGGCTGATAGCGGCGTGATGGATGCGGACGGCAGGATGTTCTTTGAGTTCGACGGTGAGCTTACACAGCTCTTCGACATTCTCGAAGTCAATGAGGTGAGCGAGGAAATCTCGCCCGGAGTCTTCGAAATGATCTTTGACTATGGCGTTATCTTCGATCAGGACGCGGCCGACGGTTCTATTTATACGGTCGATCCGGTGAACGAGTCGTTCCCGGTATTTGGCGTGACTTGGGAAGGTGCGGCCATGTACTGCAACTGGTTGTCGTTGCAGAAGGGATTGATTGCTGACGACTTCGCCTACATCGCGGATGGCGATGGTTGCCGTCCTCGACACCTGTCGCCGCTGGATTGGGCCGATGGCTTCGATGCCGACGAACGTCGTGAATGGCTGGCGCGGTACCCGTTCGCCTACCGGATGCCAATGGATAACCAGAGTGTCGGCAGTGACCCCTTCAACGAGTACTATGCCTATGCTGCCGGGCCAAATGAAGATGCCGTCGGTTCGCCCAGGGGCGGAAATTTCTGGGGCAGCGGCGATTTCTTTGAGCCCGGCCCGACCTCGACCGGCTACTTTGGAACTAATGATATCGGCGTTTCCGACGCGGTCGGCAATGCCTGGGAATGGATGTCCGACACTTTTGTCTCCGGTGACACGTCGACCTGGGCCGTGCGCGGTGGTTCCTGGTACAATCACCAGGAACTGCTGACAACCACGCAACGGTTCCCGGTAGGCAACACCGCATTCGCCGACGTCAGTTTTCGTGTGGTCTGCGGTGCCGATGCGGTCTTCCAGATCCGCGTCGACGAGATGGCCGAGACCAGCGAAGGACCGCAGGCGAACTACGACCACGAGTACGATTGGTCTGGCTCACGTATCTTCGCACCGGAACTGACCGAGAGTACTGAGTATGAGTGGACCTTCCGGATGATCCATCCGGGTCTCAGCACCTCGTTGCCGTCGTGGCCGGAGTCGGCGCGAGAAGCGCCCGAAACATTTACGACGACGGATCAGGTCGCGAAGAATATCATAATCGATCTTGCCGAGGAATGGAATCTTTTGGCTCTCGACAATGACCCGACGCAGCGGCATCCGAAATTCCAGTTTGGATTTCCGACGACCGCCTGGGGATGGAGCAACGAATTCCAGCAGTACTTCAAGCTGTTTGAGACGGCGGCTTTCGACGGATTCTGGGTACACATGGACCAGGCCCAGCTTGGTTTCGTGATCGAGGGTTTCACGCCTGCCAGTTCGATCTACCAGGCGAACATAGGTTGGAATCTTTTCGGTCCGCTCGACCACGACAGCGTACTCGAGCGAGACCGTAGCAGCTTTCGCGGTGTCTTATTCTACTACGACTCGTTCGCGGATTCGCCGGGCTATATAGAAGCTCAGGAAATTCAACTAGAAGATCCGATTCCCGGCGACGGCGTTGTGCCGCAGGGAATTGTTTTGAAGCACCAACGCGCCCACTGGCTGTTCACCATCGAACCGTTCGAGATCGATTTCGCCGTTTTGGCTGAGCCTGCCGAGGTTCAAGTGACTACGACTACCGCGACCACCACGACTACTACGACTACTACGACACTCGCGAGAGATGAGGACTGATTGGCTGGCGGTGTTGCGAAATACCCAGTGTCGGGTAGGGCGTATCAGTGTTTTCGTAGACATATGCGACTATGTGCGAGGTGAAATTGACGTTTTCGGCGAACGCAGTTGTGCTGTGAATGCCCCTGCCAGCCTCGGGCGTTTGGTTTTGCGGTGCGATGTCGGTATATTATGAACAAAACAACTCCCGCAATCGTATATGACGGCCGTTTTTTCTGTCATGTTGCCGCGGGTATAACTCCAGTGGAAACAGAATAATGCGACTTCCAGTCATCCTTGCTGTCTGCCTGCTCCTGCCTGTGGTCGACATACAGTCACAAACCCTCACCATTGACGAACCGACATTCGATTTTGGCGAGATAAATGACATTAATCTTGTATACAAGACCGTGAGCCTCACCAACACCGGCGACGCCGAGCTGGAAATAAAGCGCGTCAAAGGTACCTGCGGCTGCACGACTGGCAAACTTGAAAAGAAGACGCTTGAACCGGGCGAATCCACCAGCCTTACCATCCAGTTTTTGCCGGCGACCTACGACGGGCTGGTATCAAAGGCGGTCAAGATTGCTTCGAACGATCCAGACTCAAAAATCAGTACCATCACCTTCACAGCCACTGTATGGCCTTTTCTTCGGGTCCTACCGAAGATCATCGAGGTGGAGTGGGATGCTGAAGCCGGCGGTTACACTGGCACTACCCGGGTAGTCGAGCTCCGCAATATGGGGGAGAAAGAGCTGAGACTCAAAACCATCGATCAGAAGGGAATGGCCCTCGACATCGAGGGTGAGATGGATGTCGTTTTCGAGCCGGGTGACGCGCGCAACTACACTATCGGTATTGCGAAGCCTGAAGAGATTCCGGTCGACACGCGACCGTTGCGTACGTTTGCCATCCTGCGTGTCGAACTACAGACGGACAAGGGCCGCATGGTGAGTTCTAAGAACGTGAAATTCAGGTTCCCTCGCAAACGATAGCGGTGTTGATGAGCGACTACACCGACGACACGGTTGTTCTGCCCAACCTCGACTTGCGTATCCATGAATACGCCGACGTAGACACCTTCACTGCCCGCGGTAATCCCGCTATCCTGTCACGCCCGTGCCTGGCGATCTTCTGCTCGAACCGGTGCCCGGGTGACCTGATCGTCAAGACTTATGATCTGGTGCAGAAACTCCGGGACCTCGGGGTTGTCGTCATCAGCGGGTTTCACTCACCCGTCGTCAAGGAATGCCTGCCGACCCTATTGCGGAGTCCGCATCCGGTGATTTATTGCCCGGCCCGAGGTATCGACAGCTACCGCATGCCTCCGGAGCTGCGGAAGCCTCTCGCCGCCGGCCGCCTGCTGCTGCTTTCGCCATTTGCCAGAGGCGTCACGCGGATCACCTCGGAGACGGCGCAGCAGCGCAACCGGTTTGTGGCGGCCGTAGCGACGCGAATCTTTGTTTATCACGCTGCGCCCGGTAGCATTACCGAGCAGTTTTGTCGGGAGCTTGTGGCCCTACGAAAACATGTGCTGACGTTCGATAGCGAGGCCAATCGCAATATCATCGAAGCCGGAGTGACGCCAGTAAATCTGGCTGATATCCGCGAGCACATTGGCGACCTGGCGTTGACGTTGCCGCGGGATGCCGGCCTCGGTACGTCGCTGCTATAAGAGATCAATCCGAACGAGTGGGAATTTTGTGACATGCCGGGAAATATTTGGAAGGGCTCAGAATCTTCGTGAAGGGAGCGAGGGCCTCAGGAACAGGCCCGTAGGGGCACAATTAGGGCCCTCATAGAGTAGAACCAGGGATGTTCGGGAAACAACACACGCCGGATGGAAGCAGAGGCCCGGCCTCGCCGTAGGGCGCGGGACCGCTATTCAAACAGCTCAGCGATACTTTTCACATACGGCGGCCACAGAATGCCCTGCTCCGTAATGATGCCGGCGATCAGTTCGTTCGGTGTCACGTCGAATGCCGGATTGTAAATCTCGACGCCCTCCGGGACTGTACGTCGGCCGAAGCCACACGAGACTTCTTCCGGTGCCCGCTGCTCGATGGGGATTCCGTCGCCGTCCGGGATCGACATGTCGATTGTCGAATACGGCACCGCGACATAGAAGGGAATCCGATGATATTGCGCCAGAATAGCAACACTGTACGTTCCGATCTTGTTGGCGGCATCACCATTGGCAGCGACCCGGTCGGCACCGACGATGACTATGTCGATGCGTTGTTCACGCATGAGCTGCCCGGCCATGTTGTCGCAGATCGAAGTGACGTAGACGCCGGCGCGCTGGAGTTCCCAGGCGGTCAACCGGGAGCCCTGCAGCAAGGGGCGCGTTTCGTTGGAATAGACGTGCGGAGCCAGGCCGCGCTCGAAGGCGACATAAACCGGCGACAGGGCAGTACCGAAATCGCCGGTTGCCAGGGCACCGGCGTTGCAGTGAGTCAGTACGCGCGTGTTTTTGTCAAACAGCTCGACACCGAACTCGCCGATGCGGCGGCACATCTCAATGTCCTCCTTGAGAATCGCATCGGCCTCTTGCCACAGCCGCAGTTTCAGGCCATCGACCGTTGCGTCAGGCGTTGCCGCGTAGTCGCGGCCTGCGGCAAGACACCGCTCGAGTGCCCAGGCGAGGTTGATGGCGGTCGGCCTAGCGGTGGCGAGATGGTCCGCACAGGCCTGGGTTGCGGTGAGTAGTTCGTCACAGTTGCCGTCCAGGTGCTGAACCGATGCCACGAGGCCGTAGGCGGCTGCGATGCCGATTGCCGGGGCGCCGCGCACGACGAGGCGCTTGATGGCATCGTAGATTTCGTTGAGATCGTCGGTTTCCAGAAAAACGCAGCGCTCGGGCAACTGCGTCTGGTCGATCATACGCACTTTGCCTGGTAATGGGCTGTCGTCGCGGGGCAGCCAGCGGATAGTTTCAAGCATGCGAAGTCCTTCGGGGAGTCGATTAGATCGGTTATGGCGCCGAGATTGTGACAATGAAGGTGGCGCCAGTCTCCAGTTCTGCGTTCGCTACGATCATACCGCCATGGCGTTCGACGATTTTTTCACAGCCCGCCCGCCCCATGCCATCGCCTTCGATCTCGGCCTGGCCGTGGATTCTTTTGAATACGCGAAAGACCCGCTGGTGATTCTTCGAATCGCAACCGATTGCGTTGTCACTCATGGTGATTTCAGCAATCGTCGATATCCTGCGAATTCACGGGTTGATCGTGATCACCTCTGAACAGTCTGGCCGCGAACACCGTAAAATTTATCGGAGAAAAACCAGCGGAAAATGCCGTCGGATCTGGAGTTTAAGTCAAACAATGTTGTCGTCCAGTGGGCCCCAATCGGTGTACGTTCCTGATCTGTAATGGCATTGATGATAATGTCTTAGATATTGTCGGTAGGCTCAATTTTCTTCGTCAGTCTCCGACAGCGCAATGAACTGCAGAACAGCCATTTGCAGATCGAGTGTACTGCGCCTTTGGCGAGAGCGGCTAACTTTTTTCCTCGAAAATATCCATAATCCAAGAGACGTTACCAACAGCCTTGCAGACGGACGGTCGTTCGATGGACGAACGACCGAGCGTGTGTCGGAATTTTGCCCTGCAACCGAGGTTTGCAAATCTACAACGTAACAAATGCGGCGGTGTGACTTGCGCCACGGGTTGCATTGGCTAATTTTAATCGGTCCCCGGGAGGGAGTGGATTTAT
>Ga0115002_10005733_pt1 | contig 14521 bp, 12 predicted proteins | sample ArcticOcean_MG_C_8_FD_89576 | JGI IMG/M metagenome (GOLD analysis project Ga0115002, IMG submission 89576) | Marine microbial communities from western Arctic Ocean - ArcticOcean_MG_CB11_86 | ecosystem: Environmental > Aquatic > Marine > Oceanic | place: Arctic Ocean: Canada Basin | collected... | reverse complement strand
TCACCGCCACAGCCGTATCCGCCGGAATCGTCTCCGGTCGCGTCGTCGCGATCACCAGGAATTTGTCCGTCGGCTGCCCGTCGTCGTCCAGCACCGGGTAGCGCACGTACCAGAACGCGCTCTCGACCTCCTCGTACTCAACTTCAAGATCGGAGACCGCCGTCTGACTCACCGGGTCCCAGTTGATGATCCGTTCACCCCGATAAATCAGCCCATCCTCGTACAGGCGCTTGAACGTCTCACGCACCGCCCGACCGCGCGCCTCGTCGATCGTGAACGCCTCGCGCTCCCAATCCGCCGATGCACCCAGCCGCTTGTGCTGCTCCATGATCCGCGCCCGCGAGACGTTCACGAAGGCCCACACTCGCTCCAGGAACGCCTCGCGACCAATGTCGTGCCGCGATACTCCCTCTTCACGCAACTGCCGCTCGATGATCGCGTTCACAGCAATCGCTGCATGGTCCACACCGGGCAACCACAGCGTGTCGTGACCTAACATCCGATGCCAGCGAATTAGCGCGTCCTCAACCGCGGTTGTCAGCGCGTGCCCCACATGCAGTTCACCCGTCAAATTCGGCGGCGGCATGATCACCGTGAACGGCTGCGCCCCTGGTCGACTCGGTCGGAACGCCCCGCTGGACTCCCAGCGCTCGTAAATTCGCTGCTCGACCGTGCCCGGCTCATAAGCCGTCGCCATCTCGCTCGCAGTATTCGGCTCAGGTGTGGTCATCGCATAGCTCCGGTCATCGTGGAGCATGCCCGCCTCCGCGAACAACTCCAAAAACGAAACAACCCCGCGTTGGCGGGGCAGTCACGACAGGCTTGAGTCAGTCAACCGACCGTCGTTCACCTGCCGATGTGTACTACGTGTTCGTGCAGTGTCATCTCCCTCGATGGTAGGAGCGCCACACCAGACCGGTCAACGCAGCCACCACAAGCAGCGCCTGTGTCCAACTCTCGATAGAGTGTCCAGATACACGAGGAGGCACGATGGAACTTAGCGGCATCGGCTACCCCGCGATCATCGTTAAGAGCGTCGACGAGTCGGTCGACTTCTATCGGAAGCTCGGTGCCACCGTCCTCTACGGCGAGCCCAACCGCGATGACCCCGAGTCCATCCAGGTATTGATCAGCCTCGGCGCGGATAACTTTCTCATGCTCATCGGACCACGCGACCCAGGTTTCAAAATCGCCGAAGCCAGCCTCGGTGCCGGCTCCATGCAATACATCACCCTCAACGTCACCACCCAGTTCATGGACCAGGCATTCTTCGAACTCTCGAACGCCGGCATCCAAGGTTCCGAGGAAATTCGCCGTGGCTACGAGCGTCTCATCTTCCTCGAAGACCCAAACGGCGTCCTGCTGTTGCTCGTCGCCTGGACGGTAGAGCCACCACCCGATATCAGCCGCACACGCATCCTCGCCCGTGCCGCCCAATTCCGAGAGGAAGCCGGCGAGACCTTCATTGAGGAGGCACACGTCAGCCGTGCCATCGCGGAGATCCGGGCCACGTCCTAAGTAAGCTAATTCGAGTCCAGAACAAGCCCCGTATCCGCCCCAGTGTCCCCACCGTCGTCCAATTCCTCGCCGGGCAAACTTCGTCCCATTACCAACCACCTCGCCCCGCACTCCGTGCGAGATGCCATCTTCGCCAAGTTGCTTCCGAATCGCGATCGCGCTCACCTTCGGTAGCACTAGCGGCACGTCCGGATCGTCCGTCACCTTCGTCGGATTCGATACCATCTACATCGTCAGCCAGTTCCGTGAAACCGCAATGAACCAGTTAGCCTCAAACCGCTTCGGCGAAGCCACTTCGACCACCAACACAGCCGTTGCGCAGCGCACGAACAGCGAATCCTCGTCTAGGTCGTTCATCGGGCTACTGGCCAGCAAGTGAGCAGCATGCTCCCGGGACGCCGCTTCCTCACCCTCGGCGGGCCACCGCACGATGATGAACACGTTCGTTTATTCGTAACTCACGTCGATCGGCTCGGCATGTCTATCATCGGCGGTCGCACTCGGGGTCGAGTAATCATTCATCTATCACCACCGAAGCTCCTGTTCGAGATCACGGAAGCGCTAGTTACTATTCAGTCTAGATTTTGGTCCGCACGTCCCGCGTCCGGTTTCCCACCTCCCAATCACTACCTCGTAAGCACCGCTGTCGGTACTTGATCCACCTCGCTAACATGTAACCAACACTCGCACCGTGCGGGCCCATCCTCAGCCCTACGGAGGCGAACCACCGATGATGCGATTCTTCGATGCCATGGCCGCTGCCAAGAGCCAGATAATCGACCCCGCCGACACGCTCCCCGGTCGCGACGAACCCCTGCCCGTCCCCGCCAACCACCTCGTCCTCGGCAACTCCCTCAAAGCACCATTCCCGGATGGCTCCGAAACCGCCGTCTTCGGCATGGGTTGCTTCTGGGGCGCCGAGCGCATGTACTGGCAAACCCCCGGCGTCTGGACCACCGCGGTCGGCTATGCCGGCGGCGCGACCCCCAACCCCACCTACGAAGAAGTCTGCACTGGCCGCACCGGCCACACCGAAGCCGTCCTCGTTGTCTTCGATCCCAGCCAGACCAGCTACGAAGAACTCCTCCGTGTCTTCTGGGAAGGCCACGACCCAACCCAAGGTATGCGACAGGGCGGCGACATCGGCACCCAATACCGCTCCGTCGCCTACTGGAACTCCGAAGAGCAGCGCGCAGCTCTCGAACTCACCCACTACGCCTTCCAGATCGTCCTCAACAACGCTGGCTACGGCCCCATCACCACGGAACTGGATGAGGCACCGACGTTTTACTACGCCGAGCACTACCACCAGCAGTACTTGGAGTGGAACAAGAACGGCTATTGCGGCATTGGCGGCACCGGCTTGAGTTGCCCCACTGGCATCGCCGAATTTCCCTAGTTCCATCAGCCCCGACATGGGCGACGGCCCAGCGCCCCTCCAACTCCCGGGGTCACGCGAGTTGGTACACCAGCGCGCTCACGCCTAGGTACAGCGCCACCAACATCAGCGCCTCGAATGTGAAGAGCCGCCCGGGCCGCCCACGCTCCTGCGCCATCAGCGCAATGATCACCACTGCCGTCATCAGGATCCCCGCCAACGCCGTGAACACGTGAACACTCGCTACCACCTCCCAAATCGGACCGTCGATGTACAGTGCATCGTCCACGAACAGAACGAAGCCCATGTTGAACAGGTTGCTCCCCAGCAGGTTACTAATCGCCAGCTCGGGAGCCCCGAGGCGAATCGCCGCAATCGAGGCCGCCAGCTCTGGCAAGCTCGTACTCAACGCTAGGAACTGCGTACCAATGAAGCTCCGCTCCAAACCTAACTCCACTGCGAGCGAATCACCCACGAACGCCAGCCAGACCGCCGCAACCAGCACCACCACAGCTGAAATACCGTAGATCGAGAACGCTCGCTGCAGCGACTGCGAGGGCTCATCCTCCACCTCACTGTCTACCGAACTCTGGTCCGCCCGATAGAGGATGAGCATCGATACAATGAAACTCACCAGCAACAGGAGCGACATCGGACTCAGCGAGAGCCCGGTTCCGAAGGTCGACTCTTGGTGGACAAAGATGCCTACTGCTGCGATTCCCATCAGAAGAATCCCCAGCGCACCAATCAGCGCTGCAGTAAAACTCACCCGATTCAACAACGGGCCATCGCGCCAGAAAAAATCGAGCAGCCCAATGATCATCAGGTTGAAAAGATTGCTCCCGAAGGCGTCGCCCGCCGCCAAGTCCGGCTGATTCAGCCACGTCACCGAACTGACTCCGGTCCCCAGTTCAGGCAGTGACGTCGCTGTCGCCAACATCACCACCCCGATAAACGTCCGCCCGAGGCCCGTCCGAATCGCGATTACATCCGCCGCACCCGCCATGTACGAAGCAGCCCACAGAATCGCCCCTGCGGCGATGGCCAATTGAATCCACAAACCCGCTGTTGCATCCATCCGGTCCAATACCTCTCAGTCACACGATCGAGGCCTCACACAAGAGAAAGGCCGGGAGGCTACCCGGCCCTCTCATTCAGGTCGAACCGAGCTCACTAACCTCCACGGGCGCCAGCTGAATGAAACAGGCGAACGACGATGGGCCGCGACGAGCGCAGCTTATCCGCGCGGCAACCCTAATCCACGCTGCGCGATGATGTTGCGCTGTACCTCCGAGGTGCCAGCCGCTACCGTCGAGCTCACACTCGTCAGGTACGTCTTCGCAATCGCCCCACCCAGCTTGGCGTGCGGTGAACCCGGCATCACTTGGCCCTGCATCCCCAGCAGGTGCAGACCCGTCCGCGCGATACGCTGCGTCAGCTCAGAGCCGTACAGCTTCGAAACCGAGGCCTCGTGGTTCGGAATCTGGCCCTGCGCCTGCAGGAACGGAATCCGGTACGCCACGTTATAGCCCACCTGCAACTCCACCCAGCGGTCCGCTAGCTCGTAGCGCGCCGTCGGATTGTTGTTCATCAGTGAACTGTCCTCTTTCGCGACACCAACCAGCCGCTCCAGATTCCGCTTGCCGCCGGCGTATGCGCCCACACCGGAGCGCTCGTAGTCCAACGCCGTCGCCACTTGATACCAGCCTCGGTTCTCCACACCCACCAAGTTCTCACCGGGGATACGCACGTCCTCGAAGAACACCTCGTTGAACGAGTGCTCACCCGCCATGTTCACCAGCGGCCGCACCTCAATTCCCGGGCTGTCCATATCCATCACAAACGTCGAAATCCCGCGATGCTTCGGCGCATCCGGGTCCGTCCGTGCCGCCAGCCAGCCCATGTTCGAGAAGTGGCCACCACTCGTCCAAATCTTGCTGCCGTTGATCACCCACTCATCACCATCGCGCACCGCACGCGTCTGCAGTGACGCCAAGTCTGATCCCGCGCCCGGCTCCGAGTACAGCGTGCACCACTGGTCTACGCCGCCCACGATGTTGGGCAGGTACCTTGCCTTCTGTTCCTCAGTACCAAACAGCATGATCGCTGGACCCACCCAGTCTACGCCCATCGTACTGCCGCTCGGCATCGAGTTGTAGGCAACCTCTTCCTTATAGAGCATCTGCTGCACGTGCCCCGCGCCAATACCACCGTGCTCTTCCGGCCATGCCATCGCCAACCACTTCCGGTCGGCCAGTGCGTTCGTCATCTTCACAGCCAGCGCTGCGCGCTCGTCCTCAGGCACATCCTCCAAGAACGCGCGGTCCGCGTAGTCCGCTGGAAGTTGCTCCGACAACAGCGCGCGCATCTCGTCGCGGAACTGCTGCTCCGCTTCGTTGAATTTGAAGTCCACAATCACCCCCCTCAGTCCGCGCCCGATCAGTTGCGGCAGGTGCCCAGTCTACCCACTCGTCACCCGCTACGCGACGCCTGACTAAACCTGCCGAACCAACCGCCGCCGGATGCTACCATCTGGATCCGCTGGTCCGAGGTGGTTCAGAACCATCACTCAGGCAGGGCGACCGGCGCGGGAGGCCCCTAAATATGCAGCCGTTCCGCGACCTCGCCGTCTTCAGCGGCAACGCCCACCGCACACTCGCTGAAGCCGTCTGCAAGCACCTCGAAATCCCCCTCGGCAACTGCGAGGTGTTCCCTTTTTCCAACGAAGAAATCTTCGTCCGCTTCTTAGACAACATCCGAGAAAAAGACGTCTTCCTAATCCAACCTGGAGTCTCGCCCGTCAACAACAACCTCATGGAACTTTTGGTCATGATCGATGCCGCGAAGCGCGCCTCCGCGGGCCGTATCACCGCTGTCATCCCCTACTACTCCTACGGGCGCTCCGATAAAAAGGACCAGCCCCGCGTCCCGGTCACCGCCCGCCTCATCGCCAACTTTCTCGAGGTCGCCGGTGCGGACCGTGTTCTCACCCTCGATCTCCACGCCGGCCAGATCCAGGGCTTCTTCAACATCCCCGTCGATGAACTGACCGCGTTCCCGATGCTCGCCGACTACTTCCGAGGCGAACACCTCCCCTCCCCCGTCGTCGTCGCCACCGATGTCGGCGGTGCCAAGCGTGCCCGCGATGTCGCCAAGCGCCTCGGCTGTGAACTCGCCATCGTCGACAAGCGCCGCATCGGCAACGATGAACAGGCCGAGGCCATGACCCTTATCGGTGAAGTCGAAGGTCACGACTGCATCATCGTCGACGACGAAATCCTCACCGGCGGCACCGTCGCCTCCGCCGTTCGCCTGATGCGAGGACGCGGTGCCACCTCCGTCCACGTCGCCTGTGTCCATCCCGTCCTCGCTCCCAGAGCCTTCGATACTCTGGACATCCCAGAGCTCAACCAGATCGTCTTTACGGACTCCCTCCCCCTGATCCACGGGAAATTCACCAACGTCCCCGTCGGCAAAATATCCGTCGCCCCCCTCATCGGCGATGCCATCCACCGCATCCACAGCGGCGGATCCGTCGGCGCCCTCTTCCGCTAGTACTCCCCACCACCGACTAGGAACAATCGCCTAACGCCTCACGCTCAACCTCGTCTTACACTGGATAGGTATCCCGCAAGGAGGATTGCCAGTGTTAGGTGCTGTCCGACGCAAGATCTTTGGCGGCGACTCCAACGAGCGAGCCCTCAACGAACTGCATCCCATCGTCGATGAAGTAAACACATTCGCCACCACCACCGAGGCGCTCTCAGACGACGCCCTCAACTCGAAGACCACCGAGCTACGTGCCCGCCTCAAGGCCGGAGAAACCGTCGATGACATACTCACCGAGGGCCTCGCCGTCGCTCGCGAAGCCGTCGCTCGCACTACCGGTGAGCGCGCCTACGACGTCCAGATCCTTGGTGCTATCGCCCTCCACCGCGGTGCCATCGCCGAAATGCGCACCGGCGAGGGCAAGACCCTTGTCGCCACACTTGCGCTCTATGTCAACGCTCTCGAGGGCAAAGGAGCACACCTCGTCACCGTCAACGACTACCTCGCCCGACGTGATGCCCAGTGGTACGGCCCCGCGCTCATGCGTCTTGGCATGTCCATAGGCATCCTCCAAAACCAGAGCTCCTACATCGTCCACGACGAAAAAATTTCGGACCAATCCTCATTCGAGTTCCTCGGAATGGCCCACCGCCACGAGGTCTACGCTTCAGACGTCGTCTACGGCACCAACAACGAATTCGGCTTCGATTACCTCCGCGACAACATGGCCACCAGCCAGGAAGCACGTGTCCAGAAACAGCGCCACTACGCCATTGTCGATGAAGCAGACAGCGTCCTCATCGATGAGGCCCGCACCCCTCTTATCATCTCCGGCAGCGGCCAGGACGACGTCCGACTCTATCCACGATTCGCCCGAATCGTCCCCCAGCTCGCCCGCGAGGTGGATTACACCGTCGACGAACGCACACGAAACGTCGGCCTCACCGAGACGGGAGTCGAAAAGCTCGAACGCGCCCTCGGCATCGACAACATCTACTCACTCGAAAATTACGGACTCACCCGCTACATGGAGGCCGCCCTCAAAGCCCAGATCATCTACCAGCGCGATAAAGATTACGTCGTCAAAGACAACCAGATCGTCATTGTCGATGCCTTCACCGGCCGCCTCATGGAAGGCCGCCGCTGGTCAGACGGCCTCCACCAGGCCGTCGAGGCCAAGGAAGGAGTCAAGGTCCAGCAAGAGTCCGTCACCTACGCCACCATCACCATCCAGAACTTTTTCCGACTCTACGACAAGCTCTCCGGCATGACCGGTACCGCCGTCACCGAGGCCGAAGAACTGAACGAAATTTACGAACTCGAAGTCGTCATCGTCCCCACCCACCGCGACATCGCCCGCGAGGACATGCCTGATCTCGTCTTCCGTTCCGTCCCCGCCAAATGGAGCGCCGTCGTCGAAGACATCACCCAAAAATATGACGCCGGCCGGCCTGTGCTCGTCGGCACTGTCGCCATCGAAACTTCCGAGATGCTCTCGGAACTGCTCACCCGCCGCGGCATCACCCACGAGGTGCTCAATGCCAAGCAGCACCAGCGCGAGGCCACGATCGTCGCCAACGCTGGCCAGCGTGCCGCTATCACGATCGCCACCAACATGGCCGGTCGCGGTACTGACATCAAACTTGGGGAAGGCGTCGCGGACCTCGGCGGACTCCACGTCATCGGCACCGAGCGCCACGAGTCACGACGCATCGACAACCAGCTCCGCGGCCGCTCCGGCCGCCAGGGTGACCCCGGATCCACGCGCTTCTTCGTCTCCTTCGAGGACAATCTGATGAAGCGATTCGCCCCCGAATGGCTCCCCGGCATGATGACCAAGCTCGGTATGGACGACGACACCCCCCTCGAATCGAAAATGGTCACGAAGGCCATGGAGCAGGCCCAGCAAAGCGTCGAGGGCTACAACTTCGACATCCGCAAACACGTCGTCGAATACGACGACGTCATGAATACCCACCGTGACGTCATTTACAGCGAACGCGACAAGGTGCTCGATGGCGACGACCTCCGTGAGAGCGTCATCACCATGGTCGAGGACGAAATCCAGGCCATGGCCGCCTCTTTCCTCACTTCCGCCCCAGCCGAACCCGAAGCCTTCTTCGCCCAACTCGAAGCCTCCGTCCCACTCCAGGGCGAACTCACCCTCACCGATATCGAAGCCGGCCCCGCCGACGCGATCATCGAGCAGGCGCTCGACATCGTCGAAAAGCGCTACGACGAACTAGAACAATCCGTCGGACCCGAACTCCAGCGACTCGTCGAACGCCTCGTCCTTCTCCGTACCATCGATAGCCTCTGGGTTAACCATCTCACCGCCATGGACGACATGCGTCAGGGCATCGGCCTCCGTGCCTACGGTCAGACCGACCCGCTCGTCGCCTATAAGCGCGAAGCCCACGACATGTGGGATCAGCTCAGCGAAAACATCCGCCAGGCCGTCTCTCGCAACATTTTCCACACACGCGTCGCCGCCGCTCAAGCCAAACACGCCCTCGGTGAGCATGCCCCACAGCAGATGCAGACCAGCGGCCCTGCCGAGCCCGGCAGCGAAAACAACGGCGCCGCGCCTGCCTCACCGAACCGAGTTGTCGGCGCTCCTGTCGAGGTCGACCCTAATGCCTCGCGCGCGGACCGGCGCCGCGTCGAACGCCAGCAGAAGAAGTCACAAAAGAAGCGCTCGCCGGGTACGCGCTAGCCAATGATCGATCCGCCCAGCCAGTTGAACCAGCAGCCTCAGGGCCCGCCAGGCGTCGTGCCGCCCGCCCAGCGCATCGCCGCCAGCGCAATTGCCCGACTCAACATTCGCCCACCCACGCTCTGGATCGTCAGCGGCCCGCCCTCACCTCATCGCACCCGGGTCGCCCGCGCCATCGCCGATAGCTTCGCTCAGGCCGCCCACATCGATGGCGATGCCATCGCCGCCGCCATCGTTCGGGGCCTCGTCCTTCCCGGCGAATCACCCGAGGATGAATCCGAACGCCAACTCGAACTCGCCATCCGCAACCACTGCATCCTCGCCCGTTCCTTCTCCGAAGCCAGCTTCACTCCCGTCATCGAATACGCCGTCCTCACCCGCCACCACCTCGATGCTTATCGCCACTATCTCGCCGGCGCCCAACTCCGCCTCGCCCTCGTCCCCGAACCGTCCGATGCCACCACCCCTCTCAACGAACTTCTCCGCGACGAACTCACCGGCATCGGTCACTGGATCGAAGCCGACGACCCAGTCACCGTCGCTCGCTCCGTATTTGACTCCAGTGCCGCTGTAATCGACTGACCAACTCACACGAAGCGATATACTTGCATCGCTATGTCTGCAACTCCAACCGATACCACCCTCGAGACGACCACCGCGGATGCTCCCCTCGCGAAGCGACGCATCCGCGTACCCAAAGAGGGACCGCTCAACCCAGAGCAGGCCGTCGAGGCCCTCCGTCGAGCGCTCGAGTCCGGCGATCCTTGGTACCCCGCCCTTCTCGAAGTCGTCGGCCGCTGGTCCGTCGCCGAAGAGGAAATCGATGAAGTCATCTTCCGCTACCTGATCGCTGGCGAAGCCTTCGATTGGCTCCTCCTCGCCCAACGCCTCCTCTCTGAGGTTGACGGCCTCTTTCCCGAAGAGGAAGTCGAACGCCTCCTCCTCTTCGGCGTCACGCCGGACAGCAGCAGCGAAGAGGACTTTGCTCGCGCCGTCGGCGGCCCCAAGCATCGCGCGCACCTCAACTTCCAGTACGGCGTCACCATCGAAGAATTGCTCCTCCTCGCTGCCGAACTCGAACTCCAGAAGGCCGGCCGCCTCTCCGGCGCCGGCCAGCCACAGCCCGACATCCTCGCCTTCGAGCGCGTCTACGGAAAAAAGTTCGAAGAACTACAGCTCATCTATTCCACCGAAACCGTCACCGTCATAAACACCCGTGTCCGCCAGACAGAATTCCAGACCTTCATCTACTGGCTCTCCAAGTACCGCCTTCGCGCCAGCGAACCTGCCCGCGTCGCCTCGGACACCCGCAAAGCCCTCGCCCTCATGTCCCGCATGGAAGCCGGCCGTGCCCGGCTCGGTGGCATCGGTCACCGATCCGTCACCCTCGATCAGTCAGAGAAGCGTAAACGCCAACCACGCGCCCTCAAAGACAGACCAGCATCCGTTTGAGTATGACTATCCCGGACCAGATTTGAACTAGCCCCGCGATTCCAGATGTGCACCTGCCGTCGATGTCGACAGAAACTCACGCACCGACCGCACAATCCCGTCCACGTCAATGCCACACGCCGCACGCTGCTGCGCCTGCGTCGCGTGCTCCACAATTTCGTCCGGCAACGCAATAGACCCCAGGAACCGTTCCGCCATCCCGTGCTCAGCCAGCAGTGACAACACCGCCTCGCCAAACCCGCCCGCGCGTACGTTGTCCTCAACTGTCACTACTCCACCCGTCCGCTGCGCCGCACCAAGGATTAACTCCTCGTCAAGTGGCTTTGCGAACCGCGCGTTGATCACCGCCGCGCTCGTTCCCTCGCCCTGCAGTATCTCGGCCGCCTCCAAGCAGTCCGGCAGCACCGCACCTAGCCCCACTAGCGCCACATCCGATCCCTCGAGCAGCGTCGTCCCACTGCCGATGCGAATCCCATCGCCGAATCCCATCGAAATTTCGCTCGGAGCATGCCCACGAGGGTACCGAATCGCAAACGGCCCTTCGTGCGCCATTGCCGTCTTCAGCAGCGCCTCTAGCTCAGAGTCATCCACCGGCGCGGCAATCACCATCCCTGGCAGGCAGCGCAAGAAGCTGATATCCGCGAACCCCTGATGTGTCCGTCCATCCTCGCCAACCACGCCCGCGCGATCGATCGCAAACACGACCGGCAACCCCTGCACCACCACGTCGTGCACCACCGAATCGAACCCGCGCTGCAGGAACGTCGAATAGATCGCTACAATTGGTCGCATCCCCGCAGCCGCCACACCAGCCGCCGCCGTCACTGCGTGCTGCTCCGCGATCCCCACGTCCAGCACCCGGTCCGGGAACTCCTCCTGTAACGCTGTCAGGCCTGATCCTTCCAGCATTGCTGGCGTGATCACCACCACCCGCTCATCCGTCAGACACAGCTCACGCGCTACATCGCCAAACACTTGGCTATACGTACGCGCTCCACCCGAACTCTTCGAGGGATCCTTCATCCAGAACGTGCCAGAGTGGCTTTGCACCGGATCCGCCTCCGCCTCCGGTACTCCATGGCCCTTCTGCGTCAGCACATGCACAAGTGCCGGCTTCCCCGTGAAGTGCCGCACCGACTTCAGAGTCGACTCCATTACATCTATGTCATGTCCATCGATCGGTCCGTAGTAGTCGAATCCAAGCTGATCCCAGAACCCCGACTGCACGATGAAATCGCGTGGCACTCGCTTCAGTCGTCGCCACTCGTCCCACAGCCGGTCGCCCGCCGGTAGGTGCGTCACAAAGTTTTTCAACTCCATCTTGAAGTCACGGTACGCCGTGCCCACCCGTAGTCGGTTGATACTCCGATTGATCGCCCCCACGTTCGGGGAAATTGACATCTCGTTGTCGTTCAGCACCACAATCACATCACTAGCCATGTGGCCCAAGTGATTCAATGCCTCGAAGCTCATCCCCGCCGTCAGCGCCCCGTCGCCCAACACCGCCACAATCTCGTGCTCCTCGTGGCGCAGGTCGCGAGCAATCGCGTATCCCGCCGCCGCCGAGAGCGCCGTCCCCGCATGCCCCACCCCAAACGAGTCGTGCTCGCTCTCTCGCCGGTCCGGGAACCCCGCAATGCCACCCCGCCGCCGCAGCGTCCCCATCTGTCCGCGTCGCCCTGTCAAAATCTTGTGGACATACGCTTGGTGCCCCACATCCCAGATGATCTTGTCGTACGGAGTGTCGAATACCCGATGTAGCGCCAGCGTCACCTCGACCGCGCCCAGGTTCGAAGCTAGGTGCCCGGCATCGCCGTTCTCATGAACGATGTTCACCAGCTGCTCGCGTACCTCAGCGGCCAGCGCCGTCATCTCACCGCCGCTCAGCGACTTAAGATCGCGCCCGTGGTCCAACGCCGTCAGCAGATCCGTCATGACACTCCCGAGGTCAGGCGATCGCCCAATGCCCGAAGGATATCCGCTATCCACTATAGCGGTATGCCTTGCTTACCATATAAACCGGGCAGACCCGAAACACATTCTGGGTCTGCCCGTCATCAAATCCACTTATTCGCTTCGAATAATCGCCGTTTTGATCGCAATCTATTTCGGCTTCGTCTGCTCTGGCAGCGGAATGCATGGCGTCCGGAAGAAGTTGTCATCGAACAAATGGCCCATCGTCTGCCGCAAATTCGTAAAACTAGGTCATGTCGAACGATGGCAGTCACCATCTGAACTCCATAATTCAGCAGTTCTTGCTGAATCCATTCAACACCCGACAAGGGACTTAATTTCTGAATCAATTTCAGAACAACAACAATTATACAATCATGTAATGTGATACACATTCACGCAGATTTTATATACAAGAAGACAATCGTCGATATACTGTCTTCATGGCAACTGACTTCTACAAAGTACTCGGCGTCCCAAAAAGTGCTTCCGACAAGGACATCAAATCTGCTTTCCGCAAGCTCGCACGCCAATACCACCCAGACGTAAACCCGGGGGACACCGCGGCCGAGCGCCGCTTCAAAGAGATCTCACAGGCCAACGAAGTCGTAGGTGACGTCAAGAATCGTGCCGCCTACGACAAGTATGGCGAGCAGTGGCAGCACGCCGACAAGATCGAGGCGTCCCGCAAACGTCAGGGCGGTGCTAGAAGTCACGGCGGCCAGAGCTTCCAGTTTGAGGGCGACCTCTCCGATCTCTTCAGCGGTGGCGGCAATGGTCGCTTCGACTCACTCTTCCGACGAGCCCCGGGCCGCCAACGGGGCCAGGACCTCGAGCACAGCATCAGTGTCACTCTCAATGAGGCGTACCACAGTGCCACCCGCACCGTGCAACTCAGCACCGGTGGTGGTCCCGGCGCCCGTATCCAAGTGAATATCCCTGCTGGTGTCGCGGACGACCAGCGCATCCGCCTATCTGGTAAGGGCGCAACCGGTATGAACGGCGGCAGCCCTGGCGATCTCTTTCTCAATATCCGCGTCCTGCCCCACTCCAGCTTCAAACGCGATGACGACAACCTCCGCGTCGTGGTCGATGTACCTGTTGCGGACGCCGCACTCGGCGGCGAAGTACACGTCCCAACCCTCAAAGGCAAGGCGCTCGCCCTCAACATCCCCACCGGCACCCAGGCCGGCCGTACCTTCCGCCTCGCCGGCCAGGGCATGCCCACCAGCGCAGGCGGCTTCGGCGACCTGCTGGCCGAGGTTCGTCTGGTCCTCCCCGACGAACTCACCGACCAGCAACAATCCCTCTTCCGGCAATTCCGCGACTCCCTAGATAACGACGACGAAAACGCCGCGGCCGGCGACTAAAGGAGCTCCGCATGCGACACGCCGAACACCTCATCCCTCGACAAGAACCGGTCTTCCAGATTTCGATCGTCTCCCGAATGATCGGCCTCCACCAGCAGACCATCCGCTCCTATGAGCGCATCGGCCTCGTCAAGCCTCACCGCACCCCTGGCAACACCCGCCTCTTCTCACACCAGGATGTCGAGCGCCTCCGCACCGTTACCCGCCTCGTCAACGACCTCGGTGTCAATCTCGCCGGCGTCGACGTAATTATGCGAATGACCGCCCAGATCGAACAGCTCCAAAAACAGCTCGAACAGAACACAAGAGAACTCGCTCACACCAGATCCGAACTAGACCAACTCCGAGGCGGCACGCAGCACTGACCCGCTATCCGCCTCCTACCAATCAACTGACAAGCGAAACAGGAGCTCCCCCATGATGAGACAAGACCGATTCACCGAGCAGGCACAGACCGTACTGCAGGCCTCCCAAGAAATGGTCCGCCAGACCCGCCACTCCCAGTGGGATGTGGAACACGTCTTCTTCGCCCTCGTCCAGCTCAAAGATGGCCTCGCCCGCGACGTACTCCAGAAGGTCGGTGTC
>Ga0115002_10005732_pt1 | contig 14521 bp, 14 predicted proteins | sample ArcticOcean_MG_C_8_FD_89576 | JGI IMG/M metagenome (GOLD analysis project Ga0115002, IMG submission 89576) | Marine microbial communities from western Arctic Ocean - ArcticOcean_MG_CB11_86 | ecosystem: Environmental > Aquatic > Marine > Oceanic | place: Arctic Ocean: Canada Basin | collected... | reverse complement strand
TGGCCTGGGACTGGGCCGGCTTTGAGGCTCGCCCCCCGGTGCTGGCTGCAATGGCCGACAGCGACGAACTCACGGCCCTGGCAGAGCGCGTGTCGGCACCCGGGCGCAAGGTTGACCGCCTGGTCTGGACTCCCGCTTGCGTGCTCGAAATCTATCGGCTTAGCCACGAGCAAGGGGGCTTCGTGGCCCTGGACGTGGGCCACGACGAGACCGTGCTCGGAATGTTTGATGAGCAGGGGCAACTGGCCGACCTTCGCGTGACGGCCTGCCGGCCGCAGCAGGCTCTGCTCGAGAGGGTGGCCTGGGCCTACCGCAGCATGTCGCCCGCTTCGAGACTGGTCATCGTGGGCGGAGTCGCGCTCAACCCCTCGGGCGAAGAAGACCTGGTCGGCGGTCTCAAGGAGGCCCTGGGAGGCTGCGACCTGCAGGTGCTGCCGCCCGACTGTCCGCTGGGGCTGGCAGAAGGCCCCGCCGGCGACTGGCGCAGCCACGCTGCCCTGCTCGGCATGATATACGCCGCGGGGGGCAACCCCCAGTTGCCGGTGCTCGATTTCCTGCCCGGTCTCGATACCGAGCGAAACAGTTTCAGACCCGCCGCCTTGCTGCGCCCGCTGCTACCCTGGGCAATAGCGGCGGCTACGGCGGCCATCTTGGCTATAGGGCTGGATCTGTACCGGCTTGACTCCAGCCTGCAGCGCATCGAACGGCGAGCAGCCGATATCTACACCCGGGCGATGTTCTCCGGAGAGACGGCATCCGACGGGACGCGCTCAAAGAACGCGACTGCTGTTGGCAGCGGCCTGCGCCTGAAAATGGAGATGAAACTGAGCCAGTTCAGCCGCGAGGCCAGTCTCGCTTCGAGCGCCGCGAGCAGCGGCCTGCCCCTCCGGCTGATGGCCGTACTATCGGCCACCATTCCCGCCGACCTGCCTTTGACCCTGGACAGCTGGCAACAGGACGGCGGCTCGCTGCGCGTCGCAGGCGTGTCAGACTCGTTTGAATCGGTAAACCGGGTGCAACAATCGCTCGAAGAAAGCGGCAGTTTCGCCTCGGTCGAAATTCGCGACGTACACTCGGCGGTCAACGGCAAGGGCGTCAACTTTCAACTGACGCTGGTTCTCGGCGACGTGGGGCCCGGCGCGTGAAGCTGTCAACACCAGTGACGGCGGCCAGCGCCCTGCTGGCAAGACTCAACGACCGCGAGCGGCGCCTGGTCATTTCCCTGCTGGTACTTCTGGCCGCGGCCTTGCTGTGGACAGGCGTGATGGAACCGCTGTCGCTTCACCGTCAAAAGATGACGGGGAGGATCGACCGGCTCACGGCAGATCTCGGACCCATGCTTGAGCTGGAACAGAAGATCGCCCAACTGAGGCGACAGGGCCGCAAGACCCCAAGCGCGAAGCTGGGCGAAGGTGTCTCACTGTTTTCGCTGGTCAGTGAAGCAGCCTCGGGCTCGGTCGCCACCGAATCCGTGGCTTCGATAAACCCTGGCCATCAGCGCGGAGCAGGCGGCCAGGAAGAAAATACCGTCGAGCTGAAGATTCAAAGCGCAACACTGCCCGCTCTGCTTACGCTCCTGCGGCGCCTTGAATCGGCCGCCCCGGTCGTGCTCCTGCCCAGGCTTGAGCTGCGGCGTAGCTACGGCGATAGCCAGAACTTTGACATGACCGTGGTTGCGGCGGCCTCCGGCAGACCATGAAACGCTGGGCGCTGTTCGCGCTGTTGCTCATCACCTTTGTCTTAGTGGGCATTCCCCACCGACTGCTGCTCGAAACCCTGCTCGACGAGCCACTGCGGCGAGCGGGCGTTGAGCTCGAGCTGGGCACCGTGCGCCCGGCGTGGCCGCCGGGTTACCGGGCCAGCGACGTCAGGATTTCAAGAAATGGCTACCGCCTGCAACTCGACTCGCTGTGGCTGGGACCCGGCAGCGGGGGCCTGCTCGTTGAAGTTGCAGCCTGCGGGGGAAGTGCCCGCCTGGCCCTGTCCAGGGAAGGACCGCTGCGGCGCCTGCGCCTGGGCTTCGGCGAACTCGACCCCTCCCGCTGCCTGGATGGCGCCGCCCTGGTTGTGGAGGGAAAACTAACCGGCGAGATCGACCTCAGCAGTGGCCTGTCGTCGGCGACGTCCGGCCACGGGAGCATTCACGTCGAAAGCAACGGCGGCACCGTGTCGGGTCACCTGCCGATGGCCGGTACTGATGGCCTGGGCATCGGCAACTGGAGCTACGACTCGGCCAGGCTCAACGGCCGCCTGGAAAACAACGATCTCGAATTCTTCGATTCCGGGGCTGCGGTCGAGGGCATCGACTGGCAACTGGGCAACGCCCGCCTGTGGCATGACGGCCGAGGTAACTGGAAGAATAAAACCGATTTCCGCGCCCGCCGGGTAGTGGACAGCCCGAGAGCCAAGTTGCTGCTTGCGATGCTTCCGAGGGCCACCGAGTCGGCCGAAGGCTGGCGCAGCTATCGCCTGAGCGGAAACCTGTCGTCGCCCAAGCTCATCGGACTGAAGTGATCGCCGGCTGGACTCAGACGGAAGCGGCGGCCGCTATGGCACGCACCAGTTCCACGTTGTTACCGTGGCCGGTCTTGCGAGCGTGTACCCGGGCCTGCAACGGCGCACCCAACAGGTAGAGGTCCCCCAGCAGGTCGAGGATCTTGTGGCGGGCCAACTCGTCAACAAAGCGCAACTTGGTGTTGACGATACCGCCCTCACCTATGAGTATAAAATTGCTCAGCAGGCCGCCTTGGCCCAGGCCCGCGCCCTCTAACCGGCGTATCTCTTCGACAAACCCAAAGGTCCTCGCCGGCGCTATCTGCTCTTTGAACGCGCCCGGACTGTCGAGCACGAAGGTGTAGACCTGGTCGCCCACCGGATCGGGATAAGACAGCTCGTAGGTCAGCTCCAGCCTGTCGGCCGGAGTAACTACGATAAACTGGTCCGGCCCCGGCTCAAGGCGGATTTCCTTGTCGACAGTGACCGCCGCTATATCGGCGTCCTGGTCAACAACGCCCGCCGACTCCAGCAGCTCGCAGAACTCTACCGCCGAGCCGTCGAGTATGGGCACCTCGCCTTCGACCTTGACCAACAGGTTAGTGACTCCGTAGGCGTGCAGTGCCGCCATCAAGTGCTCAATGGTACGCGCCGCCACCCCGTCGCGGTAGAGCGAAGTCGCATAGCCCGTGGAGTCCACGTTGTCCACGTGGGCGAGCACCTGCGAGTCGCTGCCCACCCCCGCAAAGCGGATACCGTTGCCCGGCCCCAGCGGATGCAGGATGACCCCGGTGCGCACACCGCTGTGCAGCCCCAAGCCTCCGCCTACCACGCTGCGTGCCAGCGTACGCTGACGCAGCAAGGGCTGGCCCGGAAGCGTAGGCCTGGCTGCGGGAAAGTCCCCGTGTTCGTCCACGGTTATAGCGCTGTCCTCGCTCAGGGCGCGACCAACGCTGCGCAACAGGCCGTCTATGGAGAAGGGTTTCTCGAGAAAATCGCTGGCGCCCAGGCGCGTGGCCCGTACGGCTGTCTCCACGTTGCCGTGGCCCGAAACCACCACCACCGGCAGGTCCTCGTAAATCTCCCGTATGCGCGCGAGCAGGTCGATACCGTCCAGTCCGGGCATCCACACGTCGAGCAGGACCAGGCCCGGCAGCTCCGCCGCCAGCGACTCCAGCGCCGCTTGGCCGTCGGCGGCCTCCGAAACGCTGTAGCCCTCGTCGCGCAGCACGCCACCCATGCTCTCCCGCACCGAGGCATCGTCGTCAACAATGAGTATCGATTGGCTCATTTACGATCCACCGGAAATTCTATCTTAAAACGACTGCCCGTCGGAGAGTTATCGACCACGCCAAAGTAGGCCTGGTGGTCGGCCGCCATCGAGGCCACCATCGCCAGTCCCAGCCCCGAGCCATCTTCCTTGGTGGAATAGAAAGGATCAAACACCCTCGCACGCATTCCTGCGGGTATTCCCGGGCCATTGTCTATCACCTCGAGAACTGCCCGCTGCAGCTTCTCATCGTAGCTCGTGCGCACCTCCACCCGGCCGCGGCCTTCGCCACGGTCGCCGACCGCCGAGTCGGCGGCGTATACAGCGTTGTCGAGCAGGTTGATGAGCGCCCGCTTGACGGCCTCGCGGTCCATCATGAGGGCGGGCAGGTCGTCGCCGCGATTAAACTCCACGTCAAGATCGGGGCGCGACTGAACGTACAGTGGCATCGTCTCTTCTACCAGCGGGTTTAGAAAATGCCGCAACTTGACGCTGTCCGACTGCCTGGCGAAACTCGAGAACTGGTTGACCATGGCCTTGAGCTGCTCTACCTGGGTGACGATGGTGCCGGTGCACTCTTCGAGTATGGCCCGTTCTTCGGGCGGCAGCCCCGCCCCCACCCTGCGACTGAGACGCTGGGCCGACAGGCTTATGGGCGTCAGTGGATTCTTGACCTCGTGCGCCACCCGGCGGGCGACCTCTCGCCAGGCCTCCATGCGCTCGGCAGCTGCGATCTGCGATACGTCCTCGAAGAAGAGCACCGAGCCGGCCTTCTCACCCGAGCGACGGCGCAGCTCCGTAGCGGTGACGAGCAGGGTGCGACCCTCTTCTTCACGGTCGACGTTGCGGCTGCTGCCCGAAGGCAGGGTGCCAGAACGCACGTCCTCGAGCAGCTCTATGACTGTGTCATAGCCGGCCTCCCCCAGCAGCGACACCGCGTCGCGCCCGGGGGGGGCCACATCGCTCAGGCCCAGCAACGACACAGCCGCAGGGTTGACCGTGGCCACCAGTCCGTCAACGTCCACCGAAACCACGCCCGCATCGACGTGCCGCAGTATGTTCTCGGTATAGCGGGCGCGCTCATCGAGCGCGTCGTGGCCCGCCTTGAGCTGGGCTGTCATCGAGCGAAAACCCCTGACCAGAGTACCCATCTCATCACCACCGGCCTCCGGGACCTCGGCCTCCCAGTTGCCCTCGGCTACCTCGCGGGTCGCTTCGGCCAGGCGCCCTATGGGCTCGGTGATGCCACGCGCGAGGTACAGGCCCAGCCAGGTGGCCGCGAACACCACCACCAGTGAGGCCAGAACCATGGTGAGCGTGTACAAGCTCTTGAAGGGCTTACGATTGAGCTTGAGCTGCCGGTAGTCGCGAAACGACGAGAGTATGTCTTCGCTCCAGCGCCTCGGGCCGGCGCGCAGCAGGTAGTCGACAACCACCACCCCGACAACGGTATTAGCATCTGCACCCAGCACCGGGGCGACACCACGCAGCAGGTCCTCATCTCCCACGTGCTCTATTTCAACGGCGGCCTGCCCGGCCAGCGCCCGTTCGACCAGCGCCCTCGCAGGTGGACCGGCCTCAAGGAGATCGGCGCCACCCACGCTGGTGAGCACAGCCTCGCCACTGGAATTAAATACCCTAACCGAGGCAATGCGCGCGTGGCCCTCCCGGTCACGCAACACCGCCTCGGCTCTTGCCGCCGCACCGGGGCGATTCAACCCTGCCTTGCGCAACGAAAGGGCCAGCTCTTTGGCGCTGCGGGAGGCCGTGTCGGCCGAGTCACTGTAGTAGGTCCGCGCCAGGTTGTAAGCACCCGACAGAGCCTGCTCAACCTCACTGGAGAACCAGTTGTCGATGGAATTGGTGAAGAAGACCGTGGACACCAACAACATCAGTGCAGCCGGAAACAGCGCGATCGACACGAAAGCCATCACCATGCGGCTTCGGAGCTGGCTGCCCAGCACCCCGCGGCGGCGCTCGAGCACCAGCTTCATCACGTTGCGCACCACGAGAAAAGCCACCACCAGCAGCAACACGATGTTGAGGTTGATGAGCAGAAAGGAGACGACGTTCTGGGAGCCGCCGCCGGGCCCGGGGTTGGAGAACTCCCAGTAGGCAAAGAACATGACCGCGGCACCGGCCGCGGCTATGATCGCGCCTTCGCGCCAACGACGCCGACGTTCCTCTGCCGACGTCGTGCTGACGTCGGGGGTCATTCGAACAGCGCCGGCTGGCGCTCGCCCGCGCGACGACCGAAGTGCTCGTAAGCGCGCGCGGTGGCCACACGGCCGCGCGGTGTCCGCTGCACGAAGCCGGTGCGGATGAGATAGGTCTCGTACAGTTCCTCGAGCGTACCGGCGTCTTCGCCTATGGCTGCCGCCAGTGTATCGAGGCCCACCGGGCCGCCATCAAACTTGTCGATGATGGTGAGCACGAATTCCCGGTCCATGGCGTCAAAACCGGCCTCATCGACCTTGAGCATGGCCAGGCCGTCGAGCGCTACCTGAAGGGTGACGCTGCCCTGCGCGCGTACCTGGGCAAAATCGCGCAGGCGCCGTAATAGTCTATTGGCTATCCGGGGCGTTCCCCTGGACCTGCGGGCCAACTCGCGCGCTGCGTCGCTCTCAAGCTCCACGCCCAGCAGGCCGGCCGAACGCGAAGCAACCCGCTCAAGCTCTTCTGCCGAGTAGAACTCCAGTCTGAACGAAGAGCCGAAACGCGACCTCAAGGGCGCAGTGAGCATGCCCGACCTGGTGGTGGCACCCACGAGTGTGAACGGCGCCACGTCCAGCGAAATGCTGCGGGCCGAGGGCCCCTCTCCTACCACGATATCGAGCCGTCGGTCCTCCATGGCAGGGTAGAGTATCTCTTCTATGGCCTTGCCCAGGCGGTGTATCTCGTCGATGAAGAGCACGTCGCCGGGCTCAAGTGAGGTCAGGATGGCCGCAAGATCGCCGGCCTTCTCTATGGCCGGCCCGCTGCTCGCGTGCAGATGACCTCCCATCTCGGTGGCGATGATGTGCGCGAGCGAGGTCTTGCCAAGGCCCGGCGGGCCCATGAGCAGCACGTGATCCAGGGGCTCGTTACGGCCCAGGGCCGCCTTCATGGCCACGTCGAGATTTTCTCGCACGGTTTGCTGGCCCACGTACTCAGCCAACGTGGCCGGGCGCAACCCCGGCTCACCCGTCACATCTCCGGACTGCTTGAGCGGCGACGCGTTCTGTTCGACGCCGTCGGGAGCGGAGTCAACGCTCACGCCGACAACCTCTTGAGCGACATGCGTATCAGTCCCTGCAGGTCGTCACCGGCATCGGTACGGCTGGCTCGTACGGCGTCGCCGGCTTGTTGCCTGCGGTAACCCAGGGCCAGAAGCGCGGCCACCGCGTCGGTATCAACGTCGCTGTGTTCTGCAGCCGAGAGCTGCTCGACCTTGCCCTTGAGCTCCACCAGCAAGCGCTCGGCGGTCTTGCGACCCACCCCGGGCACCGCCACCAGCGTGGCTACGTCCTGCTCAAGCACAGCTCTTGCTAACTCGGCGGGCTGTATGGCCGACAACACGGCCAGCGCCATTCTAGGGCCAATGCCGGACACCGACCTCAGGGTGCTGAACAGCTCCTTTTCGCTCTCGTCTAGAAAGGCGAACAACTCGAGCGCGTTCTCACGCATGCTGGTGAGCACGTGCAGAGAAACCTCGCAGCCGGTGTCGGGCAGGCGACTGTATGTGTTGAAGGAAACACGGGCCTGGTAACCCACGCCGCCTACGTCGATCAAGACCTGGCCGGGGTCGGACGACTGCAGTATGCCTCGTAAAAAACCGATCATCGCCTGGCCACCCCCGCGCGCCCACGCGCCCGCCGAGCCCCACGCGCGGAGTCCAGGGCACCTTCTACCTTGCTATCGTAGGCGTGACGCAGGATGTGGCAGGCCGCCAGTCCCAGGGCGTCGGCCTCGTCTTCCGCTGGAGTGTCCACCAGCGATAGCATGCGCGACACCGCCACTATCATGGCCTGCTTATCAGCCCGCCCGTGTCCGGCAACGGCCTTCTTGACGGCAGCCGGACTGTACTCCGCGAGCTCAACGCCACCATAAGCGGACGCGGCCATTACCACGCCGCGAGCCTCGCCTATACGAAACGCACTCTGCGGGTTACGCGATACGAAGTTGCGTTCGAGACTCAGTACGTCTGGTTGATGGGTCTGCATGAGTTCCTGCAACTCCCGCCACACGGTGACCAGGCGGCCGGCCGTGTCGCCCCTGCCCAGGAGCAGGGTGCCTGAGTCCACGCGTGTCATGCGCGAGCCACTGGCGCTTACGACACCCCAGCCCATCTTGATCGTGCCGGGGTCGATTCCGAGCACCAGCATTACTGCAGCCGGAGGGCGCCGCTCAGGCGGACAGCCGCTCCACCTCGGAGTCGTCTATTTCAAAATTTGCGGACACCCGTTGCACGTCGTCGTGATCGTCGAGGGCTTCGAGCAGCTTGAGCGCCGTCTCGGCCTCCTTGCCCTCCAGGCGCACGGTTTCTTTGGGCAGCAATACTATCTCGGCACTTTCCACTTTCAGTCCCGAGTCCTCGAGCAACTGCCGGACGGTGTCTAGATCCTTGACCTCAAGGGTAACCACGAACACGTCGTCGTCGGCTTGGACGTCGGAGGCGCCAGCCTCCACGGCGCTTTCGAAAAGCTGTTCCTCGCTCGTGCCCTCGGCTGACACGCGCACTTCCCCAACCCGGTCAAAGTTCCAGCCCACGCAGCCGTTCTCGCCCAGGCTGCCGCCGAATTTACTGAAAATATGCCTGATGTCGGCCGCTGTACGATTTTTGTTGTCGGTGAGAGACTCGATGATTACCGCCATGCCCGCGGGACCATAGCCCTCGTAAGACATTTCCTGGTAGTCCGCGCCCTCAAGATCGCCGGTCCCCTTCTTGATGGCCCGCTCGATATTGTCCAGCGGCATGCTCTGGCTGCGGGCCGTGGCGAAGGCGGTGCGAAGGCGCGGGTTACCGGCCGGATCGCCGCCCCCGGCGCGGGCCGCCACCGTGATTTCCTTGATGAGCTTGGTAAAGAGCTTGCCGCGCTTAGCGTCGACGGCCGCCTTCTTGTGCTTGATCGAGCTCCACTTTGAGTGTCCAGACATAGATTTTACCGGGACCCGCCCAAGCCCGTCCATGCTGGATACCACAGCCGCCGCCGACAGTAAACGCGCGACCCGCCGGACTCACTTGTTGCCTTGCTGCCGCGCGTTTGCCGACCAACTGTCGACAAGGCGGTGGTAATCGGGAACAAAGCCCGCGTGGCCCGGCTCGCCCGCACTGCCGTCAGCCAACGGATCTGCCGTATCGAGGCCAAGTTGCTGCAGCAGCGCCAGCCTGACTCGCTGGGCCAGGCTCGCGCGCGGCACGTCGCTGTCGAGCAAGCCGGCTTCTGTCAACGCCAGCCTGGCGACTTCCAGGCGCGCGCGCGCCGCCTGCTGGTTTCCGGCCGCAGCAGTGACCACCTTCTCAAACGACTGTGTCGCCGTGGCCACGTCCAGCTCGGCGGCCAGGGCCACCTCGGCGACACCCTGAGAATCCAGCAGCCCCATAGCGTACAGCCACAAGGAGCACTCCAGGTAGTTGCCGGAGCTCTTCATCCGCGGCCCGAAGACGTCCAGCGGCATTCCCGGGCGCTGGCGACGCTCGAGTATGAAGACGCCGGCCACGCTCGGACGATCGGGGCCCAGGCGGCGCAGGTGTTCCATTACCGAGCGCCGGTAGTCGGCATGAACACGGCAGCGCCTGAGAAGGCGCTCGCAGTCGTCTGGCAGTACGTCTCCCGACAACAAGTCAGCGTAAAGCGAGTAAACGAAAGGGTCCGACTCCCAGTCGTCGCCGAACAACAGTTCGCGCGCTCCGGGCTGCACCCGTCGCGCACCGGCCAGCAGTCGCTCCAGCTTGAAGCCCACCTGCTCACGCAGCAGGTCCAGTCGTCCCCTGACAAGGTGACGAACCTGGTGCTTAAAGCTTATGCCCTCGTACTCTACTCCGTCCAGACGTAGTTTTTCTCGTATCGCGCGCGAGATCTGCGGCGGCGAAGCCGAGATGAAGAACAACTGCTGGCGATAGCCGGCTGCTATCGAGCAGCGGCGCATGCCGCGTATCAGTTCCACCACGCCCGGCACGGCCCGCTTGTCGCTGCCCTTCTCGAAGGGCACCTTGATCAACTCGCGCAGGGACTCGAAGCTGGTCTCAAGATAAGTCTTGTCCAGATCCCAACGACAGACGATCAACTGGGCTGCCCGCGCCTTCACAGCGGCAACCCTTCGTCGGCAAGCTCAGCCAGCAGCCTGCGCGTGGCCAGCAGGCCAACCTGCCCCAAGGGAGCCTCGGCCAAGCGCTGCGCCAGGGCCCCGAGAGCCACAAAATCATCAACGTCTGACCACGGTGGCAACACGCTGTAATGCATAGCGGCGGCCTGCAGGCGATGCACGGTCTGCTCAAAGACGTCAGGCCCACCCCAGGGCACCGACAGCCTGAACACCGGAGGCACGCTGCCCCTGCAAGCGATAAGGTAATAACCGCCGTCCCGGGCGGGGCCGATAACGACACGGTCGCCGCTGCCCTCGCGCAGATGGCCCACGGCCCGCTCGAGCAGGTCCAGCGGCAGGTCGGGGCTGTCAGAGCCCAGAAGGATAGCCGGTTCCCCGCCCGAAAGAGCCAGCACGCGCTGCATTCGCTCACCGAGCGAGCCCTGGCCCTGCCCCACTAACTCGAGTCCATGCCTGTGGGCCCTGCCCGCCAGCCAACTGCAATCATCCAGGTCTGCCACGGCCAGTATGACGTTAAGCGGCCAGAAAGCATCGTCCCGACCGGCCTCGCGCGCGGCAACGAGCAAGGAGAGACTGTCGTCTACGAAGGCCTTGTGACAACGCTCGGCCTGCTGGTGATCAAGCGGCGGTACCAGCCGGGTTTTGACCTCTCCGGGCCGCGGCTCACGCGCAAAAAGATAGACGGTCACCGCCTGCGCCAACGGTCCCTGCCGCTCACCCACGGCGGCAATTTGGCACGCCCGGCTTACCCGGGCAACAGCACGTCTGAGCCTGCTTCCGCACCCACTCCGGGGCCGTACGCTCCACGATTCCACGGTTGACTTCAAGGTGGGCACGGGCCAGACTCTGTCGGTTGCGGGTGATAAGAATGTCCTATGCTGTCATAAGAACTGGTGGAAAACAGTACCGCGTGAGCCCGGGAAGCACGGTCACTGTTGAAAAACTCGAAGGCGATCCCGGCGATACCGTGGAGTTTGGCCAGGTGTTGCTGCACGGCAACGAAGAGCAGATAGAAGTCGGTCGACCACTGCTTGAAGGCGTAACCGTAAACGGCGTGATACTGCGTCAGGACCGCGGAGCGCGTATACTGGTATACAAGAAAAAGCGCCGCAAGAACTACCGCCGCCGCCAGGGGCACAGGCAGTACGAGACCACAGTAAGCATAACCGGGATATCCAACTGACGATTATCCGTCAACGATTTCCTGCAGAAACAATTTCTTACGGATACAAGCACGGACATTCGATATGGCTCATAAGAAAGGACAGGGAAGCACCCGTAACGGCCGCGATTCTCAAGGCCAGCGCCGCGGGGTCAAGATTTTCGGTGGCCAGGCCGTCACGGCCGGCAACATCCTTGTGCGCCAGCTTGGTACCCGCATCCACCCCGGCACGGGCGTGGGCATGGGCCGGGACTACACGCTGTTCGCCCTGCGCGACGGCGTCGTGCGCTACGAGCGACTCGGTCGCGACAGAAAAAAAGTCAGCGTATATCCCGCCTGAGGGCGTGACGTGAAGTTCATTGACGAAGCCCGCATCCGCGTTTTCGGCGGAGACGGGGGCAACGGCGCCTGCGCCTTTCTGCGTGAAAAGTACCGACCCATGGGTGGGCCTTCGGGTGGAGACGGCGGCAGAGGCGGCTGCGTGTGGGCCGTGGCCAGCAGCCACATGACCACGCTGCAGGATTACCGCTTCAAGCGTGAGATCAAGGCCGACCGTGGTGGAGACGGCCAGGGCAAGGGCAAGCACGGCCGGGCCGCCGGTGACATAGAGCTGCCGCTGCCCATAGGCTCAATCATACGCGACCTCGACAGCGGCGAGGTTGTCGGCGATCTCGTAGAGGACGACCAGCGCGTGCTGCTGGCCGGTGGTGGCGACGGCGGACGCGGCAACGCGCGCTTTGCTACGCCCACCAACCAGGCCCCGCGACGGGCCGACCACGGTGGCCAGGGCGAGCAGCATTCGCTGGAATTCGAACTACGCCTGTTGGCCGACGCCGGGATCATCGGCCTGCCCAACGCGGGTAAATCGAGCCTGCTCTCGCGCCTTAGCGCGGCCCGACCGAGAATTGCCGACTACCCCTTTACAACCCTGGTGCCCACGCTGGGAGTGGTGGCGGTGGCCGAGGAGGCCTCGTTCGTGATGGCCGATATACCGGGCCTTATAGAAGGCGCCCACCAGGGCCACGGCCTGGGTACACAGTTTCTCAGGCACGTGGACCGGGCCGCCCTGCTGGTGCACATGGTCGACGCTTCGGGCCGCGACGCCGAGCAGGTCATGCACGATTTCGACACCGTGAACGGCGAGTTAAGGGGATTTGCCGAACGACTCGCGAACAGACCGCAGGTGGTCGTCGTAAATAAGACCGATCTGCCCGATGCCGCTGAATTGCTGCCGGCCTTGCGACGTCTTTTCGCAGAGCGCAACATCGTTTTTGAAGCCATATCGGCTGCCACGGGCGAGGGCTGTGCACGGCTTGCCGCTGTAATATGGGAGCAGGTGCGGCAACAGCGCAGCGACAACGCCGAGCGACAGGCCATGCACGACTGAAACGAAGCCCACAAAGCCCTGCTGACAAAAGAAAACATGACCCAGCTCAAGCACAAGCCAGCAATACTCGCGCCTGTAAAGCGGGTTGTCGTAAAGCTGGGCAGCAGCGTGGTGACAACGGCTTCGAGCATCAACGGCCAGCGCGTAGCCGCCATCGCCGCCGAGATCGCACGCATGGTCGACCACGGCTACCAGGTTGTGCTGGTCAGCTCAGGGGCCCGGGCGGCAGGACTGTCGCGACTGGGCATGAGCACCATGCCCGTGGCCATCCCCGAACAACAGGCAGCAGCAGCCGTCGGACAGATCAGCCTCATGTCCCACTACGAGCGTTGTTTTTCAGACTTTGGACACCACGTGGGCCAGGTACTTCTGAGCGTGGGCGACCTGCACGACCGCAGCCGTTACCTGAACGCCCGCCACACCATGGAGCACCTGCTGGCGCACGGCATCATCCCTGTCGTGAACGAGAACGACTCGGTGGCGGTCGAAGAGCTCAAGTTCGGAGACAACGACCACCTGTCGGCCCTGGTCGCGGGCCTGGTCAGCGCCGAGCTACTGGTGATACTCACCGACGTGGACGGCGTATACGACGGGCCTCCCACGCTTGCCTCTTCGAGCGTGGTGAACCTGATAGAAAACATCGACCAATACGTGCTCGAATTCGACGGCTCAGCGGGCGCGAGGAAACTCCCCTCGGGAGAGCTGGGCACCGGCGGCATGGTGAGTAAACTGCGCGCTGCGGCCAGCGCCGCCCACCGAGGTATAACCACCATAATAGCCGACGGCACCACCGAGGGCAGCCTCACGCGAGTGCTGCAGGCCGACAGCTGCACGGGCACACTGGTGCTGGCCTCGGCCTCGCCCATCTCGCACCGCAAGCACTGGATCGCCTACGGAATGGCCACCGCGGGAACCCTGCAGGTGGACAAGGGCGCCCTGGCTGCCCTGTCCGAGCGCGGTGGCAGCCTGCTCCCTTCGGGCGTGACCTCGGTTGTGGGATCGTTCACCGCCGGCGACTGCGTGACCTGCCTCGGACCCGACGGCAAGGAGTTTGCGCGCGGGCTGGTGGCCTATGACTCGGACGACTGCGAGCGCATAAAGGGCAGCCACAGCAGCAGCATCGAGGCCAGTCTCGGTTATCACTCCGGCGACGAGCTGATACACAGGGACAACCTGGTACTGCTCGAGGAGCTGGCCCAGGAAGACCAGCCCGGTGACTGAAGATATGCAGGAAAGCCATACGAAGGCTTACGTTGACGAACTCTGCGGGCAGGCGCGCAGCGCGTCGCGGCAACTGGCCGCGCTCACCAACGAGCAACGCAGCGCGGCCTTGCGCGAGATCGCCTCGCGGCTGGTCGAAGCCGAATCGCTGCTCTGCCAGCGCAACGCGCTTGACCTCGAAGCCGGACGCGCAGCCGGTCTCAGTTCGGCCCTGCTCGACCGCCTCTTACTGAATCCCGAACGCGTGCAGGGCATGTCCGAGGGCCTGCTCACCGTGGCGGATCTCGACGATCCCCTGGCGGGCGCGATTGACCGCTGGCGCGCACCATCCGGACTCGACATCGAACAACGCCGTATACCCATAGGCGTGATTGGCATGATCTACGAGTCGCGCCCCAACGTTACGGCCGACGTGACCGCGCTATGCGTCAAGTCGGGCAACGCGGTCATACTCAAGGGAGGCAAGGAGGCCATACACTCCAACAGCGCCATCGCCGAAGTGGTGACGGCCGGCCTGCGCGCTGCCGGTGTGCCCGGGACCGCCGTGCAGCTCGTGCAGCGCACCGACAGGGAAACCACCAACGAGCTGCTCACCCGCGACGATTCGATAGACCTGCTCATACCGCGCGGTGGCCCCGGCCTGGTCCGGGCCGTGGCCGAGCGCTCGAGCATTCCCATCATC
>Ga0115002_10005729_pt1 | contig 14529 bp, 10 predicted proteins | sample ArcticOcean_MG_C_8_FD_89576 | JGI IMG/M metagenome (GOLD analysis project Ga0115002, IMG submission 89576) | Marine microbial communities from western Arctic Ocean - ArcticOcean_MG_CB11_86 | ecosystem: Environmental > Aquatic > Marine > Oceanic | place: Arctic Ocean: Canada Basin | collected... | reverse complement strand
CTACAAAGTGCAACGCATCAACGGGCTACCGCGGCGTCAAGTGACGCCCAACCCCGAAGACCTCGCCCATATTCGACGTGACAACGCTGAAATCGGAACGGCGCGAGCCAACGACTTTGCTGAGACCTGGTTTGCGCAAGAGTTCATCTGGCCTGCGAAAGGACCGATTTCAGGGGTCTATGGCTCACAGCGCATTCTCAACGGTGAACCGCGACGGCCGCATTTCGGGGTGGATGTCGCTGGCCCGGTCGGCACTCCCGTGGTGGCGCCTGCGGCGGGCCGCGTGACGGTGGCGGCAACGGATCACTACTACACAGGCGGCACCATCGTTTTAGATCATGGGCACGGCGTGTCGTCCGCCTTCCTCCATATGAGCACGGTGACTGTGACCGTCGGCGAAGTGCTGGCGCAAGGCGCGCCTATGGGCGCGATCGGCGCCACCGGACGAGCCACCGGGCCGCACCTCGATTGGCGCATCAATTGGTTCAAAGTGCGGATCAATCCCGAAACGATTGTCGGGCCGATGACCCCCTAGTCCACCCATCTTCTGTGCAGCCACATCCAATTAGGTGGGTCGGCGCGTATGGCGTCTTCCAAGAATGTGTTGATCGTGCCCATGAGGGTGCGCACGTCAGCGGCGGTGTCGCCGGTTCGGGGATGTTCGAGTGGTGGGTGAATCGTGACCTCAAAGTTGGCACCGTGGGTACGGCGGATACCGGCGGGCACTAGGGGTAGATCGTATTTGAGGGCGAGTTGCGCGATAGCGGGGGCGGTCATGGCGGAATGGCCGAAGAACGGCACCTCGATGCCGCTGTTGAGTTTTTGGTCGACCAACATGCCGATGTGGCGCCCTTCTTTGATGAGCCGAATGATTTGACGTGCCCCGATCGAGCCCTTGGGGATGTGGGTATGGGTGATGGCGCCGCGCGCGCGCAGGATCATTTGGTCGACATGCGGATTGTTGGCGGCGCGATAGACCAGCGATATGTCACAGCCGCGCTGGGCGACTGAGAGCGGCATGATTTCCCAATTGGCCATGTGGCCGGAGAAGAAGATCCCGGGGCGGCCGTCGTCGCGTAACGCATCGATGTGTTCGGTGCCGTGCACCGTGACCCGGTTGCCGGTGTAGCACTCTATTTTGGTGAGGTTTGGGTATTCAAAAACGGTGCGGCCCAAGTTGTCCCACATGCCGCGCATCGCGTCGGTGATCTCGGCGTCGCTGGCCTCGGGGAAGGCGCGTGCGTAGTGCCGTGCGGCGCGACGGGTCAGCGCGAGGCGCGGGCCAAGGCCCCGAGCAAGCGCGCCCCCAAGGTTTGACGCGGCATCAACCGAGAGCGCGCGGCATAGGGCGATGAGGGCGTAAACGCCGGCACCTTCCAACGCATGACGCAGGCGTCGGCTCGCGGCGGGAGCGTCAGACATCGAGGATTGGGGAGAGCAGGATGTCTAAGGCTTGGTTGTCGTCGAACTGCAGGCTAACACGGAGGACCTCGACCATGTCGCGGGCTTCGGGGGGCAGCCGGACGGCGTCCTTTTCCGTGGTGACGAGTTTGGCATCGCGCGACACCGCGGAATCGATCAGCGTCATCATGTCGTCGGCCGTGAAGACGTGGTGGTCGGGAAAGCCGTAGCTCTCGACCACGCGAATGCCCATGGCGCGCAACGTATTGAAGAACTTGGCGGGGCGCCCAATACCGGCGAAGGCAATGACGGGGTGGTCGACAAAAACGGCGGCCTCGGGGGTCGGTTCGAGGCGCGCGGGAAAGACCGGTACGCGATCGATTCCCGGCGGCGGGGCGCCGCCAGCGTCGCCACCGGGGTCAACGATGTAGATCACAGCGGTGGCGCGCGCCAGTGCGTCGGCCGGGCTTTCGCGCAAGGGGCCTGCCGGCAAGATCCGGCCATTGCCGAGACCAAAGCCGCCATCGATCACCAAGAACGAAAGGTCTTGAGCGAGGTCGGGGTTTTGGAAACCATCGTCCATCACCAGCACATCGGCACCGGCAGCGATGGCAAAGCGCGCGGTGTCGACACGATCCGCACCGACCCATGTGGGTGCGACGCGTGCTAGCAAGACGGCCTCATCGCCAACCTCGCGGGCGTTGTGATTGGGATCGACGCGCAACGGGCCTTTCGCGCTGCCACCGTAGCCGCGGGTGAGAATGTGCGGGTGGCGTCCGTGCGCCTTTAGGTGGCGCGCCACGGCTAGCGTCGCCGGGGTTTTGCCGGCACCACCTACTGTGATGTTACCCAGACAAATCACGGGTACAGGCGGGCGGACCGGGGTGGTCGTGGCACGGCGCAACCGACCGGCCAGCCCGTAGAGTGTACTGAGCGGGCTCAGGAGGGTGGGCAGCCAGTAGTGGCCGGGGCCCCAAAAGGCGGGCGCGCGCATTAGGCGGAAGCCGCCACGGGCTCGGCGGGCTGGATTGGTGCGCGACCGCAGGCTTGGTCCGCCGCGGCCGTGAGTTTGATGAGCTCAACCTCGAGCGTGGCGCGGGCGGCCTCGCACGTGGCGGCGTCAGCGTCGCGCGCGACGATCATCGGCGTGCCCCAATGGATGACTCCTGATGTGAACGGTAGCGGGGCACAAAAGCGATCCCATGTGTTGAGCGCGCGGTGGCGCCGCGTCGAGAGCGACACCGGCAATATGGTCAGGCCAGACAGGCGGGCCACATCAATCACCCCTGAGGTGGCATGCATGCGCGGTCCGCGCGGGCCATCGGGGGTAAAGCCGAGGGACTCACCGGCGCGGGCGGTTTTCACCATAGTGCGCACGGCGGCCGCCCCGCCGCGTTTCGACGAACCGCGAATAGCCGCGACGCCGATGCGACCAATGGCCTGGGCGATGAGTTCACCATCAGCATGTTGCGAGATCAACATGTTCATGGGGACTTTGCGTTGCCAATAGACCGTCATCAGCAACAACCGACCGTGCCAAAAGGCAAGCATGAAGGGTTCGCCGTCGGCCCACAGCCGGGCGGCCTGGTCTTCGCCTGTGCTCTGCCACCGCGTGGTGTGGCGGACCAGCAAAATGTAGCCTGCGGCGATGCGGGCCAGCAGGGATTGAACGAAGGGCTTTCGGCTGAGGCGCTTGAGCACGGGCGGCCCTTAGGCCTGAGCGCGGGTGGGTGTTTCCGGGGCGGCGGGTTGCCCTTGTAAGGCGTACAGCTTGGCGTAAAGACCGCCGCGGGCGAGCAGTTCGGGATGGGTGCCGACGGCAACGATCTCGCCGTCATCAAGCACGATGATCTGGTTGGCATCGATCACGGTTGAAAGCCGGTGTGCCACCACGAGCGTCGTACGTCCAGTTCTGAGGCGTTTGAGGGCGTCTTGCACCTGGCGTTCGGAATCGGCGTCGAGCGCCGACGTAGCTTCGTCGAGCAACAAAATGGGCGCGTCCTTGAGGACGGCGCGGGCGATGGCGATGCGTTGGCGCTGCCCGCCAGAGAGTTTGAGTCCAGATTCGCCAACCACGGTGTCGTAGCCCTGGGCGAGATCGCCGATGAAGTCGTGTGCGGCGGCGGCCTTGGCGGCGGATTCGATCTCATCGGTAGCGGCGCCCGGTTTGCCGTAAGCGATGTTGGCGCGGATGGTGTCGTTGAACAGGGTTGATTCTTGACTGACGAGGCCGATGGCGGCGCGCAAGCTTGCCTGGGTGACCTCTTTGACGTCTTGCCCATCGATCGTCACACGGCCTTTTTCGGTATCGAAAAAGCGCGGAATGAGATTGAGGGCGGTGGATTTTCCCGCTCCCGACGGGCCGACGACGGCGACGGTTTGGCCGGCCGGAACCTCAAAGCTGATGCTGTGCAAGGCCGGGGCGCCGTCCTCGTAGGCATGCGTTACGGTTTCGAACCGCACCGCGCCACCACTGATCTCTAGTGGCTTGGCGTCCGGCGCGTCTTGAATATTGGGTTCGGAATCCAGCATCGTGAAAATGCGTTGGGCAGCGGCCAGGCCTTCTTGCAACGCGCTGTTGAGGTTGGCGATGGAACGTAACGGCTGGTAGGCGAGGCCGAGTGCTGTGATGAAGGTGAAGAACTCGCCCGCGGTCATGCGGTTTTTCACATCGCCGATGCCGGCTGCGTAAAACACCACGGCGGCAGCAGCGATGCCGCCTAGCACTTCCATCGCGGGGGTGGCAGCGGCACGGGCGCGGATGACTTTGAACATGGCGGCCAAGCGGTGTTCGTTGGATTGGCGTGCCCGGTCGGTCTCGTGTGCCTCCATGCCGTAGGCCTTGATGTAGCGTGCGCCTGCAAAGGTCTCTCCCAATAGTGCACTGAAGGCGCCGGTGCGTTCCTGGTTTTGTGTTGATGCCTTGCGCATCTTTTTGCCCAGCGTGCGGATCGGTAGGATGGCGAGGGGGAAGATCACGGTGGCGATGAAGGCGAGCTTCCAATCGGTCCAGAACAACACGCCGACAAGGAACGCGAGCGTGAGCGAATCTTTGGCGATGCCGGTGAGCGCTTTGTTGAGGGCTTCGCGCAGGAGGTTCGCATCGTTGAGGAAATTCGAGATCAAGCCACCCGTGGCGGTAGCGTGAAAGAAGGCGATATCTGCCCGGATGATGTGGGCGAATAAGCTGTTTTGCACATCAGCGATAATGCGCTGGCCGAACACGCCCATCAGATAGGTCTGGATGTAGGTTGCCACCGCCTTGATGACGGCGATGGCGAGGAAGATCAGCGGCACCACGATCATGCCCGTGGCGTCGCGGTTGACGAACACGAGATCGGTCAGCGGTTGCATGATCTGAGCATAGGCTGCCGTCGTGGCAGCAATGACCGCCATCGCGATCATAGCAACGGTCAGTTTGCGCCAATGCTTGCCGATATAGCCGCGAATGAGCCGGGCCAGAAGGGCCTTGGTGGTGCCCTTCACCGCGGGGCTGGTGCTGGTCAATGCATATCCCGTCGTCGTTGCGGCGGACCTTAGCATGGCGGCGGAATCTGGGCCAAACCCCTGCCCGGTCGAACTATTGGCGCGCCACCCGGGACAGGGGGCGGGTGTGCCGGTCTGCCTTGCCGCCCCGGCGTGCCCCAATTAATGTGCGCGGCATGGATATGCCCCAGACGGTTTTCTCGACGTGCCCGCATGATTGTCCAAGCCAGTGTGCGCTTGAGATCGAGCGGTTGGATGGACAGACGATTGGGCGGGTCCGCGGCGCCAAGACGCAGCGCTACACCGATGGTGTGGTGTGCGCCAAGGTCGCGCGCTATGCCGAGCGGGTGCATCATCCGGACCGGCTGAAAACGCCGTTGCTGAAACAAGCCGGTGGTGGATTTGCGCCGATCGGGTGGGATGATGCGCTCGACCTGGTCGCCGAGACGTTCACCCAAGCCACGCAGGCTTTGGGTAGCGAGGCGGTGTGGCCCTATTACTACGCGGGCACTATGGGCAAGGTGCAGCGCGACGGGATCAACCGGCTGCGCCATGTCATGCGGTATTCGGGCATGAAGAAGACGATTTGTACCGGTACTGTGCACCCCGGTTGGAAGGCCGGGGTGGGCGCGTTCATGGGCGGCTCGCCCTACGAGATGGCCGATGCCGACATGGTCATCCTGTGGGGCACCAACGCGGTGGCGACACAGGTCAACGTGATGAACCATGTGGCGCGCGCGCGTAAAGAGCGCGGCGCGAAGTTGATCGTGATCGATCCTTATCGCAATGGTTCAGCCGAGGTGGCCGACCAGCATATTTGTTTGCGGCCCGGCACCGATGGAGCACTTGCGGCGGCCATGATGCATGTGCTGTTTGCCGAGGGTTACGTAAATCGCGATTACATGGCGCGCTACACCGACGTGCCGGACCAACTGGAAGAACACCTCAAGACACGCACGCCGGAATGGGCGTCGCGAATCACCGGGTTGCCGGTGGAGGAAATCGTCGCGTTCGCGCGTGCCTATGGCGCGACGGAACGCGCGTTTATTCGAGTGGGCTTTGGGTTTTCGCGCTCGCGCAACGGCTCAGCCAACGTGCACGCGGTGTCGTGCCTGCCGAGTGTTACCGGCAAGTGGTTAGTTAAGGGCGGCGGCGCGTTCTTCAGCAATTCCGACATTTATCATTTCGAGCAGACGGTGGTTGAGGGGCTCGATGCGATCGATCCGTCGATCCGGGTGCTGGATATGTCGCGCATCGGCGCGGTGCTGACGGGAGACAAACACGATATGGGAGACGGGCCACCGGTGACGGCGATGCTGATCCAGAACACCAATCCTATGGTGGTGGCGCCCGAGCACAATTTAGTGCGCCAAGGGTTCGCGCGCGCCGACCTGTTTGTTTGCGTCCACGAACAGTTCATGACCGAGACCGCCGAGGCCGCCGACTTGGTGTTGCCCGCGACGACATTCTTGGAACATGACGATCTCTATTCCGGCGGCGGGCATTCCTATATTCAGCTGGGGCTGCAAGCGATTGAACCGCTAGCCGAAGCGCGCTCCAATCACGCGGTGATTTGCGGCCTGGCGAAACGTCTGGGTGCCGAACATCCAGGCTTTACGATGAGCGCACAGGAGTTGATCGATACGACGTTGCGCGATTCCGGGTGGCCCGAGAGCGCAGATTGGGACGACAACTGGCTTGATTGCGTACCTGATTTTGACACCGCGCATTTCGTGAGCGGTTTCCCCCATGCCGACGGAAAATTTCACTTTGCGCCGCGCTGGGAAGACTTGGGCCCGGACGCGGCCGACATGCCGCCATTGCCGGATCATCAAGAGGTCATCGAGGAGATCGACGCGACGCATCCGTTGCGCATGGTCACCGCCCCGGCGCGAAGTTATCTCAACTCTTCGTTCACCGAAACGCCGACCTCGGTCAAGCGTGAGGGACGGCCCAAAGTGATGATCCATCCCGATACGGCGGCGGGGCTTGGCGTCGCCAATGATGACCTTGTTGTACTGGGCAACAAGCGCGGCCAAGTAAAAGTGCATGCCCATATCTTTGATGGTTTGCAGCCTGACGTGGTGGTCGTCGAAGGAATTTGGCCCAATAAGGCGTTTGTCGACGGCATCGGGATCAACGCGTTGACCGGCGCGGACTCACCGCCGCCCAACGGCGGTGCCGCGTTCCACGATACCGCGATCTGGCTGAAAACCGCCTGAGGCGAGAGCCGCGATGACGCGGCGTATTCTGATCATTCACAACCCGACCGCCGGTAAGCGGGGCACCGCGCTACTAGATTGCGTGGTCGCGGCGCTGTGCGCGAGGGGGCTTGCGCCTGAGGTTGTCACCACCGAGTGGCCTGAGCATGCGACGGACTTGGCACTTTCGGCCGATGCCGACTTGGTGGTCGCGGCGGGGGGCGACGGGACGATCAACGAGGTCGTGCATGGCTTGATGACGCGAGACTGCGCGCGGCCCGCCTTTGCCACGCTGCCGCTGGGCACCATCAATGTGTTGGCGCTTGAACTTGGGCTGCCGCGCGATGTCGTTGGGTTGGCTGGCGTGCTGGCTGATGGGCCCTTGATGCCGGTGACGGTGGGCCGTGCGAATGGCCTGCACTTCTTGCTGACGGCGGGCGCCGGGGCCGATGCGGCGGCGGTAAAATTTTTGTCGCCGGGGTTAAAGAAGATTTTCGGGCAGACCGCATATTACATCGCGTTGGTGCGGGCGCTGATTGTCGAAGGCAATACCGTCTTCGACGTCGAGATTGACGGTGCGATGTACCCAGTCTCCTCGGTGATCGTCACTAACGCTGCGCGCTATGCCGGGGACAAGGTGGTGGCGCCGGATGCACGCCTAACTGCGCCCGATCTTCACGTGCTGATTGGCCTGGGGCACGGGCGGTGGAACCTAATGCGCTATGGCGCGGCATACATGCGCGGGGTACTGCCAGGCTTGCCGGATGTGCGGATCGTCCCCGTGCAGCGGCTGCGTATCGCTGCGCCAGCGGGCAAGCCCGTGCAATTAGATGGCGATAACCGGCTGACCACGCCCGTGGACATTGAAGTGGTGGATGAGCCGCTGATGGTGGCGTCGGTTTTGCAACTGAACGGTGCCGGAACGACAGATTTAGTCTTTGAGGCCCGCCACCAATGCGTCGTGGAGCTTTTTACCGGCGCACAGGACGTTGTCGTGGTGGACGTGTTCGCGGTTGTAGGTGATGCGGGTGCCGTCGACGTTGGTGACGCTGCCGCCGGCTTCTTCGACGATGAGGTGGGCGGCGGCGATGTCCCATTCGCATTTGTTGCTCGTCGTTATGGTGGCGTCGAAGCGGCCATTGGCGACGACGGCCATGCGGTAGGCCATTGAGTTGACGAAATGGAACTCGGCGCCCTCGGCAACCTCGGGCCAATTGTGGGTGAGGAAGGTTTTCTTGGAAGCGAGCAAACGCGCTTTCGTCGGATCGGTGTTGGCTGAAACTTTGATGGGCGCGCCGTTGAGGCGCGCGCCACCGCCTTTGGTGGCCTCGAAAATTTCGTCTTGCGCAGGGTTGAACACAGCGCCGGACACCGAGTGCTCATCCACGACCAAGGCGGCGGAGACGGCAAATTGCGGCGTACCGCGTAGGAACGCGCGCGTGCCGTCAATCGGATCGACGATCCAGACGTGGCTCTTGGTGCGGCGGTCGGGCGTGTCGGCGGTTTCTTCTGAGAGCCAGCCGTAGCCCGGGCGGGCGGTCGTAAGTTTGTCGCGCAGCAATTTGTCGACGGCGAGGTCGGCCTCGCTGACCGGGTTGTCGGGGGATTTGTCCCACGACTCGACGTCGGTGCGGAAGTATTTGAGGGCCAGCGCGCCAGCCTCACGGACGGCGTCTAGCAGCAGCGCATGGTCGGTCGCGAGATCGTGGGATGCGGCGTCGGCCGCCGTCACGCTCCGGCCACCGTGAGGCCCTCAAGACGAATGGTGGGTGCGTTGGTGCCGTAGCGAAACTCGAGATCATTTGCCGGCGTGGCGTTGAGGAACATGTCCTTGAGGTTGCCGGCGATGGTGAGTTCGCTGACCGGAAACGCAATCTTGCCGTTCTCGATCCAGAAGCCCGCTGCGCCACGGCTGTAATCACCGGTCACGGCGTTGACGCCAAAGCCAATGAGCTCGGTGACATAAAGGCCTGAAGTGATGTCGGCCATGAGCGCGTCAGGAGTTTGCGTCCCGGGTTCCATGTAGAGGTTGGAGCGGTTGGGCGAGGGCGGCGATGAGGCACCGCGGCTGGCATGACCGGTCGATTTCATGCCGAGTTGGTGGCCGGTTGCAGTGTCCAACAGCCACGTCATCAGGCGGCCGTCTTCGACCAGGTTCATGCGGCGGTTGGCGACGCCTTCGCCGTCGAACGGGCGCGAGGCGAGGCCGGTTTTGCGGTGCGGGTCGTCGACGATGACAATGCCGTCCGCGAAGATCTTTTCGTCCATCTTGTCGCGCAAAAAGCTGGTGCCACGCGCGACGGCGGCGCCGTTAATGGAGCTGGCAAGATGACCGAGCAGGCCGTTGGAGACGCGCGGGTCGAAAATAACCGGTGCGGGCCCGGACTTGACCTTGCGCGGGTTGAGCCGCTTGACGGCGCGCTCGCCGGCCTGACGGCCGATGGCGGCGGCATCTTCGAGGTCTTTGACGAAACGCACCGACGAATAGTCGTAATCGCGTTCCATGCCGGTGCCTTCGCCGGCGATGACCGAGGCCGAGACCGAATGCGAGGTGCCGCTATAGGCCGCGCCAAAACCATCTGAGGTGACGAGCGCCACAGTGCTGCGACCCCAACCGGCGTCTGCGCCTTCGGAATTGGTGATCCCGGCGACGGCCCGCGCAGCGTCTTCGGCTTGGGCAGTGCGGGCGTAAAGTTCTTCCGGCTCGGGCTCGTAGGGGTCCAGCAGGTCAAGTTCGGGCCAGGTTTTCGCGATGAGATCGGGATCGGCGAGACCGATGTGCGGATCTTCCGGCGCAATCTTGGCCATGGCGACGGCGCGGGCTACGAGTTCATCGACCGCGGCATCGGAGCGATCGGTCGACGACACCATGGCTTGGCGCTTACCGAGCATGACGCGCAAGCCGAGATCGACCGCTTCGGAGCGTTCGAGATCCTCGCGTTTGCCGAGGCGCTGGGAGACGCCCAAGGAGACACTTTCGGCAGCAATGGCGTCGGCGGAGTTGGCGCCAGCCTTCATTGCCTGGGCGACAAGGTCTTTCAGGAACGAAAGGGTGCGCGCTTCGGCGTCGCTAGATTGGGTCATCGGCGCTGATTCTCCTGGGTTCGAGCGTCTCGGTTATATAAGTCTGGTGGCGCGCGCGCCAACCCACCGCTTTGTGATCCCTATGACAGAAGTCTTCGCTGACGCCTTTAGCGTCTCATTCGTCTATGCCGCAGTGGTCTTCGCGGTGGCAGGGGTGATGCACGGCTATACCGGCGGGTTCGGCTCGGGGCTGTTTGCGGTGCCGTTGTTGGCCTTGTTGTTCGGCCCAGTGGGCGGCATTGCGGTGGGGAGCCTGACCTCGTTGCTGGGCTCGGCCCAATTGGTGCCGGCAGCGATGCGCCTCGTGTCTTGGCGTCATATGGCGCCGTTGATGATCGCGCAGATGGCGATGGTGCCGCTGGGGGCCGCGCTTTTGATCTCGATGGATCCGACGTTGGTACGCCGGATCATCGGCGTCTTGGTACTGCTATCGGGGATATTGCTGGCAACGGGATGGACCTATCACGGCCGACGCGGTCCGCTGATGCGCGTAACGGCCGGCGGGATTGCGGGATTCATGGGCGGCATTGCGGGCATCACCGGCCCGGTATTGGTAGCGTATTTTCTTTCCGCGCCTGAGCGGCCCGAGCTTCAGCGTGCCCGGATTGTGCTCGCGGTGTTCGCCGGATTGATCATGGTGCAGGCGTCACTATTGGTCGCGGGCGGGGCCGGTGCGGTGAGCATTACGCGCTCGCTCGCTTTGGCACCTCTATTCATGGCGACGACGTGGTTCGGCACGCGATTGTTTGCACGAGCGCCGATAACCTGGTTTCGCAAAGTGTCGTTGGTGATGTTGTTTGCCTCGGGCGCGGCGGCGTTGCTGATCTGATCGCGCCATGGATTTGGCTTGCTGGCATCCCACTCACGCCCCAACCCTCTGACACGCTGTGGCCTTCGACCCGACACGCATGGAGACAGCACCGTGGAAAAAGCGATCCTTGGCTCCAAGTCACTTCGAAACCGCGGCGCGGCGGCACCGAGCCTGCCCGAGCCCGGTGCGAACCGGCAGCGCACCGGCCTGCCTGATAAACCCAAGCTGGCCTGGTCGCCCGACGATCCGGCGGCCGCGGCTAATCCGGGCGAGGACGCCAATATGCATGTTGGCCGCGGCTTGCGGCTGAAGGGCGAGGTGAGCTCATCTGATCGTCTGACGGTCGCTTTGATGGCCAGCTGACGGTGCGTGGCTGTCTCAGCGTTCGACGGTCGGGGCGCGTGACCGGCACCATGGTCTATGACGCCTTGGAAGTTGAAAAGGGCGGTTGCGTGACCGGTGATCTCACCCGGAGCGCAACCGAGGAACCCGCACCTTCGCCGGTGGTCACGCTCGCCGCGTCCGAGGCGGCTCCTGCGGCAGACGAGTAATTGGTGTGAGGTGTTTTACTGGCGGTCGTGTTCAGTAATCAATTGGAATTATCTATGTAGTACACAAAAGTAAATGTGTTATCGGTGGCTCGCCTTAGTCGGGCCTGGCCTTTAGGTTCACGGCGTGCCGCGCCCCAACTCCTTGTTCTTTGTCCTCTTTGTCGGTGGGCTGTTGGCCTTTGGACCGCTGACGCTGGAGATGTATGTGCCGACGCTGCCGCTGGTGGCGGACGCGTTTGGGGTGGGCGCCGGGCCGGCGCAGCTGACGGTTAGCGTCTACTTGGCGGGATTTGCCATCGGGCAGTTGGTTTCGGGACCGTTGGTCGATGTGTTCGGACGTCGACCGTTGTTGTTGGTGGGGATGTTGTTAGTCGCCGCTGCGAGCGCAGTCTGTATCGTTGCGCCGTCAATAGAATCATTGACGGCCGCGCGGTTCGTCCAAGCCCTTGCGGTGTCGGTCGGGCAGGTCGCGGGGCGTGCGGTCATCCGCGACACGCATGACCCCGCAGGCACGGCGCGCATGTTGGCGTTCACGATGGTGGTGATCGGACTGACCTCAGCGATCACGCCGGTGATCGGTGGCTTCCTTGCGGTATTGTTGGGGTGGGAGATAGTGTTCGTGACCCATGTCGCGCTGGCACTGATTTTCTTTGTGCTGATCTGGCGGAGCTTTGTCGAAACGATCCCAGCGCGCGAAACGCTGTCGCGTCAGGTCGCGCTGACGCGACAGGGCATTATCCGTCTTGTCGCTGACCGCGCATTCATTTCTTATACGACAAGCATCTGTTTCATGTTCGGCAGCATGTTCACGTTCATCTCGGCGGGTGCGTTCATGTTTGTGGATGTGTTGGGGATGGCCCCGTCAAATTTCGGCTTCGTGTTTACCGCGATCTCGGGAAGTCTCGCGGCGGGCTCCTTCTTGGCCGGTTCATTGGCGCGGCGGCTCGACCAGCGACGCATGTTCTTGGCGGCGGCGAGCGCGGTGGCCGTGATCAGCGTGGCGATGGCGGGAATTGGCGCGGCTGGCGCAGCGACGATCCCGGTTTTAATTGTACTGTTGGGGGCCATTGGCTTCGCGATGGGTTTCATCGTGGCCCTTGGGATGGCCGGTGCATTGGCGCCACACCCTGAGGTGGCAGGCACGGCATCAGCCTTGATCGGATTTTCGCAAGGAGTGTTTGCTGCGGGGATGAGCGCAATCGCGGGCCTTTTGTTTGACGGCACTGTGATGTCGGTTCTGATGCCGATGGCCGTGTTGGCGCTCGGCGTGCCAATCTCGTTCTTGACCTTGGCGCCGCGGCGCTGCCGCCTAGACAAATAATCGAGTTAACGACCAAAGTGTGAGGGCACCATCGCGCCCGCGGACGGGTTTCTCGCCCGTCAGTTCGAGGCCCTCACGCAAACTTTGATCGGTAGCGCGTGTCATCAGGTCGTCGCTGACCACGTGGTCGGTATCCATTTTGCGCGTGAGGTGTTTGATCCAGCTGGCAACATTCACCGCATCGCCGATGAGGGCGTATTCCAGGGCGGTATGACGATGAACGGTAAGAAGGTAAGGGTGTCGACAACGAGGACTATAGGCACCCTCAGCGAAAGGCGGTGTCCAAACGCGGTGGCGACGGGGTAGTGTTTGGGGAGGGTGTAGTCCATGTCGGTCTGGAGCGCCTATTTGGTTACGATCGCGCGCAAAAACCAGTCTACCAAATCGGTTTACCGGAACCAGGGAGGCCGAGGCGGGGCCACTTTTCGGTGACGGTTTCGATGACGTCATCGCTCATGCGGATCTTGGTGCCCCAGTCGCGGTGGGTTTCGGGAGGTAGTTTGTTGGTGGCATCAAGACCGACCTTGGAGCCGAGACCGGATTCGGGTGAGGCAAAGTCGAGATAATCGATCGGGGTATTCTCGATAACGGTGATGTCGCGCGCCGGGTCCATGCGGGTGGAGACCGCCCACATCACGTCTTTCCAGTCGCGCGCGTTAATGTCGTCGTCCACCACGATGACCCACTTGGTGTACATGAACTGCCGCAAGTAGGACCACACCGCCAGCATCACGCGCTTGGCATGGCCGGGGTAAGCCTTTTTCATCGAGACCACGGCGATGCGGTAACTGCAGCCTTCTGGCGGCAGCCAGAAATCGGCGATCTCGGGGAACTGTTGTTGTAGTAGCGGCACGAACACTTCGTTGAGCGCTTCGCCGAGAATGCTGGGCTCATCGGGCGGGCGGCCGGTGAAGGTGGAGAGGTAGACCGGGTCGCGGCGCATGGTGATGGCCGAAACTTTGAAGACCGGGAAGCGTTCGACGGTGTTGTAATAGCCGGTGTGATCGCCGTAGGGACCTTCGTCGCCGGACTGATCGGCTAGGACGTGGCCTTCGATAACGATCTCTGCTTCGGCGGGCACCTTGAGGGGCACCGAGACGCACTCGGCGAGTGCGAGTTTTTTGCCGCGCAAAAGCCCAGCGAACTGATACTCCGACAAGGTTTCGGGCACCGGAGTGACTGCGGCAATGACTGTGCCGGGATCGGCGCCGATGACGGCCGCGACGGGCATGGGCTCGCCGGGGTGTTCGCGTTGCCAGTGTGCGAAATGTTGTGCGCCGCCGCGGTGGGCGAGCCACCGCATCAATGTGGTGTCGCGCCCGGTGACCTGCATCCGGTAGATGCCGAGATTAAATTTTTCGTCCGCGCCTTGGGTGACCACCAGCGGCCAGGTGATGAGTGGCGCCGGTTCTCCCGGCCAACACATCTGGATGGGGAGTTTGCCGAGGTCGATGTCATCACCGGTCCATACCACATCTTGGCACGGCGCATGGGTGGCGGTGGCGGGCTTCATCGCCATGACGGTCTTGACTATTGGCAACATCGCGACGGCCTCGCGCCAGCCGCCCGGCGGTTCGGGTTGGCGCAAGAAGGCCAGAGTTTCGCCCACGGCGCGCAGCTCTTCGGGTTTGCGTCCGATGCTGGCGGCGACGCGGGCGACCGTGCCGAACAGAT
>Ga0115002_10005725_pt1 | contig 14534 bp, 13 predicted proteins | sample ArcticOcean_MG_C_8_FD_89576 | JGI IMG/M metagenome (GOLD analysis project Ga0115002, IMG submission 89576) | Marine microbial communities from western Arctic Ocean - ArcticOcean_MG_CB11_86 | ecosystem: Environmental > Aquatic > Marine > Oceanic | place: Arctic Ocean: Canada Basin | collected... | reverse complement strand
ATGTTTTAGAACATAATTTAAAAGAAAATGATATAAATAATGTAAAAATTATCAATACCTATTTATCTGATAAAAACGGTACTATAGATTTCTTTCATGCAGATAGTAACGCTGCCTGTGCTTTTGCTTGTACATCAGATTATGGAGAAGTCAACCACACAGACATTAAGACTAATATACAAACGCATCGACTAGATAGTCTGGTTACTGATACTCAGTTTGACTTTATCAAAATGGATATCGAAGGAGCAGAACTACTAGCTATAGATGGTGGAGAAGAGATATTTCGGAATTGCCCACTATGTTTATTGGAATTGAATAAGTTTACTAGTGAAAGTTTTTATAATACACCTATCAACCATTTGATAGACAGGATGCAGGGATTAGGCTTCTCTAGCGGATTCATAGTTTCTAACGAAGGTTTACATCAGATAAATATTGAGCAAATAAAATCAATAATGATAAACAATATTATGCTAGAGGTCTTATTTTTAAAGGATAGAAAGGAAAACAATGAAAACTAAAATATTAGGGTTGAGTGGGAAAAAGCAGTCAGGTAAAGACACGACTATTAATCATATACTTGGTATATTCATGAAAAGACTAGAAATCATTGGGGATTTTTATATCAACAAAGAGGGTCAGTTATGGATTACGGATATTTTCCAAGATGTGAATAGGGCAGGCTTATTTGATATTCATGATGCTAAAAATGAAGAATTTAATCATCAATATATATATCCTTTTGTTAAAGTCTATAGTTATGCTGATGAACTTAAAAAGCTATGTATTAATGTCTTAGGTCTTACATATGAGCAATGCTATGGAACAAACGAAGAAAAGGATAGCCCGACACATTTAAAATGGGAAAATATGCCGGGAATTACAACAAATCCACATATGCTTCAAATTGGCGCTGTTGATTTAGGATGTAAAACATTTGGTGTTACATATCATGAACCAGGACCAATGACTGCTCGTGAAGTAATGCAGTATGTTGGAACAGAGATATTCCGCAAGATGTATGGCAACGTATGGGTAGACGCCACTATTAGAAAAATTCATGATGACCAATCAACAATGGCTATTATCTCAGATGTAAGATTTGTAAATGAAGTAGAAGGCATCCAAAATAAAGATGGCAAAGTAATACGTCTTACTCGTCATGTTTTAGTAGATGAACATCAGAGTGAAACTGCTTTAGATGATTTTGATGGTTTTGACCATGTATGTGACAATCAAGAACTAGACGTTAATCAACAGAGCCTTCTTATTGAAGGATATCTAAATAGTATGGTCTGGATTCCCCGTCCTATTTCGGAGTATTATAATGATTAAGTTGGTAGAAGTTGCTGTTGGTGATTCTATTAAAATCAAAGATTCAAATTTTATTTTTTTGATTACAGATATACAAATTGAGCAATCGGCAAATATTATAGATTCAGATATGCTTGCCAATACTAAAAAAATAATTTCAACATTGTCGATAGACCCTTATACATTGTCATTAAAAGGTACAGAACAGAAAGAATAACAATATTACAATACCAATCACATATATCAGAAGTTCGTCATATGGTACTCATGAAATGTGCCCTATGCAATTTTTCAGTGAATATATTCTAGGTTGGAAGGGTCCAACAGGAAAAGCGGCTTTATTAGGAACATGTGTACATAAAATACTAGAAATATTAGCCGTCTGGAAAAAGGCCCACCAAGATAAAAATTCTCATTTTGATGATGAAATTCTTGGCAAATGTTCTATCAATAAGCATCTTGACTATTTTTCTGTAAAAAGAAAGAGAATGGATGTTGACAAACTCATTCCTCTGATATATAATCATTATACGGAGAATGTCACCTATCACGACTGGACCGGAGCAGATTATAAAAAAGTCTATAAGTGGTGTTGGATGGCTATTGATTTTCGCAAAGGGATTTTTAATCCTCTTAGACAAAACATCTACATGCCCGAACAGCACTTTGATATTGAGATTGAAGAACCGTGGGCTGCTTATGACTATCCAGAATATGGTTTAAGAGGCAATCTTCGTATTAAAGGCACTATTGACCTAATGGTTCATGAAAGCGATGATACCATAGAGATAGTTGACTATAAAACGGGGCAATGTAAAAACTGGGCTACTGGTGAACCATATACGTGGGAAAGTCTACATCATAATTTCCAACTAAGATTATATCACTATGCCGCCTTTAAATTACTTCCCCACGCAAAGCATATTTTAACTACTATTTACTATATACGTGATGGTGGCCCATTCACTCTTTCCTTTGACGAATCAGATATCCCTGAAACCTTAAGAATGTTACAAAACAAATTTGAGGAAATGAGAGATACTAAGATTCCCCAAATGAAGAAATCATGGATGTGTCGAAGAATATGTCATCAGGGTAAAAGCACGTTTGAAGACACTAATATATCCGCTATTAAACAAACTACAAATAGCAATAATTATTTTTCTTCGTGTGGAGAGACTATGTGTAAATGCGACCAGTTATCATATACATTTTCTCACAGGCCAATTGATACTATTATTGAGAATATGTCTAAAGATGACCATCATGTATCAGACTATCATGCTCCAGGAGCAGCAGAATGATGAACATTTATAGATTGGAAATAAAGAAAGTCTATGAATAAAACATATACACCTTTGCATGTACATAGCGATGCAAGTTTACTTGATGGATATGGGTCTCCTAAGACTATAGCTAAACGTATTACTGAGATAGGCTCAGAAGGTTGTGCCATTACGGAACACGGTAATGTTGCCAGCGCTATACAATTCCTAAAAGCTATGGAAAAATCAAAAAAGAAGCCTGTGTTAGGCTGTGAATTATATATATCTAATCAACACGCATCAGACCAAATACCTGAAAATAGAAAACTTACGCACCTTCCTGTATTAGCTAAGAATACCAACGGATGGAAACAACTTCTTAAAATCATTCATGCTTCTAATTTGCCAGACCACTATTACTATAAACCTCGTCTTAGTTTGGACCAACTCTCTGAATTTCTAGACGGTAATATCATTGGATTCAGTGGGCATTTAGGTTCTCATATTGCCAGGACCGTTGAAGAATACGGGGAAAAAGCCGCTACACAAGCTGCTTTAAATATGCAGGAGATGTTTGGTAAAGGTAATTTCTATCTTGAAGTTCAGCTTATGGACTCTGTTAATACGCCAGCACAAATACAATTAACCGAGACTATTCGCTCTATCAGTAAGACTACAGGCATCCCTATAATTGCTACTCCTGATGCTCATTATCAACATAAAGAAGATGTGGAAAATCAGCGTGTATTACTTTGTAGTAACATGCACGTAACAATGAGAGAGGCTAATCATCCAGATTTTCAACTAAGAACATTCTTTAGGTCTGATAATTTTCATATTCCTTCTTATGAGGAAATGATAGCTTATGGACATACAGAAGAAGAATTAGAGAATACTAATAAAGTTTTAGCACAAGTTGAAAAATACGATATTCTGAGAGACCCTCAATTACCACAGTTTCCCTGCCCTAATGACCAAACTCCAGATGAATATCTACGAGAGTTATGTAGGGGAGGTTGGAAAGAACTTATTCAAAACGTAATCCCTAGAGAGAAACACCCTGAATATACCGAAAGAATTAAAGAAGAATTAGACATACTACAAGGAGCTGGATTATCTAGTTATTTTTTAATTGTGCGAGATATCCTGCAACATGTGAAAGACCAGGGAAACTTAATAGGTCCAGGAAGAGGTAGCTCTAGTGGTTGTCTAGTATCTTATTTAATTGGCATTACACAAATAGACCCTATCGAGTATGGGCTATTGTTCTCTAGATTCTTTTCAGATGCCCGTAAAGGTTCTCTACCAGATATTGATGTTGACATTCCTATCAATACCCGCGAGACAACTATAGAATACATTAGAGAGAAATATGGTATAGACAAGGTTGGGCAGATGATTACCTTCCAAACTATGCAGGGTGCTAAGGCTCTTAGTGAAGTATTAAGAGCAAATGAAAGTGTACCATTTGAAGAAGTTAAACGTATAACTAAAAGCCTACCTGAAAAGGCCAAGATTGCCGGTGAACTTCAAAAAATGAAAGATTCAGGTAGAGAACCATCTATCATTCGTTGGGTGTTAGAAAACCAACCTGAAAAACTATCTGAATGGTGTTCTTTAAAAGATGACAAACTTATAGGGTTATTAGCTAAAGATTTTGAACAGGCCATGAGATTAGAAGGAACTAAGGCTGCTCAGTCTAGACATGCTGCTGGTGTTGTAATTGGTACTACGCCCTTAGAAGAAATATGTCCGTTTATCTATGATACTAAAAATAAGAACATGATAGCTGGCTGGGAAATGGATGACCTAGAAGCTGTTGGACTTGTAAAGCTTGATATTTTAGGCTTAGCTGCTTTAGATAAAGTGATGAAGATTGTTGAATTGTTACATAGACAAGATAATCATACATTTGATGGGAACATACGCAATATTACTTTAAAGGATAATCCTACCTGGGATTTAATATCTAGTGGTAAAAATCTAGGTGTTTTCCAATTAGAGAGTTCATTTGCGTGTCAATTTGCTAAAAAGTTAAAACCACATAATATGGAACATTTAGCAGCACTAACAGCTATATTGAGACCGGGTTGTATTTCTGGGGATACACCTATCTATATTTCAGAGTATTACAGAAATGATAGTCCAAATAATCAAAAATTTATTATCAAAACTATGAAACAATTGTATGAAGAACATACGAGAAATCATCATCTTTTACACAACAGTATTATGTCTTATGATGAAACAAATCATAACATAGTTTCTAATAAAATTGTCAATATATGGAATAGTGGTACAAAAACAGTACATAAAATTAATTTTTCAAAACACGCTTCTAACAAAATTAATAACAATCCGAAATATAATATAAAATGTACATCTGAACATAAGTTCTATGTTTATAGTAAAGGTTGGACACAATTACAACATATACAACCCGGTGATAGATTCTTAATATTAGGTCATGGAGAAGGTAGAAAGTTATTACCAAAAAGAAAGTTTACAGAACATCATAGACAGTTTAGGGATATTTGTTTTAGAAACTATAAATATCAATGTGTGATGTGTGATTGGAATGAGGGAAGTTTAGATGTAAACCATTTAGAAGAAAACAGAACAATAAATAACAAACCAGAGAACTTATGTTTTTTATGTCCTAATCATCATAGAATGTATACTGAAAAATCTATTACCAAAACTAAATTAATAGTCAATCGAGATAAACTTAGATTACCTCAACATGAAAAGTTGATTTGGGCTACGTTTATTGATTATGAAACTGTAGGACAACAAGATACATATGATATTGAAGTAGAAGAACCACACAACAGTTTTATAGCCGGTGGTATGATAGTTCATAATTCTTCTCAAGCCAAAAAAGAAGATGGGAAAACCATTGCTGAACATTATATAGATAGAAAAAACGGCAAAGAAGAAATAACATATTTACATAAATCATTAGAGCCTATCTTAAAAGATACATATGGAGAACTTATCTACCAAGAAAGTGCTATGCGTGTAGCTATGGATATCGCCAGTATGTCGTCTGTAGATACCGATAAATATATTCGTAAGGGAATTGGTAAAAAATTGGCAGATATTATTGCTGAAGCTAAAAGCTTGTTCCTAGACGGATGTAAAAAAACAAACATAGTTGACAAAGAAATAGCAGAAGAGATATTTGGCTGGATTGAAAGTGCCCAAAGATATAGTTTCAATGCCTCTCACTCTTATAGCTATGGCCATGTTAGTTACTTGACTGCTTATGCTAAGACCCATTTCCCCAAAGAGTTCTTCACTTCTTATTTGTCTTTTGCACATGAAAAGCCAAAACCAAAAGACGAGATATATTCATTGGTAAATGATGCTAGAAGTATGGATATTTTTGTTCAACCCCCAAGTATTGAACACTGTAATCGTAATTTTGATTTGATAGATGGTAAGATATATTTTGGTTTAACTGATATCCAACATGTAGGAAAAACAGTATTAGACAAATTAATAACAATATCTCATGAAGATAAAACCCAAACAAGAATAGGTCCACGAAAACACTGGCCTTGGTTGGGATTTTTAATACATGTATCTCCCAGACTTAATAGTAGGTCTTGTCAATCATTGATTAATACAGGGGCTTGTGATTATTTTAAAGTTCCTAGAAAACGTATGGAGTTTGAATATAGCATTTATTGTGAATTGACTAAAAAAGAGCAGACATGGGTAGAAGATAATATTATGGATTTCAGACTAAGGCTTGAAGATATACTTATTAATATGGCCACACTACCAACTGGAAAAAAGGGGGCGTGTGCCAATAAGAACCGCCATAAGAAAGTTCTGAGTTTAATAGAGTCTTTACAAAATCCCCCACATGAGCTAATAGATACTCAAGACCAAATTTCTAAGCTGGAATATAAATTACTAGGTATCTCTTTAACGGCAAATAGTTTAGGTGGTTGTAATGGATTATACAGAGCCAACTGTAGTTGTCAAGAATGGGGAGAGGGCAGTAGGGAATCTGGAACCCTGGCAGTTAAAATTGAGAGGGTCAAAACCAATACTATTAAGAGGGGCATCAATAAAGGGGAAGATATGGCCTTTCTTACTGTTGGTGATGATAGTGGAATATTAGACTCTGTGGTAGCCTTTGCGGACACTTGGGCTGAGCACAGAAACATTATTGAAGAAGGAAATCGTTTATTGCTGACCGGCAAAAAAAGTCGAGATAAAGACTCGTTTATCGTAGAAAACGTCGAACAATTGTCGTAGGCAAGGTATAATCATTGTAGTATTTTATTTTTTAACTTTAGAGGAGAAAACTATGCAATCAATTATGATTCAAGGTAATTTAACACGAGACCCAGAACTAAAAGAAATCACAACCGGAAGCAAAAATGTTACGGTTGCCAATTTTAGTATCGCAGAAACTCGCAAGTTTACAAGGGCTGATGGAACCAAGGACGAAGAAACGACCTTTATTAATTGTGAGTCCTGGGAGGGTGGAGCTAAACTTATTGGTGATTTAATGCACAAGGGAGACCCGATTCTTGTACAGGGAGTATTGAAAACGGATAGCTGGGAAAAGGACGGACAAAAATTTTCACGCCTTAAGTTGCGTGTGGAAAGATTCCAAAAGTTATACAGGAAATCTCAAGTTGAATCTGACGCATCTACTGGGTCAGCAGAACCAGTGCCAGTAGCAGCAGCAACTGGAGAAGATATTCCTTTCTAATTATGATTAAGAAGGTTTTATTTTGTTCTGAAAACTCTAGAGCCCTTTCTGGGTTTGGCACTTACTATAGAGAAGTACTGTCTCGGATATATGATAATCCAAACCTAGAAGTGGCTGAGTTTGCTACTGGAGCAACCGTTTATGATAACATACCCCATGTAAAATGGAAGTTCTATCCTAACAATGTGGTTCCGACAGACCCCCGAAATAAAGATTTTGAGTCAAATCAACAAAACAAATTTGGAGCATGGAGATTTGATAAAGTCCTTTTAGACTTTAAACCAGATATTGTTTGTAGTATAAAAGACCCTTGGATGTTTCAACATGAATGTGAATCTCATTTAAGACCCTTTTATCATCAAGTTCTTATGCCTACCGTAGACAGTGTTCCTCAACAAGAACTTTGGATAAATATGTTTAGGCAGGCTGATTCTATTTTTACTTATTCTGACTGGGCTATCCCAGAATTAGAAAAGGCTTGTCCAAAGATTAAGGTTATAAATTCAGCATATTCTGGAGTAGACCTAGATGTATTTAAGCCAAGAAATAAACAAGAGATAAGACAAAAATTTGGATTGCCCGCCGATGCACATATTATAGGTATGGTTTCTCGCAACCAAATTCGTAAATTATATCCAAACCTCTTTCGTATGTTCCGCCAATACTTAGATAAATATGGACATACTGAGATAGGTAAAAAGACATATTTGCTTTGTCATACCACGTATCCTGATAACGGATGGGAAATTGCAGACCTCTTACGAGATTATGGTATATCTAATAGGGTTATTTTTAGTTATATATGTAAATCAACTAAAAAACCGTTCTTCAGCTTTTTTGAAGGAGCCCGTACCTATTCCAATGCTAGTGACAATATTACTGGCGTCTTTCCTAATGCGTCAGATGGTTATGATTATGATACAATGTCCCAATTATATAATATGTTGGACATGTATATTCAATATGCTGTTTGTGAAGGCTTAGGTATGGCTCAATGTGAAGCGGCAGCTTGTGGTGTTCCTATAGCTTCGACAGACTATAGTGCTATGTCTGACGTAGTCAATAAAACTAATGGTTTTGCTATTCCACCAGAATCTATGTTTTTAGATTTTCATATCAGGGCATGGAGAGCTATTCCAAGTGATGAAGCTACGATGGAAATCATCTTTAAGTACCTAAGTAGAAATGATGATTATAAACAAACTAAATCTAAACAGGCCCGCAAATGTGCTGAGACCTACTTTAATTGGGATACAACTGCAAAAATATGGTCCAACCATTTACAAAGTATAGAGTTAGTTGATTTACAAGGACAGTGGGACGCTCCTATAAGATGCCAGCCACCTAATCTTTTTGAGAAAGACGAAAAAATCTCTAATAGCCACTTTGTATATAGTGCTATTATGACTATTACTGGAGAGCCTGAGCTATTTTATAACAAGATTGGTAATGGATTTACTAATCAACTCAATCTTGGGATAATAACTAAAGACCATGTTATAGGACAACTAACAGGATATCAGAGACATAAATACCAATTAGAGCGTATCCGTTGTGGGCTAGATGGTTTCCTTCCAGAAGACTTTATTGAATTTGCTCATTCGTTTGGAGAACAGTAATGAATCATATCTGTGTGTTTGACTTTGAGACTGATTTAGCTGAGGCTCCTGCGTGTAATCCAGTAGAAGTTGCATGTAAGATGTTAGACCCCTTTTCTTTAGATTGGGTTCCTAATTCCGACTTTTGTAGTGGTATTCGCCCTCATACAATAGATGATGCCGATTATTTGACTAAAGAGAGATTAGAAACTATCAAATGGCATTGTAATCTTAAAGGGCAAACCCAGTCTGATATATTAAAAGAATGGCGTAATTATCCCGACGAAAAAGTGGTATGGAAACAGTTTATCAATCATGTTAATATATATAATAAGAAGAACTCTAGATATCACGCCCCTATAGCTGCCGGGATGAATATCAAAAACTTTGACCTAAAAATAGTAGATAAGTTAAATGAGAGATATAAGCAGGACGAATTTTTTAACTATGAAATAATAGATTTAAGAGATTTAGCATATTTTTGGCTAAGGTGGGATAAATCTTTAAGAAGTAGAAGCCTAGATAGTCTACGAGATTATTTTGGAATCAAGCAAGAAGATGCACATACCGCTTGGGCTGATGTTGATGATAGTGGTAGTCTTATATCTAGGTTCTTGAAATTACATAAGTCACAATCTCCCAAGATTAAATTTAAAGGGTCTTTTGAAGAAAAACAATAATTATGGTTAACGAAATCAATAAGTATGACTTCATAACACCCACCACGGATATATTTAAAGCCAAAAAAGGTTTAAATGAAGAAATTGTAAGGCAAATTTCAAAGATGAAGAAAGAACCAGACTGGATGCTGGAATTCAGATTAAACGCTCTGCAAATATTTAATGAAAAGCCGATGCCTGAATGGGGAGGCGATATCTCCCTAGATTTCCAAGATATCTATTATTATTTGAAACCCACTAGTGAGCAAGGAAAAACCTGGGACGATGTACCCGTAGAAATAAAAGCTACGTTTGATAAGTTGGGTATCCCCGAAGCTGAGAAAAAATACCTCGCGGGAGTTAAGGCTCAATTTGAGAGTGAGGTTGTATACGGCTCTCTCCAAGAAGATTTGGGTAATAAAGGTGTCATTTTCACAGATACCGATACCGCTGTTAGAGAACACCCAGAACTATTACGTGAATATTTTGGGAAGATAATTCCTTCCGCCGACAACAAATTTGCTGCACTAAATTCCGCTGTTTGGTCGGGTGGTTCATTTATATATGTACCTCCAGGAGTTAAGATTGAATTTCCTTTGCAGGCTTACTTTAGAATCAATGCGGAGCAGATGGGACAGTTTGAACGTACACTAATCATCGTGGATGAAGGAGCGGAAGTACATTATGTGGAAGGTTGTACTGCTCCTATGTATACAACAGAAAGTCTACATTCGGCGGTAGTTGAAGTGATAGTTAAGAAGGAAGGACGTTGTAGGTATACCACTATTCAGAATTGGGCTAACAATATCTATAACTTAGTTACTAAGAGGGCATTGGCTTATGAAAACTCACTAATGGAATGGGTTGATGGAAATTTGGGTAGTCGCCTTACTATGAAATATCCTTCTGTATATATGATGGAACCTGGAGCCAGAGGAGAGATTCTCTCTATTGCTTTTTCTTCTAAAGGTCAACATCAAGATGCAGGCGCTAAGGTAGTACATTGCGCTCCAAATACTCATAGCAGAATTATATCAAAGAGTATTAGTAAGAATGGGGGAAGAAGTAGTTATCGAGGATTATGCAAGGTGGAGGCAGGAGCTACAGGTTGTAAGAGCAGCGTAGTATGTGATGCCCTAATATTGGATTCGGAAAGCAGAAGTGATACTTACCCATATATAGAGGTGGAAGGGGAGGATGTACAAGTTGAACACGAAGCCAGTGTTTCCCGTATAGGTGAAGAACAGCTATTCTATTTAATGAGTCGGGGTCTTACAGAAGAAGAAGCTAGTTCCATGATAGTGGGAGGTTTTGTCGAACCACTTGTTAAAGAACTACCTATGGAATATGCTGTGGAAATGAACCGGCTAATTCAATTACAAATGGAGGGAAGTATAGGATAATGAAGACACAAACTGAAATGCAAAGAGACGACAATCCTCCAAATACAAACTTTTATCGTATGAAATTTTAGGAATAAAGTAATAATATGATTTTATATATAGGACAATATCGCGGTGGTCAGGATGAATGGTCTACTGCTGCCAAGCACTACCTACATGCCCTGGAAAGAACAGGCTTAGAGGTGGCTTCTCAGCCTATATATATGAATAAACATTATCAACCAGACGGAGCTATCTGGCAAACTGAAAAACAGCTACCTAATAAGCCTAAAATCGTTATTCAAAATGTTATACCTGACTATTTTGAGTATATGCCGGGCTACAATATTGGTATCATTTTTACAGAAACTAAGAACCTAGCACGAAATCCGTGGATTTATAAGATTAACCTCCTAGATGAATTATGGGTAAATACCGAGTCGGAAAAAGAAGTATTAGAACAAGGGGGAGTAAACATCAAAATCTCTGTTATTCCCATACCTATTGATACCGACTACTTAGAAGGCAATTTAGATAATATTGATTCATTAAATATTCCAGAGTTAATAGACGAATTTGTGTTCTATTTTATCGGTGACTATGTGGATAGAAATAATATTGATACTATTATACAAGCATATAACCAAGAATTTACTTGCCATGATAATGTAAAGTTGGTAATAAAAACTTCTATTCCCGGTCAAGTGGCTGAGACAGCACAACAAACAATAGTAAATGCCCTTAAGCGTGTCAAACAAAATATGCGTATTTTTCTTAATCCAAAACTATACCCTAATGAAATCATCATTACCCAGCCTCTTACCAATGACCAAACCTTATCTTTACACAAAACCTGTCACTGTTTTGTCACAGCAAGTCGTGGAGAGTCTTTTTCTATTCCAGCAATATATGCTGCGTATATGAATAAACGTATTATTTGTACTGACGGAATTCATACCCACTCTGCATTGCCACATAAGGCTGATTATGTTAGCAGTATAGAAGTTCCTGTCTATACAGAGTCTCCTCCTATAAAAACATTATATACATCTAGGGAAACCTGGATGGAACCAAGCCTACTCGACCTAAGACGAGCTATGAGAGAAGCCTATAATAATCCTAGAGAACAAAGCCATTCTTTAGATACGCAAGCATCAGAATATGTCATAAACAATTTCTCTTATCAGGCTATAGCAGATAAAATAAAGGAGAACTTGTCTTGGGCGTTATAAACAACATATATAATAGGTCGATTAAAACGGACACTCCAGCCAATGTATTAGTCTTCCCATATAATGGACATTTTGGCCTATCATTATTAGGTACTGGCCATAACTTTCATTTTTTACGCGATGCCTCGATATATACTTGGCCTGGATTTAATATAGATAAAGCTAGTAATTTGTCTGTGGTTGGTACTGAGGATATAGATAACTTGACACTAGATGTTGTAATGTTTAATCATAGAGTTTTACATAAAGACCATATCAACCAATATTCTCATACATTACATATCCCTACTATTATAGTTGACCATGAACCAATCACACATAATAATTACATGCGTAATAAACTATTAGAGTCCCAAAAACATACTGCTGTATCATGTACTGAAGATATACAAAAACTTCATAATAATAGCCACCATATCCCCTATACTATGAGGTCTGACCCATCTTTTGTCCCTAAAGATATAGATGTGTTATTATCTGGTAGTTTTCGTCCAGAATTCACCTCTGTAGTAAAACAAATACTAGCATCGCATCCTATGGTCTTTGTTGGTCATAATCCAACGCTAAATTCTGCTATTGTTGATACTTATGAAGATTATAAAGCCCTATTCCATAGGTGCAAAGTATTTATTCATATGCCTACTAATAATCATATATCTTATGAGCTTATTTGGGCACTTCAGAATAATTGTTGGGTATTGGGGTTGTCAGATGAGAATACTGACAGTACATTTAAACAAAATCCACGATATATCTCATGTAATCTAGATGACCTGAAAGAACAAATTGAGCAAGTAATTGACAAAACTCCTTCTGTAGGAGATTCATTATATAATTTAGATTACAGTACATATATTAATCAATGGAAAAATCTGATAACAGAGTGCAAGAACAGGACATTCAACTATGAAAACGTTATTTAATATAGAAAATATAAGCTCCATAGAGCGACACGAGGAAGGTAGCCTTGAGCACATCCTGCTAAATGACACCCTAGATTCTATAAGATTTGAAGAAAGAGAAAAATTACTCGATTTTGTCTTATCCAAGCTACAATTTCGGGGTATAATAGAGATAACAGGGGTAGATGTTTATCTAATTGCCAACCATATCTTGTCTCAATCGTTAGACATAAAAACAATCAATGATATTTTATCTAAACAATCTTATGGAGATATTAATACTCTATGTGACAAATTAAAAAAAGACGGTTTAAAAATAGAATATAAGACTTGTACAAGTTATACATATAAGGTGATAGCAAAAAAAAATGGCTGATACTTCTTGTAGAAATTGCATTGCTGCGACATATGATGGCAAAACACAAATTGGCTGTAAATGGGATAGACTTTCTATACTTGAAAAAGAAGGAGTCAAGATAATCCCGGCATATGATGATACTAAAGAGTTTTATGTAATAGATGGTACTTGTTATTATTACCGAAATTATGAGTGGTCAAAAAAACAATCAGTAAATGAACACCAAGAATTAATAGAAAAAGAAAATACTCTTGATTATCATGCTGTCTTATGGGAAAATCCTAGTATAGATATAAAAGAAGCAATACAAAACTTTGAACTACAATCTGTTCAGCCGACACACATTACAGTATTATTAAGATATGCAAGTATCTACAATTTTGAAGAACTTAAAAAGCTGTTAGAGAAAATAGGAAGTCTTTGGACAATATCAGTAAAACTAGATTTAGAAACCGACAACATATATTATGGCTTGAAATCAGCTATCAATAAACCCGGCTCCTTTACATGGATATTATTTAGTGATAAAGATAATAGACAAGATATATTTCATGGAATCACACAAGATATGTTAAACAAGGGAATGTCCTTTCATTATGTCCTATCTATACATAAGTCTATTTTGATACACCATAAAACACTTGAGTATTATTTGACTGCCGACAGAGGTGATTTTATGAACAAGATATTGGAGGAAGAATGTCTGATTTCATATCCAAAATAGAGTATATATTAGACCCTAAAGAATTTGCGGACAAAGTCAATGAATCAACTAATAAGATATTTTGTTTGTTGTTTTATGAGTCTCCAAAATTAACAGCCACTGACAATAATTTAACTGAACGTTTAGTACTAGAAAAGTTTGACAATTTTGATGTATCGGCAATATATAGCGATGTGATATTGGTTGATAATGACCTTCACTCTCCACAATTATATCCAAGCTATTTTCCTAATCTACTTAATTCGGGATTAATATCAGGATGTATTTTTTTCATAATTTTCTTATAAATATTTAGAACTTCTAATTTTGTATATTTTTTTTTAATATCTAAATTTAAAATCTTATAAGCCTCATCTAAAGAT
>Ga0115002_10005720_pt1 | contig 14541 bp, 12 predicted proteins | sample ArcticOcean_MG_C_8_FD_89576 | JGI IMG/M metagenome (GOLD analysis project Ga0115002, IMG submission 89576) | Marine microbial communities from western Arctic Ocean - ArcticOcean_MG_CB11_86 | ecosystem: Environmental > Aquatic > Marine > Oceanic | place: Arctic Ocean: Canada Basin | collected... | reverse complement strand
TGTTCGATGAATCGGAAAGTATGAAGGACGATCAGGAAGATCTCAAAAAACGCATCGGCCGCGTTTATGAAGAACTGAAACTTGTCGATAAAGACCCGGCGGCTCAGGTTAAGGGGAAACGGAAATCGAGCAAGCTCAGCGATGTGTTACTGACTTCCATTGTCAGTTTTGGAGGAAGTTTTCATCCACAGACTCCGAAGCCAACCAGTGATGTTGCAACATTAATGAAGGCCATCGAAAACATTCCCGTTGATAAATCGGGCGATGAGAAATTGTTTCAGACATTGCAAGTTGTGCTTGATCGATTCAAAGGCACCCTGCGTTCCGGTCGCCGATTGGTGCTGATTGTCGTCAGCGATGAATCGGGCGACGACGGGCCGGGGAATTTGGAAGACGTCATTCACAAAGCCAAATCGATCAGGTGCCCGGTTTACATCATCGGTCGCGAATCGGTGTTCGGCTCGTTGTACGCCCACGTTCGTTGGCGCCAGCCCGAAACAGGTTATTTGTACTACCTGCCAATTCGTCGCGGGCCGGAAACTCCATTTGCTGAGTTGCTGCAATTCGACGGGTTCCGCAGACGCCGCGATTCTCACATGTCAGGCTTCGGCCCTTACGACCAAGTTCGTTTAGCCCGCGATACCGGCGGGATGTTCTTGCAACTACCACACGAACAGGCCGACTTGAACGACTTGGACGACCGCAAGTTTTCGTTCCTCGATTTAAAAGAGTATCAACCTCAACTCGATTCACGCAGGCAGTATGAAGAGGTCCGCCAGCGCAGCCAATTCCGCACCGCCATTTGGGATGTGATCTCGTTGCTGAATCCACACAACCCCAGAAACAAAGGCCTCGAAATACCCGACTACGAATATTTCCCCGTAGTTCCTGCTGAATCGAACAAACGGGTCGCCAACCGCACCCAGCAAATTATGGGCGTGTTAGCGGCCATGTCAGTGGCCCAACAAAAGCTTGAATCGGTTAAAAAATTTCGCGACCGCGAACCAGAACTTCGCTGGCGTGCCAGTTACGATTTAATCTCGGCTCAACTCTACGCTTACCGAGTTCGCCTATTCCAATATGGTTTGGCACTCGACCAGTTCGGCAAGAATATGCCCAAGCTCATCAAAAAACCAAAAAGTAACCGCTGGCTCATTCGCACTGGGGCACGCCAAATGATCATGCCCGACAAACAACAAGAAAAGCTGCTGCGGGTCACCGCCGACGATTTGAAGCAGGCCCACAAAACCGCCTTGGAACAACTTTCGCTGGTGGCCGCCAACCACCCGCGCACCCCCTGGTCGCGGCGGGCCGAGTGGGAACTCAGCCGTAACTTCGGTGCCTCGTTCAGCGAACATTATCACGCCCCCCCCAAGCCGAATGCGAAACCCCGCCCTAAACCGACACCACCACCCAAGTTGTGAATATGCCTGTCATTCTGAGCGCAGCGAAGAATCTCCCCCCCCAGGGTGGCGGTCTCTATTTTCAGAGCAATTTCTTGTACTGCCAACTGTTTCTAGTTACAGTAGTTACTCAAGTCGAATGCTCATTACTCTTGGTGTTCAGGGCTTATGGCAGTCACACTGAAACAGTTTATGTCTCAGCTTGGTGAAAGCGGCATTTTTTCCGCTGCGGATGCCGTTGCTTTTCAAGAGACACAGGCCGCTGCTTCCGAAACTGCTGAAGACCTTGCCAAGCTACTTGTCAAACACAAGAAACTCACCAAGTTCCAAGCCCAGATGATCTATCAGGGTAAAGGAAACCGGCTACTACTGGGTGATTATGTCATTCTGGGTGAAATCGGGGCGGGTGGCATGGGGCAGGTCTATCTGGCCGAGCACCGTAGAATGGAACGGCAGGTCGCTCTGAAAACTTTGCCAACTGCGACGATTGAAGACGAACAGGCCATTCAACGGTTTCATCGGGAAGTCAAAGCGGCGGCCAAGCTTTCTCATCCTAATATTGTCACCACCCACGATGCCGGTGAAGCCAAGGGCATCCATTACATTGCAATGGAGCATGTGCAAGGGGTCGATCTGGCCGAGCTTGTCAAAAAACAAGGTGCCTTAACTGTCGAAGTTGCCGCTAATTATATTCTGCAAGCGGCGAAGGGTTTAGAGTTCGCTCATAAAAAAGGCGTTGTTCACCGAGACATCAAGCCAGCCAACATGTTGCTGGACAATGAAGGCACCATCAAAATTCTGGACATGGGGCTGGCCCGCATTGACAACGAAGAGAACCCGGCCACGCAGTTAACACAAGATGGCAGCGTGATGGGCACCGTCGATTATATGGCCCCCGAGCAAGCCCAAGACACGCACACCGCCGATGCCCGTTCTGATATCTACAGTTTGGGATGCACGCTGCATTTCCTGCTCACTGGCAACTCGGTTTACAGTGGGAATACTCTCGTCATCCGAATTATGGCTCACCGAGACAAACCCATTCCGTCGCTGACAGCCAAGCACGACCACATCCCTGCTGGGTTGGACGCCCTGTTCCAGAAAATGGTCGCCAAGGAATCTACTGACCGGTATCAAAGCATGGCGGAAGTCATTAGTGCCCTTGAATCGTGCGGCGTACTGCAACAAGCTTCGTCTCCTTCCACCGTTTCTTCAGAACCCTCTGATGTCGCCTTGGCGGAATTTCTGCAAGTGCAAAAAGCGGAATCAACGCCGACAGTCTTGCTGACCGAAAAGAAACCGCTGCTTGATACCCATAAAGAGACATTGGTTTCCGGTTTTTTGGATAACACGCTCATCGGCGGCATCCTGAAAACACAAAAGAAGTCGCTCAGGAGTCTTGGGAAGCGAATGTGGGTTACAACGGGCGTGGTGCTGGCAGGCATTTTGTTACTAGGGAGCATTTTTCTTTTGAAAGACACCCAGGATGGTATAGCTGTGTTGGAAATCGACCATCCCGAATTGGCCGGGGCCACCGATGTCCAAAAGAAAATCACAGTTGATACCGGTGAAGGTCCATAACCTTTTCCTAACAACCCCGACCGCAAAGTGGCTCTGTGGGCATTGGGGATCGGAGGAACGGTCCAGACGGATAAGAGTGGGCTGAAAATCACCGAAATTGGAGAGTTGCCTAATGAGAGTTTCAAAACAATCGGAGTTAATTTGTATGCAAAACAGCAAGTGACGGACGATGATCTCAACTACTTTAAGGGGCTGGAGAAACTGAGTTCACTCGCACTTAGAAGGACGAATATTACAGATGCGGGTCTGGTGCACCTTAAGGGACTGACGAAGCTCGAAGCACTTTACCTCTTGGGCGCGCAGGTCAGTGACACAGGCTTGTCACAACTTAAAGGCTTGACGACGCTGATGACGCTCGACATCAGTAGCACACAGGTCAGTGATGCAGGCCTCGTCCATCTCAAGGAGATGACACAACTCATGACCCTTGACCTCCATCTCACTAAAGTCGGTGATGCAGGTCTAGTACACCTCAAGGGGCTGACGAATCTGAAGTATTTGACCCTCAGCGGCACGCAAGTCAGCGACACGGGCTTGGCACAACTTAAAGACTTAACCCAGCTGGAAAGACTTAGCCTTTCAGATACCAAAGTCACCTCTCAAGGCATTGCTGAACTCAAGAAATCCCTGCCCAATTGCGAAATCGGTCACAAACCAATCACACCCATGACAGACCGAGAGGTAGCCGAGTGGGTGATCGGTATGGGCGGGAATGTTCCAATTGGAGGGGGGGAATACACCAAGATCGAACAATTGCCGAGCGATTTATTTCAGATTGTAGACATAAATCTAGATGGTGCGAGCGTGAAAGATGACGATCTGAAACGCTTGGCAGGATTGAAAACTCTAAAGTCATTGAATCTTAGTTCGACTTTAATCAGTGACACGGGACTTCAATATCTAAAGGAGATGAAGGAGATCGAGTTAAGCTATCTTTCGCTGAACAATACGAAGATTACCGATGAGGGACTCGGCTACCTCAAAGATATGAAAACGCTGTCCATCCTTCAAATTGGTGCAACGGCCGTTACAAATTCCGGCTTAAAATCTCTCAAGGACATGAAACAGCTTACTACTTTACAAATAGCCTTACCCCAAATCGACGATGTTGGACTTGGGCACTTGGCTGGTTTGACAAACCTAGAAAAAATTTACCTTCACCAGACAAAAATTACGGACTCCGGGCTGAAGCACCTGATGGGGATGAAGAAACTACGGACTCTACATTTCGCAAGTACACGCATTACGGATGCAGGACTTAAAGAGTTAGCCGGATTGAAGAACCTCAGCACGCTGGATTTCACAAATTGCAAGATAACCGATGACGGCTTGGAGCATCTCAAAGACTTAAAGAATCTCCAAGATTTGGGTCTTGATTCAACGTCCATCAGTGATGCGGGATTGAAACACCTTCGCAGCCTAACAAAGCTGGAAACTCTCAGACTTTCAGAAACCAAAGTCACCCCTCAAGGCATTGCCGACCTCAAAAAAACTTTACCAAACTGCACGATTGTCAGCAAATTTTCTAAGTCTCCGTAACCGACCGATAAGCTGCGACATAGTTTGCAACCGAACTTCAACATATCGGTTGATTCTCGGGCTTGATTTACGTTGTGAATTGATAGGCAAGGCTATTACGTATTCATAAAAACAATTTGGGTTGAGAGATGAAACGCTTAGGAATCGGCATAACGATGGCGGTCATTTTGGTGACTGCGGTTGCCATTGCGCAGCGTCGGCCGTTTCCGCCGCGGCCGCAGGGTAAATTGGAAAACAAAGTTTTCGTTGATGTGAAAGAGGGCTACCGTTTCATTTTTTCCAACGGCATTCCCGACCATAAACCGGGGCAATTTCCCAACCGCAATAACCCAAACGTCATTCAACCACAACGCCATGCGTTCCGTATGTTAGTGAAACCGCAGGCCGCACCGGCGTCACCCCCGAGTATCCCGATGGAACGTATTACTATGTAATCACCGAACAGTTCCCGTTCATCCCGCGCTACTTCAAAGGCACGCCCGACGAAAGTTTTCGCCGACGCGGCCCAGGTGGTCCTCCCGGTCGCCGCCCCCGCCCACCGTTTTAATTTCTGGTCATGTTGCTTCGTGGTTCTCTTTTATTCACCACGAAGAACACGGAGAGCACAAAGAAATTAGATGATTCAGGCCTCAACCTTCAGACCAGCCCCCAAATTCGTTATCATGAATCCACAGCGAATACAAACCAAAACATTCCGCCCAGGAGCAATCCTCGATGACTCAATCAATAACCAATACCAGCACTCGGCGTGATTTTCTAAAAACTTCAGCAGGCTTGGCTACGGCGACGGGCGTGTTGTATCCGTTTACGTTTCCGACACAATCGACCGCGCAGGGTTCAAAGTCGCCGAACGAACGACCGCGGATTGGGGCGATTGGCCTGCGGTATCAAGGAACCGTCATTACCGAGAAGGCCAGCCAGTACGGCGATGTGGTGGCTGTCTGCGATGTGGACCGGCATGTGCGTGACCAAGCCCGGGCTAGCTTTGGTTCGACTCCTAAAATTTACGAGAACTATCTCGACTTGCTGCAAAACAAAAGCATCGATGTTGTATTAATCGGTGCCCCCGACCATTGGCATACCAAAATGCTCATCGATGCCTGCAAGGCGGGGAAAGACGTTTACTGCGAAAAACCGCTGACGTTGACCATCGAAGAAGGACAACTCATTCGGCAGGCGGTTGCTGAGACCGGCAAAGTGGTGCAAGTCGGCACTTGGCAACGTTCGGACCATCGGTTCCGACTGGCTTGCGAATTGGTTCAGCAGGGGCGAATCGGTAACTTGAAAAAAGTGACCGTTGTTCTTGGCAAGAATAAACTTGGTGGTCCATTTGAAGTGACGAAGGCCCCGGGAAATATCAATTGGGATTTGTGGCAGGGCCAAACGCCCGACACGCCTTACATTGCTGAGCGCTGCCATTACACGTTTCGGTGGTGGTACGAATACTCGGGCGGGCAGATGACCGACTGGGGTGCCCACCACGTTGACATCGCTCAGTGGGGTGCCGGCGTGCAAAACACCGGGCCGGTTGAAATTTCCGGGACTGCCAAGTATCCCGACGTCAAAAACGGATTCAACGTGGCCATCGATTTCGGCGTGAAGTACAAGTACGCCAACGGCGTGGAACTCGAAATTTTAGACAACGGTCGAAACGGCGTGATGTTTGAAGGCGACAAGGGCCGGGTTTTTGTTAATCGGGGCACCGTCTCTGGGAAGCCTGTAGAAGACTTGGCGAAGAACCCGCTGAAGCGAGAAGACTTCAAACTGTACGACTTCGACAATCTCGACCGCCCGGAACGCATGGGTAAACTTGACGCGATTGTGAACCACATGGGCAACTTCTTCGATTGTCTGGTTGCCAGAAAGACGCCCGTCTCAAGCGTAGAAAACCAACACCGGTCGGTCAGTGTGTGTCACCTGGGGAATATAGCGATGCGGCTGGGCCGTAAATTGAAATGGGATCCGGAAAACGAAACGTTTGTTGGCGACAAAGAAGCAAACACTTTCTTGCACCGCGACCAACGTAAAGGGTTTGAGATTAAGGTTTGAGGGTTAGTTCTGTGTTGTCGTTATTGATTCGACGACAAGGGCGGGCTAGCCGCCCATGCCACCCCAGAAATTATTTAGCCCCCGGTGAATACACCGGGGGGACGGATGCAATTGGGAACCCAGTATGAATACGACCTCGATTGAACCAGTCGTCACCGACGAACAAAAACAGCAATTCATCGACGAAGGTTACTTCATTCTCGAACGGGCCATTTCAGATGACCATCTGCAGATTTTAAGAGATTCATGCGACCGGCTGATTGAACTCATGCACGAAGAGATGGACCGCCTTGGAACCGACCACATTCATATCAGCCATCGTGGGAAGCGCTACCACATCGCCAAACAATATCCGGCAGTGCCTCGACTGCAAGAATACATTTTCGGCCCGTTGTTGGCGGAGATTTGCAAGGCGACCATCGGCGAGACGGCCTATTTGTTTTACGATCAGTACGTTGTGAAAGCAGCCGAGCAAGGGATGAAGTTCTCTTGGCATCAAGATTCGGGTTATCTGGGGTTTTCGCATCGGCCTTATATTACCTGTTGGGCGGCCGTCGATGACATGACTCTTGAAAATGGAACCGCTTCTGTGTTGCCATTTTCGACAGTTGGTATCAAATCGTTAGTTGAACATATCCGTGACCCCGTGACCGGCGACAAAACTGGATACTTCGGTTCTGAAGAAGGCATTCCCGCGGTTGTCCCTGCTGGCAGCTTGGTCATTTTTAGTTCTCTCACGTTTCACAAAAGTGGTGCCAACACGACCGACAAAATGCGACGGGCCTATGTGACCCAATACTCGCCCGAGCCGATTACCATTCCGGGAACGGACGAGCCGAAGCATTTGGTGGTGCCCTTCTTGAAAGACGGCGAAAATGTATTTCAGCCGGGTTAACATGTTCGGAAATTATACACAGCGATCACACAATGAATTGGCCCAATGGAGAAATGATGGATAGCCAATCAATCAACCGTAGAGACTTTTGCCAGCAAGTGGCCGGGGCCAGTGCCGTAACACTTTTGGGAACGAACGTGTTGCGAGCCGAGTCGAAAAAAGGGGCTTACAAATTGAATTACATAGTTGCTTCGCCCATGTACGGCACGACGGCACTGGCTGAAGTTTTGCCCGAGGTGAAAAAATGCGATTCAACGACTATCGACATCTGGCCGCGAAGCCACGCTAACCATCGCGAGCAAGTTAAAGAGATGGGGCATGAAAGGTTTCAGGAACTTTTAAAGAAGAACGGAGTGAAGTTAGGAATTAGCACTCGATATGATCTGGGGCCTTTCCGATTAAAAGAGGAAGTTGATTTCGTGCAAAAAATGGGCGGGAAGTTAATCGTTTGCGGCTCTGGAAAAGGAACTGGAAATACGCTGAAAGAAAAAGTGAAAACGTTCGTGGCCAGCATGCAAGAACACGTTGCCTACGCGGCAGACCATGGCGTGACTATTGGTATTGAAAACCATGCGAACTCGCTGATCAACACGCCAGAATCGATGGACTACTTTGCAGACTATGCCAAGTCCGACAATTTGGGAATTGCGTTGGCCCCTTACCACATGCCTCAAGAACCGGACACGATTGCGAAGACGATTGCGACATTGGGGAAATCGTTGGTGCACTTTCAGGCATGGGAGCACGGTATGGGTTGCCATAAAAAGATGCCTAAGGAGCAAGAGCTGCTACAAATGCCCGGTCGAGGGGAACTCGATTTTGTGCCGATTTTGCGTGCCTTGAAAAATATTAAGTACACGGGTTGGACCGAGATTTTCATGCACCCTACGCCCCGAGGAATTCCCATTTTGGAGACGACCGACAAGGTAACCGCTGAAATTAATCGCAGCCGTGCATATCTTTCGAAGTGCCTACTGAAAGTCTGACGCAAGTATTGGGGCGTGATTAGAAATCGATAACCGGCGGTCTGACTGTTTCAATATCTGCTGGCGGGGCTCCCTCGTGATGTGGGCCGTCACCTTGTTCGCCCGGTTGACCTCCGTCGCCATGAGGATCGCCTTCATGCGGAGGCATACCAAAACCCTCTTCGCCTGGTCCACTGAAACCTTCGCCATCGGTGTTACCAAAGTCGTCGAGTTCGCCTGCCATATCGTGCGGAGGTGTCTCGAATCCGGCTAACCCATCTTCGAAAACTGGCGTCCCTGCAAAATCGGGCCCCATGAGGGAATCGAAATCGACTTCGGACAACTCTTCTCCCACTGATGCAACTCCAGCATTTCCCCCAGATTCGGATGATGCCCCTGAGGAAAAACTACCAGCTGATCCATGCGGCGGTGCTCCTACATTAGCACCCGATCCGAACGAAGAGCCGTTTCCGCCAGACAACATGTTTCGCAAACTGCTGTTGTCAGAAAAGGGTGAAGGTGAACTGTTCCTCGCAGGAACAAATTGCCCCACAGAAGACGAAGACCTTGCCGTACGATTTTGATTTACCCGAGCAGCTCGTTTTTTCTCTTTTTCTTTCTGCTCTTCTTTCGAACCGGCCAGTTTTTCCAACCCTTTTATATCGAACTCTTTGGAAGACTCTTTTTTCATTTTGCTTTTATCGCCTTCGGCAGGCGGCAGTTTGAACGCGGGTAATTCAGCAGATTTTCTTTTGGCTTCTTCTTCAAGTCTTTTATTTTGCAGGTCAATCTTCTCTTGTTGCAAAGCGGCCAATTGTTTTTTTAACTCTGAATTCTCTTTGTCGGACTGTGTCACTTGACGTTTTAATTCTTTTTCTTGCGATGGTTCAGTAGACGAATTCTCTGCAGGTTCTTCTGGTTCGTCGCCAGCAAGCGGATTAAACGACCCGGTCTGGGCGACTTCGGGTTCATCAACCCGTTCCGCTGGTTGGGAAGACCCATTCGATCTGACAGCCGGAGCGAAGCCTTCTTCCTGCTGCGTGACTTCTGCGGAATCAGGTTTCTCTTTCTGAGAAGAGCAACCAACAACTGCAAAAGAGATTAATAAAACGAAACAGCACCCGAGTTGGTTTCGTCTGTCTCGATGATTGAAGGCTACCATTGGTCGCGTCCTTCCAGCCCGAAGAAATGTGAAAAAAGAGAGCGGGAAGCTTCGAAAAGCCAATTCTCAACTGAGAACGCTCCCGTACCTATATTATGGATCGGGTAGAAAGAATAATCCACCCCGATTTCACATAAGATCGGCTACAGCCCCTTTTTTCGGTAGTGAAACGGTTTGGGAACAAGATAATTTCTCTTGAATGTTCATTTTTCGTACAGTACGGTTGGAGCATCAAAAACAATTACGACATAGCAGGACTTTGCGCGATGGCAGAAAAGATGCACTCTTGGTTTCGAATCCTCGGTGGAGCACTACTCTTGCCGTTGTACGTCTCTTTCGCTGCGCTAGCGACACAGGCCACTCTGATAAGAAGCCTCTATGCTCACGAAGAAGGGCTTGGTAGGTTGCCGCTGGTTGTTCCTTTCGCTGTGTTGGTTCCAACATTATTGTTGTCCGTCTTTAGGAAATCCGTGCAATCAACATTGGCAGCCAAATTGACTGCTGGATTGTTACTCCTAATATTCGTGGTATTCACGGTCTTTTTTTGGTGTTCGTGGGGCGGCTGAGTTGGCAGTATACACCGCAGCAAGTCTCGCTGGTCACTTATCAAAGTGAGATTCAATGTGAACCTTGCTTCGCCTTGAAAAACCAACGTCCCCCCACTTCTTTCCACAACGCTTGGATTGGGGCGAAGAAGGCGAAGATGCAAAAAATTAATGGCAGGGCCATCTCGCGAACCAAGTAAACGGCGGCCAGGGTGAAGACCAGTTGAATCACGTGCTTGCGGCTGCGGTTGCCGCGGAACCATTGGTTGAATACGTGGGGGTAATGGATTCGCGAAACCATCAAGCAACCCACCGCCAAGGTAATCACAGGTAGGGATAACTTGAACGAAGGAATGATCCATTCCGCCATATTCTGATTCGTGGCAAACTCGGATTTTTGCAACCACTCTTCCAAACCGCGAAAGGCAATTGGAAATGAAGCCACCGTTCCGGCAGCAGCCGGTGATGGCAAACCGCTGAAGTGTTCGTGAGAATCGTCTTCTTCGGTTTCAACATTGAACCGCGCCAAACGCAACACGGCACACACCACAAACAGCGCGGCGATCACCCACAGTAAACGTGACTGATACTCTTGGGAGAACTGCAACATCAAAAAAGCGGGGGCGACGCCGAAACTGATGGCATCGCACAGGCTGTCGAGTTCTGCACCAAATTCGCTGGTTTGGTTCGCCAACCGGGCGGCGTAACCGTCGAACATGTCGAACACCATTCCCAAAAAAATGAGCATTGCTGCAACCAGTAAATGATTGCCGCCAGCGTATTCCGGGCCGACCTTTGCCGCAAAGGTGATGCTGCCAAACCCACACGCGGCATTGCCCAGAGTGAGCATGGTCGGCAATACGGCAAATAATTTTCTCTTTCGTCCCATGAGATTATTTCTTGCTACTTGGGTAACGGGCGAAAATGGTTGTTCCTGCTTTGACCTTATCACCAATTTGGGTCACAATTTCCAAACCCTCTTCTTTGGGAAGAAGTAATTGCGTTCTTGAACCCAGTTTAATCATGCCGAACTGCTCGCCACGATCAAGTTCATCACCTGGTTTTAGCCAACATACAATTCGGCGAGCGATTGCCCCGGTAATTTGCCGGACAATCATCCGGCGGTGCGGAAATTCCGTTGCTTCAATCCGAACAGCCACTTGCTCGTTTTCTCGGGCCGAGTCGGGACGCAGGGCATTGAGGTATTTCCCCGGCTTGTACTTCAACCCGATCACTCTCGATTCGACCGGTGCCCGGTTAATATGCACGTTAAAAATTGACAAGAAAATGCCAATCTGAATGGCGGGTCCACCGATGAAGTCGTCATGTTCAATCTCATCAATGGCATCCACTTTTCCGTCTGCGGGAGAAACAACCAGCCCGGGCTCTGCCGGTATTGGGCGAACCGGATCACGAAAGAACCAAACGATCAAACCACCCAAGACTACCAGCGTGGCAATCACTAATCCTGAAATAATCGCCGTTGGCCCAGTCCATGCTTTGCACAGATGCAAACACAACAGCCCGCCCGCGCCGCCGAAGAAGAACAACGAAAACACAATCAGCTCGGCCAAACCAACCCGGGCAAACGGAATTCGGTCACGCCAGGTAAATGGGTCATCTTCTTCCGACCAATAGTACCCACCTTGGTTTCGGTAGTATTTTAAATCTCTAGGGTCTAACACTTCATGCGGGCAACCGTTGAAATCGCCTTTACGCAATTTTTGCATGCGCGCGATATACCCGCGGCGGAAGGTTTTCAGCCAACAGCGGCGGCAAGAACCCCATAGCAATTCCCATTTATAAATGATTCCTCCGCCGGGTTGGATGTCCTGGAGCTGCTCGTCCATTGGTTCGAGTGGAAGTCGTTCGGCTGTATTCATCGAGTTCGTTTTCGTCACTTCCCAAGTAATATTTGGTAACTTTATTCCTTGGTCCTATTCTATCTGCCGACGCCGATCTTCGCGACAACCAACTCATGTCACAATCGATAGATCCGAATTCTCGAGCTGGGACATGTTGGTCGATCTATACAATTGCTACATTCCGTACTGGCGGAACTCGCGATGTTGACTAAATTAGACGAATTCTGCCCTTTTCTGGGAAGATTCCGCAACATATCGATACTCGGTGATAGATACCCAGGGGCAAGATTTGCTAAAACACATTCTGACGTTTGATATGCAGAGTTGCAGAGAACAAGTTTTTCAAGTGACAGAAAAAGTTGAGTGAGGAAGTAAGACGATGAGTTTAGAGATTACCGATGTCCATGCCCGGCAAATTCTTGACAGCCGAGGAAACCCAACCGTTGAGGTTGATATTGAATTGGAAGACGGCACGATTGGTCGAGCGGCCGTTCCCAGTGGAGCTAGCACTGGCGTGCATGAAGCCCACGAACTGCGCGACACCGATGCCAAAGATGTTTACCTCGGCAAAGGCGTTTTGCAGGCTGTCGAAAATATTAATGGAGAAATCGCCGACTCGTTACTCGGCGTGAACATTGCCGACCAAACCGGCATTGACCGGACGATGATTGACCTGGACGGCACCGAGAATAAATCGCGGCTTGGAGCAAACGCAATTCTTGCTTGTTCGCTGGCTTCCGCTCACGCTGCAGCCAAAGTCAGCTATTTGCCGTTGTTCCGTTATCTGGGCGGCATCGGTGCCACCTGCCTGCCTGCACCGATGATGAACATCATCAACGGCGGCGAACACGCCAACAATGCTATCGACATTCAAGAATTCATGATTATGCCGCTGGGCTTCGACAAATTCGGTGAAGCCTTACGGGCTGGCGTCGAAGTGTTTCACGCCCTGAAAAAAGTTCTTGCCGACAAAGGCCTCAGCACGGCAGTCGGCGATGAAGGCGGTTTTGCCCCAAACCTCGAAAGTAACGAAGCAGCCCTAACGGTGATTATGTCGGCCATCGAAAGCGCCGGTTACAAACCGGGTGAGCAAATTAAAATCGCCCTCGATTGTGCAGCCAGCGAATTTTATGATGCGGATGCCAAGCTTTACAAACTCGATGGAACAACCGTCGATGCTGCGGGCATGGTTGACCTGATGGAAAGCTGGGTCGATAAATACCCCATCTGCTCAATCGAAGACGGTTGCGACGAAGATGATTGGGACGGCTGGAAATTGCTGACCGACCGAATTGGCGACCGCTGCCAATTGGTGGGCGACGACCTGTTCGTGACGAACAGCAAACGATTACAGCAAGGCATCGACAAAGGAATTGCCAACAGCATTCTGGTCAAAGTCAATCAAATTGGCACGCTGACCGAAACCATCGAAGCGGTTCAATTGGGTGCCAAGCACGGTTACACCGCCGTGATGAGCCACCGTTCAGGTGAGACCGAAGACACAACCATTGCCGACTTGGCCGTGGCCCTCAATACCGGTCAAATCAAAACTGGCTCAGCCAGCCGAACCGACCGAATCTGCAAGTATAACCAGTTGCTACGAATCGAAGAAATTCTCGGCGACGATGCACACTACGGCGGGACGATTTCGTAACTGCTTATACTGTAAGAAGTAACGGCTACTCATTTTAAGAGCCCCAGAGTCCCAAAGACTCTGGGGCTTTTTTGTCGATAGAAGAGTATAGACCCTCGAAAACTCTCATTCTCTTCAGTCAATCGAAACGCCTTTCAAATGAGACTTGCTGACAAACAGATACGAATCGACAACCCCAATAAGCCGGACGGTCACCAAATGTCGGTGGCGTTTTGGTTGTCGCTGCTTGTCTCGGCGACGGTTTACGCTTCGGTTGCCTTATCGCCAAAATATTTCGCCTATTTAGAACTCAAGGGCAAATACTACACGGGCCAAGTGGAATTGGTTTCATTGGAGAAACAAGCCAAGTATTTGAAACGGGTGATTCGCGCTTTAGAGACCGACCCCAACTACGCCGCCGAGTTGGCCCGAGTCGATTTTGATGCCAACAACAGAGAAGGCGAATCGATTCCCGTCGATTCAAACTTGGAATTGAAAACCAAGAAACTGACTCCCCATCAACAGAAGACAGCGACGCTGCCTTGGTACGGACCTGCCGTGCGGATACTTGCTGAGAACGAAAGCCTGCGGTCGAGTTTGTTGATTTTTTCAGGATTTCTGATATTGGTTGCCTTCACGTTCCTGCACGACGCACCAAAACGTTCGTTGCAAATGCTGCTTAAGCCAGCGTATTTCATCAAAGGGCGCTACGTGAAATCGTCAGACCAGCGAAATCGAACCGGCATCGGTTAGGACGCTTCTTTCATCCACTTCCTCAGCATGTCTCTCAACTGGCCCAGTTCACGGAACAACGTTTTCCGATTAGCGTTGGCGTGTTCTAAACACCAAGGCCCACGGAAGCCAGCTTCCCAGCCAATCTCAAAACAGCGTTTCAAATCATACA
>Ga0115002_10005718_pt1 | contig 14544 bp, 23 predicted proteins | sample ArcticOcean_MG_C_8_FD_89576 | JGI IMG/M metagenome (GOLD analysis project Ga0115002, IMG submission 89576) | Marine microbial communities from western Arctic Ocean - ArcticOcean_MG_CB11_86 | ecosystem: Environmental > Aquatic > Marine > Oceanic | place: Arctic Ocean: Canada Basin | collected... | reverse complement strand
TGCTGCTGCGCCCACAGCCACCCCGCCTCCGCGTGCGCTGTTGCCCCGAACGCCCGTCGATGCGAAGAGCTATTCCCGTGCCCAAACCCGCTGATCGAGGCGTAGATCAGCCGAGAATTCAGCGCATGCAGCACCTCATACCCCAGTCCCATCTGCTCCATCACTCCCGGCGAAAAGTTCTCCACCAACACATCCGCCTGCACCGCCAGCGCCCGAGCCACCTCAATCCCATTCTCCGATTTCAGGTCGATCACGATCGAGCGCTTCCCCAGATTGTTCTCCACTGATCCGGCAGACCGTCGCGTCCCCGACTCTGATTGCCCACCGCCTGCACCCACTGGCGAATCAATCTTCACCACGTCTGCGCCCATGTCCGCCAGGATCCGTGTCGCATACGGACCGGCCACCACCCGCGTGAAGTCCACAACCTTCATACCCTCAAGAATTCGTCGATCAACCATCTCAGATCCCATCCAGCCCCACGAGCCTATCCACACGCTCCTGCTGCCGCGACCCTCCCGACCGCTCGCAATCACCACGCCTCGCTAAACTCCCTACATATCACAACCTCCCTAGGAATCCCCATGCCCCGCCACGCCTTCCGATTCGATTCCGTCATCAACGGCCTCGAGCTCCAAGACTATCGCTGGGTACCCGAAGCCAACCCGCGCCGTCGTCGTCTTTACCCAAGGTGCTGCCGAGAATTTTCTCCGCAACGAACGATTCGCCGCCTCACCCAAGACCACCATCATCAAACTGTGGAACCTAGACCACCGTGGTCACGGCCACTCCCCAGGCCCCGAGGGCCTCGGCGATTTTGGCGAGGTTGGTTGGGACTCCCTCGTCGCGGACATCGGCCAGTTCGCCGACGAGGCCCGTGCAGACCACCTCTGGAGTCCCGTCTCCTCTTCTCACACTCCATGGGCTCCTTTGCCACTCAGCAGCTCATCCTTGACCGCTCCGATGCGATCGATGCCCTCATCCTCTCCGGCTCCACCACCCGCGAGGTTACCGCCTAAGTTGGCCCGGCAGCCGTCTCCAGCCTCAACGACACCTTCCGAGCCCTCACACACCTCCTACGACTGCCTAAACTGCGACAAATCCAAGATCGACAAATCGCTCACCCGCTCTGCGGCTTCGAGAGCCGTGGTGGTCGCGGTAGCCGCAGCTACAACGTCGAGCACCTCGAGGCCACTCGCAACATCCGCCCAGATCACCCGATCATCTTCGTCACCGGCGACCGTGATCCGATTGACCACAACCTCGAGAGCCTCAGCCTCCTCGTATATCGCTACCGTAGCGCCGACATCCAACGCATCGACAAGCAGATCTACCTCACCGGTTGCCACGAAATACTTAACAAATTCAACCTCGACGAAGTCACCACCGACCTCATCTCCTGGCTCAACGAAGCCGCTCCCCTACCAGACGCAACAAAGCAGTCCGGAAATTTGCTGGCCCGCTTTGACTCTGAAAATAGCTCTTCAAGCGTTGAATCTACGGTTTCGCGATCGCGTCCACGTCCGCACGCTCTTCTGCCGTCAGGACCCAGCCTGCCGACTCCGCGTTCGAGGTCACTTGCTCCGGCTTCGTCGCGCCGGCAATCACGCTACCTACAGCCGGATGCGAGGCCAGCCAGCTAAACGCCAGTTCCAATAGCGTGTGGCCGCGCTGCTGCGCGTACTCATCCAGCGGCTCCACGATGTCGAAATTGTGGTCCGTCAGCGCCCGTTCCGCCATCGGCCCTGCGGACAGCCGAGTGCCGTCCGGAGCTGCCTCGCCACGCTTGTACTTGCCAGTCAGAAGACCGCTGGCCAGCGGGAAGAACGGTAGCACTCCTAGGCCGAACGTCTGTGCCGCCGGCACAATCTCCTTCTCAACACCGCGCCGCAGCAGACTCCACTCGTTCTGCGCTGCAATGAACGGCGTCTGGTGATTCGTCCGCGCAATCCAATCCGCGTGCGCAATCTGCCAGCCCGAAAAGTTCGAGTTACCCAAGTATCGCACCTTGCCGGAACTCACTAGGTCGTCCAGCGCCCGTACCGTCTCCTCCATCGGTGTCTCTGGATCGGGGAAGTGCACCTGATAGAGGTCGATGTAGTCCGTATTCAACCGCGTCAGACTCGCGTCCACCGCGTCCATGATGTATTTCCGTGAGGCGCCACGCCGCATCGGTCCCTCGCCCATCGGCCCAGCAAATTTCGTCGCCACCACTACATCCTGGCGGCGCCTATCAAGCGCCTTCCCTAGGAACTGCTCGGACATCCCGTCGCCGCCATAAATGTCGGCGGTGTCGAACAGATTGATGCCAACCTCAATCGCCTGATCGACGACCGCCTTCGTCTGATCCAGATCGCAGCGCCGCCCGAAGTTGTTGCAGCCGATGCCGACCACTGACACTTCGAGGCCCGAGCGGCCCAATCTTCGATAGTCCACTTTGTCCCCTTACGTCGCTTCTGCGTGCTCTGTGCATTGCGCTGTATTCGTTGCAGTGGGTCAGTATAGCCCCGTCCTGTCGTGTCTCTCTCCAGCAAGCACAAAGAAGCCGGGCGAACCCGGCCTCTTCACTCACGCGTGGAAGGTAATCCGCGATTAGAACGGTTTGCCGATGTGCTTCTTGTATTCAAGTTTTAGAACGTTCGTTCGAACACGGCGCTTCACCTGCTCCTCGCGAACCGTCCCTTTCTTACGGACCCGCTTCTGAAAATCTTGCTCGGCCTCACCAGCACGCACATCAACCACCTGACTGCCGGTCTGGAGCAGCTGGTCAACGTGATGCTCTTTCGCGTACTCGTATTTCTCCATCTCTTCAATCGTCAGCGGCTTCGGTGGCGCCTTTTTGTTGAGCTCGGGATGCTGGATACCGTCCACCGCGCCAGTGATCGGCTGCGACACCTTCTTGCCTAGGTGGTAGTAACCGCCGTCGTCCGGTAGTTGGCGTGGCCGGCCCTCGCGGAACGTGAACGCCGACCACTGCTTGGACATCACCCGACGCGAGTCTGCATCGCAATCCGAACACGGCTGAGACATCGATGCCTCCCGAGATGGACGCAGCAGCTCGAAGCGATGTTCACAGTCGTTACACTGATACTCGTAAAGCGGCACTGATCAGAACCTTCCCCACCTGGAACGCAATAGCTCCGGCGTTACCCGGATAGTCAAACAACCTTTATATAATACGCTAGTAGCCCGTCGTCGGAAGTCCTGTCAGAGCAAATCCATCGCTCTGGAGATCCCAGCCCCGAAAGACACTTTCTCTATGACGCTCCGACCTCACGACCTCCGACTCGTACCCAGCGACGAAACCCTGCCCTACTTCGTCATCGGCGGCCGCTACAGCGACACCACTTTCACCAACCTCATCGCCGCCGATCCCACCGTGGGACCGTTCAGCACTTACGATGAATCCGTCGAGGTCTGGCGCGCCTCCTCCATGCAGCACGTCGACGAAGCATTCGTTCGCTACCTCGTCGTCCAGGCTGCCAGTCCTGAGGACGCGCAAATCCACGCCGAGGAATCTCAGAATCCCACCGTCACCCCCATCGCATAGCCGATCGCCGCCACTCTCTCTCGAATCGGTTGAGTCCGAGCGATCTCGCGCTAAGATTGCGGTCTGGAGGACGACGCATGGCCACACCGCACGCTACCAAGCAGGATTTCGAAGCCGCATTCAAGGGTTTCTTCTACCCCATCTCCAAATCCGGCATTTACAATGCCGGCCGTGACAAAGGCGGCCTCGACCGCGAAGTCGCGCGCATCCTCGCCGCGATCCCGGATCGGCGTTACCGCAACGTGGATGAGGTCAAGGAGGCCATCCGCTCCGTCTACCGCGCCAAGGGCGTCGAGGACGAAGCACTGCCGGTCTAATCCCACCCCGTGCACCCGTGCTATTTAAACAAGAAACAGCTCGCCATTGGCGAGCTGTTTCTGATCAATTCCCCGAAGAAGCCACGTTACTCGATCGCTACTAGTTCGATCTCGAACGTCAGCGCCTGACCGGCCAGCGCGTGATTTGCATCGATTTTCACAATTTCATCCGTGATTTCCAGCACAGTTGCCGGTCGACCGCTTACCGACACTTGATCTCCCACGCTCAACCCCTCCTGGGCATCTGACCGAGAGAACTCGAGGATCAGCGATTCATCTCGCTCCCCGTACGCCTCCACTGACTCCATCCGCACGGTCACCGAATCGCCCACCGAAAGCCCGCGCACCGCTTTGTCGAACCCTGCGATTACCCCGCCCGAGCCTACGACGAACGGCAATGGATCCCGCTCCCGCGAGGAATCGAACACACTGCCATCGTCAAGCGTCCCGAAATAATGGACCAAGACGCTGTCACCATCCTGTGCCACTCGTCCGCTCCCTCCCGGCTCCGAAATAGCCGTAAATGTCGCTGTCGCCGCGTTCAGCATCGACGTCTCCTCCACTGGGGAAGAACCATCTTCACGACACCCGGCAAGCGTCAGCAACACACCCAACGCCACCAACGCCACTAACAATCGTCGAATCCGCAATATTTCCTTCAACATGCGGTGACCGTAGCATGCACCTCCCGGGGTTTTCGAGGCTTAACCGCACAGCTTCCCAGCACCCATCACAACCCTGATGACGCCTGTCTCACCTTCGTCGTACGCTTAAGTTCATGCCCAAACCTGACCCCAAAAACCTCATCTGGATGGATCTCGAAATGACCGGCCTCGTGCCCGGACGCGACGTCATCATCGAAATCGCCACTATCGTCACCAATTCCGACCTCGAAATCCTCGCCGAAGGACCCGAACTCGCCGTCCGCCGCACCGAAGACGAAATCGCGCTAATGGACGACTGGAACGTGAAAACCCACACCGGATCCGGACTCGTCGACCGCATCCGCACCTCCGAGATCGATATAGCCGACGCCACTCGGCTCACCCTTGAGTTCGTCCAGCAATGGACCCCCACGGACAAGTCGCCGCTCTGTGGCAACACCATCCCCCATGATCGCCGCTTTCTTCGCGCCGAGATGTCCGAGCTCGAAGACCACTTCCACTACCGCAGCCTCGATGTCTCCACCCTCAAGGAGCTGGTCAAGCGCTGGTACCCCAGCAGCAACCCACCCCCGAAGAAAGGTGCCCACCGCGCACTCGATGACATCCGCGAGTCGATCGAGGAGCTGCGCTGGTACCGTGACAATCTCTTCGTCCCTGCCCCCACCGACGCATAACCCTCCGTTACGAGAGTGCCAGCCTCCTGTGCCAACACTAATTTCGTGACGAAGACGAGCTCGAGACCATCACATCCGCCCGTCTCGGAACGGTGGAGCCATTCTCCACAACACACACGCCGGACACACCGTCAGCGACATCATGTCCCATCCACCACTGAGCGTGTTCGCTGACTCCGAACTTCGCGACACTCGCAACGCCATGCGCGCCCATGGCATCCACCACCTGCTCGTCGAGGACCGTGGCACATCGTCGGTGTGCCCTCTGATCACGATGCCCTCGGAGCTATCAACCCCTACACCGATCACTACACCGCGCAGCGCCGCGACGAAGAGAGCGTCAGCATCGCCATCGACCGAGATCTGCTCTGTGCCACGATGAATTACCTGATCGCCGATCGATCTGCCGAGGAGTGGCCCGCCACCTGAACTCGATCAGTCGCGCGGTTCGGCGTTGCCCTCCATCCGCTATGCTTTTGCCACAACAAGCTGCCGAGGGAGGCGAAACGTGGCAGATCCTACAGGCCCACTCGATGGCATCCGTGTCCTCGAATTCTCACTCATCGTCGCCATGCCCTTCAACGGCGTCCTCCTCTCCGATTTCGGCGCAGACGTCATCAAGGTCGAACCACTCACCGGCGACCCTTATCGTAATTCTGGCGCCGTCGTTCCCGGCGAGGGCAAGCGATTCCAGTCCCTCAACCGCGGTAAGCGCAGCCTCGCCATCGATCTCTCCACCGAAGAAGGCCGACAACTCCTCTACCGCGTCATCCCCCAGATCGACGTCGTCACCATCAACTACCGTCCCGGCGTCGCCCAACGCCTCGGCATCGACTACGACACCCTCAGTGCACTCAACTCCAGCCTGATCTACGGAAACCTTTCCGGCTTCGGACCGCGTGGCCCCATGGCCGGCGCCGGCGCTACCGATATCGCCGCCACCGCCTACGCCGGTCTCGTCGCCCACGATGGCAAACTCGGACCCCACGGCGAACCCCAGCCCCTCACCCCTGCCATCGCCGATTACACCACCGGCACGGCCATCGGCATGGCCATCTGCGCCGCCCTCCTCCACCGCGAGCGCACCGGCGAAGGCCAGCTCATCGAGGGATCTCTACTCCAATCCGCACTCGCCATCCAGGACGTCTATGTCATGCGCCAGCCCGTCACCGACGCCTCCATGCGAGATCCGATGATGGAAGACGTCGACAAGCTCCGCGCCGCCGGTGCCACCTATACCGAGCAACTCGAACGCCGCAACGAGTACCGCAACTCAGGCTCCGCCCCACCCCGCCTCTACTACCGCTCCTACGTCGCCCGCGATGGCGCCATCGTCCTCGGCTGCCTCACCAAATCGACCCGAGATGGCGCACGCTCCGTCCTCGACATGCAGCACGACAACAGTGACGAACCAGAGTTCGACTCCACCGACCCCGCAACTCGCCGCCAGGCCTCGGTCTGGATGGACGAGATCGAACTGAAGGTCCGCCAACACCCCGTCGCCCACTGGCTCCAACTCTTCCGAGACTCTGGAGTCCCCGTCGCTCCAGTCCAATTCCCCGAAGAACTCTCCGATGACCCTCAGGTTGAAGCCATGGGTATCATGGTCGACCTCGACCATGAAATCACCGGCCCCCAGCGCGTCGTCGGCCCCATCGTCTCCATGTCCAAAACCCCGCTCGTCGCCCGCCGCGCTTCCCCCACCCTCGGCGGGCACACGACCGAGCTGCTCTCCGAACTCGGCATCACCAACGACGAAATCATCGACTACCGCGCCAACAACATCATCGGCGGCGAATACTGAACCGGCCTCCGGGCACACAGAAGCCCCCGCTCAAAGGCTCCCAACTCAGCTGCGTAGCAGTCGAGTAATCTTGAGACTTCAGCTCAATCGATTAGCGCTCCGAGGATCGCCTCGAACGCCTCTTCGGCCTTCACCTGCATCTCGGCATCTGTCGCATCCTGAATCGGATGCGGGACGAATACCCGCGCTACATCAGGCAGCCCCAGCATCTCGGACTGCGCCGTCGCCGCGTCGACAAACTCTGTCGACGCCAAGAACATAGAAGGAATCCCCTGAATTTCGAACCAAACCGTGTCGTGCACACTGCACGTTGTACAAGACCCTCAGTCAGCGAGCGCTTCGATAACGAAGCCACACTCCTCTGCAATCTTTCGACGCAGGTCTTCCGGCGCCGGCTTCGTGAACGTCGGCTTCGCGTAGCGACGCACCTCCACGTTCGGCAGCCGCTCTGTGAACAGCACCTCCAGTCGGTCCAGCAGCACGTTTCCGCGCGGCTTCGAAATATCGAGGAACCCCACCGTCCCTGTCAGATGCTCCGGACGCGGCGTGAGTTGCCGACGAATCGGTTCACGCTCATCCGTCGGGTCCAGAATCTTCATCGCACACATCTCACGCCTCCTCAATCTTCCGGCTCACCACCATCGATCCGCGTGGTCCACTCGACCAACCCTGGAACACAGACGTGAATTTCCCCGCGTCCGAACCGGCGACCACAAGATGAATGTTATCCGTGTTGGCAAATTTCGGCATCAGTTGGTTGAGTTGCTCTTCCGTCGGCCCGTCTGGCCCGAACTGCTCCGGCCTAATTCCAACCCCCGAATCCTCGTCCGGCATCAATTCGCGCAACGGCCTCGACGTCACTTCCTGGATTCGATCCAAAAGCTGCTGTTTAGTCCACCCGTCACGCGTGATCGTGTCCAGATGCTCCGGGCACAGCACCAGCAGCGTGTCCTGTGAACCGCGCGCCCGCGGATGTGCCAGCGTCTCCATCACCAGCCCGATGCTGCCCCCCATCTGTCGCGCACTCGTCGACGTCTGGTCGACCACCAAAGTCGGGCCAGCCGTCGCCGCGAACAGTGTCACCACCGAATCCTCAGGATCGAAGCCGTGGTCCACGTGGTACGGATTCCACGGCGACCGCTCCTCCCACTCAGCAAAAGCCAGCGTGAACTTGATCGGGCTCGCCAGAGTCGAACGCTCCGTCCCCCCGCTCTTCGCCCCGCCCACGTTCCGTAACACGAACCGAATTGCCCGGCCAATCGTCGCGTTCGCCCGGTTGCCCGCGCCCAGAGCACCCAGTCCCGAGTTCATCCCGATCCGCTCTCGGATCGGGCCGTTCACAATCATCGCCGGGGATGCGCCCATCGTCGTCGCGCTCACCCCGTGGATGTTGAACTCATCCGTGCACATAGCCTCAACTGCCGCTAATACCACCGGCAGATACTCCGCCTTGCAGCCGGCCATCACCGCGTTGATCGCCACCTTCTCCACCGTAGCCGGCGCTAGGTTCGGCGGCACAATCGCCACCACCTCCTGCGCATCCCGCTTCGTCCCGCTTAACATACGCAACACCCGCTCCGGAGTCGGCGGCACCGCCGGCAACCCGTCCGTCAGCCCTTGATCAAACAAAAATTCGTGCTCGTCATCACCCGAGGCGATCTCAATTTTCCGAGCCCGTAGCGGACTCCCCGCGGCCTCCGCCACCAGGCGCTCCGAGATCACCGGCTCCACAGACCGCGATCCGCACCCCGGCCGCGATTCCGGGTACTCCTCCCAGTCGACCAAGGGCACTGCCAGCCCCGTCATCGTCGCCAGCTCGTCGATTAACTCACTCCAGTCATCACGCCCAAAGCCAATGAAACTCCGCAATGTGTTCCCATCGCCATCCACCAGGAATACCGATGGCACCGTGTCCAGGTCGTACGCGAACGAAACGCCCAGCGCATCGTCGTCCAGTACCGGCACCGTCAGCCCGTACTGCTCCACCAGTACTGCGTTCCCCAGCGTGTCCTGCCCAATCGCCCACACGTCGACCATGTCACCGAACCCCCGATGAGCCGCCTCAAGCAGCGGCATCGAAAGCCTGCATGTCGGACAGTCTTCCTTCACAAAACAGAGCAGCGCCAGACGCCCGCGCGGGAATCGGTACTCAGCGCCACCAGCATCAGCCAGAGTAAACGGCTTCAAGGTCGTACTCGTCGTCATCGTGAACCCCCTTTGCGATGCGGGCAGATTATCACCAACGCCATCGTCTCCGGGTAATCGTTCATCAACAGAAATTCACTCAGGTTACGAAACGCGTAGGCCTGCTGAATCCTCAATACAAACTCCCTCAGACCCAGCCATCCGTCGCCATGTCGCTCACCGAACACGACAACCACCACACCTTCGTAGTACGGCGTGTAGCGATGGAAGACCCGCTCCTCCTGCTCCAGCACCGCCGTCTCCGAATATAGTTATGCATGCCGCCAAATCCATCAGCAACGAGGGCAGCGGCTCCAGCGAGGTGCCCCACAACTGCCCCTGTCCCGCCACCCCAAGGAGCTGGCTCCACAGAGTGTCTGTCGCCAGGTCATACGTCACCAACGCATTCCGGATCAGCTTTCCCAATACCCCGAACCGCAACGGCTCATCCCTATCGGGAAACTCCCGCGCGTACACCAGCCCCGTGAAACACAACGGACACGACGTCACCGTGCCATTCCGCCAACCACATTCACAATCTCGTACCGCCCCCGAAACGCCGTCCAGTACGCGTGCGTATCCGCATCAATCGCCACACCGATCACCAGGTCATCCGCTACCTGAAACCCATCCCCTTACGGGGTGCTTATAAACGTCGATTCATAGATCAGCGGAATCGACACCTTCGGCAGCAACGTCACCATCTCCGCCACCGCAAACCGCACGTCCTCGCTCACTAGGTCACGCGAATGCCCGGGCATCGGTGCCGTCCCCCTGTTCGCATCACTCGATGAACCCGACTGCCACATCAGCAGCACCGCCAGAATCACCATCACGGCAATCATCGCCAGCATCCGCATACCCACTCCACACACTGCACGCACTCGCTCCCCAATGACGATTCTTCTCTACACCCGTAGGCTACCCACGCGGGGCAAAGCGATTGTGACGCCCGCTACCGCACGACAGACCCGATCACGAAAGGAACTCCAGATGTTCTTCGAATTGCGCCAGTACACGATCCGCCCCGGCAAGAAGGACGAATGGGTCCGCATGATGGAAGATGAAATTATCCCCTTCCAACAGTCACAGGGCATGGTCATCGTCGGAAGCTTTACCGGCGAAGAAGACGACTCCGTCTACGTCTGGGTCCGTCGATTCGACTCCGAGGAAGAACGTGAGCGCCTCTACGAGGCCGTCTACCAGAGTGACCACTGGAAGAACGACATCGGGCCGCGTATCCCAGAACTGATGGATCGCGATAAGATTAACGTGCAACGTATAGAGCCCACCAAGCTCTCCGCCCTTCGCTAACCAGCAATCGCGGCCGTTCTCCGACCCACCCTCCGAGACGGCCGCCTCCTCCCATCCCCACACACTCTCTTGGTGACCGTGATTATCAGGAGCTGCGCTCGACTGAGAATGGAAACCAAAGGCCGACATCAAAGAGCACGAAGCATCGAGAAAGTTTCAGGTCACCGGGGACCGTGAGTACATGACCGAATTCACCCAAGGCCGCGTGGTCCCCGTCTGCGAATCTTGCGGATACGATATCCGACGCCCCAAGGACCACGGCACCGCCGTCGACAGCTCCGAAATCGATCAGTACTGCACCGTCTGCTACCGCGACGGCACCTTCGTCCACGAGGCCACAGACATCCCCGACTTCCTCACCAAAGCCACTCCGGACCTCGCCAAGCACTGGGGCGGATCCGTCGGCAAAATCAAGCTCACCCTCAAGAAACAACTCCCCAAACTCCCCCGCTGGCAGTAGCCCGACGAACCAACTGCCGGTTTGGCCGTTGGCCGCCATCCTCTCGCTTCCCCCGACTCGCCCGCCCGCTGTCGTCACCCCCGGAATACCTCGCTGATCTCCGCTACAAGCCCTTCATCGCCATTTCGCAAACGAGGTAGTGTTTCGATTCGTCCAGATTCACATGCGGGTTTGGGAGGGAATTGGCCCCCTCTAGAAAGTTGCCAGGTAGGCGAGTGGGATCGCGAAAGGTCACACCGCCAATGCCGAAGGTAAGCATTCCTGCCATCAACAGACGCTCATATCGAACCACAGCACCGGCCTCACAGCTCCCGAAGGGATCCCAGAACACGCTGCAAGCGTTGCGCGCGTCCTTCCTCCCTCCGATCCCAATCCCCGAGACATTCTAGCTTCCTCGATCGTTCAACTGCCTGGGTTCCGCAAGCAGCCGTCAAGAGTTCAACAGGGGCCGAAGATCCTCAGTTTTTGAAGGCCTCGTCGCGGCCCTTCAGAAATGCCCCCCAGCCCTGCTCGCGCAGCACTTTCAACCGCTCCGTGCCCACCGCGTCACCTGAGGCATCCGAGGACAACGCTTGGATCACCGGATCATCGCGGTAATCGAGCGCCTCGCGGAACGCCTGCAACTCGTACACCCTATTCACTAGGAACTTGTTCAATCGCACCCCGTGCGGTGGCAACGCCGCGAACTGCTTCGCCACCTTTGCCGCTTCCTCGAATAGATCGCCACCCGGCACCACCCGATTCACTAGGCCCATCCGTAGAGCCTCGTCCGCTCCCACCACGGAACCCAGCATTAGCAACTCCTTCGCGTTCTTCAGATTTGCGATGAATGGCGTGATTAGAATCGGCGGTCCAAACCCGTGCCGGATCTGAATTTCCCCGATTTTCGCGTCCTCCGCCGCAATCGTCATATCGCAGACCCCGGCCCACTCGCAGCCCTGCCCCACAGCGTGCCCGCGCACTGCCGCGATCACCGGCTTCGGCGACATCCAGATCCGCATCATCAGATCCATCGCGCTCGGAGTCTCAACACCGTCGTCCGGCTCGTCCGAACCCTGCAAGTCGCCGCCCGCGCAGAACGCCCGACCCGCGCCGCGCAGAATGATCGCCCGCACATCTTCGTCCGCCTCAGCCTGATCGAGGGCGTATCCCATCCCCCGACGCAGCGACCAGTCCACCGCGTTCAGCACCAGCGGCCGGTTCAGCGTGATCCACGCAAATCCGTCACCCGGCTCATACAACACATCCTTTTCGGAAGGCTGAGGCACTTCCTGCCCGTCGGGCGTGTACCGCTTCGGCTGTTCATCGGTCATAAAGCGTCCCTTCGGTTCAGCGTCGGCAATGATTCTATCCGCCAACCGTCGAGGCGCGAGAGGACGCCTCCCATTCGCTCTTAACCATCGGTTACTGCGCAATGAATGTCAGTTTCCGTTCACCCCCCACCAGCGTGTACGCCACACCGGACTCGAAGTCAGAATCCAGCTCAGCACAGAGTAGATGGTACCCATACATTATGTCGCACAAGACCCGCACCATCGGTACCGAGTTGCACACCTCGATCGTGATCGTGTTCCCGTCGCGTTACATCGTGTACCCGGCGAACTGGCTACACCCATCCGGCAACGCCGAGGTCACCTGCGTCACATATTGCGACGGCCAGATTTCTCGAATCAGGAGGTCCAGCCCCTCGATCGGAGGCGAGTTCAATTTCCGATCCACGTCAGGCTCCGGCATTCCTCGCTCAACCGAAGGGAAATCCCCGTCACGCGGCCGAATTAGCACGCCATCGGAAGCCGGCGACACCACCACTCCGTCCGATAGAGGTACCGGTAGTCCTGACTCCACAATCACGTCACACAGCAGCGAGTCATTTGCCAGATCCGCCTTAACCCCCACCAGTACGATTGGCTACACCGGCTGAACCACATCGGCGGTCACGATTCAGAAGCTTCAGGAGCGGTCCTTGCACCGCCTAGCATTACCACATCGGTACCGCACGCCAGTTGAATCGCCACAGGTTCATGGGTTCCGAAACCAGTAGGCCTCTCCGTTATCTCGGTTCCCGGAAATCCCACTTCCGTGCTGGACAGACCTGCGATCGAGATCGCGCTGATCATCAGAACTCATGTAATCAACCGCTCCATCATCCTCTGCTCCTTCGATGTGTCGCCATCACATCTGTGCGCGCTGGTGCGCCAGAAACAGAACGCTGACCGGCTCTCCAACGTTCCGGTATTCACTCCACGATTCACGAAGACATCATTCCCACAATATTCCGAATGAGACGCTGACAACCTCGCACTCAGCGTGCCGAGTAGCCACCGTCCACCGGCAACGCCACTCCCGTGATGAACGACGCATCATCACTCACAAGGAACGCCGCTGCCGACGCGACCTCCTCGTCCTTCCCCAGACGCCCCATCGGGTGCAGCGACTGTAGGAACTCCTCGCCCTGCGGGATTTCCGTCGTCCTTGCCGTCATCGGCGTGTAGATGTAGCCGGGACAAATCGCGTTCACCCGCACTCCCTGCTGCGCGAAGTTGATCGCGAACTGCCGAGTCAGCCCAATCACCCCATGCTTCGAAGCCACATACGCCGCCGAGCGATCCGGTGCTGGCACCTCACCCCCCCGACTGAACCGGGATCCCACCAGTGCGTTCAATCCTGCCACCGAAGCGATGTTCACAATCGCCCCGCCACCCCGCTCCGCCAGCAGTGCCGTCCCGTGCAGCAACCCGTAGTACACGCCGCTCAGGTTCACCCCCACCGTCGCGTCCCACCCGAACGCCCCACCGATCCCCGCGTTGTTCACGACAATATCGATGCGGCCCAACTCCCTGATCGTGTTCTGCATCGAATCCCGCACTGCATCGCTGTCCGTCACGTCCAGCCTCATCGCCGCCGATCGACCGCCGCCCTCCCCAATCTGCGCTGCCGTATCCTGCGCTGCCTGCTCGTTTACATCACTGCACATCACCACAGCACCGTCTGAGGCCATCCGACGCGCCATCGCCCGCCCCAGTCCGGACCCCGCCCCCGTAATCAGCGCCACCCGTCCTTCCAGTCGATCATCCATCGTTACTTCCTCGGCTATTCATTCGGTCGGTCAACATGGACACTAATTCGCCGAGCGATGGGTAGTCCACCCGTTCGCGATTCTCATTCACCGTGACGTTGTAGCCGAACGCCCGAAACGCATCCGAAGCTCTTTTAAGCTCGCGATCCTTGATTACTGTCATCACCCCCCACTCCCACAAACAGGGGTAAAGTTTTCAAGAGGGCCTCCGTGTCAGATCACCCCATCCGCCGCCAGCCGTGCTAAGTCCCCCGATACACGTCCTAGCACACCTACGAACACCTCGTGGTTGTGCTCTCCCAATAACGGCGGTCGTCGTCGCATCCGTACCGGTGACTTCGCGAACTTGTACGGCGCCCCCGGGTAGCGCACCGGCTCCGGGTACCCCGGCACCTCGCCCTTCCACCAGAAGCCGCGCTCCTCCCAATGCGGATCATCGAGGTTCTGCTCGGGCCGTCGCACCAGCCCCCACGGCAGATGCAGCGCCTGCCCGCGTCGGT
>Ga0115002_10005715_pt1 | contig 14554 bp, 17 predicted proteins | sample ArcticOcean_MG_C_8_FD_89576 | JGI IMG/M metagenome (GOLD analysis project Ga0115002, IMG submission 89576) | Marine microbial communities from western Arctic Ocean - ArcticOcean_MG_CB11_86 | ecosystem: Environmental > Aquatic > Marine > Oceanic | place: Arctic Ocean: Canada Basin | collected... | reverse complement strand
GATATCAGGACTATATCGGCCTCGATCATTTTTGGGCTATGGGCAAGTTGTTGTTTGCCCTGTCGCTGCTATGGTTCTGGTTCTGGTTCTCAAGCTTTATCGTCTTTTGGTACGGAGCAAAGCCTGGTGAGCAGGGCATCCTCGAACTTCTCACAGTGGGCCCGTACCTGCCTGTGTTCATGGCGGCCTTCGTTTTGATCTTCTTGATACCGATGTTTACGATGATGTGGAACCCAGTGCGCACGAGTGTTTGGGGGCCGACGATCATCGCGGTGAGCGTGCTTGTCGGCGCGCTGCTCGACAAGATCAGGTTCTATGTGCCTGCCTATTCGGTGACTGATATGGAAGACAAGCACATTTTGCTCGTAGGGCAGGTTCCTGCGGCGATAATGCCAGAGCCGGCCGATATCATGATCTGGATTGGCGCGCTTGCAGGTGTAGCACTGACTTACATTCTAGCGAGCAAGTTGATTCCGGCGGTGAGCATTTGGGAGCAGACGGAATTGTTGCTTTACAAGGTACATACAAAGTTCCATCGCGCCGAATTCCTCGTTCTCGGCAAGAAGGACTAGGGGCATGCAGGAACATTACATACTGACAGAAAAGGAGATCAACGACGATCTGCTTAAGGGTATATTCCAAACCCCTAAGTGGTGGCCTCCGGCTGTCATTGTTCTGACGATAATTTTCCTTACGGGTATCGGCGCCTTCGGCTACATGCTGAACAAGGGCGTTGGAGTTACCGGCCTGAACCGCCCCGTTTTCTGGGGCTTCTACATGGTCAATTTTGTGTTCTGGATTGGCATTAGCCACGCCGGAATTATGATATCGGCGATCTTGAGACTGACGCAGGCGGAATGGCGTAGGCCGATAACGCGAGCGGCTGAGGTACTTACGGTATTCTCGCTGATCGCGGCGTTGATGGCTGCCCCGCTGGTTCACGTCGGTCGACCTTGGCGCGCCGACCTCTGGGTGTTCCCATACGACTTCGCCAGAGGCGTTTGGATCAACATTCGCTCGCCGTTCGTGTGGGACCCGAGCGCTGTAATGACTTACCTGACGGCAAGCACGCTGTTCGTGATCGTGGCGCTGCTTCCGGACCTGGCGATTATAAGGGACCGTAGTACGGGGATTCGCAAGACCATTTGCGGTTTCATGTGTTTGGGCTGGCGTGGTACGCCTCGACAGTGGAAGCTCCAGGCCGTGGCGGGCATACTGCTGTCGGCCCTGGTTTTGCCGGTGTTCGTCTCGGTCCACAGTATCGTGTCCTGGGACTTTGCGGCCCAGATCGGTCCGGAGGGCTGGCACTCCACGATCTTCGCTCCATATTTCATAATTGGTGCGATTCATTCCGGTGTTTCCGCGGTGGCGACGGTGATGGTTTTGATGGTCTGGCTGTGGGGCTGGGACAAGTACCTGACTCCCGATCACCTGGACTCTATTGGACGTCTTCTGATCGTAGTCGCATCTGCCTGGTTCTTCTTCTTCTTCCTTGAGTGGGTGTTCGCACTTTACACTCTTGAGGGCCCAGAGCTGGCGATGAGGGATCTACAGGTATTCCAATGGCCCTGGAGCGGGATGTTCATAGTGTTCCTGCTTACCGCCTTCTTCATCCCGGTTCCACTGTGGATGTTCAAGAAGGTTCGCAGGAGCCTCAAATGGATGTTTATTACAACCATCCTGGTTAACATTGGGATGTGGCTCGAACGGTTCCTGATCATCATTCCTGGGCTGATGCGCAGGGGTAACATGATTTTCGACTGGGGTTCGTATCGCCCGAGCATAATCGAGATACTGATGGTGATGATGACGTTCGCGTGGGTTTTGTTGGGGATGATTATTTTCTCTAAGATCTTCCCGCTGATCCCTCTCTTCGACATTAAAGAGGGGATGATCGGTCGGACCATGATCAAAATAGGCAGGCGAATGGTGCCGGCCTCGATAAGGGAATGAGGGCCTGGTAATGGGACAAAAAAGCGTAATCGGGCTGTTCACCGATGTTGACGTAGCCGCCGACGCGATGGATGCAGTCGCTGAAGCAGGGTATACCCAGGGGAACTATGAGGTTCTCACGGGTACGCCTTATCCGGAGGGTACCTTCGGAGAGGCCGAGCCCGTGCACAAGCTCTATCGGTTTCCTCTGATAGGTGCGGCGTGTGGATTCATCGTCGGTATGCTACTGACCGCGGGCACGCAGCTCGCGGTGCCGATGGTAACTGGAGGCAAGCCTTTGCTGTCGATCCCCCCGATGGCGATTATCATGTATGAGGGGACGATGCTCGGGGCGATTTTGTTTACCGTGGTCGGAATAATCTTCGAGTCGCGGTTGCCGCGACTCTTCATGGGCGCCTACGATACGCGTATCACAGAGGGCCATATTGGGGTCGTGATAAGCGGCACCGAGGACCAGATGGATAACGCCGAGTCGGTGCTGCGTGATTCGGGCGCCGAAGATGTAAAGCGGAGCTGGGAGAGCGAATAGTGGCACGCCGTTCCACATTAAATATATCGAGTATGGGCATGAGCCAAGCTGTTAAATTGACAGGCGGACGTTATCGCGTCCGCGTACTGTTGTTGGCTTGCATCGTCGTCTTGATGGCGGTGGGCTGCTACAACTCGACGTCTGGTGAGACGGAAATATACGGGATCGCAGAATTCAAACTACCCGTTCTTGCGAAGACCGGTTCTCACAAGGTGATGGTCTTCAACGAGATGCACTATCAGCCCAGCTTCAGGGTGCAGGAGGGTCCTAGACTTCTCCCCACGAGCCAGTCCGTTGCCTTCTCTGGTCTTGGCGGGCCTGGTTTGGTGACGCAGCCTGAGAGTATAAGAATCGAGCCGGTATTTCCGACCATTGCGGCCGCCAAGTTGATCGAAGTACCAAAGGACATCGCGGATTCGTATGACGCAGCCGGTGCCGCGGAGCTATACAGGGTTAACTGCTCTGTATGCCATGGACTGACGTTGGGGGGCGATGGGGCGGTAGCGACACTGATGAGGGAAAAGAGTTTGGGTCCGCTGCCTGCAAACCTCATGCTAGGTCAGACCCAGAACGCCACGGACGGCGAGTTGTATGCATTTGTCTCAGATGGCGGGAGGCAGGGGTTCGCTCTCACGTCCGCAGGCCTCGAGAGCAGGTCGCCGATGCCTCCGTTCAGGAACTTGCTGTCCCAGGAAGATCGCTGGGCGCTAGTCGCCTTCCTGCGAGCTCAGTAGTTTCGACGGTCCCCTCTCGATCGAGGGGGTGTCCTAATCAGAGCTATTCCTTGTCGAGTGCCGCCCAGATCCGTTCCGCAACCTCGTAGCTCACCACGACTTCGGCACCATCGCAATCTAATCTGACGACTCCCCTGTATGGCGCTGCCTCCACCACTTCTACCCGTAGTCCGGGCATGAGCCCATTCTCCACGAAGTACTGCAGTAGTTCCTGGTCCTGGTCCGGAACACGGTCGACGATCGCTGTCGAGCCGGTGGGCATCTGGCTGAGAGGCTTGGCATTGCCACCAGGCGAATAGCCGCTACCTGGGATGGGGTGTCCGAAAGGGCATGTGGTTGGGTGGCCTAGTCTCTCGTCGATCTTGTCGGCAAGATAGGGTGAGATGGCGTGTTCCAGACGATGCGCTTCGGCGTGTGCCATGTGAGGTGGGACCCCGAGCAAGTCTACTACCATCCTTTTCGCGAGCCTATGGCGGCGGACCATGCCCTCGGCTTCGTTTAGTCCGGATTGGGTAAGGATCACGTCCTTGCTGCGGTTGGTCTCGACAAGCCCGTCGCGAACCATACGTCGTAACATGGCGCCGACCGAGGGCAGTGTCGCCCCTAGTACCTCGCCTTCAGGAAGTTGTCTGAGCCTGTCGGCAAGTTGTGTGGGCGTGACTCTAACGTCCTCTTCCTGGAGCTGGTAGATCGATAGCAGGTAGTTCTCCACGCCCATGGAAAGGCGAGGATGAGACGTTTCGTCGGTGCCGGGAGCGGGTTTCTGAGATTTCATTGCGTAGCCATTTGGGGGGTGTTGGAAGGTTATCGAGCGTACCACGGGGGCCAATAGAGGTCAACGCGGCACGTTTCGGTCCAGCGCGGTCCCTTCGGAGCGCTCCTACTGTGGATGTAGGGCGATGTCTTGCGGTCGACGGGAATAGGCGTCGTGCCTTCGGGCACGACGCCTATTGGGTTTCCGTAACTTGCCAGATTTGAGTGAGTGGCTGAGCGCTACTCGCCTCTTTTTCCACCGGGGCGGGTCTTCCAGCCTGATGGGTTGACGTCTATCGCGATGCCCTCTGGGCTCATGAATTTCTTCTCACCGACCCATTTGTCGGGTGTCCCTTCGCTGTTCCCATAGGTCTCGTTCCAGGTGGTGAGCTCGAGCCCTCCCTCGTCTTGGATTATCTTCTCGGTCTGGTCCAGGTCCTCTACCTGGACGCCGAAGTGATGCAGGCCCGGTGAGCCACCGCCGTATCGGTCGTATTTGAACTTGAGGATCGTCATGTTGATGTAGCCGTCGCTGAGAACTGCGTACTCGTTTTCAGGATCTCGCTCAACCTCGGTGAGGCCGAAAGCGTTGATGTAGAAATCGGCGCAGACCCCGGGGTCGTTGGTGGAAATTCCTATGTGTTTGATCCTGGGCATGGGTATCTCTCCTTGGGGGTATGATCGTAGATCCGTAGCATCGTCATTCTTAGTGGTCGCGAGGCCACCGAACGTTCGACCCCAGTACCCTAAATGAGAGTGAAACGGGAGTCAAGCTGTCGTGGTGAACTGGGTTGGGTCGCGCCTTCGACTACGGTGTGCAGGGCCGTCAACCAGCTTGTGCCAGGGGCGGTGGAATGGTATACTGACGCCCAGTTCGGGGTCTTTTTAATGGCAGTTTTGTGACTGGAAAAGTGGGTCAAGTCCCACTTTTTTTGTTGGTCGGGAAATTTGATTTGCGACAAAGGAGGTGGCTGCAACTATGAAGAGCGATTTTATCATCGCTTTGACACAGCTTGCTGCCGAGCGCAATCTGCCGAGGGAGATCGTGCTGGAAGCGATTGAGGCAGCATTGTCGTCCGCCTATAGGCGAGACAGTATCGCGGCCGGTCAAAACATATCCGTCACTCTTGATCCGGGTGACGGTGGCGTCAGCGTGTACCTCGTAAAGACGGTAGTCGAAGAGGTCGAGGATTCCGAAATTGAGATTTCGGTCGCTGACGCACGCGAGATCAAACCGGATGCAGAGCTTGGCGAAGAAGTGCCGACGGAGAATCTTGAGCACATTGGGGGGCGTATTGCCGCCCAGACCGCCAAGCAGGTTGTGATTCAGCGTCTCAGGGAGGCGGAGCGAGAGATCGTCTTCAAGGAATTTGCTGACAAAGAAGGTGAGGTCTTCACCGTTACGGTGCAGAAGATCGAACCGAAACAGGTGGTGGTCGAGTTGGGCCGCGCTGAGGCGATTCTACCGCCATCAGAGCAGGCGGCATTCGAGCGCTACAGGGTCGGACAGCGGATGAAGGTTCTTCTCCAAACTGTTCGCCAGTCGGTAAAGGGTCCAGAGATAATCGTGTCCAGGACGGACCAAGTTCTCCTGAGGCGGCTATTTGAGATGGAGGTTCCGGAGATATATAACGGCTCCGTCGAGATAAAGGACATCGCACGAGAGGCGGGTTCTAGGAGCAAGGTTGCTGTCTTTGCAATACAGGACGGCGTTGATGCCGTTGGCTCCTGTGTGGGCCTGCGAGGCATTCGTATTCAGAACATTGTGAATGAGCTCCATGGCGAAAAGATTGACGTTGTTCAGTGGCACAAGGAGTCCGGGCAGTATATAGCTCGTGCTCTCGGTCCCTCGAGTGTGATGCGAGTTGAGATGGACGAGGCGACAAAGTCTGCCATCGCGGTGGTCCCGGATCACCAGCTCTCTCTTGCAATTGGCAAGGAGGGACAGAACGCCAGGCTGGCGGCCAAGCTGACCGGTTGGCGTGTGGATATCAAAAGCAACGTGGAAATGGACGCCATCGATGCGGCAGCTGAGGCTGCGAAGCCGAAGGTGGCCAAGAAGAAGGCAAAGGTTGCTGAGCCTGTGGCTGCGGCTGAAGCGGCGATAGCAGAGGCCGAAGAGGTTGTGGCGGCGGTCGCTGAGGCAACAGAGGCGATGGAAGCTCCTGTATTGGAGGAGGCCCCGGTTGCCGGGCTTGCGCCTGAGGTGGCGGAGCCTGCTGTCGAAGAGCCGGTTGAAGAGGAACCAGTAGAAGAGGTTCCGGAAGAAGTGCTCGGAGAGATACCGTTTGAACCTGTTCTGGCGGAGTCCCCGGGTCGGGTTGCCGCCGCCGCCGAGCCTTCAGCCTCCATCGACGACCTGCCTGCTGAGGTCTGGTCGGTACGTGGAGGGGGAGCGCAGGATGGCGGTGTAATCAGGTTCAGAGAAGACATACAGGAGCTCGGGGGTCCCCCGGGAGTCAGGCGTGGCGGTGGCGGCGGCGGTAAGCGTCGTGGCGGTGGTGGAGGAGGACGCTCCAAGGCCGCCAAGAAGCGGTAAGGGGCGAGACTAGTGGTGACCAACCGCAAACGACATGTTCCGCTGCGGACCTGCGTGGCCTGTGGCAACAAGACGGACAAAGAGGGGCTGGTGCGCTTGGTTGCGCCGCCCGGTGGTGGAGTCGAGGTAGATGTTTCCGGGAAAGCTCCCGGGCGCGGTGCGTACATCTGCCGAGAGGGCGTCTGTGCCGTCGATGAGTTGAGGAAGGGTCGAATCGATTCGACCCTTCGAAGGTTGATGACCGAGCAGGAGTGGTTGGCTCTCAGGTCGTCGATTCAGGAAGCAACCGCCCTACGATAGATTAGATAGCCGCGTTTTGCGGCAACAAAACGGAGAGACATGACAAACAGGCCGGCAGTACCTCAGGACTCCACTCCGCCCCCTGGAGTGACCGCGGTTGCTCCAGAGGAGAGTGTGCCAGTCGGCCCGCTGATCGAGTTACCCCCAGCTATAACTGTTGGGGAAATCTCCGATCTGTTGAGTATCGATGTGGTCGATATTATCAAGCAGCTCATGCGCGCCGGGTTAATGTTGACGATAAATGAGGCCGTCGACTTCGAGACTGCCGCCATGATCGCGCAGTCGCTGGGTTTCAGGGTCAAGGCTCCGAAGGCCAAGGAGCGGGGCCCGGGCTCGCTGGTGGTGTCTTCGGACGAGGAGGATCCAGCGTTGCTGGAGCCGCGCAACCCTGTTGTCACGATACTTGGTCACGTCGATCACGGTAAGACTACGTTGCTTGACTCGATCAGGAACACCAGTGTGGTCGATGGCGAAGCTGGTGGTATCACGCAGCATATCGGCGCCTATCAAGTCAAACGAGATGACCAGGTCATCACTTTCCTGGATACCCCTGGGCACGAGGCGTTCACGGCGATGCGAGCCAGGGGCGCACAGGTTACCGACATCGCGGTATTGGTGGTGGCGGCAGACGACGGCATTATGCCGCAGACGGTGGAGGCGATTGACCACGTCAAGGCTGCCAAAGTGCCCATCGTTGTTGCCATCAACAAGATTGACCGACCCAATTCCGATCCGGAACGGGTGAAGCGCCAGCTTGCCGAGCAGGACCTGTTGGTCGAGGATTGGGGGGGCGATGTAATATCCGTCGCGCTCTCGGCCCTGACCGGCGAAGGGGTCCAAGACCTACTCGACAATTTGCAGGTTGTGGCCGAAATCGGAGACCTCAAGGCCAACCCTAGCCGCCCCGCACGCGGCGTTGTAGTCGAGGCACAGGTAGAAAAGAGCAAGGGTCCTGTGGCGACCGTGCTGGTGCAGACCGGTACGCTGCGCGTCGGTGACATCCTTGTGGCCGGTGTGGCAAAGGGCAAGGTGCGGGCCATGCTGAATGATCGCGGTGAACGTATCTCGGAGGCTGGGCCGTCCTTGCCTGTGGAGATCATGGGCCTGGCGGAGCTGCCAGATGCCGGGGATGTTTTCGAAATCGCTCCGGACGAACGAACTGCCCGGTCCATAGTAGATGAGCGGGTGCGGGAGAGGCAGGAGCGTCGAGGTACCGGAGTCACGCTGGATGAGATACATTCCAGAATGGAGTCTGGTGAGGCGAAGTCTCTAGATCTGATAATTAAAACAGACGTCCAGGGCAGCGTCGATGCTGTCAAGAATGTGCTCCTTCCACTGAATACCGAAGAAACCAGAGTGAATGTGATTCACTCTGCCAGCGGGAGCATCACCGAAAGCGACGTGCTGTTGGCCGTGGCCTCCGACGCGATCATCGTCGGATTCAATTCAGGCCCCGAGCCGGGGGCTGGGTCCTTTGCTAGGCAAGAGGGCGTGGAGATTCGCGAATACGACATCATCTACAATCTAGTGGATGACATCGACAAGGCTCTAAAGGGCATGCTTGAGCCCAAGACCCGCGATATTGTGGAGGGCGTCGCTGTAGTCCGTGCGGTGTTCAAGGTCGGTCGTCGTATTGGCGGTGTTGCTGGCGTGTATGTCGACCAAGGCCGTATTTCACGCGGTGGCCAGATAAGCGTCCTGAGAGATAATAAGCCCATATTTAGCGGGTCGATAACCAGCCTCAAACACTTCAAAGACGATGTAAGAGAGTTGTCTACGGGTCTGGAGGGAGGCGTGGTCCTCGAGGGCTTCTCCGATTTCCAGGAAGGTGACGTTCTGGAGTCCCACCAAACCGAGCTGGAGTAGGGCCTCCGGTCCTACCAGTCCCCCTTGCCCAGAGGTTCCGCCAATGAGCCGCCGCATGGAACGAATAAACTCCCTGATACGCCAGGAAATCAGTAGCATAGTGGCTACAGATCTGAACGATCCCAGACTGGCCTCGATGATCACCATAACCAGCGTTGATACTGCCTCGGACCTGTCACGGGCAAAGGTCTTCGTCAGCATCATGGGGCACCCGGATCAGAAGAGGCGTGCCCTGAAGGGTCTGAAATCAGCCTCAGGATTCGTGAAGAGGAGCCTCAGGCCCCGGCTGACCCTGAGGGCTGTCCCCGAGATCGAGTTCCGTATCGATGACTCTATCGAGCGGGTCGTCAATATGCTGCATTTGATTGATCACGCCATGGCTGGAAATTCCCCTGTAGAGCCAGACGCGGACACTCTCGTTGGTGAAAATGGAGCGCCGGATGCCTGACGATACTCGGAGAGGCGGGCGCGTACCCGGCATCAATGGTGTGCTCAATATCAACAAGCCCGATGGCATGACGAGCATGGATGTCGTTCGCCACATCAAACGCGCTAGCCGTCAGAAGCGTGTCGGACACGGCGGGACTCTTGATCCATTCGCGGTCGGGGTGATCCCTGTCTGTCTGGGGCAGGCGACAAGGATGATGGAATACCTGATTGATGGCACGCGCGTGTATCGAGCTGTCGTCGAGTTGGGGGTCGAGACGGACACCTATGATATCGAGGGTGCGGTTACCTCCCGTGGAGACGCTTCCGGGATAACCCTTGAAAATATCCAGGCGGCTCTGGGGGGATTTAAGGGAGACATCAAGCAAGTACCTCCCATGTATAGTGCGCTGAAGCAGAACGGCAAGCGGCTGTATGAGTTGGCCCGCGCAGGAATCGAGGTCGAGAGGGAGGCACGAGACGTCGAGGTCCACGATATCGTCATCCGTGACTGGTCGAACCCGACGTTCGAAATTGATGTGCACTGTGGGCGCGGCTTCTACATGCGGTCTCTGGCATACGATCTAGGTCAAATTCTGGGATGCGGCGGACATCTCAAGAGCCTGGCAAGGCTCAGGGCCGGCACGTTTACTATCGAAGAAGCCGTGGACCTCTCTGAGGCCGAGCGGCTGTTCTACGAGGGTGGATGGGAGGCGATGGTCTCTCCCATGGACTCTGTGGTGTCGCACATGAAGGCTGCTATCGTTGGTCAGAAAATCGAAGACATGATCAGGAATGGCAGGTCGCTGCCCCCTGGCCTTCGGATTCCACTGGCCCACCCCGGTGAGCAGTGCAGGTTGTATTCGGTCGATGGCTCCTTCGTGGCGATCATGTCATTCGATCCGTCTGCGGGTCGTTGGAAGCCGGACCGCGTGTTTAATTCCGACAAGAATGCGGCATGACATCCCGGATCAGACCCGGCCTATTCGGTTGTGGCAAGCGAGGTCGAGCGTAGCGCCTAGCTATTGACACCGCCTGATTTACGCTATATGTTCTAACTACAATCTCCGGAGGTGTCTGAATGGACGCATATTGCTTCAAGTGCCGGGGGAAGCGACAGATTAGCAATCCAGAGTGTGTGACGTTGAAGAACGGCCGGCCGGCCACCCAGGGCAAATGCTCGGTGTGCGGGACCAAGGTATTCAGGATCGGTAAGGCCTAAAAGCCAACACCCACCTAAGCCAAGGTCGTCGTTTACCCCGCACCGGGTCGCGGGTAATTATTATGCAATGAAAATGGCCGAATTTGCGCGGGCAATCGGTTGACCGTAGTACCAAAATCTTCGTACAATATATACATGAGTGAAGCTTTGTCGACATACGCAATAGTACGGACAGGCGGAAAACAGTACCGGGTAGAGCCGGGTGACACCATTCGTGTGGAGTCCCTCCCAGTTGAGGAGGGGGAAACGATTGAGTTGGACGACGTCTTGATGCTCTCCACGGAAGACGGAGTGTCCCTTGGGACACCCCGTGTGAGCGGAGCGAAGGTCACGGCAGAGGTCGTTGCCAATGGCAAGGGCAAGAAGCTCGTGATCTTCAAGTACAAGGCGAAGACACGATACCGACGACGGAATGGTCACAGGCAGCTTTACACCGATCTTAAGGTAACTGGCATCTCAACGTAGAGAGCCGGTATCACAGGGTGTTTGATGGCACATAAAAAGGGCGGCGGCAGTACAAGGAACGGTCGAGATAGCGCAGGGCAACGCCTTGGCGTTAAGCGCTACGACACGGAGTTGGTCCGTGCGGGCTCGATCATCGTTCGGCAGCGTGGGACAAGAATCATGCCTGGCACGAATGTCGGCCTTGGCAGGGATCACACGTTGTTTGCCCTCGTCGACGGATCTGTGAAATTCGAGTACCGGCGACGGGACAAGAAGCAAGTCAGCGTCTATCCCGTTGAAGGGGGATTGGTGTAGTGAAAACCAAGATACATCCGGAGTACCACGCCGCGGCGACCGTGACTTGTTCTTGCGGCGCGACCTACATTACTGGGGCCACGAAGCCCGAGTTGAAGATTGAGATATGCAACCAGTGCCATCCGTTCTACACGGGTGAGCAGCGTATCGTTGACACCGAGGGTCGTGTAGAGAGAATGAGGCGTCGGTTTAATCTCCAGTCCTAAGTTGGCTAGAGTAGTTTAGATTCGAAAGGGGGTGAGCTTGCTCACCCCCTTTCTTTTTCCCCGAGGTGGCGATGGCTTCTGTTGACAGACCCACGTATGGCGGTCAGGCGGTCCTAGAGGGCGTCTTGATTCGCGGACAACGGCATGCCGCTATCGCAGTTCGACGTCCCGACGGGACGATGGCCCTCAAGTGCGAACCCCTTAGCTCCGTCTATACCGGCGGTCTGAGGAAGATTCCGGTTCTCCGAGGGATACTGGTCCTCGCCGAGACCCTGACCCTGGGCATGCGCGCCCTGACCTATTCTGCCAATGTGGCTGCGGAAGCCGAGGGTGAGGAGATAGGCAAGGGGGCGATGGCATTGACCTTCGCCTTCTCGATGACCTTTGCCATCGGGCTGTTCTTTATGGTTCCGTTGCTGGCCAGCACTGCCGTTGAGGGCCCTCTGGGTTCTGATTTGCTTGCCAACCTGGTGGAGGGCATCATCCGGCTGGGGGTCTTTCTGGCTTATATATACCTGATCGGCCGAATGGACCAGATTGCCCGGGTTTTCATGTACCACGGCGCCGAGCATATGACGGTTCATGCCCAGGAGGCCGACCAGCCCCTGGATATCGAGTCTGTGCGAAGGTACTCAACGGCGCACCCTCGATGTGGCACCGCGTTCCTGCTGACGGTAGTCGTAGTGTCTATCGGGGTGTTCACCTTTGTAGGCCGCGACCCCCTGTGGTGGCTGTTTACATCCCGGATTGTGCTGGTACCCCTTGTGGCCGCGATTAGCTATGAGGCGATACGGTTCAGCGGATTCCACTCGGACAATCCCATAGTGAGGGTCCTATTCGCTCCTAGCCTGTGGCTTCAGGCGATGACGACGCGCCAGCCGGAGGACGGGCAGATCGAGGTAGCCATCGCCGCTATGGAGCAGGCGATCGCTGCGGACAAAGGGGCCTAGCTGAAGCCGAGCTCCGTCGCGCGCTCGACACAATGTGTTCATGTTCCGAGTTGGCTTTTTCACGCTCTATCGACGGGGTCTGTGCGACGATTGGTGCCAGAGCTTCAACATGAGGTGGAGCGTGGTACGAGACACTGGGGCGGTATTGCGAGGCTGGCTGGCAGCTCATTTCCTGGTGATGCGCGCGCTGTTACTCGGCCATTTCCCCGCCTTCTCGACAATGGTTCCTCTCTTCACTGAATCCGCCGATTCGTCGATTGACGCAACAGTGCCTCCGGAGCGGCTGCAGTTCCGTTTTAAACCACGCCCCTCTGTCTCGGCTCAGTTCGCGATAGACGTGGCATTGGATGAGGAATTCAGGGCATTTGTAGGTGAGGACTGGCAGCAAGAGGTCCGCAGGATCATTGATTCTGCCAATCAGCTTTTGGGCCAAATAGGCATTTCCGCTGAAGTGGGTTCGGCGCGGTCCTGGCGGTCCGATGACTTAAGCTTGGATGCGCCGTCGCTCCTTGCTGAGGCATCCAGGCAGGTCCCGCGGGACTCTGGCCACGCATTTCTAGCGGTGACAGGCCAGGCGGCCAAGCCCCTAGACGGATGGAGTGGTAGGTTGCGGACCAGTGCCATCACGAGGTACTACCGCTATGACCAGGCGATGACCGCGGCTCTCATCGCTCACGAGGTGGGACACGTCCTGGGTGCGATTCACCACGAGGACGGGCATATCTGCGAGGACGGGGCCTGCATTATGAACGGGGCGGGATTCGCCCGGTCCGACTTCTGGTGTGATGAGCACGTGGAACAGATCTGGGAGTCCATCACTTCCGGTTTGAGTGCTGGGGCCGCCTGAGAAGCGGCGGCGTCTAGCCTCGGCGCTGGCGCAGGTGGGCGTACACGTCTTCGGGAGTGCCACCGTTGGCCGAAATCAGCACCAGCAGGTGGTAGAGCAGGTCCGCAGACTCCCGCACCAACGCGTCCTTGTCCAGCTTGACCCCGGCTATGACCGCCTCGCCCGACTCTTCAATCACCTTCTGGCCGATGCGGTCCACGCCTTCCCTGAACAGCTCGGTGGTGTAGCTCCCCTCCGGTAGTTCGCGCTTGCGGTCTTGGATCACGGAGAAGAGCTCGTCGAGGATGCCGGGCCCTTTTTCGGGGGTTTCGAAATCGGGCAGCTCGTCGAGGGGCGTGAAGAAGCAGGTCTGGTTGCCGGTGTGGCAGATCGGGCCTGCGGGGTCGACCTGGAGCAGTATGGTGTCGCCGTCACAGTCGATCGACGCGGACTTGACGCGCATGTAGTTGCCGGACATTTCGCCCTTGTGCCACAGGTCGGAGCGGCTGCGACTGTAAAACCACACGTCTCGGCTATCCAGGGTGCGCTTGAGGGAGCCGGGGCTCATGTACCCCAGCATAATGACCTCCCCGGTTTCGGCGTTCTGGGCGATGGCGGGCACTAGGCCTTTTTCGTCTAGTTGTATCATCTGTTGTTCCTAGGTCGACATGCTTCGAGGTCTTTGCGATATTGCTATCAGAGGACTGGCCTTATCGGAAGACCCCTCTCACTAAGATAGTCCTTGGCCTGGCGGACGGTGTATTCGCCGTAGTGGAAGATACTGGCCGCCAGAACGGCGTCGGAGCCACCCCTGGCAGCGTCGTAGAGATGCTCCAGGGTTCCTGCGCCCCCGCTCGCTATTATCGGAACCGTTACGGTCTGCCCAATCTCGTGCATTAGTTCCAGGTCGTAGCCGTCCTTCTGGCCGTCCGCGTCCATGCTGGTGACCAGGAGCTCTCCAGCACCGAGGTCGGCTACGCGCCGGGCCCACTTCAGGGCGTCGATCCCAGTGGCGTTCCTTCCGCCGTGGGTGTAGACCTCCCACCGCGAATCATTGTCGATCGCCAAGGACGTGTCGGGGGCAGTTTCGTCCTTAGACTCGCCGGCGATGACCCGCTTGATGTCCATTGCGACCACGATGCACTGACTGCCAAAGTAGTCCGAGGCATCCGAAATCAGGTTAGGGTTCAGCACCGCAGCTGTGTTGATTGAGACTTTGTCCGCACCGGCCTCCAGCATTCGGCGTACATCCGCCACCGAGCGTATCCCTCCACCGACTGTCAGCGGGATGAATACCTCTTCGGACACCTTCTTAACCACGTCGATCATCGTCTCTCGCCCGTCCGAACTGGCCGTAATGTCTAGAAATACTAGCTCGTCGGCGCCCTCTCGATCGTAGAAGGCAGCCAACTCACGCGGGTCTCCGGCATCGCGGATGTTCTTGAAACTGACACCCTTGACGACCCGTCCACCGTCGATATCGAGACACGG
>Ga0115002_10005714_pt1 | contig 14555 bp, 15 predicted proteins | sample ArcticOcean_MG_C_8_FD_89576 | JGI IMG/M metagenome (GOLD analysis project Ga0115002, IMG submission 89576) | Marine microbial communities from western Arctic Ocean - ArcticOcean_MG_CB11_86 | ecosystem: Environmental > Aquatic > Marine > Oceanic | place: Arctic Ocean: Canada Basin | collected... | reverse complement strand
CACATTTGGAGCTTCTCTAATGTCTCTTCCTATACCAATATCAGTTACTCCTTCGTCTGTCTCAATTTTAACAACGTTTAAATCATATTGGGTATAGGTGTGAAGCCCGTTTCTAATAGGTTTATTCCTTGCCCATCGATAAGCTTCAACGCGAACATCTGTAACTTTCATAATAATAATATCCTTTTATAAATTTATGGATAAATAGCCCAACCACTTCGGTTAGTTTGAGCTGTAAAAAAATGTCCTTGGGTACTAGTGACGTATACGTTACTATAATCAGGTCCACCAAAGCACACATTAGTAGGTCGATTGCAAGAAATTGGATGAGTTTCAAGTATTCTACCGTTCGGAGTAAAAACATAAAGCATTGGACCAGGACCACCCAATTCCCATCCAGCTGTAGTAACTATGTTACCTTCTGAATCCAAACACATTCCATCGATACCTCTATGAACCGAATAAGAATCTTTGCCCCAAGCATGTAGTAATTTGTAAGGTTGCAAACTACCATCTTCGTTAATAGGGTAAGCCCGTAATTCTCTATCTATCTGATTGTTCTCACTATTACTTTCAGCGACGTACAAAGTATTGCCATCCGGAGACACTAAAATACCATTCGGCATCGTAGTATCAAATGTGACTCTAGTTACTTTAAAGTTTCCGTCGGGTTGAGGATCTCCTCTTAAAACTGATCTGTTATCAAGTTCTTCTTTCTCTGAAGGATCTATGTTTCCACCATTCCAAGGGTTTGTAAACCAAATTCTCCCCTTTCTATCAATAGCAAGATCATTTGGTGTGTTAAGTTTTTGACCGTCTACTTCATCAGCCACTACTGTGTGACTTCCGTCTTCGTTAAACCTAACGATTGCTCTCCCACCAGAACAACATCCATAAAGAACACCTTCTGTAGAAAAAGCCAGACCATTGGTATGGTTAGTATTGGATATATATTCTGAAATAACATTTGTCTTAGGGTCGCATTTCATAATTCTGCTGGTAGGTATATGGGTAAATAATATATTTTCTCCGTCCCAAACTGGGCCTTCGGTAACTCCTCCATAGGGCTTTGCCAACAACTCAAATTTCCAACTCATTTAAAATTCTCCTATCACTTAACTGTTTATTAAATGAGATTGTACCAAAAACTGATATACTGACTCAAATAACTCGATAAATATGAGAATAAAACACATTGTCATGAAAGTAATTACAGAAATTTACCAACTAGCTCTAATTGGGTTAACTGTGTTTATTATTTTGAGCACAACGATCCAAAATTATAAAGTTTCTGGGTCAAGTATGGATCCACGCCTAGGAGGCGGCGACCATTTACTGATTAATAAATTTACGTATCTGTCAGTTAATTATTCTCAATTAGATCATATACTTCCATTTTGGACTACAAACTCCAAAGACCTCTGGGAGTTAAATAATCCCGTCAGAGGAGAAATTGTAGTATTTAAATACCCGTTAGATGAAACTCAATATTTTGTTAAGCGCGTTATTGGTTTACCAAACGAAACCATTACTATATCTGGTAATGCAATATATGTAGATGGTTATAAATTAATTGAACCTTATATAGGTGATTTCAATAATTCGTACGACCACCAATATTTAATGGGAGAAGAAGAATACTTTGTTTTAGGAGATAATAGAGACAACAGTAACGACAGTAGACACTGGGGGCCCGTACAAAGAACACAGATATTAGGCAAAGTTCTCTATAAATATTGGCCCATAAATTAAATTGCCACCGATTAATATTCTCAATTTAGCAAACTATTAAATCTAATCTTTAAAATCATGCAAAACATTTTTCTTTCATTAGAGTAGAATATTGATTGGTAAAAACCCAATAATTATTATTACTTATATTTCTCATTTATACTTTTAATCTGTTTGATTGAAGAGAAAATGGTTTTATTAAAACTCAACTACTTCTATTAGAAAATGAACTTATAAAATCTAATCTTTTTCAGGTCCAACATAAATATCATTTCCATCAATTTTCACTTGAAAGGTGCGAATAGGTTCACTTGCAGGTGGAGATGAAGGCTGTCCAGTTTTTAGACTAAATAAAGCTCCGTGTAATGGACACTCAATTTGATCTCCATCTAAATCTCCTTCTGACAACATTGCATAAGCATGACTGCACACATCATCAGTGGCATAAATCACTCCTCCAACATTAGCTACTAGAACTTGGTCGTCTCCAATTTCAATTGAGATGGTTTGTCCATCTTCAATCTCTTCCAAAGAGGCTACTTTTTCAAAATTAGAATCAGGCATGTGTTTCTCCTTTAATCTTCTTAACAGTATTGTATTAGTAACAGTATTTCCATTCAAGAACAATTATGATAGAATTTCACACGATTGAGAAAAGAAAATAAAATAATAAAGAACGAGTAAATGCTAGATATAGAAACGAAAACTAGACTAACTGAAGAATATAGATTGCACGATACAGACAGTGGATCTACAGAAGTGCAAGTAGCACTACTAACTGAAAGAATCAAACAAATAACCGGACATCTACAATCTAACAAGAAAGATGTTCACTCAAGACGGGGTCTCGTAGGATTAGTGTCTCAACGCCGTCGCCTTCTAAACTACCTCAACAAAGAAGATATCAACCGCTATCAAACATTGATTAGTAAGTTGGGCCTTCGCAGATAGTATCAATAAGAATCCGGTAACGTATTCAGTACAGCTTAAATCATTCAACTTTCTTATTTTATCTACGGACAACAATCAACAATTAATTAATAGAGGTAATATCCAATCATGTCAAATGTAACCAAATTATCCCGAGATATATTCGGGAAAACTATAGAAATAGAAACAGGTAAAATTGCAGGCTTGGCTGATGCAGCAGTCACTGTTACTTGCGGAGAAACCGTAATATTAGCAACTGTAGTCATGGCCAAGAAACCCAGAGAAGATGTGGATTTCTTACCACTTACAGTAGACTACGAAGAAAAATTATATGCCGCAGGTAAAATACCTGGCAGTTTTTTCAGGCGAGAAGGCCGACCTACATCAGAATCGATATTGAATTGCCGGTTAATCGACCGATCAATCCGGCCATTATTCCCAAAAAACTTACATAACGAAATTCAAATGGTTGTGACAGTTTTATCAGCTGACCAACAGAATCCTCCCGAAATACTTGCTATGATCGGAGCATTCGCATGTTTGACAATATCCACACTACCATTTGATGGACCGATCTCTGCCTGCAGGGTTGGCTATAATGATAATGGATTCTCAATCAATCCTACTTTCGACGAAATCGCAAATGATCAATTAAATATGATCGTATCTAGCACAAAAGATGCGGTAGTGATGGTAGAAGCAGGATGTGATGAAGTAAGTGAATCGATCATATTAGAGGGTTTCAAAAAGGCTCAAGAAGCCAATCAAATCGTGATAGATATGATTACTGAATTGCAAAGCATAGTAGGGAAACCAAAACGTGAAGTACTTCCAGAGGATCCAGAGGCAGTCCAAAGAGAAGCTGCCATTAGTGAATTGATCTCAGAAGAACTCACAAAAATTTTAGACAAGTTTCCGACTCGGTTATCTAGTGAACAAAGCTTGGACGAATTAAAAGAAGAAGTAGTAACCTCTCTATCAGCAGAATACACCGCTTCTGAACTTGATGGATCTTATAAGAACGTTCTAAAACAAAAAATACGAGGCAGAATATTAACTGAAGGCATTAGACCTGACGGAAGAAAGATAGATGAAATAAGACAAATCTCATCAGAAGTAGGAATACTGCCACGAGTCCACGGTTCAGCACTATTTACTCGAGGTCAAACTCAAGTAATGTCTATCGCAACTTTGGGATCACTCACACTTAAACAAACCATTGACGGAGTTAACTTAAAAGAAAATACAAAAAGATTTATGCACCACTATAATTTCCCAGGATATTCAGTTGGAGAACCCAGACGAGGAGGATCCCCAGGTAGACGAGAAATAGGGCATGGAGCCTTAGCTGAAAGAGCCATAATCGCTTGCCTACCAACCGAAGAAGAATTTCCTTACGCTTTAAGAGTGGTTTCTGAAGTTTTAGCTTCCAATGGTAGCACATCTATGGCTAGTGTCTGCGCAACATCTATGGCACTTATGCATGCAGGAGTCCCGATGAAATCCCCTGTTGCTGGAATTGCCATGGGATTAATATCAGACGTAAACGGGCATGCAGTTTTAAGTGACATCCAAGGATTGGAAGATTTCTTAGGTGATATGGACTTCAAAGTTGCGGGCACCGAAAATGGTGTAAATGCATTGCAAATGGATATCAAAATCAAAGGTTTAACAGAAGAAATCCTCTCACAAGCATTAGAACAGGCTCGAACAGGAAGATTATTCATCTTAGACAAAATGAGTTCCTCAATTAATGCTACTAATGAAGATATCAGCCCCCATGCTCCTAAAATGATAAGAATCAAAGTTCCTGTAGATAAAATCGGTGCTGTAATAGGCTCACGTGGAGCAACTATCAAATCCATCATAGAAGAAACTGGTTGTACTATAGACATAAATGACGAAGGAGAAGTCACTATAGGATCTGCAGATGGCGATATGATTGAAAAAGCAAAAGCTACAATTGAAAACCTTACCCGAGAGCTAGAAGTAGGCGATATCATTACCGGTAAAATAGCAAGGGCAGTTGATTTTGGAATCTTTGTTACGCTAATGCCTGGTAAAGATGGACTTATCAGAAATGAAGACCTTGGCAATATTGAACAAGATGACGTTGCTGAAGGCAAAGAATTAACAGTAATCATTCGAGAAATCGACCGTATGGGTAGAATAAACATATCCAGGAAAGCACTATTCGAAGGATCTGAGGAACCATCTGTTACAAATAATTACACACCTCCACCTAAACAAAATAACTTTGGTGGAGACCGTAACAATAACCGTAGACCTAACTTCCGAGATCGCAATCGCGGAAGATAACATATACGTAGGTGAGCTTCTATGGCAAATATTAAAGTTTTAGTCGGTGGTGCTACCGGAAGGATGGGCCAACATACTGTTAATGCTATCCAACGGGAGCCAAATCTAGAACTCGTTGGTGGAACTTGTTCTCCAGGATCGAGCCAAGAAGGCTCAATCAAATTAAATAACGGAGATTCCGTACCCCTCAGTTCTAATCTGGAACAATTGATTAATCAAACTAATCCGGACACCTATGTAGATTTTACTAACGCCAAGGCATTTACAGAAAACGCACAACTTGTAATATCAAATGGAATCCATACAGTGGTTGGAATCAGTGGATTATCTAAAGAGGACACCGAGGTACTGGCTTCACTGCAAAACCAATACCAAACTGGGCTTGCGATCATCCCTATGTTTGCTATAGGAGCTGTGGTATTGAGAAAATTATGTGAAGAAGCTTCCCAATATTTCGATTATGTTGATATCATCGAATCTCATCATGAGCATAAAATTGATACTCCTTCAGGCTTCGCTTTAGATTTAGCGAACGTGTTAACAAAAAACAAAGAGTATTCTCGTAATAACGCTGAAATGGAAACGCTAGACAACACCAGGGGCGGAGAAAAAAAAGGTGTGTCAATCCACAGTATAAGATTACCTGGCAGATCTTCTCATCATGAAGTAATATTTGGAACGTCTGGCCAAATATTAACACTGAAGCATGACACATTAGACCGAGAATGCTATATGCCCGGAGTCATAAAAACTATAAATTATGTTTATTCTAATTCAGTATTCACCATTGGATTAGAAAATATATTAGGGATTTAGCATGCCCAAAACCAGCATATCAGATCTCAATATAGCAGTAGTAGGAGCTACCGGTGCTGTAGGTACAGAATTTCTTAGTATACTCACACAGAAATATGCTAACCTACCTAAATTGAAACTTTTAGCTTCTAAGCGTTCTGCAGGAAAACAATTAACAATCGGAAACAATAAAATCACCGTAGAAGAAACCTCCACAAATTCATTTGCTGGAATTGATATTGCATTCATATCTGTTAGTTCTGAAATCAGTCAAATGCTTGCACCATACGCAGTAAAATCCGGAGCAATAGTGATAGATGATAGTTCAGCGTTTAGAATGGAATCCAATGTCCCATTAGTAGTACCTGAAGTTAATGGAAATGATTGTACATGGCACGAAGGCATAATATCGATTCCTAACTGCTCAACAACTCCCTTGGTGATGGTTTTGAAAGCATTGAGTGACTTAAGTGAAATCACACGAGTTACTGCGGCAACATACCAATCTGTGTCTGGGGCCGGTGCAGCTGCTATGGAAGCACTCCGAACAGAAACCCAACATATAATAGATGGGTCACCAAGTATTTCTGAAACCGATCAAATAGGATTTAATGTTATTCCAAGGATTGATGATTTCCTAGACAACGGATATACGAAAGAAGAACAAAAAATGATCGATGAAACTAAAAAAATACTACACATGCCCCATTTAGCAGTATCAGCAACTTGTGCCCGAGTACCTGTCTTTATATCTCACAGTGAGGCAGTGCACATAGAATTCAAAACCAAACCCAATGTTTCAGAAATAAAAACTAAATTACAGTCATTCCCTGGTATTACAGTGATGGACAATCCATCTCAAGACTCCTACCCCATGCCATACGACATTGAAGGCGAAGATGATGTATATGTGGGAAGGATACGGGAAGATGTTTCAACACAAAACGGAATAGTTTTATGGATAGTCTCTGACAACCTTCGAAAAGGAGCATCCCTAAACTCAATTCAAATAGCTGAAACCTTAGTTTCTTTAGGATTAGTATAAACATATTCACTCTCAGGGTATTAACATCACTATAGTGATATTATAAAATTTGATGTACAATCAAAAAACTACTAGTGATTGGAGCATGCAATGAGTGATTTAGGTCGTTTAATTACAGCAATGATAACCCCGTTTAACCAAGATGGTAGCGTAAACTACAATGAAGCAGGCCACCTAGCTAATTCTTTAATCAATTCAGGCAGTGATGGGGTCATAGTCTCTGGAACTACTGGAGAATCCCCATCGTTATCAAAAGAAGAAAAAATAAACTTACTTACAGCCGTAAAAGAAGCTGTTGGTAATAAAGGCACAGTTATTGCTGGCACAAGCAATAACAATACTCAAGAAAGCATTGAGATCAGCAAATTAGCAGAACAAGCCGGAGCAGATGGCTTGTTATTGACAGTACCATACTATAATAAACCTCCTCAAGAAGGCTTATATCAGCATTTTAAAACTATAGCAGAAAGTGTTAATACACCCTGTATATTATACAACGTACCTAGCAGGACTAGCACGAACATGACACATGATACAACTCTTCGCCTAAGCCAGGTAGACAATATAGTTGGCATTAAAGAGGCTAGCAGTGACTTGGCGCAAATTTGCAAAATAATTGAAGAGGCACCTGATGGTTTTAAAGTCTGGAGCGGTAATGATGATGAAACGTTCCACATTATGTCAATGGGAGGACATGGGGTAGTAAGCGTGTTGTCTCATTTGGTTGGCACTCAAATTAAAAATATGATGGGGATGATATTAGAAGGCGATATAGAAACTGCAGCAGCTGAGCATCGAAGATTGTTCAACATCTTTAAAGTCATGTTTTCAGTATCCAATCCGATACCGATTAAACACTTTGTAAATCATGCAGGATTCAACGTAGGAAACCCTAGGTTACCTTTGGTGCCGTTGAGCCCAGAAGAATTATCTAATATATCAGCAGTAGTTAGTCAATATGATATTGATATAAAGCCGTAAAGACGCCACCTTACTATGATAAACCATTAGTATAATAAACTCCCTTTTTATCAGCAGGGAGCAGTTCAGATAACCGATTCATTATCATATCAGTTATCGAATCAAGCACAGGAGAGTTTACATGGCCATCTATCACTGGGAGTGTAAAAGCCGTACCTATCTTTATATGAATAGTTTTAAGTGGCATCCAAAGTCTCCAGACAGGAAAAGAGTCAGTGCCAGTTATTGCTATTGGAATAATTGGCGATTCTGACTTTAAAGCCATAAAACTTACTCCTTTTTGCCCTTTTTTCAACGATCCATCTCTGCTTCTGGAACCTTCAGGAAACACAACCATAACTTGATCTTTGCCTAACAATCTCAAAGCGGATTTTAAGCCCGATATTCCCATAGCTGATCTGTCTAGAGGTATAACGTTAACTTTCTTAAGTATTGTACCTATAAAAAAAATTTCAAAAAGTTCCTTTTTACCGAGAAAAAATACTGGCCTAGGAAATATGGCAGCTATATATGGAGGATCATTATATGACACATGATTACAAACTACGATAAGAGGTCCATATGGTGGTATATTTTCAATACCTTCAACAATGATCTTGCTAAAAGATTTGAAGCAAAGTCTCGCTAAGCCTCTCAAAAAGTAAAATACTACTGATATATTTACGTCATTCATTCGCATATATGTATTATATAATCCACTACCTCATGTTTATCCAAGTTATCTGTATCTATTATCACAGCATCTATCGCGGGTTTTAATGGCGATAGATCTCTATTTTCATCTATAAAATCTCGTTGAGTAATTTCATTTATCATATCGGTTAAATTCGTTGATAATCCTAATGATTTCCTGTCAGCTAAACGTCTCTTAGCCCTGGCTTCCACACTTGCTTGTAAAAATATTTTTAAATCAGCATCCTGTAAAACTACGGTTCCAATATCTCTTCCAACCATTACAATACCATCTGATTTTAACGCTATAGCTTGCTGCTCATGAACCATCATTGTTCTTACAATAGCAAGTTTAGATATATCTGATACTGCCTGATCTATTGTTGGAGATCGCAATTCTGATTCCAAATCACGGCCATTAATATTAATTTTGGTACCGAATTGGTTTATTAATGTAATAGGATTATTTACGATACATTCTTTTAAATGATCCTCATCGTGAACATTTATCTCTAATTCATGAACAAGCCAGGTTATTGCACGGTACATCACTCCAGTATCTAAATATTGAAACAATAATTTATCAGCAATAATTTCACCAACAGTGCTTTTTCCTGAAGCTACGGGTCCGTCTATAGCTATTGTATTAATTTTTTTCAAGTGTATCCTAGTTATCAAATCAGTTATGACCTTGCAGTGATGAAATGAATCGTAATATGTCAGATAATTATAATTGATTTAGTAGAGTTGAAACTATGAATTTTATAGACATATTTGTATTAACCACGCTCCTTATAACAACCTTTATAGGTTTCAAAAACGGTATTCTTAACATGATTGTCCCAATCATCACCGTTATAATAGGATTATCTTTCTCTAGTAGAGTATCTGAACCTATAGGGAGAGTGGTAGGTAAAATAGTTAATTTAGGAGATTTTCAGCAATATTTAGTTTTCGCGGTCTTTTTCATAATACTATTAATAATAGGTACTTGGATAGCAAAAATTCTAAAATCAATCATAATGTTGTTGCCGTTTGGTGGGTTACTAAATAGAGTCACTGGAGCTATAGCTGGCTTGCTAATAGGCCTGCTCATCTCTACTGGGTTAATTACCGGGGTTCAAAAAATTGGACTCGATAGCCTTAATAACCCTATTGAAAACTCTGCAATATCCAAGCCAATTATAGATAAAACCTCAACGATAATGAGACTTACCAAAATTTTGCCAAGTGACTGGAGAAAGCAATTCTACGATACGAACTAACAACATTCCAATAAAATGGCCCATTATCAATTTTAGAAAATGGAGGCATCAAATGGTTACATATGAATCACCAGTAAACCTTAAAGAGGTTGTTGTTCCAAAGAGTTCTAACACAGATCCAGTTTTTCTTCATGACAAAGTATTAGTCCTTAATTTAAACTATGTTCCTATTAATATCAGCACACTCAGGAGGTCTTTGATTCTAATCAGTAAAGGCAAAGCTGAAATTTTAGAATGTAGAAGCTCAGCCGTGCACACAGTAAATCATGACGTTCTGGCACCATCTGCAATTCGGTTAAATTATTTAGTTAAAAGATCGTATAAGACCGAGCCCTGCAAACTCTCTAAAAAAGAAGTGTTCCTTCGAGACAATTATACTTGCCAATATTGCCTGACAAAAAGCAACAAAATGACCATAGACCATGTCATACCTCGCAAATATAAAGGACCTAATACTTGGATGAATGTGGTTACAGCCTGCTCTCCTTGCAATCTCAAAAAAGCTGCTAAGACTCCAGCGGAAGCCCGAATGAAACTTTTTAGAGAACCAAAGCCTCCCCAACCCAATCCTTATCGACTATTACAAAATCAAACATTAAGAGACGAATGGAAGCAATACATTCCTTGGAACTGTTAATCTAACTTTATATTATTTGGCCACAAAAGATAGACATATCAAAGCTAATCGTCTATGGTAAATACATCATAAAAGTAGAGGAGATTAGAATGAACTACGAAGGAATGATTGCTGAAACCACCACAGTACGTGGTGAAAATGGAGATTTAATTGATGCATACTTAGCACGGCCTAGTGGGCCAGGCCCTTTTGGAAGTGTCGTGGTAATTCATCATATGCCAGGCTGGGATAGGTGGATAAAATCTATGACCAGAGACCTTGCATCTAATGGGTTAGTCACGATAGCACCTAATTTGCATTTTAGAGAAACAGGAACAACTCCTCAAGAACGAAGTGAATCCATACGAAATTCCGGTGGCATGCCAGACACTAGAACAATGGCTGATGTAGCCGGAGCTATAGCTGCTGTGAAAGATTTACCCTATACCAACGGTAAGGTAGGTATAATCGGATTTTGTTCAGGTGGGCGCCAAGTATATTTAGCCGCTTGCACTTTATCAGGCATTAATGCTGCAGTAGATTGCTGGGGTGGAGGAGTTATCACGCCTGCCGACCAACTAACTCCACAACAACCTGTGTCCCCAATAGATTATACTGCGGACATGTCATGCCCTATATTAGGACTCTTCGGAAATGAAGACGCTAGACCCAGCCCTCAGGAAGTTAATGAAACAGAAGAAATGCTAAAAAAGCATGGTAAAGATTACGAATTCCACAGGTATGATAACGCTGGACATGGATTCTTTGCTGTTGACCGCGACAGTTATAGACAACATGCCTCAGTAGATGCCTGGCCTAAAGTAATCGATTTTTATAATAAGCATCTGAGTAATTAATACCATTTTAATAGAGTAGTCGATAGATTTTATCGACTACTCTATTCCAAAATTATTTACATCTGGTAAATTTGCCAATATATCATCCAACTCAACAATAGTATCTTTATCCAAGCTTGGAGTTGGCGAGCGTACGCCGTATTCTGGAATTAAACCACGTTTAAACATAGCATATTTTCTAATAGCCAACCCTATCCCTGGTTGGTTTTCATAACGAATATAAGGTACCCAGTCATAAAATATTTTTCTAGCAGATTTTATATCACCATTAGAAATGTATTTTTTTATAGCTACCAAAACTTCCGGATAAGCAAATCCAGTCATAGTTCCAATAGCTCCTCTCATAAGTTCTTCAAATAAAAATGAACCACCTAACCCTCCAAAAATCCCTAAAGACTCTCCTGTAAGTTTCTTGATTCTAGATATTTTAGGAGGTGTGGGTGAATCTTCTAATTTCAAATAATAAGCCCTAGGAAGATCTTTGTTTAATTTAGCTATGATTTCAGGAGTCATAAAGATACCACTTTCAGCAGGGTAATCTTGAATAATAATAGGTATTGAACAAGCGTCGTGTACGGCAGCGTAATAATCTAACAGAAAAGCATCATTGGGTTTAGCTAATCTAGAAGGAGCAACCATCACTGCGTCCGCTCCTAATTGTTCAGCTTGTGAACCTCGTTCACACACTAGATGTATACTATCTGAGCTAATTCCGACTATAACAGTTAAATTTCTAGATTTGCTCATCTGCATCACATGCTGCATCACTTCTAGCCTTTCTGCATCAGCTAATCGACTTGATTCTCCCATAACTCCTAATGAAACAACTCCTAGGCACCCCGACGTTTTAGCTATTTCAACCAATTTTTCAAATGATTTATAATCTACGGCTCCATTGTTTTTAAAAGGCGTAGGCAACATAAAATGGATTCCTTCTAATGAATATGGCATACGGTACTCCTTGTTTAAATTTAATTTTTATGTAATTTTAGGACTAAATTGTCTAATACTAGTCTAGGTATCACGTTAGCTTTCAGTTGGTCGCTTGCATTCAAAATAAGAGAAATGTTATCTATCAGATTGTTTATAAGGTATTTTTTTGACATTTCCTCTATCTGCTCATAAACATCAATGTTGTGAACATATATATTATCAACGTGTTTGACAATCATAATGTCTCTAAAAAGTGTGTGCCAATGTTCTAGTGTGTTAAATATGCTTTTCGGGTTTTTAAAGTAATCACTAGCCATATTTTCTGAAATGCTAAATCCTGAATCGAGGCCATTACGATGCAATTCCCAAAATAACTCTAAAGATGTTGCTCTACTATTTAATACTGCCTCATCTCTCATAGCTCTTATGGCCCATCCCAATCTACCACGTGAAAGAGAAGTAATTAATTCAAGCTTCTGAGGGTCCAATGAATAATTAGATGACAAATATTCTCTTATAATATCCTTAGTTATATTAGAAAAATACAATAATTGACATCTAGACTTAATTGTACTTAACAACTTTGATTCTTGAGAAGTGATTAAAAAAAATAGGTTTTGATCCGGCGGTTCTTCTAAAGTTTTAAGTAGGGCATTAGATGCTTCTTCTGTCATACACTCTGCTTCGTCAATAATCGTGACTCTATAAGAACCTTCATACGGTTTCATATTTGAAGAATGCAGCACATCTCTGATATCAGAGATTCCAATCGATGTTTTATTATCAGATCTTTCCGGTGATACAACATGAATGTCCGCATGCATTTCCTTAATAATTCTAAGACATTGCTGACATTCCCCGCAAGAAATAGTCGTCTGATTAGTACAATTAACTGCTCTAGCCAAATCCAGAGCACACGTCGTTTTTCCAACATGCTCAGGTCCGTAAAAAATATATGCGTGAGATATTCTGCCGGCCGCAATCACTTGCTCAAGATGATTAATTAATTTTTCATGCCCAATCGTGTTCCACAAAATATCTTACCGCTCTATTGATCAAACATCATGAGGTCTTGATAAGTTTCCCGCCTTCGTATGACTCTAGCTTCTCCGTCATTAACCAATACAATAGGTGGCCTAGGGTTCATATTATAATTACTAGACATCGACGGGCAATAGGCACCAGCGGCAGGAATAGCAATAATATCACCAGATTCTGGATTAGGAATAAGCACATCTTTTGCCAATAAATCTCCAGATTCACAATATTTTCCAGCTATAGTAACTAAATCTGAGTTTTCTTCATTCAATTTACATGCTGACACAACTTCATACTCTGATTCATACAAAGCAGGTCTGATATTGTCCCCCATGCCTCCGTCCACACTCACATATTTACGTACTCCAGGAATATCTTTAATAGCCCCGACTCTATAAACAGCGACCCCTGCTGGACCAATGATAGATCTTCCAGGTTCTATAATTAATTTAGGGAGGTTAATATTTAATTCGGAACATGTTTTTTTCATTGCAGAGACTATACCTGCGGCATAGTCTTTAATTGCCGGAGGTTGATCATTCGCAGTATAGGCTATAGCAAAACCTCCACCCGGGCTAAATTCGTCTAAATCGAATCCTTCGCTTTTAAATTTGTTAACAAATTTTATCACTAAATCTATGGCTACTTCATATGGTTCTATCTCAAAAATAGGGGATCCCAAATGAAAATGCACTCCCTTCAATGTCAAATTAGAAGCAGTCAATGCTTGTTTTATTGCAGACTCAGCATCGCCAGTATCAATGGCAAATCCAAATTTAGAATCCAATATGCCTGTAGTAGTATACACATGAGTATGTGGGTCAATTGCAGGAGATATTCTTATTAGAATATCTTGTTTGATTTTTAATTCTTTAGCAATTGTATTTAATAATGAAAGTTCGTGAAAACTATCTACAACTATCCTGCCAATGCCAATTTCAATAGCGTATTTTAGTTCTTCTTCTGTTTTATTGTTTCCATGAAAATAGACTTTACTAGCATCAACGCCGCTTGCTGCAATAATGGCTACTTCACCTCCAGAAACGACGTCAAAACCCATACCTTTTGAGGCTATTAATTTTGCCAGAGTTGGATTTATATAAGCTTTAGAAGCATATACTACTTCTGTATTGTCATGTAATTTAGTAAAGGAATTTATAAATTCTTCACATTTAGATTCGACGGTACGTTGATCCAATACATATAGCGGTGTACCAAAACGTTCTACTAATGAACTTATTTTGCAACCTCCTAATTCCAATTCACCATTTGGATTTGAGTTTGCTGTCTCAGGGAACACTATTTTTGAAAACATAAAAACTACCCTTTTTAAATAGTTGAAAATATCAATATCTCTCATAATAATATTAATT